>FPKX01000032.1_pt1 | contig 72010 bp, 80 predicted proteins | sample 1057381 | NCBI WGS metagenome assembly FPKX01 (sample SAMEA4473313, study PRJEB15554) | hydrothermal vent metagenome | biome: marine basaltic hydrothermal vent biome; feature: marine hydrothermal vent; material: water | place: Pacific Ocean | collected 2011-06-14/2011-07-23 | depth 1199 m
ATTTTACTTCAAAATAATAATTTGAGTCTATAACTGATACAAAATAACCCAAAAGCTGTAAAGACAAGTGTAGAGAAGATATTGAAGATTAAAAAAAATGAGGGGTGCTACTCCTGCAATAAAAATATGCAAGAGTAACTAAATATAGAGTATAAACTTACAGTGACATACCTCTTAAAATAAAGAATATAATTGCAGATAAAATAGCAGCAGCAGGTACAGTAATAACCCATGCAGCAATTATTTTTTTGACTATTCCACGCTTAACATAGTCTGCACGTAATGATTTTTTAAGACTTTTTACTTTTTTCTTTTTGTATTTAAGTTCTGACATAAGTTCAAGTTGCTGTTTATAATCTTCGTTCTCTTTCAACTCTTTTAATTTCAACTTTAGAGCATCATACTTTTGAACTGCATCTTGAAGCTTCATCTGTTTTTTACCCATATTTTTACTGTCAAGCCACTCACGTAAGAAACCAACACCAAAGACAGCACCAATTGCAATATGCGTAGAAGAAACCGGCAATCCAAGTTGAGATGCAATTACAACTGTAATTGAAGCTGCCATCATAATAGAGAAGGCTCTCATCTGATCTAATTCTGTAATTTCAGTACCGACTGTTCGTATAAGTCTTGGTCCAAATAGTGCCAAACCAATAGATATACCAACACCACCAACTACCATTACCCATAAAGGAATAGCAACTTTTGTAGATACAGATGTACTACTCAAAGCGTCATAAACAGCAGCCAAAGGTCCAACTGCATTAGCAACATCATTTGCACCATGTGCAAAACTTAGCAATGCTGCTGCAAAAATAAGTGGAATTGTAAAAAGAATATTTATAGCTTCTCTAGTATTCTCTAAACCTACAATTCTACGTGTTATTCTAGGTTTAACAATTGCAAATGTTAAAGAAGCACCTATGAGTCCAAATATAAGTGCAATCCAAATACTAGGTTTTTTAGTTTGTGGTAAAAAAGATAGGATCTCCACAATATGAGGCCATATTTTCTTGAGTCCTTTTATGGTTAAATAAGTAATAAATGCTGCCGCCATAATAGAAACCAGAATTGGTACAACTTTTTTGGCAGCAGACAATTTATCTTCTTTATATATAATTTGTGACTTAATAATATATAAGAAAATAGCTGCAATAATACCACCCAATACAGGAGAGATAACCCATGAAGCAGCAATTTTACCCATCGTACCCCAAGATACAATTGCAAAACCACCAGCTGCAATACCTGCACCCATTACACCACCAACAATTGAGTGTGTTGTAGATACAGGAGCTTTAAGCCAAGTTGCAAGGTTTAGCCAAAGTGCTGCTGCCAAAAGTGCTGCTGACATTGCATATACAAATATCATTGGATCATTTCCAAATGCAGAAGGATCAATAATACCTTTTTTAATTGTTCCTACAACATCTCCACCAGCAAGTAAAGCTCCAGAAACTTCAAAGATTGATGCAATTAAAATAGCTCCCGCAATAGTAATGGCACCAGAACCAACCGCAGGTCCTACATTGTTTGCAACATCATTAGCTCCAATATTCATGGCCATATATGCGCCAAACATTGCTGCTAGTACTAAAAATCCACTATTTACTGAACCAGAGACAAGAGTATTTGCATAAAAACCAACTGCAACTGCAAAAGCTGATCCAAGTAGAATTTTGAAAGTGTTATTCATTTTTTACCTTTAAAAAATTTTATATTTTTTATTATAGGTAAAAAGTATTACAATCTTGTTACTAGATTGTAATACTTGAAAAAAGGGAAAGGAGTATTTAAGGAGTGAAGAATTAGAACTTAAGAATCATATCGACCATTAGTCTTTTATAATCTCTAGCATCTTCTATATCTGACATTCTTGTTTCAGATATTTGATAGTGAAATGCACCATATAAATTTGGGTTAAATTTTATTTTTCCTGTAAAGATGTGACCTTTACCATCTGTACCACCACCAATAAAGTCAGAGTCATTGTGGGCTGCAAAAACTGCATCTTTCTCTACATATCTGTATGTATATCCAAGTTTCCAATCTAAATTATTTTTAGTATCTCCCCACTGCATGCTGAAGTCTGCTGCAAAGTTATCGTCAGATACTGCAACATTGTAAGCAAGTACTGATGCCACTTTAAATGGTTTGCCAAAAATATCTTTAAATTGAGCTTCACCAGTTAATTCAAGAATAGAATAGTTGTTAGCATATGTTTTATCAGCATTTTTTGAGTTACCTAAAAAATGCTTCTTGTATGGAGTGGTATTACCTTTTACACCCTCATAGTGGTGTACCCCTCCACCAATATTATATGTTCTGTCTTCATCTTTAATTTGGTGAATATACTGTGCTGCAAAAATATAAATATCATCTGAAAGAGGATTTTCTTTGTACTCATCTCTATGCACTTTCCAAATACCAGCAGTAGCCATATCTCCATCTTTATATCCATAACTCAAACCTTCTGGACGGATATCATTATCCCAAATAAGTTGTGTTTTCATTGGTCTATAAAATTTATGTTTACTCTTACCTGCTCTTACCCATGAATTATCAAATTTATATACTAAGTCTAAAACATCCACTTTGAACTGGTCAATATTTAAACCATTTGTAAACTTTACGTTACCTGATGTTGGGTTACCTCTACCAGATGAAGTTTGTGCTTCAAAAATGAAATTATCAGTAATATCATAACTCAAACCAAGTCTTATTCTGTATCTCTCTTGATGAGTATTTTTCTCTTCCCCTTCTTTTGAACCAGATTGATATGTTTGATGTCTCTCTTGATATCTAATTCTTACATCTCCATACATATGTAGATTATCTTCATATGCTTTTATAATAGGATTTTTTTCTTCAATAGATATATTGTCTGAATTTGCGAATAGTGTTGCCGTAGTTGTCAAAGTAAGTGCAAGTAGTATTTTTTTCAATGTAACCCTTTTTTTTAATTATGAGGAAGTATAAAATAAAAGTGTTACAAAATGGTTACATGATATTAATATGTTTTATTCATTTGGATAAGCAGAAAATCTAGCACCTTTTTCATCTAAGAAATCTAACATTTTTTTCTGTCCGAGTTTTTTAGCATAATCTTTAGGAGACATGCCAGATTTATCTGTTTGGTTTATATCTCCGCCACTATCTAAAAGAATTTTCATCATTTCAATATCAGAGAAACATGAAGCCAATATAACAGGAGTCATACCACTCTTTCGTTTACTTGAATTCAAGTCAAACCCTCTGTCTATACAAAGTTGTATTAACTCTTTACGCTTAAATTTAATTGCCATATCAAGTGCAGAGATACCATCAGAATCTACTTCATGTAGATCAATACCATTTTCAAGCATCAATTCAATCATCTCCATAGATGCATATTTGCGAATGGCATAAAAGAAAGGTGAAATTTCATCATAATCTTCAAGTTCGTACTCTTCACCTATAAGAATAGGCTTTTTAATATCTAATCCATTTTTCAATAGTGACTTCAATTTTGCTACAGAATCATTATCAATAGCTTGAGTTACTTCATTCATATTAATTATTACCAAAAGGGTTCATTCCACCCATCATTCCCATAGCTTGAGATTTTTTATTGTCTTCAACCATTTTACTTACGTCATTTATGACTGACATTAACAAAATTTGAAGTGATTCTTTATCGTCAAGGAGAGTATTATCTATATTTAAATCTATAATTTCCCCTGTCCCATTTGCTTTTATTTCAATAAGTCCACCACCTGCTTTGGCTGTCAACTCAATATTTTTAGCCTGCTCTTGTATCTCATTGGCTTTTTCTTGCATCTGTCCAATCATCTCAGACATTTTACTCATATCCATACCTTCAAACATTATTCTAATCCTTCAAACTCTTGCGAGATAGTATTGTCATCTTCTAAAATAACAATTTTTGGTTTATGCTTATCAGCTTCTTCTTCAGTCATACTTGCATATGCGATAATAATAATTTTATCACCTTTATGTACTTTTCTTGCTGCCGCACCATTTAGGCAAATATCACCTTTACCTCTTTCACCAGATATGATATAAGTTGCAAAACGCTCACCATTATTGATGTTTACAATATCAATTTTTTGTCCAACACGCATATTTGTAGCATCTAAAAGATTTTGATCTATAGTAATAGACCCTACATAATTTAAATTTGCGTCGGTTACCGTAGCTCTATGTAATTTAGAATAAAGCATTGTAATGTTCATAATTGTTCCTATTTTATTAATTGTTAGGATTATAGCAAAACCCTTACATAAATTTATTAACAATAGTATACTATATTTGTGATGTAATTGAGGAATGTATATATTGTAACCATCTCATATCTTACAAAAAAGTTTAATCAAGATTTCAATATAACATTAAGTATCCACACAAGATCGAGTCAACAACCTTATGTGTCTATTTCTATTAATATTACTTAGCCATTTGTGAAGGAGGAATAGCCTCTCCCCACATCTCATCAGCTATAACATACTCACTAACAATATTTCCACCAATAATATGTTCATCTATAATTCTATCTATTTTATCTTTTGTCAACCCTACATACATTGTATGACCAGGCTCTACAAGCATAACAGGACCTTGCTGACAACGATTTAGACAACCTGTCTGAATAGGTTGTACAGTTCCAATAATACCTTTCATCATAAGACTTTGCGCTAAATGCTGAAAAAGTTGTTGTGACTCTGCGTCATTTTGACTGACACAACTTGGCTTAGGCATCCCTGGAGGTGCCGACTGTTGACATTTAAATATATAGAACGCTGGTTGTGGTACACCTTGCATCATATGAATCCTTTTAGTTTTAATTAGGAGTATTTTACTCTTAATTACTTAATTTAAGTTTATGCTATTCGTTATTGATAGTAATCAACAATTATATACATCTTTTTTATTATAATCTTTTTACAATAACAATACAAAAGAGGTGAACATGAAATATCCTGAATTTTTTGACAAAGTACAAAAGATTGAACTCCAAGATCCACTATCGAGTTTTTTAGGCGCTTTTGAAGATGGAAAAATGGAGATCAACTATATTGAGTGTGTTAAACTTGCAGGACATTCATGTCCTACCGTTGCGGGTGCATATTTGATGGCATTAAAAGGTCTAGAAGCACTATATGGCAATGAACTTCCACAAAGAGGGAACATTCATCTATCTATGAAAGAAGATGAAGCAGAAGGTGTTACAGGAGTCATATCTAATGTTATATCTTTTATAATAGGAGCAAATGGTATCGGTGGATTTAAGGGCTTAAACGGTAATATGGCACGAAACAATCTTGTATCTTACAATATAGCTATGGATGGAGAGGTACAACTTACACGAAAAGACACAAACAGCAGTGTTACACTAAGTTATAATCCTTCAATTGTAGCACCTGATGAAAAGATGCAAACATTGATGGGAAAATCTATGCAAGGCATGGCAAGTCAAGAAGAGAAAAAAGAGTTTGGCAAATTATGGCAAGCAAGAGTTGAGAAGATTTTACTATCTCCTGAATTATGGGATCAAATGATCACCATTAAAAAATTTTAATAAAGGATAAAAAATGATTATTTCACAATATATGAAAGATGATCACAGAGAGTGTGACAATAAGTTTGCTCAAGCAGAACAAGCAGTCGCAGATGAGAAATGGGAAGAAGCAGAAGTCAAATTTATGGCTTTTGCAAATGATACGCTTAGACATTTTAAAAGAGAAGAAGAAGAATTATTCCCAGCTTTTGAAGCACAGACAGGAAGTTCACAAGGGCCAACACAAGTTATGAGATATGAGCATGAGCAAGTAAAAGGTCTTATTGGTAAACAGGCAACAGCACTGGAAGCTAAAGACAAAGATGCCTTTTTATCTTTATGTGAATCTATGATGATTCTTCTTCAGCAGCACAATATGAAAGAGGAGCAGATGTTGTATGCGATGTGTGACAGAGTTCTTCCTCAAGATACAAAAGAGTCAATTTTGGCAAAAATGAAAGAAGTTGAGTAATAAATAATGTCAAACTTTGAAAAGATTTTTTTAGATGCAAGAGATTTAGAACACCCTAAACCTCTTGAAATTGCTATTAAGTCATTAAGAGAACTAAATAAAAATAGTTATTTCTATATGATACACAGAAAACACCCTATTCCACTCTTAGATTTAGCTCAAGAGCAGGGTATGAAAGTTTTAGCAAAAGAAGATTCCGAGGGAAACTGGCATATTCTTATTTCAAGAGATGATTCAATAGATCTCAATAACTTACTTATAGATATTTCAAGTGATCACTAATCATGTTTGCACAAAATGGACTATCTTTAGATCAAGCTCCTCCAATATCTGTAGTATTTAGATTTTTCTTATCGGGATCACTCTTTGGAGTGCTTGCCGGTATATTCGTACTTATTGCAAATACAAATATTTTTAATCTTGGTGGCTCAGAACCTCTTATTTTGACACATATATTGACTCTTGGAGTTATGCTATCATTTATGTTTGCTGCACTCTTCCAAATGCTGCCAGTTATTGCAGGGGTTACACTAAAAAATCCAGTAAAAAAAGCAAATCTGCTTCAGTATCCTTTTATAGCAGGTGTACTCTCTTTACTATTTGGATTTTATAGCTCTTCAGCACTATTTTTTACTATTGCTTCTATACTCTTGGGTATTAGCATTTTATATATTGTAATTGTTATGATAAAAAATCTATTAACAATACCAAATCACAGCACATCATCAAAAGGGATGCTTCTCTCTCTACTAGCACTTGGTATAACACTTATACTTGCACTATATTTAACATCCACACTATCAGGATCAATTTCAGGAGAGTATTATCTTCAAGTAAAGGAAGCGCACTTCTCTTTTGGTCTTTTAGGTTGGATATCTTTACTAATCATCTCTATATCTTTTCAAGTCATTGAAATGTTTTATGTAACTCCCTCTTATCCAAACTATGTAAGTAAATATCTGCCGTTATTTATTTTAACTGTTCTAATTCTGTCAGCTATCGCAAAAATATTTTTTCCGAACATATGGATATTTTCAGATATTTTATTAGCAATCGTTTTAATGTCGTATGCTCTACTTACAATGAAAAGATTAACTCAAAGAAAAAGACCTCTTACCGATGCAACAGTATGGTTTTGGAGAGTAGGATTATCTTCATTGGTATTAAGTATGATTTTTGTAATAATTGAACAGTTTACATATACACAATATATTACAAAATTAAGCTACATATTTTTTGCATCATTTGCACTAAGTATTGTCTTTGCAATGTTTTATAAGATAGTTCCATTTTTAACATGGTTTCATTTAAACTCACAAGGGTATTTTACTGCACCTATGATGCATGAAGTAATACATCCAAAAACAGCGATGAAACATCTTTACATTCACCTGTCAACTATTGTCTCATTTATATTGTCACTATTTATAAGCCCTCTCATATATGTAGCAGGGCTATTGACAATAGTTTCATTCTCCTGGGTTACATACCAAATCATACATGCACATTTGCTTTACAATAAGACACAAAAAACAGGAGAAAAATTCGATATGGGAAGTATGTCGTAGGTCGGGCACTCTTACACCGACATTAATTTGCATAAGAAAAAATTGATTTATATTTATATTTATATTGTCGGGGTGAGGGCACCCCGACCTACCTAGATCATTATTTACAGAAGTAGATTAACGCTCTCGTACGGCCAACAACTCCCGAACTACTTCCCTATCATCAAAATGATGTTTGACACCCTTTACCTCTTGGTAATCCTCATCACCCTTCCCCAGAATTAAAAGAGCATCACCCTCATCCAATTCATCTATTGCCATTTTAATAGCAAGTTTTCTATCTGGTGTTGCAGTAACATGGTCTTTACCAGGTAAGCCAAGCAATATATCTTCAAGTATCATCTCTGGTACTTCATCTCTTGGATTATCTGAAGTTACATATATCTTTTTTGCAAACTTACCAGCAACTGCACCCATCTTAGGACGCTTACTCTTATCTCTATTACCTCCAGCACCAAATACAACAGAGATATCTCTATCTTTTATAGATCCTAGTACTTGATACATCCCATCGTCAGTATGTGCAAAGTCAACTATAATAAGTGGATTAGAAGAAACAACTTCCATACGCCCAGCAACACCAGCAAAATTTTCTACAACATCACAAATCTCTTGTATTTTTCTACCTGTAAGCATTTCAACTGAACCAATAGCGGCCATTATATTATATAGATTAAATAAACCTACCATTGGCGAATGAAAAGTAGCTTCTTCTTGCATATATTTAATACCTGCAGTAATCCCATTTAACAAAGAAAATGCTTGTACTTTAAATGTAGCAGGTTCATCAACACCATAACTTTTAGCAGCAATAGGGTTATATTTTATATTTTTGATGTCATCTTTATTTAACAACTTAGGAGAGTCATCAGCGAAAAAGAGACTTTTAACTCTTCTATATTCTTCAACAGTACCATGATAATCTAAATGATCAGAAGTTACATTGGTATGTACTTTAAGAGCAAAAGTTAAACCCTCAATACGTTTTTGGTCTATAGCATGAGAAGATACTTCCATTATAAAATACTCACACCCAAGATCTCTTGTCTGTTTCATATTGTGTAAGGTTTCCAATATAGAAGGTGTAGTCATACTCTTATCTTCTATACGTTTTTCTTCAGCAAATAGACCTCTTGTTCCTTGAAGTGCCGGTTTCTCATTAAGATCTAATAAAAAAGAGTAAATTGCAGCGGTTACGGTAGTCTTACCATTAGTACCAGTAACACCTACAATTTTCATATCCCTAACATTCCAAAGATCCATGAGCTCATCAGGTTCTATATAAGTTGGTTGATTTTCCATCTTTTCAAGGTATACAGAGTTTTGCTCAGTTTTTAAAAAAATAGTCTCATCATTTAATTTTGAAGTGTCATCACTTATATATTTATAGCCTTTTTGATTAAAATCAAATATCATTTATCTACACCTTTTACTACACTATAAAGAGCGAGAACATCTTGATCTTGTCCAAAAATAGATGTTGTCGCATCAAGATAATTTAATGCCATTTCATAAAAACCTTCATTTGAAAGTTGCGTAACAAAATCAATAAATTCATCTTTTTCTGTAATTATTACTTTTGTAGAAAACATAATATCTTCAAATGCATTTTTAAAAGATCCTCTATTTTCAATTAATAATAAAAAATCACTATATCGTATGCCATCTCCATAGTCTAACTGCTCTTGCATAGGAGTAAGAATAGAATCTTTTATTTCTATTTTAGTTTTATCAAACGATTCTATTAAACCATCAATTACATCGACAGCATCATCTCTATCATCTTTTATTATTTGATAGTAGTCAAATAATATTTGTGCTTCTTCTGCATTATCAAGTCCAAGATCACTAAGGTATACACCAATTTTAGCTTCGTCAAGAGAAGGATAATCTTTCAAAATCAAACCATAAGATATTAATGAATTACGAAAATCTTCATTCAAAAACTCTTTTTCAGCTCTCAGTAATAATATATCTTGACTAACTTTATTCATATTAACCTAATTGATCCAATTTATCTTCAAAACCATGAGGTACTGATATTACATTAATCTCAGGATGTATCAAAGTTCGAAGTTGTCTTTCAACACCAAATTTAATGGTTGTACCAGCAGAACCACACCCAACACAAGCACCTTGCAACTGTACATATACAACGCCATCTTTAATAGCAATTAACTCAATGTCACCACCATCTAATTTAATAGAAGGTCTAACCTTATCTATAACATCTTTAACAGCTGGTGCTAATTCTTCATCAGTAAATGGAATCACTATATCTCCTTAAAATAACGTCTATAAGACATTTTATATAAATTCGATTATAACTAAATCATTGTAATAATTGACTTTATTTTAGGTTATAGTCAAAAAGTATTTTATTCTAAAGAAAAAAGAAAAAAGAGCCCAAAAACAAGGAAAAAATTCAAACAAGGGAGAATGAAAATAGGGCTCTAGGTAAAAGGTAACAAAGGGAGGAAAAAGAATCAAGAGATAAACAAGGAAGTTTACAAATTTGGACAAGGAGTAAAACAAAATCTCTTGATCTGTTACCTTTTCTAAAATTATTATATACTAATAGAGTAAACCAAAAGTAAAACTAATATTTATAATTCATTAATATTGTAGGGACGATTGACATAGATAAATAACACGACATAAACTTTGTCTTTTTATTTACCTTCCTCTTGACGGTGTTGTCGGGGGACAACACAGCTTTCTACACCATTTCAAAAATAATCTATCGGGATTTATACGTTTATCTATTGGCTCATTTTTGACAATTGATTCTGCTAACAACTCTGCAATATATGGAGAGAAAACAAAACCTCTTCCTCCGACACCATTACATATAAATAAATTCTCTATATGTTTAAACTCTGGTTTTGCACCTTGGGTTATTTTGGGATATGTCTCAAGCATAAAAGGCACATCAATAACCTTTCCAGCTAAAGGAAAATAGTCTTTAGATCCTGCACGCATTCCACATAGAGTCTCTTTTAATTTAAAATCTGAAGTATCAACCATAGTAGTTGCTTTTTCAAAAATTTCTTTTAATGGTTCACCATCACAAATAACACATGGCTTTTTTGCTTTCACATGACTAGCACCAACTTTGATGACACCATTTATATTTGAAGAGATAGAGATACTTTTATGCATAGAGACTTTCAAATCCAAAGAACTCTCATAGTCTCCCCTAGAGCCCCAAGTGCCTTTTACAGCCATATATCGCATATCAAAAAGTTTATTTTCATAACCGGTTGATAAAACAATATTCTTAGCCTTCAAGTCAATTTGTTTATCATTGTCAGAGAGTGTTGTATGAGAATCTTTTTTGCAAAAGGCATCACTACCTCGTGGAGGATTGGAACTAGTTTCTATATGCCAAAAATCGTCACTGTATTTTAAACTATCTACATCTACCTGTTTAAACTCAAGTCCATGCATGATTTCTCTACACATCTCCGGTGCATCACAAACAGCAGATTCATCAAATAGAAAACTTTTTTCACAATTGTAAATACCAAGTTCTTCAAGCTCTTTTTTTTCTACCCATCTATGTTTAGACTTATTATGCTCTTCATATATAGGAAATTTCTCAGCATCATCTGCATCTTTAGGTATGCGTATAACACCTGTCTGGTAAAAATGATTTGGAAAATGATTTAAATAAAAATCTTTAGAAAATTCAAATGCTTCATTTGTAAGTGTTTGAAGAGCTGAACCTTTTCCGATTTTAGGAGAGACAAAAGCACCAGCAGCACCAGAACCGCCAGATGCTGCAACAGAACTTCTATCTACAAGAAGGACTTTTTGCCCTTTTTGTTTTAAAGTGTAAGCTACACAGCATCCAACAATACCTGCACCAATAACAATGGTGTCGTAAGAACCGGACATTAACTAAACCGTAATCTCTTTAATATCAGCAATATCTTTAAATGTTTTATATACAGAGGCAATTGTATGTAATCTGTTTTGTTTCAATGCGCTATCTTCTGCATTAACCATAACATCATCAAAATAGCCATCTAACTCTTTTTTAAGTCCAAACAGTGCTTCAAATTGTGTTTTATAGTCAGCATAATTTTGATTTATAACTTTCTCATAAGCATTATAAAGAGTTACTTCTGCATCTTCTTTAAATAGTGTTGTGTCTATGCTTAAATCTTTAGTCAAATCTACATCTTTAGATATATTTGCAACACGTTTAAATGTAGAGAATTGCTCTTTAAATATAGCGTTAGATACAATGCTATTTAATGCAAATACCTTTTTAGAAATTTCATTTATATCTTTCTCACCACTTGCAAGAACTGCTGCAATTACAGAAGGGTTAGCATCTAAAGATTTGTTTATACGCTCAATAATGAAATCATTCAAAATTTTAGTGTCAAATTCATTATACGCATCTTTCAATAGAGCAATAACATCATCAATATCAAAAGGAAGATCATATTGTGTAACAATTTTAACAATCCCGTTTACTGCTCGTCTAAGAGCAAAAGGATCTTTTGAACCTGTTGGAATTTTACCAACAGAAAAGAGTCCAAAGAGAGTATCAAGTTTAATACTCATAGCTACAATAGATGAGAATACAGAAGATGGAAGGTCATCACCTTCACCTGCTGGCATATATTGCTCTTTTATTGCAGTATAAACCAATTCATCTTCACCTAATGCTTTTGCATAATAGTAACCCATAAGACCCTGAAGCTCTGTAAATTCATATACCATTTCAGACATAAGGTCAGCTTTTGCAAGAGTTATAGCCTTGTCCATTAGCTTTTCAAGTTCAACACTGCTTTTACCTGTTTGAGCTTCTACTTTTTTCATGTATAGACCAAGTAGACGCATTGCAATGTTTTTCTCTCTAACTATTTTGTCAGAGAGTGTTCCAAGACCATCGATAAATTGTACTTTTTCAAGTCCATCTGTACTAAGTCCGTTTTTCAAGTCATTTTTGTAGAAAAAGAGACCATCTGCCAATCTAGGCTTAAGTACACGTTCATTACCCTCAATTACTTTAGAGTAATCATCAGTGTAAGCATTTGAAACAACAACAAACTTGTTAGATATTTTCCCTTTTTCAAATACTGGAAAATAACGCTGATGCTCTTTCATAGAAGTAATAATAACTTCAGGAGGAAGCTCCAAGAATAGTTCATCAAAAGTACCAACAAGCGCTTTAGGATTTTCAGTAATTGCAACTACCTCATCTAGCAAAGAGTTATCTCTCTCTATGATAATATTATGATCTGATTCTAAAGCATCAAACTGAGCTTCTATTAGTGCTTTTCTATCTTCACCACGAAGCATAACTGCACCCTCTTTTAAAATCTCTTCATAAGAGTCTATGTTTGGCACTTCAACTGCATCATATGTCACCATTCTATGTACATATGTTTTTGTATCTGAATCAACACCAAATAGGTTTACAGGTATAGATCTATCTGACATTCTTACCTGTATCCATCGTATAGGTCTTATGAATTCATCATTTCGACTCCCCCAACGCATCATTTTTCCAAATGACATTGAAGCAATCCATTTTTCTAACATTTCTTGAAGAAGAGAAGAGGTCTCTGATCCACTCTCCTCTTTTTTAAAATATAAAACTTCTTTGCCATTTTTCTCGCCACGTCCCAATGCTTCAAACTCTACATTACATTTACGTGCAAAACCAAGTGCGGCTTTTGTCGGCTCACCATCTTTAATAGCAGCAACTACAGGAGGTCCAAAAAACTCTACTATAGCATCTTCTTGTTTCAGAGGCATAGCTTCATGCTTTAAAACAAGTCTTCTAGGTGTATATATAAATTCAAAAGTGTTAGAGAGGTTATATTCTTCGAGTATCTTTTTCCATGATTTCTCTATGTTAGATACAATTTTAAGTAGTGGTATAGCAGGTAATTCTTCTACACCTATTTCAATAAGTAGTGATTCTGTCATTTAGCTTGTCCTAATAGGAAAATATAAAGAATATTTTATCTAAAAGTTAGTAAATGGGTGATTAGTCTTTGTCCTCGTACTCGTCAAGCATATCTTTACGTCTTCCTTTATCGTCAAACTTCTGTCTAAAATAGTTTCTTACAATTATAAAAGTCATAAAAGAAAACAAAAATATCGCAATTATATAAAGTATATCCCAAAATGACATATTATTTCTCCAAACTGTTTTCTATAGTTATTTTTTCAAAACCATCATAGTTTTGACGTAAAGCATCATATATAACAACACCAACAGAAACCCCTAAGTTTAAGCTTCGGCCAGACCCACCCATTGGTATGGTAATACACTGTTCAGGGTTAGCTAAAAGGACTTTTTCATTTAAACCTTTTGTCTCTGAACCAAATAAGATAAAATCATCTTTTTTAAATTTAGCATTGAAGTAAAGGTTGTCTGTTTTTGTAGTTGCCATGTGAGTGTTAGTTGATATTGGATGTGCTTCTAAAAATTCTTCAAAACTCTCCCATAAAACCAAATCTAAATCTTTCCAATAATCCAAACCTGCACGTTTTACAGCTTTATCGTCAATATCAAAACCTAATGGTTTTACTAAGTGTAGTGTTGCGCCTAAGTTTACACATATTCGGCCTATTGTTCCTGTGTTTGGGGGTATTTGTGGTTCTACTAATACTATATTAAACATGATTAAATCCTATTTTTATATGATTTTTTTATTTCTTTGTAACTCTATTAATCGCACGAATAGTGCGTTTTGTCGTGGCGAACGCCCTCGTAAGCGATAGCGATTCGAGAGCCACGACGATTTTTTTCTAAAGAAGTTTTCACTTCGTGAACCGCATTTGCTAACTTTGCTTCGTTTTTTTCTAAAAAAAATGAAGAGAGAAACAACGCCACAATTTAAGAAAAGGGAATTGTCTGTATCTTATATTTATTTTTGCTGCGTTAGGAAACGCACCCTACATGTTTAAAATATAACCGTTTTATTCCCATTTACGAAAACTCTGTCTTGCAACACTAAAGATAGTGCACGCGATAAAACTATTTTCTCACCATCACGCCCTGCTCTTTGCATATCTCTCCATGAAAAACGGTGATTTACAGGAATAACATCTTGAGCGATAATTGGTCCTTCATCAAGATCGTCTGTTACAAAATGTGCAGTAGCCCCGATAATTTTGACACCACGTTCAAAAGCTTGTTTATATGGATTCGCTCCAATAAATGCCGGTAAAAATGAATGATGAATATTGATAATCTTTTGTGGATATGCTTTAACAAATGAAGGGTTTAGAATACGCATATACTTTGCAAGAACCATATAGTCAAATTTATGCTGATCAATACACTCCATGACTTTTGTTTCATGCTCTTCTCTACTTAAACCTTCAGTAGGAATATGGAAAAAAGGAATATCAAAACGTTCAACAAGATTTTTAAGCGTATCATGATTTGCTATGACACACTCAATATCAGCACCAAGGTCTCCATCTGCATGACGAATGAGAATATCACCCAAAGCATGAGACTCTTTAGTTGCTAAAATTACAATCTTTTTATCTTCAGGAATTATAACTCTTATATGTGCATCTTTAGGTGCAACAAGTTTTAACTCTTGCAATAACTCATCGACATCAAACATACCAGAAACAACAGTACGCATAAAAAAACGACCTATTTCTTTGTCTACAAATTCACGGTTATTATCTATATTTAAATCTCTATCGTAAAATACTTTAGAGATTTTATATACTAAACCTTTTTTATCTTTACAATCTATGAGTACTCTTGCTCTTTTTTCCATTCCTAACCTTAATTCGTTTTTACGCCCTATTTAGATGCGTAATTTGCTATGATGTCACCCATTTCAGTACATGTACAAATCTCTTTTGCATCATAATCGCCCAAATCACCAGTACGGTAACCTTCACTTAGTGCTTTTTTAATGGCATTGTCTATTTTGTCTGCCGCATCATTTTCACCAAATGCATAACGTAACATCATAGATGCAGACGATATTGTTGCTAGTGGATTAGAGATACCCTGCCCTGCTATATCTGGTGCAGAACCATGAATTGGTTCGTACAGTCCAACACCTTTTCCTGTACTTGCAGATGGAAGTAAACCAATAGAACCTGAAAGCATAGATGCAGCATCCGATAAGATGTCTCCAAAAATATTTCCAGTTAAAATTACATCAAATTGTTTAGGATCACGAATTAATTGCATTGCAGCATTATCTACATACATATGAGAAAGTTCAACTTCAGGATAATCAAGTGCTACTTCTTCAACAACTTCTCTCCACAATTGACTTACTTCAAGAACATTTGCTTTATCTACAGAACAGAGACGCTTTTCACGCTTCATAGCAATATCAAAAGCAACAATAGCTATACGGTGAATCTCTTCTTTTGTATATACCATTGTATTAAATGCTCTATCTTCTTGTAACTCTCTTGGTTGACCAAAATAGATTCCACCTGTAAGTTCACGCACAACCATAATGTCAACACCCTGAATAACTTCAGGTTTAAGGCTTGATGCATTCACTAATTCATCATATACCATTGCCGGTCTTAAGTTTGCAAATGTACCCATCTCTTTTCTAAGACCAAGAAGACCGCTTTCTGGACGTAAATGTCTCTCTAGGTTATCCCATTTTGGTCCACCAATTGCACCAAATAAAACAGCATCACATTTTTTTACACCCTGAATTGTATCTTCAGGAAGAGGAACACCTGTAGCATCGATAGCTGAACCACCTAAAAGCATCTCTTCGTATCTAATGTTAAAACCTTGTGTAACAGAAACTGCATCAAGTACTTTAATGGCTTCATCTATAATTTCTGGTCCAATACCATCACCTTTGATTATGCCTATTTTGTAATTTTTCATATATTAAGCTCCTGCTTTGTTATTCATTTTTATTTCATTTTTTGCAAACTCTATTAAACCGCCTGCATCTACCAACTCTTGCATAAATTCAGGTATAGGCGTAAATTTATATGTTTTTGCCTGAGAAATGTTTATAACTTCTCCAGCGTCCATATCTACTTTTACAGTATCACCTTCATTAATCTCTGCTGACTCTTCGAGTTCAAAAATAGGAAGTCCCATATTGAATGCATTTCTATAAAAAATACGTGCAAAACTAGGTGCAATAATTGCAGATACACCAGCAGCTTTAAGAGCTATAGGTGCATGTTCACGACTAGAACCACAACCAAAGTTTTCACCAGCAACAATAATGTCACCTACACTCATTTTAGAAACAAACTCAGGGTCCGCATCTTCCATAACATATTTAGCCAATTCTGATGGCTCTGAAGTATTAAGATATCTCGCTGCTATAATTAAATCCGTGTCAATATTATCACCAAATTTCCAAACTTTACCTTGCAAAGTAAATTCCTTATATATCGGGTCTTAGCCCATTAAATTTTCGCGATTATAGCAAAAAAACTAAAAATTAACAAATTTTATACTTACTTTTAAATAATTTTGGGTATAATCCTACCTTAAACAAAGCTTACAGAATTATATACGTTCACCCCCATAAATAAGGATTTAAATTGGCGACAAAAGATAGCATGAAAAATGTAGAAGAGATATTTAAGTCTAAAAAGAAGGGTGATGTTGTCACCCTTGAAAACATAGCAAAAGAGTTTGCAAAACAACCAAATTTAGCACAAGCTAAAAAGATACATAAACTTTCAATAGATACAAAAACAAATGTAATTTCAGCTTCTGAATTTGCAAAATTTATGTCTGAAAAAAAGAAAAGAAAATTAGAAGAGAGTAAGAAAAAACGTTCAGAGAACAATGAAGAAGATGAGTTTGATCTTCATAAAGAGAAAGAGTTACTAGAGTGGAGTCGTTCAGACTCTCCTGTAAGAATGTACCTTCGTGAAATGGGTAAAATACCACTACTTACAAAAGAAGAAGAAGTTGATCTTTCTATGCGTATTGAAGAGGGTGAAGATATTATTATCGATGCAATATGTTCTGTTCCGTACCTTATTGGTTACATTCTAAACTACAAAGAACCTCTACTTAACCGTGAGAGAAGAGTAAAAGAGCTTTTCAAAAGTTTTGAAGATGAAAAAGTAGAAGAAGACGATAAAGAGACTTCTGCTGATGACACTGCAACAGAAGCTACTGAAGAGACTAAAAAAGAAGCACCAAAACACAACAAAAGAGTAAAACAAGTTATTGAGAGTTTCAAAAAACTTGAAAAAGCTAAAAAAGAGTGGATGAAGTCTCGTGATGATCTTGATAAATTCATGGAGACTGAAACTGATGAAGTTAAAATTTTACATGAGCGTCTTAAAATTGCATTTAAAAAAGAACAACTTAAAGCTGCTCTTCTTGACCTTGGACCGACATCTAAACTTATTAACGAACTTGTTAAAGCTATGGAGACTGCACTTACTTCAGATGACTCTTTTGACAAAGAGTTAAAAAGACTTGAATACAGACTTCCTCTTTTTAACGATATGCTAAAAGAAAATCATCAAAAAATACTAAGTAACATTGTAAACATGGACAAGAATGACATCATTGAAGCAGTTCCTGAAACTACTATGGTTTCTACTTATGTTGAGATTAAAAAACTTTTTGAAACCAGAGAAGCAAGTAAAGACAGCTTTGACCTATCTGAAGAGAAGTTAAGAGATATTCTAAATCAAATTCGTCAAGGTAAAGCAAAGTCAGAAGTTGCAAAAACTCGTATGGCTAAGTCAAACCTAAGATTGGTTGTATCTATTGCAAAACGCTATACAAACAGAGGCTTACCATTCCTTGACTTGATTCAAGAGGGTAACATTGGTCTTATGAAAGCTGTAGATAAATTTGAATATGAAAAAGGTTACAAATTTTCAACTTACGCAACATGGTGGATTCGTCAGGCTATCTCCAGAGCTATTGCAGACCAGGCACGTACAATACGTATTCCTATTCACATGATTGAAACTATTAACCGTATCAATAAGATCATAAGAAAACACCTTCAAGAGACGGGTAAAGAGCCAGATTTAGACGTAATTGCTGAAGAGGTTGGTCTCTCTGTAGATAAAGTTAAAAATGTTATAAAAATCACAAAAGAGCCTGTTTCTCTTGAAACTCCTGTTGGAGACGAAGATGATGGTAGATTTGGTGACTTTATTGAAGATAAAACAACTCTAAGTCCAACAGATGTTGTATTGAAAGATGACTTGAACAACCAAATTGACGAAGTTCTTGACCAACTAAACGAAAGAGAAAAAGCTGTTATTCGTATGCGTTTTGGTCTTCTTGAAGATGAAAGTGATAGAACACTCGAAGAGATTGGTAAAGAGCTCTCAGTGACACGTGAGAGAGTTAGACAGATAGAGTCTTCTGCTATTAAAAAGTTGAAGCACCCTAAAGTTGGACGTAAACTTAAAAACTATATCGAAGAGTAAACTATTATATGAAGGCATCTACAAAAGATGCCACATACATATTTAAACCGTAGGAGTACCCCTTGTGGGTACCCTTTTCTAACATACAAATCAGGAGAATAACTCAATATGCCTGAACCACACTTTTTCGTCCTCATTATTGGTACAGAAATACTTAACCGTCGCAGAGCAGATAAACACTTTGATTTTGTCACTAAAGCACTTATTGAAAAAGGGTATAAACTGACAGCCTCTTTCATTATTGAAGATGATCCTGCACTTATTGTACAAACCATAAAATTCATAGCATCACAGCCAAATCCTGTTCTATTCTCTTTTGGTGGCATAGGATCAACTCCAGATGACTATACTCGTAAATGTGCTGCTATTGCTCTTAGAGATGGTTCTTTACCCATTCATAAAGAAGCCATAGAACTAATAGAGAGTGTACTTGGTGAAAAGGCATATCCTCATGCTGTAAAAATGGCAGAACTTCCAAAAGGAGTCAATCTTTTAGAAAACCCTATTAACAAAATGCCTGCTTTCTCTTTAGATGACCGATTTTATTTTATGCCAGGATTTCCTGAAATGAGCCACCCAATGGTAAACTCAATACTAAAAAAAATTATCCCTAAAGATAAAAAGTATTATAGACATACGCTAACAGCCTTATGTAAAGAGAGTCTCCTCATAGATGTTATGGAAAAGATGCCAAAAGATGTTGAATTTTCTTCTTTACCAAAATTGTATGAAGATGGCTGGAGAGTTTCAATATCTGTAGCTTCGCATGATGAAAAGTTAGCTTTAGAAACTTTTCAAATGTATATAAATAGTTTGGAAGATAAAAACATAATATATTCTCTTAAAGATAGTACAGAATAACATATGACATACAGAGAAACACTTAAACACCCAGTTATACGAAGATTATCTATTATTCAACTCATATCCTATTTTGGAACATGGTTCTCACAAGTTGCTATATTTTCCATGATTGTCTCATTTGGTGCAGATGAAATAACCATTGCCATAACAGCTGCAATGGCAATGCTTCCAGCAGTTATTTTAGCACCAATTATCGGCTTAATCATAGACAAAATAGATTTCAAAAAACTCATGATGACACTACTTGTTGTTGAGATTGTAATGACACTTAGTTTTATACTCATAAACTCCATAGATTATATTTGGATATTAATGATTTTGATTTTTCTTAGATCTGCAGCATCTTCTATGCTATTTTCTGCAGAAATGGCACTATTCCCAAAACTTTTGAGTGGTCAAATGTTAAAAAATACAAATGAGATACACTCAATTATATGGTCTTTATCTTATGCTATGGGAATGGCTGTTGGTGGTATTATTACCTATTATATAGGTTTTGATACTGCTTTTCTAATTGATGCTTCACTCTACTCTGTTGCTATTGCTTTATTGATTGGTCTTCAAATTTCTATTGAGAAGAGTAAACATACTCAGTCTAATTGGCATATGTTAAAAGATGGCTTTAACTACATTAAATCACGTAAAAAAATTATGCACCTTATTGTTATTCATTCTGCCATTGGTCTTACCTCTTTTGATGCGCTCATTACCCTTCTTGCAGATATACAATATAAAGAGTTAATTGCCGTACCTCTTGCAATTGGATGGATGAATGCTATACGTGCTGTTGGTTTAATGATAGGCCCTTTTTTAATATCTAAAATGATTTCAAAAAAGAATTTGCACTACTTTTTCATTCTTCAAGGTTTAGCCATAATGTTATGGTCTGTTCTAGAGTACAATTTCTACCTTGCACTGATAGGTCTTTTTATAACTGGGCTATTCATCACTACACTATGGTCATACACTTACCTTCTCATACAAGAAGAGACTGATAAAGAGTATATGGGGAGAGTTATCTCATACAACGATATGTTTTTCATGCTAACAAACGTTACAACAGCATTATTCATAGGATATGCAGCTAAATGGGGAATGTCTCTTGAGGGAATTACCTTCACACTAGGTTCAGGGTTTATACTATTTGCCATCTACTATATTTGGTTTAGACGGCAATATAGTTAAGAGATAAAAACTATTAAAATATTAAAGATTTGATTCTACTAATTTTACAGCTTTTTCTATTTCAGTTTTAGAAAATTTTCCAAATTTCTTATATATCAGTTCACCTTTTTTGTTAAAAATAAGTACATCTGAATTGTCATCAGCCAAAGACCATTTTTTTACCAATACTTTATTTTTATCTTTTACATAAAGTGTGTCAGGAAAATCTTTTTGCTTTTTCTTCAATTTAGCTTCTATTGCAACATTAGGTATCCATGTTGCTGCTAAGTTTATGATAGCAACAGAAGCATACTTAGATCTTGAAAAATGCTTTTTCTTAAGTGCATTAGCAAAAGGATCATTTAAATCTTTTTTATCAGGGTCTACATAAAATACTATATGTACTTTACCTTTTAAAGAAGATGAACTCCAAGGCTCACCACTTAATTTACCACCATTATCACCACTGATTGTAACTACAGTAGGAACTTTACCTACTTCAATTGCCATAGAATTTACAGCAAGTAACATTAACGCCAATACAACTTTTTTCATCTTAATATCCTATCTCTTTATTTCTATTGTCTATATATTTTGTAACACCATTTGCTACGCCTCTAGCTATGCGATTTTGGTAATCTGAAGTATGAAGTCTTGTTCTCTCTTTAGTGTTAGTTATGTACCCAACCTCAATCAAAATAGAAGGTCTGCTGGCACCTACAAGTACATAAAAAGGTGCTGGTCTTACTCCACCATTTTTTGCATCTGAATATTTTCTTTTAACTTGTCCCATTATCTCTCTTTGTACATCTATTGCCAACTTATTTGACTCTACAATTTTAGGTCCATTTAGTACAGAATCAATTATAACATCTCTACTTAACTTATCTGTACCTTGAAGTACAGAAGCATTTTCTCTAGCTGCAACACGTTGAGAACGAGCATCCCTTGTCTTTTGTAAGAAGTAAGTCTCTATACCCTCAACTTGTTCAAAACGGCTTTTATTACCTATAGCATTTGCATGAACAGATATGAATACCTTAGCATTCTTTTTATCTGCAATTCGTGTACGCTCACCTAGTTTTAAAAATTTATCATTGCCACGAGTTAAGTAAACTCTATAGCCTTTTCTCTTTAACTCTTTTTTTAGCTTTTTACTTATTGCAAGAACCAGTGCTTTTTCTTGTTTACCTTGAGATATAGCTCCAGAGTCATGTCCTCCATGACCAGCATCGATAACTATAAGACTATCTGATCTGTCTGGTCCAGTACAAGCAGTTAAAGATAAAGCTACTAACGCTAATACTATAATTTTTATAAGATTATTCATTCACACCCTTTAAATATATTGTTAGAATTCTATCTCTTTTTTTCTGTTATTCAAGTAAGTTTCAATACCTTCAGCAATACCTTTTGCTATAAGTTCCTGATACGCAGGGTTAAACAATCTTTTTCTCTCTTTTGGATGAGAGATATAACCAACTTCCACAAGGATGGAAGGTCTACTCGCACCTACTAAAACCCAGAATGGTGCATGTCTAACTCCGCCATCTTTTACATCATTATATTTTTTATGCACATTTGTCATAATACGTCTTTGTACATCTATCGCTAGTTTGTTGGACTGTACAATTTTAGGACCATTTAACACAGAGTCAACAATTACTTTTTTGCTTAACTTGCTTCCTGCTCCTTTTAAAACAGCTTTGTTTTCTCTAGCAGCTATACGCTGAGATTTTGCATCTCTTGTATTTTGCAAAAAGAAAGTTTCAACACCTTGTATTTTATATCTTTTTTTCTTTGGAACAGAGTTTGCATGTATAGAGACAAATACTTTTGCATCTCTTTTATCGGCTATTCTAGTTCTTTGGTGAAGCTTTAAAAATCTATCATCACTACGAGTCATAGAGACTTTAAAATTTCGTTTTTCCAAATGTCTTTTTAAACGTTTTGAAATTTGAAGTACAAGATCTTTCTCTTTTTTTGAACCACCGATTGCACCAGAATCATGCCCACCATGACCAGCATCAATTACAATTCGTTCACGACTCGAACCTTTTTTATATACAGGCAATTTAAAAGGTTCACTCTTTTTATAAGTTTTCTTTACATGTTTTACTTTAGGTTTTTTAACTGCAACATGAGTACTTTTTTTATAGCTAGACTTTTTTTTACTTCTAAACTTTGGAAGAGGAATATTATATGAGGTATATGAGAACAGAGGTCTATATGGTTGGCAATCGTATGATCTATCTACTTCTAAAACTACTCTAACAACATTTTTTCTATATTGGGCTATACGAATTGAACTACAATGAACACTTTTTAATTTTCTGTCTATTTGTCTGTTTTTCAATCTAGCATTGGGTATATCGAAAATTTTTCGTGTAGGATTTTTGTATGTTCGTACTTTAATGTCTCTTTTTTTATATGCAGAGTCAAACTGTAGTCTCAACTCTCCATTTTTCAACTCTGCTTTCTTCAATATAGCTACAGAAGAGAAGAGAGCTGTTGATGTAAGAACCAACAGCAGTAGAAGCTTAAGTAGTTTCACTCTATTTATCTTCACCATTCATAAGTTTAGATATCAACTCTTTTACTGAAATAATTTCATTTAATCTATAACCGTTTGAACCTGTAAAAAAGAGTCCACTCTCTGTCTTTCCATCATAAGCATCAGAGAGTCTATCTGCAATACAATAACCAACTATTTTTGCCTCTTCGCCTCTATTACATGGAGCAACACAGTTTGATATACAAGCAATTTTCGGTGCAGTTTTTTCTTCTATCATCTCTTGAAGATGTGTTTTAACACCACGTGCCGGATAACCAACAGGTGATTTCAAAAGTTTAATATCTTCTTCTTTTGAATCTAAAATAACTTGTTTAAAGTTTTCATGAGCATCACACTCATGAGTACCAATAAATCTAGTACCCATCTGAACTCCAGCAGCACCAAGTTCAAGCATCTTTACAATATCATCATGATCCCAAATACCACCTGCAGCGATAACAGGCATAGAACCCCAATTTTTAGCCTCTTCTATAACCGGAGGTAAAATAACCTCTAACTGATTTTCAGCCAAGAAACACTCATCATACTTGAACCCTTGATGCCCACCACTTAAAGGACCTTCAACAATAACAGCATCTGGCAATCGGTCATGTGTCTTTTTCCATCTTCTACATAAAATTCTCAACGCTTTTGCAGTAGAAACTATTGGTACAAGTGCAACTTCTGGGTAATCTTTAGTAGCATCTGGCATAGTAAGAGGTAAACCTGCTCCAGTGATTATCATATCGGCACCAGCTTCACAAGCATCTTTAACAATTCGATTATAATCACTAGAAGCATACAATACATTACATGCCAAAGGTTTATCACCACAAATTTTTCTTGCATTCTCAAAAATAATTTTTAGTACATCACCTGAGTAAAAATTGTCTGCTTCTATTGGTTGACCAAATTTAGCAACTTTAGCTGTATATTCTCTGTTATTGTATACTCCCGTACCAACTGAAGATATAACACCAAGTCCACCTTCTTTACTTACTGTTCCTGCAAGTTGATCCCAAGATATACCAACACCCATACCACCTTGCACAATTGGTTTTTCTATTAAATACTTTCCAATTTTAAAAGACTTCAACTCCATCATCCAACCTTTACTTTAGCAAATTTTCTTTTTCCAACTTGCAATATGTATTCACCTGACTCTAGATTTAGTTTTTCATCAGAAATTTTTTCCTGATTTACACTAACAGCATTTTGCTTTATGTCTCTTCTTGCTTGAGAAGTTGAAGGCTCAATACCAGCATCTACTAAAGCTTTACAGATCCAAACACCTTCTTCTGCTTCTATTTCAGTCATATCTGTAGGTAGTTTGTTAGATTTAAACACATTGTCAAATTCAGATTTAGCAAGTTTAGCAGACTCTTCATTATAAAATCTAGTTACAAGTTCAAGTGCTAAGTTCTCTTTTGCAGTTTTAGGATGAAGTTTACCGTTTTGCACATTATTTTTTATCTCTTCAATCTCTTCAAGAGATTTTTCACTAAGTAATTCATAATAACGCCACATTAATACATCTGATATAGAAAGAGTTTTAGCATAGATATCTTTTGCTTCTTCAGTAATACCAATGTAATTGTTAAGTGATTTACTCATCTTTTGTACGCCATCTAAACCTTCCAAAATCGGCATCATAAGAACAGCCTGTTCTTTACCAATGTTGTAAGATCTTTGCAGATGTCTACCCATAAGTAAATTAAACTTCTGGTCAGTACCACCTATCTCAATGTCAGATTTAAGTGCAACTGAGTCATAACCCTGAAGTAAAGGGTATAAAAATTCAGATATAGAAATACTCTGACCACTCTTGTAACGTTTTTCAAAGTCATCACGTTCAAGCATACGAGCAACATTAAATGTTGTAGTTAGAGCTACCATTCCTGTTGCTCCTAGTTCATTTAACCATGTTGAGTTAAATACAACTTCAGTTTTATCTTCATCTAAAATTTTAAAAATTTGATCTTGGTAAGTTTTCGCATTTTCCAAGATATCTTCTCTTGTAAGCATTTTACGTGTTTCACTTTTACCTGTTGGATCACCAATAGTTGCAGTAAAATCACCAATAAGAAGTTGAACTCTACCTCCATGCTCTTGAAATACTTTTAATTTTTGAAGAACAACTGTATGTCCAAGATGAAGATCAGCACCAGTTGGGTCAAGACCAAGTTTAACTTTATAAGTTGTTCCATCTTCATAATATTTTGAAACCAATTTCTCAATGCGTTCCATATCTATGATTTCTGCTATACCTCTACTTATTTCATTTAGTGCTTTACTTACCATATCTGACTCCTTCTGTATTGTTATTTATTATATGCATCATTAAGGCTGGTAATTTCTATCAGCTTGAATTTTTGTGAAATTTTTTCTACGATCATTGATTTACTAAGGTTACTGCTTTCAACTTCTATTTTACAATATTGAGCCGTATCTGAATTTTGTATACCAAATTCAATAGTAAATACATTTAAATTTAAGGCTGCAAGTTTAAGTAACAGTTCAGCCAAAACGCCTTTTTTATTTTGTAAAGAAACAATCAACCTATATCTTGAAAGTTGGGTAGTATTCCAATCCACATAAAGCATTGATTCTTCTGCCAAAATTTTATCGTAAGCTTTAGTACATAATTTATGGTGGATTATTGCTTTGCCATCTCTATAAAATGCAACAATTTCATCACCAATTTTTGGGTGACAACAGTAGTCAAACTCAACACCTACTAAATGTTTATTTGTATAGAATTTAAAATGTTCTAAATCTTTTGTTTGTAATTTTTTATAGCCTCTGAAACCTAAATGCCAAAAATTAACCTCTTTAGTTCCTAGATATTCTGCTATTTTAAAGATCGTGTCTTTAAAAAAGTTAATCTTTACAGGAACTTTATAAACAGATTCACTTAATCCCAAACTATCGATAATATTTTTAATTTTAGAACTTTTAATGTCAAAAAATGTTGCCAATATATTGTATGCAGAAATTGTATTTGACTCTTTCAATCTTGCCCTACACATACTTCGTATACCATCTTGCGCTTTAGATGTCTTAACTGCATCTATCCACGAACAGTGAAGTCTTGGGTTATCATCTTTAATAATTTGTACAATATCAGCATTGTTTAACACAGTAAGCAGTGATGCTCTTTTTTTATTTACTATCGCATCTGAAGAGTACTTACCAACTTCAGAGTGTATAGAATAAGCAAAATCTAAAGCTGTTGAACCTTTAGGCAAAGTATAGTAGTCACCTCTAGGAGAAAACACTGTTATATCTTCTGAGAAAAGATCAGATTTTGCCAGCTCATAAAACTCTTCTATAGAATCATTCTGATAATGCAAACTCTCCAACCATTCAAGATTTACACCTTCTACACCACCTTTGTATTTCCAGTGTGCAGCTACTCCGTATTCAGCAAGTCGATGCATCTCTTCTGTTCGTATTTGCGCTTCAACTATGCCTTCTTCATTAAAAAGTGTAGTGTGTATGGTCTTATATCCATTCTCTTTAGGAACAGCAATATAATCTTTAAACCTTGAGACAAGTGGAGTAAAACCTAAGTGTACTACACCTAAAACTCGGTAACACTCTGTTGGTTCTTGTACAATTATACGAATAGCCAAAAGGTCAAGTACTTCTTCAATGCTAACACCTTTTCTATGCATTTTCATATAGATTGAGTAGTAGTGTTTTACTCTTCCAAATATTTCAAATTCATCTTCATCAATGCCATCTTGAACAATTTTAGTTTTAACAGTTTGTATAAAAGAGTTTAATTTAAATTGCAAATTTTGATAGTTTGTTTTAATATAATCATCAATTAATTGATAATCTTCGGGGTAAATGTAGTAAAAGCTCAAATCTTCCAAATAATTTTTCATTTTGGATATACCAAGTCTATGCGCAATAGGTGCATAAACAACAAGTGTCTCTTCCGCAATACGAATCTGTTTTTCATGCGATAGTGCATCTAAAGTTAACATATTGTGCAATCTGTCACAAAGTTTTATGACAAGTACACGTATGTCTTTAATAGATGCTATAAGCATTTTTCTAAAAGTAAGAGCTGAGTTTATAAGTCTCTCATTTGAACCTGCTGATGCTAACTCTACATCTCGTATCTCTACAATTTTAGTAAGACCTTCAACCAAGTGAGAAACATCTTCACCAAATTCTACTCTAAGTTCTTCTATATCAAAAGTTGTATCTTCAACAACATCATGCAAGAGAGCAGCTTGAACCATAGTTTCATCACTGGAAAAAGATGCAGTTATAGCTGCAACCAAAATGGGATGTATAATATAAGGTTCACCACTTTTTCTTTTTTGACCGTCATGTGCGGTCATAGCAAGTTCAAAAGCTTTTACGGTAGCGGGAGTTGGAGATTCTAACTGTTCCCACAGAAGAGCTTGGGCCTCTTCTATTGTATGAATCTCTTTAAGTGTATTGAGATTCAAAATATTTTAGCTGTCCAAGCTTACAACAATTTTAGCTTCAGCAATCTCTTGAAGTGCTATATCTGTATATTTCATACCTGATGTATCAAAATCCAAAAGTGGCACTGCACCATTTGCAATACTTTCTGCTCTTTTACCTACAGAGTTTGCCAATAAATATTTATCGAAATTTACTTTTTCTAGTGCTAATGCTGTTAATTCTTCTGTTCTCATTTTATTCCTTTATTATTTTACTATTGAACAAAGACTCATATCGCCTTTTAAAATTTCCAATAGGTTACCTTTTTCAAACATATTACAAACTACGATTGGAAGTCCATTCTCTTTTGCCAATGCAATAGATGTGTTATCCATAACCTTAATGTGTTCTGTTAGTGCTTGGTCGTATGTTAATGTTTCAAGTTTAACTGCATCATCATACTTATTTGGATCTTTATCGTAAACACCATCAACTTTTGTTGCTTTTATTAGAAGTTCTGCTTCAATTTCAGAAGCTCTAAGTGTTGCTGCTGTATCTGTAGTAAAGTAAGGGTTACCTGTACCACCTGCAAAAACAACAACACGACCTTTTTCCAAGTGTCTTCTTGCACGACGAACAATGAAGCTCTCACCAATCTCATGCATATCAATTGCAGTTTGAAGTCTAGCATCAAGTCCTGCATGCTCTAGTGCTTCTTGAATAGCAACACCATTTATAACTGTTGCTAACATTCCCATGTAATCACCAGATGTTCTTTTTATAATCCCATCAGCAGCAGCAGTCACACCACGTATAATGTTACCACCACCAACAACAACACCAACTTCAATGCCATTGTCTACAAGGAGTTTGATTTCACTCGCAATAAAATTAAGGATTTTTGTATTAATTCCATAACCCTCTTCACCTGCCAACGCTTCACCTGAAAATTTAACCAATACTCTTTTTATCATAAAATGCCTTTTATATAATTTCGCGATTATATCTAAAAGTGGTTTAGGAGGTGGTTAAAGGTGTTTTTATAAAAGAGATAACCATAAGGATATGAGTGATTATCTCTTGTTATTTATAGATATAGATAACGTTTAATCTTTTTTGTAGGAGTTCTGACAAACTCCTCTTTTTGCTCTATAACTTTTTTAATTCTTGAGAAAGAAGATACAGATTCATTAACTTCTTTTCTAATCTCTTCAAGTATCTCTTGAACTTTTTCTCTAGCTTTAGTTTCAGATTTTTTTGTAGCACCTAAAATATCATCTAATTTTTCATAATCAAGATATATTCTTGCAGTAAGTGTGCCATCTTTATCTAACACTAATGAGTCAGATACAAAAGGGTGTGCATTTAAAGCAGCTTCTATCTGCTCAGGATAGATATTTTCACCACTTGGTCCAACAATAATATTTTTAGCACGACCAGACATAAAGAAGTATCCTTCTTCATCGATGTACCCCATATCCTCTGTATTGAACCAGCCATCTTCATCTAAAACTTCAGCTGTTTTTTCAGGGTCTTTATAGTACCCCATCATAACATTTGGACCCTTTGCCCACAATATTCCAACACCATCTTTTACATCACGCAATTGCAATTGAGTTCCAGGAATTACTGGTCCAATTGCTTTATATTTTGTATGATTTGCATTTGTACCTGCAAGCAATGGAGATGTTTCAGTTAAACCATAGCCAATTGCATACGGGAATTTAGCTTCACGTAAAAACTTTTCAACAGTAGGAGATACTCCTGCACCACCAATACCAAAAAATCTAATGTTTCCACCAAATGTTTCAATGAGTTTTTTACCAGCTATTTCATTTAATTTTTTGCGGAAAAAAGGTATGGCATAAATTGTTTTTATAAAAATATTTTTATTGAAGTTTGGTAGAATTTTATTCTTATATATTTTTTCAATTATGAGTGGCACTGACAACATTAAATCAGGTTTCACTGTTGCTAGTGCTTTTATAAGAACTGTAGGAGTTGGTGTTTTTTTAATATAATGCACTGATGCACCATTTAAAAGAGGAATAAGCATACCAGTAGTACACTCCAAAGTGTGTGCCAAAGGTAAAATTGATAAAAATTTATCTTCTGGATAAATATCTAACATATGTTGTGCATTAGTAACATTAGAGACAAGATTTATGTGACTAAGCATTACACCTTTTGAACTACCCGTAGTCCCTGAAGTATATATTATAGCTGCCAAATCTTTTTCATCTATAAGAACTTTATCAATATCTTCTTCTATAACCTCAGCATCACTTTTTTTACTCATACCCATTTTATCCATAACTTTAGAAAACTGCTCTTCACCACTTTTCATCACTTTGGAAAATTGTTCTTCACCCCTCTTCATAACCATATCCATTCTGGAAGGAGTAGATAATTTCTCAAGAATTTTAAATTCATTAAGAATTACCAACAAGTTAAGATTTGGTGGTTGTGTCTCATCTAACATTGTTTCAAAAAGTTTTTGTGAAATGAAGGCTGCTTTACACTCTGCATGATTTGCTATGTGTAGAGCTTCTGAAGTATGGAAATCTGGAAGTATTGGCACTGCAACTGCACCCATTGTAGTAATTGCCAAATAAACAGAAGACCAGTTTGGCATATTTTCTGAATATATTGCTACTCTATCACCTTTTTTAATGCCATATTCAATAAGCATATCTTGCACATGATAGACATTCATAGCCAACTGCTTATAAGTTGTTACCTCTCCATCAACAAACTGAAAAGCTGGTTTATCGCCATACTCTTTAATACTGTATTCAAAAAGAGCTTTCAGCGTTAACTCGGGAAGTTTAATAAATTCTTTACTCATAAATAGTACCCCTAATATAAATTAATCCGAATAATACTAGAAATTAGTTAATAAATAACCTAAACTTATTATATTTTGATTAACTTAAGTGGATTAATATGTTTTGAATTCTTTGTTGCTTGAAACATAAGTTTACTTTTAACCTTACCTACAACATAACCTTTTTTAATTTTACGCCCGGTTTTTATGTTAGGTGCAATCATAGAAAGCCCCGCATAAACAGTGTGCATTTTGCCACTGTGGGCTACAACCACAACCTTACCAAGCATAGAACTTTTACCGGCAAAGACAACTTTTCCATTCAATACATTTTTTACTTTAGCTCCAGGAGAAGGTGCCTGAAGAGTAATGGACTCATTAAATATCTTTATCTTATATACAGGGTCAATGTATGTACCAAACTTCTTAACAAGACGTGCACCAGCAATAGGTGAAATTGTCTTCCTACTATTGTATGAATATACTTTTGGTTTTTTATAAGAGTAGTTTACATTTCTTATTTTTTCGCTCTCTTTATAAACTCTTCTTTTCTCTTTTGTAGCTGCTTTTGCGGCCAATCTTGCTTTAGATCTTGCCTCTTTTGTTTTAGCTAACTTAATAGCCTCTTTTGCTTTTCTCTCTTTCTCAATAGCAGCAGCTTTCTCTTTACGTATACGATCTTTTCTAGCTTTTTCTTTACGTATAGCTTCTTTTCTTGCCAATGCCTGCTTTCTTGCTTCTTCGACCTCTTTTTTTTGTAAAATATTCAACTCTGCCAATGTTGATCTAAGTGAATTTTGTTTGTCAACAATTTTTTCAAGTTTTTCTTTATATTTTTCTTCATCAGCAGCAAGTCTTTTTATTAGCTTCTTCTTTGCTAACTTTTGTCTATCATACTCTTCTCTTTTTTTAATAATTCTTTTTATTTTATTTAGTGTTCTATTTTTTAAATATTTTTTATCTTCTTTTTTCTTTTTTAGGGAATAGATCTCTTTTTTCAACTTATTTAACATACGTGCATTTTGTTTTTTATATGTCTTGTAAACTTCTTGAGTTATAATTGTATCTCTAGTTGGTTCATGAAATTGTTTTATGGCATAAACCACAGAAAACTGTTTTGTAAGCAAATCCATAAACTCTTGACGTTTAACATTTAAAGAGTTACTTGTCTTTTCATACTCGGAAGAAGCTTTCTTCAAAGAGTCTTTAAGAGTGCGATACTCTTCTTCATTTTTACTCTGATTTTTAGCTAACTCTGCCAGTTTTTTATCTAATTTTATTAAATCTTTATCTGCTTTTTGAATATCACTTGCAATTTTACTAAGCTTTCGACTGGTACTCTTTTTTTGATTTCCAACAGATGACAATTCTCTTTTAGATTTCTTTATATTTTTAGTGGTTGTGCTACCTTGTACAAATAAAATGGCAACAAAGAAGTAAAATATTAAAAATCTCACTCCTGCACTCCCCTACTTGAAAAGACAACCCAATAAACAGCAACAGTTACAATAAAAAGTGCTGAAGCTAAAAGAATACCTACATCACTTATCATAAATAGTTCATCTTGTTTTTGCATCATTATATCAATACCTGATGTAGCTGCCCATTTTAATTTTATAAAAACAAAAAAGAGACTTATTAATGTAGTTGCTATAAATGCGTCTACGATTGCTATTCTAAATAACACACCAGATCTAAGCATAAGAGGTGCACCAAAAATTTCCATAACCTGCATTCTCTCTTTATGTGCATATTTCCAAATTTCCATCTGTTTCATTATAAGAAATAGACTAACTATAGCCATGAAAATTATAAATATTTTTAGAGTAAATTTTATAAATGAAAAAAGTTTATACGAAGAGTTATAACTATTTCCAAATGTTTCTACTTTTTGAACATTGGGATCATTTTCAAGATCCTCTTGTATCTTTTTAAGTGCGGAAGTATGCATATAAGTATCTAAACCAAGATTATAAAAATATGGCAGTGCATTTAGTATCTCTTTTTGTGTATCTTTTTTTATATCTTTTGCAATTTCAGCAACAATATTTTCACGTTTCAACTTTTCAATACTGCCTATATGCGAATTCATCTTCTGAAACTCTTTAAGTTCTATAGGCTTTTTTGTCACTACAAGCATTGAATAACCCTCTTTAAGCCCTTGCTCATAAGAGTTAGTAGTTCTTTCAAATACTAAATAGAATTCTATTCCAAGCAATATTGCCATTAAAGGCAATATAAACATAAGATGATTTTTAATGAACTTCATATACACCCTTACTTTCAATTATAAAATGTCTATACGGAAGAGAAAAAATAGTTGGTATTTTGTGTGTTACTACAAGAACTGTAGTTTCCAATTGCTGACAGGCATTCTCCATCAAATCCCAGATAACATTAGATGAGTATTCATCAAGGTTTCCTGTTGGCTCATCTGCCAATATAACAACAGGATTTTTTGCTAATGCTCTGGCAACACCCACTCTTTGCTGCTCACCACCACTCAACTCAAGTGGAAACTTATCTGTATGTTCTGAAAGTTTGACATGTTTTAAAAGTCTTTGAGCTTGAGTATTTTGTACATCTACAGAGTATCCTGCAATCATTAAAGGCAGTACAACATTTTTTGCAACAGTCCATTCATTTACAAGTTTATAGTCTTGAAATATTATACCCATATGTGTTCTAAGCTCTTGCAATTTAGATCGTCTTATATTTGTTAAGTCATGTCCACCTACAACTAGGTTTCCTTCTGTTGCCTGAAGTTGCCCATAGAGTGCTTTTAAAAGTGTTGACTTACCTGAACCACTGGGACCCGTTATAAAAACAAACTCCCCTTTTTTAATATTGAAACTTGCATCTTTAATAATTTCTTTTGTGCCATTGCCATATGAAAGAGTGAGATGTGACGCGCTAATTACATTAGACATACTTTATATACTCCATTATTTGTTTATGAGCTAAATAGTTTACTTCTGTTTTTACAGGTGGAGAGACAAAATATCTACAACCTGTATCGTCTAGTAAAATGTATTTGTGTTCTGGTCTGTCAAAGCTTCCAAATGCACATTTAACTAAAAGGCTATTGTTTTTGATTTTGTACAAACGCTCAAAATGAACAAAATATCCATCAAATACTTTTGCCTCTTTTGGCAAACTATTTTCTAAATCATCATTATATTTTACTGCATTAAAATTAAAATCTATATCTAACTCTTTCTTTGAAGAATTTTCTTGACATTTCACATAAACATCATATATATCTTTCTCTTGTCTGAGCCATCTTGCTTCATATTTACTAGTTACTTCTAAAGCTTCATTTTTACGTATTTCTACATGTGTTTTAGGTACTGAAAAAAATGTTTCCAAACTATACCAGTAGTAATTATCGCTGTCTGTTCTAAGTTCAAGCCTGCCATCTTTTCTTAAAACTCTCATTGATTCATCCAAGAATGATGGACTTATAACTCGTCTTTGCGGTTTTTTATCCCAGGGGACTGGAAAGTGTACAAAAATTTGCTCACAAACATTTGATGGCAGCATTTCCAAAAAAAGCCTTGCATCATAATTGACAACCCAAATGTTTTCAATATTTTGTAACTCTATCTGTTTTAAAACTTGTTGTGCAGAAGGTGTATGAATTTCCAAACCAATAAAGAGTGTATCAGGATTTTTTTGTGCCTGGTAAAGCAAATGTCTTCCTGATCCAAAACCAACTTCAACAGATATTTTTTCTTTTGGGTAAGTTATCTCTTCAAAATCTTTTATTTTTTTGAAATATTTGGAAGATAGTTCTGCTTTAGTACTAGATATGTTGATATTTGAACTTTTTATATCTAAGTTCAACTCTTTACTCACAAGATCAAGTGCCTCTTTTAAAAGATTTACCTTTAAAGGTCTTGTAACTTTATCGTACTTTACAAGTGTAGCTTTGGCATCAGGTTTTATTTGTATTAAAAACTCTTCTGAATCTATCTCTACTCCAAGTATTTCATCATCACTTGTTAATGAAGTTGCGCGGAATTTAATTAATGTACTTTTTTCAACGATATCATCAATTGTATTTGTATCAAAGGGAGCGACTTTTAAGTGTGGCATGAAAATCCTATTTTATAATATATGCCTACACTATTTTAAATTTATAAAAGCAGACTTTAAAGCCTCTGAATCTATTTTTTCATTTATAATTTTAGTATCAAAATACTTATCCATATAACGTTTCATATCATCAAATAAAGGTGCAATAAATTCCATTTTTTTACCGCTATGAGGATGTATCAAATACAATAAATATGCATGTAGGTTAACTCTTGATATTTTATCTCTTTTGCTCTTAAAACCATATAAATCATCACCAAGTATGTGACGACCTAAAACATTGAGATGTACCCTTATTTGATGCGTTCGGCCTGTAAATAATTTAGCAGATATAAGCTCAATATTGTGTTCAGAAGATAAAAGTTTTTTAAAGGCAGTTTTTGCAGTTTTGCCATCTTGAACAACATCCATTTTCAATCTATTTTTAGGGTTTCTTCCTATTGGCTTATCTATTATAATATCATCTTTTAAAGGACAATCAATAAGTGCTAGGTAGTAACGTCCCATACTTTTATCTTGCAGCTGAGCACTTAATGCTTCATGAGTTTTATTATCTTTTGCAACCACTAAAGCACCTGTAGTCTCTTTGTCTATTCTATGTACAATTCCATGACGCTCTTCACCAGAGATAGTAGAAAGAGATATACCTTTTTTAACCAACCAATCTACAAGTGTAGCTTCTTTTACAGAAGGTGCAGGATGTACTACAAGACCTGAAGGTTTATTTATAACTAGCAGATATTCATCTTCATAAATAATTTCAACATCAAAATCTACATCAAGAGCCTCTTTTTTTTCAGCTTCTTTGAATTCATATACAATTTCATCATCTACACTTACTTTATAACTTCTTTTAGTTACAATTTTTCCGTTTACAGAGACAAGACCATCTTTTACAAGTTTTTCAACCTGATTACGACTTACATCAAGCTCCTCAGCTAAAACTTTGTCGATCCTACCAGCTGAAGTTACATTAAAACTACTCATCTATTTCCTAAATTCCAAAATAGTATATTTTGATTATCTATATTCACAATTAAATATCATCCCTTTCCCAGCGTTCTGGGTCTAAGAAGGTGTCATCATGTATATGTTTAAATGAAGCTTTAAACATTTTAAAAATATCTTTATTTTCTGCTTCTAAACCTGCTAACCACTCTTTTGTTGAAGCTCTTGCATGAGGCATTTTTACATCTTTTAACATAGCAGGACAAGCTTCATCGCCTATAACTTGGAGGTTGTTGTCTACTGCAAATGCTCTAAGTTGTGTCTCTCTTGCTTGTATAAGAGGGCGAATAAGGTGAAAACCTCTGCTTGTTTTGTAGATAGGAGCTAAAGCTCTCATACTGCCGTTAAAGAACATATTCATAAAAAAGCTTTCAACTGTATCATCAAAGTGATGCCCAAGTGCTACTTTATTGAATCCACCTTTTTCAGCGTAAGTATATAATGCTCCTCTTCTCATACGAGAAAAATAAGAGCAAAACGATGAGTTTTCTCTTATGCTGTCGTGAGAAATATCAAATATATTTGTATCGTAAACAGTGTGTTTTATGTCATACTCTTCACAATGTTTAGATAAAAAATCATAACTCTCGTTTGGCATACCATAATTAATTGTACAAGCTTCAAACTCAAATTTAAATGGTGCATGACGTTGCATATGTTTCATAGCATGAACTAAAGCTAATGAATCTTTTCCTCCGCTAAGTCCTACCAATATTTTATCGCCTTCGCCTATGAGTTTAAACTCGCCATTTGTTTTTCCAATGACTTTTAAAAGTTTTTTACTCATAGGTATAGCATGTGGTAAATTACGTATTTTTTTTTCTTCCAAATTTCCTCTTTTTTTTGCTGCGTATCTAAGCACCTTAAGATTAATGATTCTTTTGAATCTTCTCAACCATTGCAAGTATAAAATCTGCAGAGATCTTTGCAGAACTCTCCAAAAACTCATCAAAGTTAAAACTAGCATCCATATCTGCAGAATCAGAAATAGCACGAAGTATAAAAAATGGTATACCCAGTGAAGAACAGACAACTGCCACAGAGGCACCTTCCATCTCTAAAGCATCTGCTTTAAAAGTTTCTCCAATCCAATCTTTTCTCTCTGCATTAGCTACAAATTGATCTCCTGTTGCAATAACACCTTCAACAAGATTTAATTCTTTATCTAAAGCTACCTTCTTTGCTATATCTCTTAAGGCAACATCCGTAGGAACACATACTTCACCTTCAGGTACATAACCATAAGGGTGGCCAAATGCAGTAATATCTAAATCATGCTGGCAAAGTCCATCAGCGATTATAAGATCACCTATTTTCAATTCTGAAGAAATTGCACCAGCAACACCAGAAAAAAGTAACTTATTACAAGCAAATTTCTCTATGAGGATTGTAGCTGTTAAGGTAGCAAAAACTTTACCTATCTTAGAGTAAGCAACAACTACTTCTTGCCCATTATAAGAGCCTTCATAGTAGGTATTTGCAGCATAATTTGTCTCTTTTAAGTTTTTTAACTTAGAGATTATAGGTTCAATTTCTTCAGGCATTGCACCCATTATTGCTATTTTATTCATATAAATCCTATTTTATATTTTGCAACTTGCTTATATTGTAAAAAAGCAAACTACAATTACTGTTTTTAAAGCTTAGAAATCTCTTCTATTGCTGTTGCTAAAGATGCCATATCGGAAACAACAAAATGTGGTTTTTTTGTTGCTCTTCTGTTTAAACCTTTAAGTACTCCACCATGTCCAAATTCAACATAACAATCTACAGAATCATCGAAAGATGCTATTGATTGTTTGTAAAGTACAGGTGATACCAATTGTTTAGGGAGTAACTCTAAAGCCTCTTCTTTTGAACTGTACTCTTTAGCTGTAACATTTGAAATAACAGGAGAGATAAATTCATCTTTCAGTACTTCATTTAATTTCTTTTCCAATGGAGCAATCGCAGACTCAAGCAGTGGACAATGAGAAGCTACTGACATATTCAACAACATTGCTCTTTTTGCTTTTGCTTCTTTAAGAACAGGTTCCAATTTAACCAAGTCAGGTTTAATTCCAGCTATAACAATTTGACCTGCAGCATTATAGTTAACAGGCCAAACTTTTAAACCGTTTTCTCTTTGTGTTTTACATATATCTTCAACAACTTCATCATCAAGTCCCAAAGAGACCATCATACCAACATCTTGACCAGCACATGCTTCTGCCATAAGTTTACCACGTAAGTTTACAAGTTCTACAGCATCAATAACATCAATCGCACCAACAGAAACTAAAGCAGAAAATTCACCCAATGAGTGTCCCAATGCATATACAGGTCTGATTGGCATTGCATCTTCAAATAGTTTATGAGCAATAGCCGATACTAAAAGTATAGCTGGCTGAGTAAACTCTGTTTTTTCAAGATTATCATTCTCTTTGAAAAGTAGTTCCTCAAAATCAATACCTGTTCTCTTTGTAGCTTCTGTAAATATATTTTTAGCAATATCTGAATTGTTAAAAAAATCTTCTCCCATACCTATGGCTTGAGAACCCTGTCCGGGGAATAAAAATGCACACTTAATTGACATGAATTTCCTTTAGTAAAATTTAATGTATTTTACCATTTTAAAATTATTTTATGATTTTAGACTTTTCAGGAGTTCTCTCAATATTAATTAATCATTTTAACCAGTGTATTTCCATTTATTAATTCGATGTTTTTTTCATTTACAAATTTATAACACTCTTTTGTAAAGTAGCTAGTTGTTACTATGTATGCTTTATCCACTTCATGCTCATGCATAAGCCCATACATCTCACGTATAACTTTTACAGTTACGGCTGTCTGCTCATATCGTTTGCATTGAACAATAGCTGTTTTTTTGCTTTTAAAAGTAGATTTTGACATCCATATATCTACACCACCATCTGCACCTTTTTTACTATTGCCTCTTACTTTCCATCCATTTTTTTCAAAAAGTTCCATACACAAAAGTTCAAAATCATCCCAAGACAAGCGTTTTAACTTTTTTAGAGTTCTGTTTCTTTTCAATAAGCTTCTATTTGAAAAACCTTTTATCAAATATATGCTTTTAAACATAAAGTAGATGAAAAAGACCAATAGTATGCCAATGGAGTGGAGTTCAAGTGTTGAATAGTTTTGCATAAGTAGTATTATAGGCTAGTATTTATAATGTGAAGAGAAAATTGTCAAATTGTCATATTTTAGAAGAGTCGCTTATAGGGATATACCCTACAAGCATAGTGTTAGTGTGAACAACATCCACCTTCACCGTGATTATGCTCACCGTGACCACCACAACCACCTTCACCGTGATCATGACCACCACCACAACATTCGTGTGCTGCATGTCCGCCAACTTGACCTGATGCAATTTCATCAGCAGTAGCTTCTCTTACAGATACTACAGATACTGAGAACATTAAATCTTTACCAGCCAATGGGTGGTTAAAGTCTATTTTTACCTCTTTGTCATCAAATGAAGTAACTGTTACTTGAACAGTTTGACCATCATCACCTTGACCGTAAAGAGTCATACCTTCTGCAAGTTCAACACCTTCAAATTGCTCAATAGGAAGAACTTGTTGTGCTTCTGGATTAACAGGACCATATGCATCAGCAGCAGCAACCATAACGTCACCATTTTGACCCTCTTCCATACCAACAAGTGCATTTTCAAGACCTGGAATTATTTGACCTTTTCCTATAATAAACTCTAGTGGAGCAGAACCTTTATTTGTATCTACAATTTCAGTTGTACCAGCTTCTTTAACTTCGTACTCAATTCCTACTACACAATTTTCATTAGTTATTGTCATTTTAAACCTTATATATTAATTTTCGCTATTCTATCAAATCAAACTTTGGTAATGCTTATAAAACTCTTATATTTATCTTATTTGTCCGGAACCATAAATTTTATATTTATACGTGGTTAATTCGCTTAAACCCATCGGGCCTCTTGCATGAAGTTTATTTGTACTAATACCAACTTCTGCACCAAAGCCAAATACTCCTCCATCAGTAAATTGAGTGGAAGCATTAAGATAAACACATGCAGCATCTACAGCATTTAAAAACTGTTCTGCTCTGCTGTAATTTTCAGTAATAATCGCTTCAGAGTGCTGAGAACCATACTCTTCTATGTGCTCTATAGCACCTTCGACTCCTTCAACCACTCTAATTGTTAAAATATTATCTAAATACTCTGTAGCATAATCTTCAACACTTGCTTCATTTGCCTCAATAATCTCTCTAGTTCTCTCACATCCTCGTATCTCTGTACCTTGTTGTAGATATGCTTTGTGAACTTTAGGTAAAATCTCTTCTGCAATAGCTTCATCTATCAACAGTGTTTCTAAAGCACCACATATACCTGTACGTCTACACTTTGCATTAACAATAACAGAGAGAGCTTTTTCAAAATCTGCATCTTCATCTATGTAAGTATGGCAAAGCCCTTTGTCATGTTTTACCACTGGTACCGTTGCATTGCTGGAGACATAATGTATAAGTGCTTCTCCTCCACGAGGAACAATCAAATCTACATATTTGTCTTGCTTAATGAGACGAGATACACCTTCTCTTGAAGAGTCTGGCAAAAGAGCAATAGCCTCTTTTGGCAAAGAATTTTTAGCCAATACATCTTGTATAATTTTTGCAATAATACGGTTAGAGTACTCCGCTTCTTTTCCACCTTTTAATATAGCTACGTTTCCACTTTTAAAACATAATGCACCTACATCAGCAGTAACATTCGGACGTGACTCATAAATAACACCAATGACTCCAATTGGAACAGATACTTTTTCTATTTTGAAACCTGCATCTGCATTCCAACCATCAAGTACACGACCTAAAGGCTCTTTGAGTGCAGCGATCTCTTCAATAGCAACAGCCATTCCTTCAATTCTATCTTCATCTAAAAGAAGTCTATCTTTTAATGCCAAACTTAAATTGTTTGTATCTGCATTTTTCATATCTAAAGCATTTTCTTTTAATATATTTGAAGTATTGTCCCGTAAAGATTCAGCCATCTCTTTTAAAATTTTATTTTTCTCAGTACCACTAAGCTGTCCCAATATTCTACTTGATGCCTTTGCTTTTTGTAAAAATGTTTCCAATATTTCCATCCTTATAAAACTTATTTAACCATCAATTATTTTAACAGATATATCTTATATAATGGTATAATCTAGATAATTTAATTTAAGGTGAATAAAACGATGCAAACAATCACATTTATTGGCAATGGAAATATGGCACTTAGTATTGCAAACGGTCTTAAAAGTAAGTACAACATTGAAGTTGTAGGACGAGATATGAGTAAACTTCAAGCATTTGAAGATGCATTAAAAGTTAAAACAGAGAAATCACTTCTTCAAAATTTTGATATTACAGATAGAGTAATTCTTCTTTGTGTAAAACCTGCAAATGTTGAAGAGGTAGGAAAATTACTTAAAGGTAAATCGAAAGTTATTTTTTCTGTTTTAGCAGGAACAAATATTGAAAAATTAAAAAAACATTTTAAAACAAAAGCTGTAGTAAGAACTATGCCAAACCTTGCAGCAAGTATTGGTGAATCTATGACTACATTAACCGGGGATATTGAATTTAAATCCAAAGCAGAAGAACTCCTTGGTGCAGTAGGAAGAACTTTATGGTTGAGTTCTGAGAAAGAGTTAGACATAGCAACAGCACTTGCTGGTTCTGGACCAGGATATTTATCACTTATAGCAGAATCTTTCGCTGATGGCGCAGTAAAACAAGGACTTAAAAGAGATGATGCATTAGAACTTACAAGAGGACTATTTGCAGGTTTCGGGTCATTAATTCAAGATATTAAACCTGCAGAATTAAAAGATGCTGTAATGAGTCCTGGAGGAACAACTGCAGCAGGATATGCTGCACTTGAGAAGGGAAATGTTAGATACTCTTGCATAACTGCAATTGAAGCAGCATACAGTAAAACAAAAGAGTTGTAAGTTAACTCTTACAACTTTTTAAGTTTCTCTTTTGCGATTTTTGCAGATTTTTTATCTGGATAATTCGCAATTATATTTTCATAAAAACTTCTAGCTTGAGTTTTATCTCCTGTTTTATCCAATGATATTGCTGTATGTAACAGCAATACATCGATGTAAGAAGCTTGATCATAAATACCCGCAGATTTTTTATAGTGGAAAATAGCTGATTGGTATTTCTTAGTATAATACGCTATCTCCCCCAAATAATAATTTGAAGCCGCTGGTTTATAACCTTTTGAATCTGTAATTATAAAACGTTTTTTTGCTTCATCGTAACGTTGTTTTATAAACAATCGTACACCTTCACTATAAACTTTTGCTGTAGGTTTACTATCTACAGTTTTTTCTGTTTTTGCATTTTCTTTTTTAATTTTTTTACTATTAGGTAAAGCTCTGTCATTTAAAAGTTGCTGTAACTCTTCTCTACTGACATAAGAAGCATTTATCTTGTCTATCATCACTCCCAACTCTTTAATAAGTGCTTTATTGTCAGTAGTAGGTTCTTCATTCATAGCAGAAGGTATTGAATTTCTGCCCATTTTAAGTGCAGCAATTTCACTGTTGGCACCTTCTAAAAGTGATGTTAAACCAAATACTCTCTCTTCTAATTCAGATACTCTAGATTTTAAAGCTGTAATCTCTTTACGGTTTTGAATTATTACCTGCTTAGCCGGTATACTTTTTTGTTGTTGAGCATAGTGATTATTTTCCGCTTCATATCTATCATCATAGTTAGTATATTCAGCATAAGAAAAAGTAGACCCAATAAAAGATAGTAAGATAATTGATTTAAGTATATTATAATTCATAAATTTACCTTACCAAACGAAGGTCAACTCTTCTATTTTTAGCATAACAACTATCTGATGAAACACTACACACAGGATTACTTTCACCAAAACTTACTATAACAATTCTAGAAGAGTTTACTCCTTGAGAAATAAGTGAATCTTTAACTGCTTTTGCTCTTTTTAAACCCAAAGCATAATTATATTCATCTGTACCAAATTCATCACAGTTACCTTCTATCTTGATTTTTGCAGATGTATTATTTGCAACAGATACATTTTTATATATATCATTTTGCATCTGTGAAGATATACCATATTTTCCAAAAGAGAAATAGAGACTTTTAAAACCATCACTACTACTGTTTTTTCCAGATTCATTTCCATATGGACTTTCATTTATAGATACAGTATCTCCAGTAATAGCATTAGCATCAGAAATATTATTTGAAGATGCAATATCTGGTGCTTTTTGACTACACCCTGTTAAAACAAGTAGAATTAATAGTGACGATAGAAATAATTTTTTTTTCATTGAATACCTTTTTTACCAATCTATAGATTGAATTTTTCTTCCACCAAGAGGGAAAAGAAGACTTTGTTTACTTATTAAATTTGTATACCCAATGGAAGAACTTCCACCATTGTGTTTAATGTATTGAACTACGGAACCATCAGTTGAAAAATGTGGAAATTGGTTTGTCCCAGTTGTGGTAATAGGTCTAGTTGTTCCACCATTTGAACTAGTTAAATACAAATTAAATTTGTTATTTCCAAAACTATTTTGTGACTCTCTGCTTGAATATACAATTTTGCTTCCATGTGCATCTACAGCATTATTGTTTCTACCATGATAAACAATTTGTGATACTCCAGAACCGCTTATAGATTTTTTAAATATATTTGCATATCCAAGACGATTTGATACAAATACTATTTTGCTTTCATTATCTATATACTTTCCATTTACATCTATACCTCTAAAAGAAGTTATTTTTCTTTTACTTCCTCCAGTAGAAGACATTTCATATATGTCTGCTTGTGCATCTGGGGACATTGTGACAAGTATTTTAGAACCATTTGCTTTAACATCAGAACAGACAATCATACCTTCAGATGATGCAATTTTACTTTTTGAACCGGTATAAATATTTAGTTTATAAAGTGCAGGCACAACTCCTGCATATGAAGTATAGTAAAAGCTCTGCTGCTTTGCATCTGCCCATTTAGGAAAGAGGTTTAACCCTCCCCTAATTATGGTTTTTTGGTATGCAAAAGTATAATCAGCCAAAATTATTTCACTCTGCTTAGCACCTAAATACCTAGCATAGATAACATATCTATTTATCCAAGATATACTTGGATACTTTAAAACATCATTTATGTCAGATACAGCTTTATGTGCTAAAAAAGGAACTTTTGAAGTTGTAGGTATAGCATAACTTTTTTTAAATACTTCCGCTCCAGAAGGTGATTGCAAAAGACGAATTGTAAGCTTACTTCCCGATCTTTGATCTAATTTATATTTAAGAACATAGGCACTGCTTTTATGTGCAGGAGTTATAAAGTTTGAGTTGATATCTGCTTTATTATAATTGTTATTGGTTATAAAATGGCCAGATATTTTAAAGTCTGAGAGAAGTGTTTTAAAAAATTTTGCATTTGTAACACTTGAGCCATCTTCTATAGCTATTTTAGTTCGTTGTTCTACGTTTGTAACTATCTTTATTGATGCGTCAATAGCAAAAATATTTACAGATAATAGAAGCAATAATATATATTTCACATATTTCCTTTATGAAGTTATATTTAATAAAGATTATATCAAAATTTCTCATTAACAAATATTAATATGACACACCCAATCAAAAAACTCTCTCAAAATCTCACTTTAATGATTTGTTTAAATATACTTATTCTATAATCAAAATATAAATATATTAAGAAGGAAAAAATATGAAAAAAATCATAATTGCAGCAACAGTTGCCTCTTTACTCTGTTCAGTTGCCTCTGCTTCAGAGCATGAAAAACATTGGGATTATAGTAAAAATGGTCCAGCACATTGGGGTGAGTTTTCAAAAACATGTGCAAAGGGTCAAGCTCAATCTCCTATCAATGTGGTACCTGGAAAATCTGTTAAATTAGATGCAAAATATACTCTAAAACTTAATGAAGATGCGCATACAACTGCAAAAGTAATTGACAATGGTCACTCAATAAAAGTAACTCCAAAAGATGGTGGAACTATAAATGTCAATGGTGAAACTTTTAAACTTTTGCAATTTCACTTTCATGGTAAATCTGAGCATACTGTAGACGGAAAACGTTATGATATGGTTGCACACCTTGTTCATCAAAATGAGAAGACAAAACAGTTGGCGGTTATAGCTGTATTTTTTGAAGAAGGAAAAAACAATCCTCTTTTAGACAATGTTCTTTCTGGAATTGATAAAGAGATACGTATAGATCCAGCAGATATATTACCAACAGATACAGAACACTATTTTCACTACGTAGGGTCATTAACTACTCCACCTTGTTCTGAAAATGTACAATGGTACTTGCTTAAGAAACCAGTAGAGGCATCTAAAGATCAAATATCTTCATTTAGAAAATATTATGTAGACAATGAACGTCCAATTCAAGAGTTACATGACAGACAAATAGAAGTTAAATAAACAACATTTTATCCTGACAATTTGTCAGGATATCTCTTAACCTTTAGCAACAAACTCCGCTTCAAACTTGTATGTTCTTCCACCATTGTGTCTACCAAAACCAAACTCTTGCAACTGCTCCAAATACTCTTTTAAACCTATATTAAAATTTTGATTTCTTGATGCAGAAGTAATTTTAAATTCAAAAAAACCACTTTCACTTATGTATAAAATCACTTTTACTTTCTCTCCAGCATATTCACTCTGTGCAGGCCAATCTTCTAACATACTTTGTACTTTGGCTAAGTAAGCACTTTCGACACCACTCTTTTTATTTTTTTGTTCTTTTAAAGATTCGTTTATACGCTCACTAGCAGTTTTGGCATTAGTTGTTTTAATAAAATCGTGTTTAGGTTTAGTTTTTATTGGTTTATCTGTTATCTCAATAAAACTTTTTTTCTTAGAAGTTTTTACATTTTCAAAAAGATTTTTAGTATTATTTTTAGGTTTAGGTTCTACTTTTTTTATAACTTTTTTCTTAACAATTTTTTCTTTAATTACTTTTTTTTGTGTAGATTTTTTAGGTTTTGGTTTTGATTTTTTAACGACTTTCTTTTTAGGTTTGACTTTTTGTTTTCTCTTTACAACTTTTGTTTTTTTCTTGGGAGAAGTAAGTCCAACTTGTATACGATGTTCATCTTTTTTTACATAAGACTTTGCTTTTTCTTGTTCTTTAGAGTTAAAGTAAAATACAAGTAATCCTATTAGTAGAAAGTAGATACCTACAGCAATTGCTCCTGGTATAAGTTTTTTTGCTGTAATTTTCATCATAATGTAATGAGTGAAACCTTAGTAAAACCAGCAGCTTTTACAGACTTTAACAGATACATTACATCTTTATATTTCAACTGTTCATCAGCACGTATATAAACTTCAGATTTTTTGTCATAATTAACTGATTTATTTACAAAATCGTCTGCGAATGTATCTAAAGCATATGTATCTTTATTTAAATATATTTTTCTTTTTTTATCCATACGGATTGTGATTGTTTTTGCTTTTTCAACTTTTACTGTTTTAGATCCTTGAGGAAGATCTATCTGTTCTTGAAATGTTATAGTTGGAGCAGTTACCATAAGTATTGCCATTAAAACCAACATTACATCCACAAGAGGAGTTATGTTCAAATCTGGACTATCATCCCAAGAGAACATCTTCTTATCTACTCTTTATGCAAAGGAATAACGTACCCTCACAATTAATCTCACTAAAGCTTTGTCTAGAACAAAAAAGCATAATTATGCCTCCTCAGTTTGAGATAAAATTACCTCTGACTGTGATGCTAATAAAGATGAAAGTTCGTACGCTTTACGTTTTAAGATTAAGTGAAAAGTATATGCAAAAATTGCAACGGCAATACCAGCTGCAGTGGCAATAAGTGCTTCAGATATAGCAGGGGCTACAACTCCTAAAGATGCTGAAGATTGTGAACCTAATTTTGTAAATGTCTCAAGTATACCAATAACTGTACCAAATAAACCAATAAAAGGAGATGTTGATGCAATAATTGAAAGCCAGGTTAAACCTTTAGTTGAGACACGTATAGCATCAGATGATGCCGCTTGCATAATGGCTTTATTTGGTACAGATACACGAGACAGGTAAGTAAAAATAAGTGAGTTAGGTGCCACTGATTTTGACTGTCCTGTATAGAGTGCTTTAAGTGATCTAGCTTCTGAAGAGATGCGTTTGTTTATAATAAAGTATCTATCTAAAAATACCCAAAAAGTAGCAATGAAATAAATAGAAAGCAGAAGCAATACAAAAATTGTAATTGCACTGCTGCCTATGAAATAATTAAGCAATGAGCTCAAATTAGAGAGTCTTTCCGAGAGAATCTACTTTTGCCACTGCAGCTGTAATGGCCATAGAAGAACTTTCTGCACTTTTAAGTAATGCTTTTGCATCTTCAAGTGCTTTTGCAAGATCAGTTCCTTCTCCATGTAATGCAACAGCACCATCAACGATACATGTTGTTTTCTCTTCATCTACTTTTACATATCCAGAGTTAATAGCAACTGCCACTTCACTTCCGTCGGCTTTTTCAATAACAATAACACCTGCACTTAGTAGAGATACTAGAGTTGCATGTTTTGCCAATACACCAAACTCACCCTCTGAACCGGGAAGGTTGACTTGTTGTACTTCGGAATCAAAAATTACACCATTTGGTGTAATTATTTCTAGCTTCATAAGTTCCATAATTGTCCTTTAAAAATCAACGATTATTTATCGTTGATCTTATCGTTTTTAGCAATTGCTTCAGCTATGTTTCCAACCATGTAAAATGCAGCTTCATTCATATGATCATATTTACCTTCAAGAAGACCTTTGAAACCTTCTATAGTCTCTTCAAGTGTAACATATACACCAGGAGAACCTGTAAATACTTCTGCAACGTGGAATGGCTGAGAAAGGTATTTTTCAATCTTTCTTGCTCTTTCAACAACAAGTTTATCATCTTCTGAAAGCTCATCCATACCAAGAATCGCAATGATATCTTGAAGGTCTTTATACTTTTGAAGAATTTGCTGAACGCCACGTGCCAAGTCATAGTGCTCTTCACCAACAATTTGTGGAGAAAGCATTCTTGATGTTGAATCTAGTGGATCAACCGCAGGGTAAATACCTTTTTCAGCAATAGCTCTGTTAAGAACTGTTGTTGCATCCAAGTGAGCAAATACAGAAGCAGGAGCCGGGTCAGTAAGGTCATCCGCAGGAACATATACAGCTTGAACAGATGTAATTGAACCTTTAGTTGTAGATGTAATACGCTCTTGAAGTGCACCCATCTCTCTTGCAAGTGTTGGCTGGTATCCAACAGCTGAAGGAATACGACCAAGAAGTGCAGACATCTCTGAACCTGATTGTGCAAAACGGAAAATGTTATCGATAAACATCAATACATCTAGACCCATTTCATCTCTAAAGTACTCAGCCATAGTAAGACCAGTAAGAGCAATACGGTTACGTGCTCCTGGAGGCTCTGACATTTGACCGTAGCACAGTGCAACTTTGTCAAGTACGTTGGATTCTTTCATTTCGTAGTAAAGGTCATTACCTTCACGTGTTCTTTCACCAACACCGGCAAATACTGAGTAACCAGAATGTTTAAGAGCAACGTTGTTAATAAGCTCCATAATAATAACTGTTTTACCAACACCAGCACCACCAAATAGTCCAACTTTTCCACCTTTTGAGTATGGAGCAAGAAGGTCAACTACTTTAATACCTGTTTCAAATACTTCTGTACCTGTACTTAATTCATCAAATTTTGGTGGATCTCTGTGGATTGACCAGTACTCTTTAGCATTAACTTCACCAGCATCATCAACAGGCTCACCAATTACGTTAAAGATACGTCCAAGAACTTCTTCACCTACTGGAACTTTAATGGAGTCCCCAGTTGCTCTAACTTCTTGACCTCTTACAACACCTTCACTCATGTCCATAGCAATAGTTCTTACTCTGTTATCACCAAGTTGTGCTGCTACTTCTAAAACCAATCTTTGCTCTCTACCCTCATTAACGATTGTTGTTTCCAACGCTTCATTAATCTCTGGCAGATAGTCTGTAAAATCCACATCTAAAACGGGACCTAAAACCTGTACTATTTTACCTGTCATTTCTTCTCCTAATTATTTCATTGATTCCATACCACTGATTATTTCAATAAGTTCAGTAGTAATAGATTCTTGTCTTGCTTTGTTATATTTAACATTAAGCACTTTAACCATATCTTTTGCATTGTTAGTTGCTGCGTCCATTGCTTGCATACGAGCAGCATGTTCAGCTGCCAATGAATCAATAAGTGCATAATACATTGTATATTCAACATAACGTTTAACTAAAGCATCAATAAGCGTATTATCATCATCTGGTTCAACTTCGAGTTCAGAAGTAGCTGTAGCAGCCAATTCCAATGTAGATGGGTCTACCGGCAATACTTGTTCTTCTCTAAGTTCTTGAGTGATCATATTTACATAACCATTATGTATCAGTATTATCTTATCTGTATCACCTTTTACATACGACTCTGCTAGTTCAGATATGAACTCCGCAGCAGATGCATAATCTGGTGCTGAAGAGAGTCCAACAACTTCACTACTCAATTCAATATTGTTGAATTTAAAGAAGTCAATACCTTTTCTACCTATTGCTCTAAGACGAACTTTTACATTTTCTTTTTTATACTCTTCAATAAGTTTATATGCTCTTTTAATAGTTTGAGAGTTAAAACCACCACAAAGACCTTTGTCTGCAGTAATAAAAATAATATCTACTTTTTTAGGCTTATCTGTGCTTTTAAAATAAACATTATCTACTCCCTCTTCATTTGAGTTTTGCATCTTTTGTGCAATCTCAGTGATTAGTTCTGTTAATTTTGCAGCATAAACTCTTGAACGCGTAGCAAGCTCTTCTGTTTTTTTAAGTTTAGCAGAAGATACAAGTTTCATGGCGTTAGTAGTTTTTTGTGTATTCTTTACAGACCCAATCTTACGCTTTATCTCTTTTAAATTAGCCATTTTTAGCCTTTCTTATTCAGAAAATGAAGCTTTGAAATCTTCGATTGCTTTAGTCAAATAAGCATTTGTATCATCAGAAATCTTTTTCTCATTTCTAATAGCATCAAGTACATTAGAATATTTTGCTTCCATAAATGGCATAAGCTCAGCTTCAAATTTAGTTACTGAACTAGCAGCAATATCATCAAGATATCCATTTGCACCAGCAAAAATAATTACAACTTGTTTTTCAATTGGAACTGGAGAATAAGGCCCTTGTTTAAGAACTTCAACCATTCTCTGTCCACGCTCTAGTTGACCTCTTGTGTAGTCATCAAGATCAGATGCGAATTGTGCAAATGCCTGAAGCTCTCTAAATGACGCAAGGTCAAGTCTTAGTGTTCCAGAAACTTGTTTAGTTGCTTTAATTTGAGCAGCACCACCAACACGAGAAACTGAAAGTCCGACGTTAATCGCTGGTCTAATACCTGAGTTGAACAAGTCAGTCTCAAGGAAAATTTGACCATCAGTAATAGAAATAACGTTTGTAGGAATATATGCAGCAACATCACCTGCTTGAGTTTCAATAATTGGGAATGCAGTAATAGATCCAGCACCTAAATCATCATTTACTTTTGCAGCTCTTTCAAGCAATCTTGAGTGAAGATAAAAAACATCACCTGGGTATGCTTCACGACCTGGAGGTCTTCTAAGGATTAATGACATCTCTCTATATGCAACAGCATGTTTAGAAAGGTCATCATAAAAGATTACTGCATGTCTACCATTATCTCTGAAGTACTCAGCCATTGTAACACCTGCATAAGGAGCCAAGAATTGAAGAGCAGAAGATTCAGATGCACCAGCAGTTACAATAATTGTATAATCCATTGCACCATGCTCTTCAAGAGTTTTAAGTGTAGCGGCAACAGTTGATTGTTTTTGACCAATAGCAACATAAATACATATTACATCTTGACCTTTTTGGTTAATGATTGTATCGATAGCCAAAGTAGTTTTACCTGTTTGTCTATCTCCAATAATTAACTCTCTTTGACCTCTACCAACTGGTACAAGTGCATCAATCGCTTTAATACCAGTTTGAAGAGGCTCATGTACTGATTTTCTAGCCATGATTCCAGGTGCTTTTTCTTCAACAAATCTATGTTCTGCTGCTTCAACTGCACCTTTTCCATCTACTGGTTCACCAAGTGAATTAAGAACTCTACCCATAAGACCGTCACCAACAGGAACTTTAAGAAGTTCACCTGCTCTTTTTACGCTCATACCTTCTCTAATTCCATCACTTGGACCAAGAATAACAACACCAACGTTTGCTTCTTCAAGGTTCAATACAAGACCTTTTGCACCGTTATCAAATTCTACAACTTCTCCAGCCATAACATTGTTAAGACCATATACTGTTGTAATACCATCAGCGATACCTACTACTTTACCTACTTCATTGATATCTACATCAATTTCAAAGTTCTCAATTCTCTCTTTGATTATCGAAGAGATTTCATCTGCTTGCAATTTATTTGCCACTACTACTCCTTTACTATTAAATAACTACAGTGATTTCTGAATGAAATCAATTAGTTGCTCTTTAACTCTCTGCTTAGAGAAGTTAACCTCAATACCCAAATCGTCAACTGAAACACGTAATCCGTCAAGATCTGTTACTTTTTGTGTTAGTTTAATTTTAGAACTTGTATATTTTTCTAGTGTAGTTTCAAGATTTTTTAAATCTTCATTGGAAAGTTTTTTAGAACTTTTCAATACACCTTCGTACTTATTTGACTTTTTTTGTAAATCAGAATTAATAACTTTTGCTATGGCAGGAATTAAATCCAATCTTTTATTTTCGCCTAATACTTTAATAAAGTTAATCAGAACTTTATCTGTATTAGTACCCAATGAAGAGAGTATAATATCTGTCTTATTTTTATCTGAAACAATTGGAGATGTCAAAACGCGTTTAACATCATTTTTTTCTATTACTTCAGTTAGTGTATTTAAAACTTCAGAAATAGTTGACATATCTTTGCTTACTGCACTAAGAGCAGTTGCATATCGTTTAGCTATTAGCTCTTCCATTATGCAACCTTTCTAGAAATAATATCAACAACTTTTTCTTCATCAATAGAGATATCGTCATTTGTAATGTTATTTGTTAAAACTTCATCAATTACTTCTCTTACAGATTTTTTCTCTTCAAGAGATATTTTCTCTTCGAATTGCTTCTCCATGTGCTTTAACTCATTTTCACTTGCCTCAGTGATTTTAGCAACCAGGATCTGAGCTTCCAACTCAGCATCTGCAATAATTTTATCAGAGTTATTAATGCTCTCTTCTAAACGTAATTGAGCATTTTTCTCAGCATCTTTAGCCACTTGAAGCTTCAATTCAATATCTTTTAACTGATCTGCTATATCTTTTTTTCTATTTTGAAAAAAAGATTTAATCGGATTAGCCAATAGATAATAAAGAAGTGATGCAAAGATAATGAAGTTAACAGTTCTAGGCCAAAAATCATTCGCTCTACCAGTTAGCACTAAGTAACGACTCTCTTCACCATGTCCAGAACTTGCTAAAAGAACCGCAGGTATTAGAACTAAAGAAAGCAATATTATTTTTTTCATATCTATCCTCCCTATAATTTGCTAAACTTAGCTTTTAAGCTCTTTTTGAAAAGAGGCATATTTGAAAGAAGAGACTCTTTAAGATTCTCTTTTTCCACAGCTAATTGTTCAGTAAATTTAGCATATTTACTATCTAGTTCACTCTTTTTAACTTCAGCTTTTTTTGCAGACAACTCTTTCTCTGCATTTATTGCTTCTTGTCTTATGTTTGCAGCCTCGCTTTTGGCGTTGCTAATATTTTCATCTGCTTTTGCATTGAGTTCATCTATATTGCCGCCAAGACCTTTAGCTGCTTTTAAATCTTTTGCTATAGAGTTATCTCTATCATCCATGAACTTCAACAATGGCTTAAATAGCATTTTATTTAAAACAACTAAAAGAGTTAGAAACAATACAAAAACAAACAACATCAAAAACGGGTATATGTCAAGCATTAAAACTCCTCGTGTAATTTCCGATTATTTTATCATTATGAAGATGAAATATTGATTAAATGACTATAGTTTTTTCATTAAGGACAAGAAGTGCTCTATTTCAGTAGCATTCTTGAAGTTTATTTCTATACTTTGTGCCTTGATTTTATGAGGGAATTTCAACGAAGATTTTATCTCTTCACTATATTTTTCAAGTGTGAAAGAGTTTGTTTTTTTTACAATAGCACTTTTATTATTTTTATGATTTTTAGCCATATTTTCAGCATCTCGTACTGAAAGTTTTTGTCCTATTATGCTATCTATTATGATTTTTTGTTTCTTCTCATCAAGACCAACAAGAACTTTTGCATGTCCTTGAGAGATTTTACCACTGCTAATTTTTTCTTTTGCATATGAGCTAAGTGACAAAAGACGCATAGTATTTGTTATCTGAGATCTGCTTTTATGTACAATTGATGAGAGTTCATCATGTGTAATATTGTGAACTTCAATAAGTTCAGCATATGAATTTGCAAGCTCAATTGCATTTAGATTTTCTCTTTGAATATTTTCTATAAGAGATAGCTCGCGTAGCCTAAAATCATCCATATCTGCATCTGCGATAATAGCTTTTATTTTAGTTATATTCGCAAGTTTATGTGCTCTTAATCTACGTTCACCAGCTATTAGAAGGTATCCATCTTCTTTTTCAATAACTACAATAGGCTGAAGAAGCCCATGTTTTTTAACAGAAAGACTTAATTCATGAAGAGCATCTTCATCAAAATGTTTTCTAGGTTGGAATGGGTTTGGAGATATAGATTCTACTAAAAGTTCTTCAACTCTATCTGAACTTGATTCTATATCAAAATTTTCTATATCGTCTAAATCTTTTTTATATGCATCTTCAACTTCTGAGAGTATCTCTCCCAATCCTCTTCCTAATGCCACTTAACTAACCTCTTACTATTACTGTTGCCAAATCTTTATATGCAAGTGAACCTTTTGATTTAGATGCATACAGAGTGACAGGTTTTCCAAAGCTTGGACTTTCAGCTATCTTAACATTACGAGGAACAACAATACACTCTTTCCCTTTTTTGATATGAAAAAGTTTATCTTTAAAATGATGTGTAAGATCAGCTAAAACTTGTTTAGAAAGATTATTTTGACTTGAATACATTGTAGGTAAGAAACCTCTTATTTTCAATTTTGGGTTAATTGTTTTTTTCAACAAAGTAACTGTATTCAAAAGTTGAGCCAAACCTTCTAATGCAAAAAACTCACACTGAATAGGGATAATTACAGAATCAGAGCAAGAGAGTACATTAATTGTTATAGGGCCCAATGCAGGAGGTGAATCTATAATAATAAAATCATACTTTTTATTTACCTCTTTTAACTTCTCTTTCAAAAGAAGTTCTCTATTTTTTTTTCTTCCGTTATAGAACTCATTTTCAATACCAACCAAACCTATGTTCGAAGGTACTAAATATAACTTTTTAATATCTGTTTTTAATACCACTTCAGAAATTTTCTTAGAACCTATGAGAACATGATAAATGTTGAACTCATAATCACTTCTAGAAAACCCTAAACTTGTGGTTGCATTAGACTGTGGATCAATATCTAAAAGAAGGACTTTTTTCCCTTTTTCAGCTAATGATGCTGCTAAATTTACTGCTGTTGTTGTTTTACCTACGCCACCTTTTTGATTGGCTATACTTATGACTTCACTCATCTTAAACTATACACCTTTTGTTCCCCCAATATTAGTGAGCCATCCCCGCACAAACAGGCGTCTGCTAGGCTCTCTATGCCATTTATAGTATGGACATAAAACTTTTTACTTAATAGAAATTCTACCTCATATTCACTAAATACCTGCTTCCATTTTGGAAACTTTTCAAGTTCTGCTATATACTTTTCAAGTAATATTTGAGGTGAAATGTCGGCCTGTAAGGCTCTATATCCATTTTGAGTGTTTGTTAAATTTATACCAATTCCACATACTAAAACATTTTTTACTTTTTTAGTAATTGTTCCACCAATTTTTTCATTCTCGAGATAAAAATCATTTGGCCATTTTAGCCATACATTTTCATTTAACTCTTTTAAAACTTTTTTCATAATAAATGAAAAATATATTGATGCTGACGAGAGTTTCAAATCATTAGGTAATTTTTCAATGTTTATAGCAATTGAAGCAAAAAAATTGCCACTGCCTCCAACCCACTTGTTATCTCTACTGCCAATTCCATCATTTTGATTTAAAGCAATAACGGCAACTGGTTCCTTCAATGTATTTGACTCTATCTGCTCTATGAGATATTTTTGTGTGGAGGGGAGAGTTTTAAACGATATTATCTCCAACTTTAAGCCCCCTTCCCAGACAATAAGCTTTTGCACTCATAGCTTTTTTCGATGCTGGTTGAAGTGTTTTTATTTTTAAAGATCCTCTATTACATCCAACAATTACACTTTCATCTTGAAAATTTAAAATTTCACTACTCTTATGTGCTTTAGTAGACTCAATAAGTTCTAAACCATCAAATTTTGTTCCAGATGATGAAAAGATACCTGGCCACCCTTCAAATGCTCTATATTTATTGTATATATCTTCAGCAGAATCAAAATCTATCTCTCCATCAGATTTTTTAATTTTTTTACAAAGTGTTGCTTTTTCATTATCTTGTTTATATGGTTTTATACTGTCAAAATTTCTAATGGTACTTAGTGTAAGTTCACAAGCATCTTTTGTAAGCTGATCCATTAGTGCATAAAGTCTCATCTCTGAAGGAATAACAAATTCAGATATTTCAAGTATATCTCCTGTGTCTAAGCCCTCTTCCATCAACATAGAAGTTACACCTGTCTTTTCATCTCCATTGAGCAAAGATTGCTGAACTGGTGAAGCACCTCTGTATTGTGGCAGAATAGATGCATGTAGGTTGATACAAGGTGCAATGTCCAATATTGTCTTTGGCAATATCTGTCCAAAAGCAGCAACTATAATAAAGTCTGGATTTTCATCTCTTATAGCTTCGTATATTCCATCGTCACTTAAACGATTTGGTTGAAGTACTTTTATATCGTACTCCATTGCTGCAACTTTGACACTAGGTGCTGTTAAAACTTTTTTACGACCTACAGGACGATCTGGTTGAGTTATAACTAAAGAGACTTCCATATCTTCAGCATCAATAAGTGTTTTTAGTATTGCTTGTGCATAATGAGGCGTACCCATATAGACTATTTTATTTTTCATTATTCCCTCTTATGGCGTAAAAAGTGTTCCGCCTATATGTTTTTTATATAAAAGATATGATTTAACATCTGTAAGGTTAAATCCTGAAGCTAAGAACATTTTTCTCTTATGTTTTAAAAGGAAATTTGCTGATTGAAGTTTTGTAACAATGCCACCTGTTGCAAATTCATTGTTCGGATTGTGTTCTGCTTCAAGTTCATCATCAGATATTTCATTGACAATTGCTCTTTGTTTTGCATCATCATATCTGTTTGGATCTTTGTCATAATAAGCATTAATATCTGACAATATAACTAAAAGTTCAGCATCAAAATAGTGTGTACAATGTGCAGACAATCTATCATTGTCTCCAAAAACCAACTCTTCAATACTGACAGTATCGTTCTCATTTATTATCGGGATTACTCCATTTTCCAGAAGTGTATCTATGGCTACTTTTGCATGATGAATATGTTTATCTGTTTCAAATACATCTGCACTAAGTAAAACTTGTGAACATAAGATATTGAATTTTGCAAATTTTTCTTGATACATTTTAAGTAAAAGTGGCTGACCAATAGCAGCTAAAGCTTGTCTGTTTGCAACAGTGTCTCTTTTTAAAGATAACTGTGTATAACCAGCGGCAACAGCACCAGAACTAACCAAAATAACTTCTTTGCCACTCTCTTTTAGTTCAGCAATTAGTTCAACCAAGGCAAACATACGCTCTTTAGCCATTGATCCTTTTTCACTCAAAACATGTGAACCAACTTTAATGACTATACGCATTAAACTTCCTCTTTATCTTCTTCTTTAACATCTTTAATAAAATTAGAAAGTGCATAACGAAGTGCTTCAGTATTCAAATGAGCAACTGAAGATATTGGCAAAACAAAAAGTGGTTTTTCTTCTGGTAGTTTATCTCCAAAATCTTTTTTAAAGCCATAAGATATAAATTTACTATCTGATTTAAATGAATTCAAAGTATCATTTGCTTCCAAATCAATATCTTTAAGAAATGTCTCTGTCAATCTATTTACTTCTTCATTTGTCAATGAATCTATTTTTGTAATTACTACGGCATGTTTTCTTTTTGATAATGTTGCTGAATATCTCTGAAGTTCTACCAACAATGTCTCATACTGATACTTCATCTCTCTATAGTTAGCAGCATCAATTAAAAGAAGTAACGTTTTTGTTCTCTCAATATGTTTAAGAAACTCCAAACCAAGACCTCTACCATCACTGGCACCCTCAATTATTCCAGGAATATCTGCCATCATAAAGGAATCATAATCACCAACAAGTACAACACCTAACTTAGGAGTAAGTGTAGTAAACTCATAATTTGCTACTTCTGGTCTAGCATTTGAAAGAGTAGATATAAGTGTAGATTTTCCAACATTTGGATACCCAACAAGTCCTACATCTGCTATGAGTTTCATCTCAAGTTTTATCTGTTTGGTTATGCCTGGAAGACCTGGCTGTGCATAAGTTGGTCTTTGGTTAGAAGAAGATTTAAAGTGCATGTTTCCAAGACCACCTTTTCCACCTTCCAAAAACAGTACAGGATCACCCTCTTCTACAAGGTCCATTAACTCTTCACCTGTCTCCATATCTATTACCAATGTTCCAGGAGGTACAGTAATAATAGTATCTTTACCTTTTCTTCCATAACACTTTCGACCTTCACCAGGACGGCCATTTTCTGCACTAATCGATTTTCTACCTCTATGTGCGGAGAGAGTATCAGTATTATTATCTACTTTAAAATATATAGATCCACCACGACCACCATCTCCACCATCTGGACCACCATTTGCAACAAATTTTTCTGTCCAAAATGAGATGGAACCTGCTCCACCTTTACCTGACTTAACTGTAAGTTCAACACTATCTACAAACATTTCTAACCTTTATCTCTATGAAAAAAACCATTATAATGGTATATTATTACGAGATTATATCTAAATTAGAAAAATTATTGATATAATTACTCTCTATGTTCGGGAGAAAATAAATGTTTGACAAGAAATATCATCTACTACTATGTTTATCTGCTACTCTTATTTTCACAGCTTGTGGATCTAGCAATAGAGTTCAGCCACAACCATACAAGCCACTAGACCTTTCAAAGAAATCTGAAAACTACAAACAAGGTGCCAGTGATGGATGCTCAACAGCAGCTGAAACTTACAAAAAAGACCATGAGGCATTCAATAATGACTTTGAATACAATGAAGGTTGGTGGGCAGGAAGACGCAACTGTGAAGGTCGCAGTTACGCAGAGTATTAATCTATAGACAATATTTGGCTAATACTTACTATATAAAAATCTTTTAAATAATTTTTAAATTAACTAATGTTTTGTTATACTAAAAAACTTTAAATAAATAAGAGGTTAATAATGAAAATAATCAATACAATGTTGGTTGCAAGTGTCTTAATGAGTGGGAGTTATGCTGCCGAGTTTATATCGTTTCATCAATTAGGAGATAAACTAATAGCTGAAAATATAAAAAATGGATTAAGAGCATCAACAGATGACGTAAAAAAGGCTTTGAAATCAAAAGATACAGCTGTTGTTGATGTAAGATCTGAAGTAGAATGGGCTGGTGCACATATTCAAGGTAGTTTCAGAGTAGGAAGACAATCACCTGAAAAAGCTGTAGCAAACTTTGTTCTTGATGATGATGACAAACTTGTAAAAGATAAACTAATAGTTGTTTGTAATACAACACATAGAGCATCTATAGTTGCACAAACTTTCAGAGAAATGGGATTTACAGAAGTTAAAATTTATCCTATTGATGAATGGATAGATGAGTGTAACCCTATTGTTACAAAATACTCAAGACAACTATATACAGAAGGTAAAGACCATAAATTTGGTGAATTCTATTCTGAGAAATGTAATAAAAAGTAATTTATAGCATAAAATAGTTAGCTTTAAAAAGCTTGCTATTGCTTTATAAACAAATGTAAAAAAAGATAATTTAAATTGTGTGAATAATAGATAAGATATGTAGCTTGTTCCAACAAGTGTTGGAACAAAGTTGTATTATGCTGAAACTACTGAAACTTTCTTCTGACTAGCAGTTTTGTTTTCAAATTTAACAACACCTTCAACTAATGCAAATAGAGTATGATCTTTACCCATACCTACACCATTACCTGGGTGAACTTTAGTTCCTCTTTGTCTGATGATAATGTTACCTGGAATAACTGTTTCACCACCAAATTTCTTAACACCTAAACGACGTCCAGCTGAATCTCTGTTATTTTGAGTAGATCCTTGACCTTTTTTGTGTGCCATTTTATCTCCTTATTTATATTAATTTTTTCTCGAAAATAGAAAATTCTATTTTCAACAAATCAAGCTTATGCTATTTTAGTAATTCTTACTCTTGTAAAGCTTCTTCTGAAACCTCTTTTAAGTTTTGAATCTTTTCTTCTTCTCTTTTTGTAGATGATAACTTTTTTATCTCTACCTTCATTGATAACTTCACCTTTAACTACAGCACCTTCTACGAAAGGAGCTCCTACAGTTAATTCACCATTATCTAATGCGAGAACTTCTTTGAATTCTACTGCTGATTTTGGATCAAGACCCATGTTATCAAAACAGATGATATCACCCTCTTGAACTTTAAATTGTTGACCACTTGCTTTTATGATTGCGTACATTGCAAACCCTTTATTGTAACGATATTTTTTAAAAAAAGTTTGAGATTATATCCAAATTTCTTTTAAATTATTATTAAACATTTTTTTTTAGTTAAAATGTATAATCACCACCGGCTTTAGCAATACATTCAATTTCAATTAATGCATTCTTTGGAAGTTCTTTTACAGCGACTGTACTTCTTGCTGGCTTATGATCTCCTAGCAAATGTTCATAAATTGCATTTACTTTATTGAAGTTATTCATATCTGTAAGAAAAATAGTAACCTTTATAATATCACTATAATGAGATCCTCCTGCACGCAGTACATAGAAAAGGTTTTTCATTACTTGTTTTGTTTGATGTTCAATATCTCCAGTTTCCATTGCACCGTCTGGCATAAGAGAAATTTGACCAGATGTATATAGTAAACCATTATACTCTACAGCTTGTGAATATGGGCCAATCGCTTTTGGTGCATCTTTTGTCTCTAAAAATTTCATTTTAAATTCCTTTTTCTTTTTCTTTTTCTTGTTTTGTATTTCTTTCATAAAAAATGTATGATGTTGAATAGTCAGAAAATTCAAAATAGACTTTTTTCTCACCTTTGTCAATTTTACCATTTAAATTTATATCATCAATACCATATCCATATCTGTACGGTCTCATTTTCCCATCATTTGCACCATATGCAGTTGAAAGTTTACTTATTTTGAGAAATCTGTGCACTAGTTTATCTCCAGCATATATTTCTAGTACACCATTTGTTCCAGTCCAGTTTTGAAGCGATCTGCTTAAAGAGTTTTGTGTCTCTTGCGTACAACCTGCAAAAAACAATACAGATAACGATACAAATAATAATTTTAATTTCATTTTAAATCTCCTTTAATTTTAAATTTTAACACATTTATAGCTATTTGTCTATATTTTTTTATCTTCTTTTGGCATTCCGAATTTTTGTGTTATCAACTCACCTTCTTCATTGAAATAGAGATAGTATAACTTATCTTTTACTACAGGTAAGCCAAGTAGATACCTAAGAGCTAAATTTGCCTGCAGTGAACCTATGTGCATGACTATTGGAGCTGCAATTCCACCCGGTTTATGATCAGATACATTAAATACTTGAAAATTTGATTCTTCAAAAAAACAAACTTGACCATTGAACTCTTCTACAGATGCGTATATCCATGCTATCTTGCTTTTTTTAGCATATTCATCTATCTCTGAGCGTACAGGTAAATTATCTGTAGCATCCAATATCAGGTCGTAAGAATTACCCATATCTTTAAAATCAGAAAAAGGCATATCAAAAGCTGTTGCTTTGACAAAAGGATTTTTTGATTCTATAAGTTTACATATTGTTTTAGCTTTATTTTTACCTTCATCATCAAGAGTAAATGCTATTTGTCGATGTATATTATGATTAGATACGGTATCAAAATCAACCATGTGAACTTCACCAATGCCAGATGTACCAAGTGCCATAGCTAAAGTTGAGCCGAGTCCTCCTGAACCAATAATTGCAATTTTTTTATTTTGTAGTGATTTTTGTTTTGTCTCACCCCAAAGCTGTATTTGTCTTCTAAAGTACTCTTTTTCTGTCATTTCAAGCTCTCTCTAATTTTTAATTCTTTCTCAAAAGACCATATTTTACGATGGTCAAGAACTTCTGATTTACTTATAACTTCAATTAACATTGACTCTTTATCTTCAAGCATCATCTCTATCTCTCCTTCTGGAGATACAAGCATAGTATCGCCGTAGAACTTCCACTTTACATCTTCATCGCTATATTCGCCAAGACGATTTGCACGTAAAATATAACAACCATGAAGAAAAGCTTTACTTTTAATTATTTCACGCCAACGATTATGCGATCCAAAAGTTGATGCTGTTGGCAAAAGAACTAAATCTATTTTTTTCTCAGTAACAAATTTCCAAAAAGGGTCAAAATGCAACTCAAAACCAGACATAGCCATAACCTTAAAACCTTTTATATTAAAAGTCATTGGTGATTTCAATTTTTTAATAGCATTTGAGAAAAATTTCTTCTCATTCCAATGTTCATAAGGAAGCAGTATCTGCTGTTCATAATAGATTACAGATTTTGGAGTTATTTTAGCAATAGTTTTATGGTAGCCATCTTTTTTTGTTATGATAATAGGAGCAATAAAAACAATGTCATATTTTATAGATAAATTTTTAAGTAGTTCAATATGTTTTCGACTCTGCTCTTTTACCATATTTGGAGCCATAGTTGCAAACTCTTTAAAAAAATGGTTCAGAACATACTCTCCAAGAAGCATTAAGTCTGCTCCTCTACTTTGAGCTTGCTTCAAATAAAACTCAAGCCTTGTCGCATTCATTCCCAGGGTAGGAAGTTGAAGTGCAGCAACAACAAGTTGCTTAGTACTTGACATTATATCTCTGTCCCAATATTTTGGTTAGCTTGATCTATTGTTGTTATTTTTGTTTTTGCTTCTTCAATAAGTTTTTGAGCTTCTTTAATATTTTTTAGTCCATCTTCATACAATTTAACTGACTCTTCAAGTGTAATTTCAGGATTCATCAATTTATCAAGTAACTCTTTAGAGTATTCTAATTTCTCTTCAAATGTATTTTTACTCATTTTCAATCCCTAAATCTTTAATTTTTCAATACTTCTTTTATATTATCATCAAATTTATCTAATTCAACTAAAAATGCATCATGTCCATAATTACTATCGATTTCTACATAATCATGATCTTGACCATTATCTTTCATCATTTTAGATATATGTTCCATTTCAGAGGGAAAGAAAAGAAAATCTGAAGAGAAAGAGATAAGATGAAGTTTTGACTTTATACGAGATATTGCATCATTCAATGAGTCATAACCACGACTTAAATTAAAAGTATTGACTGCTTTAGCCATATATAGATAAGAGAGAGGATCAAAGCTACGAGAAAAGTTATTTGTATTATACTCCATATAACGTTCAACTTCATATCTACCGAAAAGTTCAAAAAGACCATCTGTTCCAACATAGTTACGTCCAAACTTTTCATCCATTGAAGCTGGAGATAAATAAGATATATGCCCTGCAATTCTTCCAATTGCCAGACCATCTAAACCATCTACATCAAAATCACCTTTATCATAGTTTCCATGTTTAAATCTAGGGTCTCTTCTTATGGCCTCTATGGAAACCTTATTAAAAGCAATAGTCCATGGTCTTGTTGCATAAGTTGCAGCCATTGCTATAATATCATCTGCCAAATTAGGATAGTCTATGGCAATTTGCAGAGCTTGCATTCCACCCATTGAACCACCAATAATTGCACGAAGATGGTAAATACCCAAATCTGATAAAAGTTGCATTTGTCCTTTTATCATATCTTTTATAGTTACAACAGGAAATTTTAATCTATAAGGATTATCTGAAGGGTAGTTACTACTCATTGGACCTGTTGTTCCAAAACAAGAACCAACTACATTGGTGCAGATAACATAATACTTTGTAGTATCGATAGCTTTACCATCACCTATAAGACCATCCCACCAGCCGGCTTTTCTCTCACCTTCATATGTTCCTGCAGCATGATGTGAACCTGTTAATGCATGACAAATCAGTACAACATTGGATTTGTCTTCATTTATTTCACCATATGTTTCATATGCTATCTCATACGGCTCCAATATACGACCCGATTCAAGATATAATGGTGATGAGAAATGTGCTATTTTAGTTTCGATTTTCATTTTCTGCTTTTATGGTTTGATTTTATTTCTAATATTTTATCTAATTAGAGCTTTTATTGTAGGGTGCGTTTCCCAACGCACCAAAGATTAATTCAGTGGTGCGTTGGGAAACGCACCCTACGAATTAACTTAACGCTTTTGTAAGATCGTCAATCAAATCTTGAGTATCTTCAAGACCCACACTCAATCTTATTAATCCACCAGGTACTCCACAATCTACAAGTTCCTGAGCTGATAGTTGCTGATGTGTTGTACTTGCGGGGTGAGTAATAATGGATTTAGAATCACCAATGTTTACAACAACTGAAAAGATATCGGTATTATCTGCTATATTCTGGGCTATCTCTTTACTCTCAACTTCAAAAGATAAGAGTCCGGAGAAACCACCTTTTAAATACTTCTGTGCATTTTCATAATTTACATCCGATTTTAAACCTGGGTAATTTACTTTTAGAACTTTTGGATGTGCTTCAAGAAATTCAGCAATTTTCAAAGCTGAATTAGAGTGCTGTTTCATACGTAACGGTAATGTTTCAAGACCTTGTATATTTAACCAAGAGTTAAATGGAGCTGGAGTAGCACCCAAATCACGCATAAGTGATAATCTAACTCTAAGAGTAAAAAGTGGTAAAGGTAGATCAGAATAAACTAATCCATGATAGGACTCATCAGGCTCATTAAAATGACTATATCTATCATTACCCTTAATCATCTCAACTAAGCCTTTACGCTCTACTAGTATACCTCCTAAGGCAATCCCCTGCCCAGTTGTATATTTACTCGTAGAGTGAACAATAATATCGACACCATGTTCAAAAGGTTTACACAAAATAGGTGTTGCAACTGTATTGTCAACACAAGTAATAATGTTATGTTTTTTTGCAATTGCAACTATGGCATCAAAATCTGCAACATCAATACTTGGATTAGTTATACTCTCAAAAAGTATAATTTTTGTTTTTTCATCAACAAGATCTTCAATCTCAGAAGGATTATTTACATTAAAATAACGTGGTTCAATACCAAAACGCTTAAGAGTATGCCCTGTCAATGTAGTAGTACCACCATAGACTTGTTTTGCAACAACAATGTTATCTCCAGCTTCAGCAACATTGGCAATAGCATAAAATATAGCAGCCATTCCAGAAGCTGTAGCAATTGCTGCTTCTCCACCTTCAAGTGCTGCAAAACGTTTTTCAAAAACATCAGAAGTCGGATTCATAAGTCTAGTATAGATATTACCTAGCTCTTTTAGTGCAAAAAGATTTGCTGCATGTTCCGAATCTCTAAACTCATACGCTGTTGTCTGGTAAATAGGAACAGCCATAGTTCCCATAGAGTCTTTGTCGTATCCGGCATGTATAGCTAGTGTTTGTTCTTTCATTATAAATCCTTAAAGTAAGAGTATCTTAACTATGATAGTTAGGAGACTCTTTAGTAATTGTCACATCATGAACGTGTGACTCTTTTAAACCTGCAGATGTAATTTCTACAAATTCTGCTTTTTCCCAGAATGTTTTGATTGATTCTGAACCACAGTAACCCATTGACGATCTAAGTCCACCTATCATTTGGTGAATTACATCTGCAATTTTACCTCTATATGGAACACGACCTTCAATTCCCTCTGGTACCAATTTATCTGCTGCTGTACCTTCTTGGAAGTAACGATCTGTACTACCTTTACTCATAGCACCAATACTTCCCATACCTCTATACTCTTTAAATTGTCTACCGTTAAACAGTATCATTTCACCAGGTGCTTCGTATGTTCCTGCAAGTGCTGAACCAAGCATTACACAAGAGCCACCTACTGCTAATGCTTTTGCAACATCACCAGAGTATTTAATACCACCATCTGCAATAACAGGAACACCCGCTTTATTTGCAACAAGAGCAACTTCATCAATAGCTGAAATTTGAGGAACACCAACACCTGCAACAATTCTAGTAGTACAGATAGATCCTGGTCCAATTCCAACTTTAACACCATCTGCACCAGCATCAATAAGAGCTTGAGCAGCTTCACCTGTAGCAATATTTCCAGCAATAATATCTACATCTAACTCTTTTTTTATAAGCTTAACTGTGTCTAAAATACCTTGAGAGTGTCCATGAGCTGAATCTAAAACAATTACATCAACACCAGCTTCAACAAGCATTTTTGCACGAGATAATTGACCTACACCAATAGCTGCTGCAACTCTTAAACGTCCATGTTCATCTTTGTTTGCATTAGGGAATTTAACTTTTTTCTCAATATCTTTAATAGTAATAAGACCTATTAGTTTATTGTCATCATCAACAATAGGAAGTTTTTCTATTTTGTGTTTTTGAAGAACTTTTGCTGCCTCTTCAAGAGTTGTTCCCTCTCTAGCAGTTACAAGTGGTGCAGCCGTCATAGTATCTGCAATTTTAAGAGTCATATCTGTAATAAAACGCATATCACGGTTAGTAATAATACCTATTAGCGTTTGGTTCTCATCTACTACAGGTACACCTGAAATATGGTACTCACCCATAAGTGCATCTGCCTCACCAACAGTAGCATCAGGACCAATAAAAATAGGATCGATTATGATTCCACTTTCAGATTTTTTTACTTTTTTTACTTGAAAAGCTTGAGTCTCTTCATCCATATTTTTATGAATAACTCCAATTCCACCAAGTCTTGCCATAGCAATAGCAGCCTTATATTCAGTTACTGTATCCATAGCTGCAGAGACAATAGGAATATTTAAAGAAACTCTTTTTGTTAATTGTGTCTTGATATTTACTTCTTTTGGCAAAACTGTAGAGTGTTGTGGAACTAATAGTACATCTTCAAACGTTAAAGCTCTTTTTTTAATATTCATTTTTTTCCTTCGTGTAATTTACTGCTTTTTCCATGCTTAAAGCTCCATCGAAAAGCGTTTTTTCATTAAATGCTTTTGCAATTAGTTGCAAACCAACTGGCATTCCTTCATCATTATTGCAAACAGGTAGCGAAATAGCAGGAAGACCTGCTAAGTTAATTGCAATTGTATACATATCACTTTTGTACATCTCTAGCGGATCTTTAGAAGCTCCAATTTTAGGTGCAACACTAGGAGCAACTGGAGATAAAATAAGATCTGCATCAGCAAAAATGGCATTAAACTCATCTCTAATCAAGTGTCTTACTTTTTGAGCTTTTACATAATATGCATCATAATAACCTGAAGATAAAACAAAGTTACCAAGTAATATACGTCTTTTTACCTCTTCACCAAAACCTTCTGATCGTGTTTTGAAAAAAAGCTCTTCAGTATTTTTTGATTCAGCTCTACTTCCATAACGTACTCCATCAAAACGAGCAAGATTAGTTGCAGCTTCAGCTGTAGCAACAATATAATATGTTGCAATGTCATATTTTGTATTTTGCATATTTTTATGAACAATTGTATGCCCTGCAGCTTCTAATGCTTTTATACTCAAATCATAAGCATTTTTAACATCTTCATCTGCTTCAGATATATAATTATCTATAACTGCTATCGTAAGTTTTCTATCGCTATTCATATTGTTTGCGATATCTTCTATTTCAAAATCTGCTGATGTTGAATCTTTTTCATCATGACCTTTTATTGCATCATACAATATAGCTGCATCTTCAACATTTTGAGTAATAGGTCCGATTTGGTCTAAGCTTGAAGCGTAAGAAGCTAAACCAAAGCGGCTTACTCTTCCATATGTTGGTTTCATTCCAACAACACCACAATATGCTGCGGGTTGACGAATTGAGCCACCTGTATCTGAACCAAGTGCTGCTATGGCTATTCCTGCAGCAACTGCTGCTGCAGATCCACCTGAAGACCCTCCTGGAACTCTATCTGTTCCATGTGGATTTTTTGTAACACCGTAAAATGAGCTTTCAGTTGTTGAACCCATGGCAAATTCGTCCATATTTGCTCTACCAAATGCCATCATACCCTTTGATTTAAGATTGATAATAGCTGTAGCTTCATATGGAGCTATATACCCTTGAAGTATTTTAGAACCAGAAGTTACGGACCAATCTTTTACTTGGATATTATCTTTTATTAGTATTGGAACACCCTCTCCAGAACTTTCAAACCCTACATATGCGTTAAGGTCAGAGGCTTTTGCTTTTGCTTCAATATCTACTTTTAATTGAGCTAACTCTTCAGCAGATTTACTTAATGCTTCTTTTAGTGTTATCACCAGATACTCCCTAAACTTTTAATTTTTTCTTATAATAAGCAGTAATTGCCAATCCAATACCAACAATAACTACAACAAAAACAATAGATCCAACTATGACTTCCATTGGTATTGGTTTTGAAAGATCAAGCATTATGCTTCCACAACTGTACTACATCTTGGACAAACACAATCTTCAGATGTACTTGTAAATTTCCAACATCTTGGACATTTAAATCCAGATGCTTTATGAACAGTAAATGTTTTACCTTCTACTTCAAAAGATGCCAATTTCTCAGCCTCAGATGACTCTTTCATTTCAGAAACAACGAACCAATCTTCCAACTCTGATTTACTTTCTATCGGTAGAAGAGCTAACTCTCCAGCAATTTCCAATTCAAGTGTAGATTTTATAATTTTCTCTTTTTTCAATGAATCAATAGCTTCAGAGAACTTTTCACGTGCAGAAATAAGAACAGTATCATCAAATGAACTTTCCACCTCTGGCACAGGAACATAAACAAGATCAAATACATTATTTATATCTTTCTTAAATAGTGCAGGAGCATATTCAAGAATTTCATCTACTGTATATGTAAGAACAGGGGCAACAAGTCCTAACATTGCTTTTGAGATGTGTGCCATTGCAGACTGTGTCGCACGTCTTATTGGATCATTTATATCTTCACAATATAGTCTATCTTTTGTAATATCCATATAGATACCAGAAAGCTCATTTGTTATGAAGTGATTTAGAGTTGCGAAACCTCTTAAAAAATCATACTCATCAAAAGAGCTTTTAACTGAAGCAAATACTGTTGCTGCTTTGTTCAGTATCCATCTATCTAATTCACCATAAACATCATTTGAGACATATGTTTCCAAGTCATTGACATTTGCAAGTAAAAATCTAAATGTATTTCTTATTTTTCTATACTGTTCAGATGTCTGCTTTAAAATACCATCAGATATTTTTAAATCTGACTGATAATCTGAAAGTGCAACCCAAAGTCTAAGAATTTCTGAACCATACTGCTTTATAACCTTATCTGGAGCAATAACATTACCTTTAGACTTAGACATCTTTTCACCTTTATTATCAACAGTAAAGCCGTGAGTAATAAGTGTCTTATATGGAGAGACTTGATTTACAGCAGAAGATAACAATAGTGAAGATTGGAACCAACCTCTATGTTGGTCTGAACCTTCTATGTAAAGTGATGCCGGATATTCACCTGCATCATAATTTCCAGAATTAAGTACAGAATTCCAAGTTGAACCAGAATCAAACCAAACATCAAGGATATCAGATATTTTTTCCAAATCATCAGGATTGTATTTAGTATCTGCTGGCAATAAATCTGCATTTGACATTGAGTACCATGCATCAGCACCATGAATATCAAATAGTGCAGCTACGTGCTCTAATACATCTTCATCAAAAATAACTTCTTTAGTACTTTTAATTCTAAAGAATGCTATTGGCACACCCCAAGAACGTTGACGAGAAATACACCAGTCTGGTCTACCCTCTATCATAGGTTTCAATCTATTTTTAGAAGTTTTAGGATAAAAATCTACATCTTCAATAGCTGACATTGCAGCTTCTCTTAGTGTATCTTCTGAGCCTTTTGGCTTGTCATCAATAGAGATAAACCATTGGTTTGTTGCTCTATAGATAAGTGGTTTTTTAGTTCTCCAACAGTGTGGGTATGAGTGAGTAAACATACTTTTCTTAAGAAGTGCATCTCCAAGTAACTCTAAAATTGGTTCATTTGCTTTAAATATGTGCATACCTACAAACTCTTCAGCATTTGGCAAGAGGTTAAGTCCAACTACAGACTCATCATAACATCCTCTTTCATCTACAGGCATAACAACATCTAAACCATATTTAAGACCAACTTTGTAATCTTCTTCACCATGTCCAGGAGCTGTGTGAACACAACCAGAACCACCATCCATTAGAACGTGCTCACCAAGTATTATTTTTGAAGAGTTTCCATTTACAGGGTTAACTGTTAAACAATTTTCAAGCTCTGTTGCGGCAAACTTTTTGCCTTTTTCACCAGATACTACGCCCTCTTCTATCATTGCATCATAACGCTTATCTGCAACAATGTGACCATCACTTGTAAGAACATACATCTCTTCTGGATTAAGAGCAATTCCTGTATTTGAAGGAAGTGTCCAAGGAGTAGTAGTCCAAATAACTAGTCCTGCTTTACCTTCAAGACTCAAAGTCTCTTTTGCTTTATCTGATAGTTCAAAGTGAACATATATTGAATAATCTTCTTTATCTTCATACTCAACTTCAGCATCTGCTAGTGCTGTTCTTGCTGCCCAAGACCAGAAAATTGGTTTATGTCTTTCAACCAAAAGACCTTTTTTAGCTACTTCACAAAGTGTTCTATAGATATTTGCTTCAAATTTAAAGTCCATAGTAACATATGGGTTTTCCCAATCTGCAATAATTCCTAAACTTTTAAAACCATCTCTTTGAATATCTACAAACTTAGTAGCATGCGCACGACAAAGTTCTCTAAACTTTTCTGTAGGCATTGCTTCTTTTTTACTTTTTCCAAGTTTCTCTTCAACTTTTTGCTCAATTGGAAGACCATGACAGTCCCAACCTGGAGTCATACGAACATCTTTACCTTGAAAATAATTATATTTCAAAATAATATCTTTTAGCACTTTATTAAGTGCATGACCTATGTGTATATCACCATTTGCATAAGGAGGTCCATCGTGAAGAGTAAACATTTCTGCACCTTCACGTTTAGCTTTCATTTGCTCATAAATACCTGCATCATACCATGCACTATATTTTTTAGGTTCATTGTTTGGAAGATTTCCACGCATTGGGAAGTCAGTTTTAGGGAGGAGGAGTGTGTCTTTAAAATCCATAGTCGATAATACCTTCATTTTAGGCGTTTGCCCTTGTTATATCATCGTGGGATTATAGCTAAAAGTAGCTTCTAATACTCTTTTGATACAATAATATTATGAAAAAAATGAACTCACTTATAGTAAAAATTATTGAAAAGCTTAAAAGAGATAATAAGAGCATATCTTTTGCAGAAAGTTGTACAGGAGGAAGAATCGCTGTAGAGTTTACAGCGGTATCTGGTGCATCAACTGTTTTAAATGGTTCCTGCGTTACATATTCAAATGAAATCAAACACGAATGGCTAAAAGTAAAAAAAGATACATTAGATAAATTTGGAGCAGTTAGTAAAGAGTGTGTATCTGAAATGGTAGAAGGAATTAAAAAAATGTCAAAAAGTGATTATGCCATAGCTGTGTCTGGTATTGCTGGTCCAACAGGTGGATCAGCACTAAAACCTGTGGGAACAGTATATATAGCTTTACTCACACCAACATCTAAAGAAGTATTCCATTGTCTTTTTGAAGGAGATAGAGAACAAATTCAAGTTTCCGCAACACAGTTTTCAATAGAAAAATTGGTAAATTACTTAGAAATTTAAATTTTCTTCAAAAATCTCTTGACAATCTAAGTATTCTGAGCTATAATTCCGTCCACTTATTCACAAGAGTAAGTCAAAATGTGTGACCCGTTAGCTCAGTTGGTAGAGCAATTCCCTTTTAAGGAATGGGCCCTAGGTTCGAATCCTAGACGGGTCACCACTATTTTGGTCGCTTAGCTCAGTTGGTAGAGCGCTACCCTTACAAGGTAGATGTCACAAGTTCGAGTCTTGTAGCGACCACCATAACAATATATATGTGCGGTGGTAGTTCAGTTGGTTAGAATACCTGCCTGTCACGCAGGGGGTCGCGAGTTCGAGTCTCGTCCACCGCGCCATTACATTGTTATGACCCGTTAGCTCAGTTGGTAGAGCAATTCCCTTTTAAGGAATGGGCCCTAGGTTCGAATCCTAGACGGGTCACCACTTTTAACAATTTATGTTTACGGTATCTGATGACCCTTTCATCTAGTGGCCAAGGATATTACGTTTTCAACGTAAAAACAGAGGTTCAAATCCTTTAAGGGTCGCCAATCTCTTAGATAAACATAATGTAAGGTCGCTTAGCTCAGTTGGTAGAGCGCTACCCTTACAAGGTAGATGTCACAAGTTCGAGTCTTGT
>FPKX01000005.1_pt1 | contig 69357 bp, 67 predicted proteins | sample 1057381 | NCBI WGS metagenome assembly FPKX01 (sample SAMEA4473313, study PRJEB15554) | hydrothermal vent metagenome | biome: marine basaltic hydrothermal vent biome; feature: marine hydrothermal vent; material: water | place: Pacific Ocean | collected 2011-06-14/2011-07-23 | depth 1199 m
GAATGGTTCAAGAAAGTGTCTGCAATGGTTGGAGAACAGTATGAACGGATATGTGTAAGTTTCCCACCCTCTCTGAAGAGTTTGCCTTCTCTTGGCATTGTTTTATTGTCTACCATTGCAAGTCCATGTTCACTACCAACTTCATCCATTATCTCTATTGCATTCTCAAAAGCTTCTTTTTTCGTCATACCTTCTGGTATGATCATTTTTACTTTACGTACCATACCTTTTGCCGGATCACCAGTTTTAAGGACTTTATCGAACATATTCATGTATTCAGGCAATGCCTGAGGATCAAGTTTGACAAATGCAAATGCAAACCCTATAATGACTAACGTTCCTATTAGTGCTAGTATATTTTTGATAAAACTCATGATATTCCTTTTTTATGGTTAAAATTAATTATTTAATTATATCATATCAACATATAATAAAGATTTATAATTGAAATGTATAATTTTATTAGCTTTTTATTATATGTTGGAATGGGTGTAAAAACTAAATAAGGGCAAGTCATTATTTTTGATAATTTAATTTTTAAAGCCTTATATGATTAATAAATTTCTACAGTTACTTTCGTGGTAATAACTTAGAAGACATAATCAAAAAAGAGTCACAGTTCAATGCCAAGGTACGGCTCAATATGCAGGTCAATCAAATCCTTGAACAAATTAAAGAGAGACTTTAAAAAGTAAAATATGCAAATTCTAAAATACACTTTACAAAAATATAAAATAAGTGTAAAATGTATTTAACAAAATAAAAAAGGTTTTGAATGATAGACTTTACGCTTTTTTTTGAAGAGCAACAGCGAATGGTTGCCAATGTTACCCAGAAGCATAAACGCTATCTCTATGAGCAGATAGAATGGGAAGCCAGATGTCTGCTCATTACGGGACAGCGGGGTGCAGGTAAGACAACACTGATGCTACAGCATCTCAAAGAGCATTTCCATCAAAGCCCCAAGGCACTTTACATCTCTGTGGACAATCCCTATTTTAAAAACATCTCTTTGTATGAGTTTGCCAGAGAGTTTGAGAAGTTTGGCGGAGAGGTACTTTATATCGATGAGATCCACAAATATGATGAATGGTCAACACACATCAAAAGTATCTATGATGCCACGGAACTTAAACTTGTCATTTCCGGCTCTTCGATGATACAGATACACACACAGGAATCTGACCTGAGTCGCAGGGTATTGCAGTATAGACTGGCAAATCTTTCTTTTAGAGAATATCTTGCATTTCAGGACATTGCCACCTTTGAAGCCTACACATTAGAGGAGATCTTTACCGAGCACTTTAGTATAGCAAGCCGTATCTCTGAAGAGATCAAGCCTCTCATGCATTTCAAGGCATACTTGGAACATGGGTGCTATCCTTTTGTACTGGAGGAGAGAGGGAGCTATCAGCAGCGTCTTATCGGTGTGATCAACCAGATCCTTGAGGTGGATATGCCTTATGTGACCAACATCAAACATGCACAGATAGATAAGGTTAAGAAGCTTGTTTACCTGCTCAGTACTTCTGTACCTATGAAGCCCAATATCTCCAAACTTGCCACAAGCATAGAGGTTTCACGTCCGACGTTGATGGAGTATCTCTATTACCTGGAGCTTGGCAGTCTGGTTAACAGTGTGAACCAACATGCCAGAGGTTACGGTGTTATGAGCAAGGCAGACAAACTCTATATGTACAACACCAACCTCATGCATGCCATCTCACACAATGCAGACACAGGCACACAAAGAGAGGCTTTTTTTGTCAATCAGATCAAAAGTGCTTTTTACAACGACCACACACTGCTTGATGAGCATCTGCTTCTCTCCTCGCAAGGTGATTTTCTTATTGAAAACAGATATACCGTAGAGGTAGGTGGCAGTGGAAAGTCTTTTGCACAGGTAAAAGATGTGGATAATGCTTTTGTGGCAGCAGATAACATTGAAGTGGGTGTGGGTAATAAGATACCACTATGGTTATTTGGGTTTTTGTATTAGAAAAGGGAGTTGAATAGTAAAGACTTGACCCTACTAAATCTGATTATTATCAACCATTTATCATAAGTCTCTATTGAATTCATTTAAAATCTTTCTGATAATTCTTCAAGGAAATCATAAGGGCTATGCCCGCTCTTCTTGTCGTAAGACAACTTATCATCAAGTTAAAATATTCAAAAGTATTATGTTTATTTTCAAGGAATATTTAGTAATGGAATATTTTTTTGTAAACTAACTATAACAAATTAAAGAAAAGGGTTCTGATGATAGATATGTGTATGAATATTCCGACTTTTATGTGCCATATGTGTTTTGTGGATGATAAAAGAAAAGTTGTTGAATTGAATGGTAGCGATATTGATTTGTTTTGGGTGTTGTTTTTTATGGCATCTCATAACAATACTTGTCTTGACAATTATTGTTAAAACAAGTATAATTTCTTCAGTTCATTTCAAAATAGGAGTAAATTATGAAATTTAATATGGATGAGTCTTTAGGATTTATCCTAAATAGAACAGCTATCTCTACTAAAATGAGTTTTAATAAACTTATAAAGAGTCATGGTATTTCACCTGAACAATGGTCTATAATCTTTAGAGTTGTAGAAAAAAATGGAATAAATCAAAAAGAGTTAGCTGATTCAACATACAAGGATCAAGGTAATTTAACAAGAATGATTGATAAGTTAGTAGAAAAAGGTTATTTAATAAGAAAGTTAAATGAAACAGATAGACGTGCCTTTAAGCTTTTAGCAACAGATAAGTCAAAATTATTAGTTGAAAATGTTGTCCCAATATCAAATTTATATAATGAACAACTCACAAAAGATTTTACAGAAAATGAAAAAGTGAAGCTGATAGAGCTTTTAAACAAAGTATATAATAATATTCAAAAGGATTGAGAATGAAAAATAAAGTTGTATTAATAACAGGTGCAAATGGTGGGTTAGGTAGTGTTTTTGTAGAGAAAATATTAGAGTTAAATCCAAGTAAGATATATTGTACTGCTAGAGATAGTAAAAATTTAGAAGATATAAAAGCTCTTAGTAATATTGTTGAAGTAATACAGATGGACATTACATCAAAAGAGTCTATAAATAAAGCTGTTTCAAAAATAGGTACACTAGATGTTCTTATTAATAATGCTGGTGTGAATTCTAATATGAAGTTGTTTGATGATAGCTTTTATGATTTAGAAGTAAATTTAAAAGGTACTGTTAATCTAACACAAGCACTTTTTGAAAAACTAAAGAACTCAAAAGGTACAGTAATTAATATTACTTCAGTATTAGCTCTTGTTAATCTTCCAGTATTATCAAGTTACTGTGTATCTAAAAGTGCATTACATTCATTTACCCAAGCATTACGAGCTGAATTTGGACTTTTTGGTGGCGAAGTATATGATGTACTTCCGGGACCTATTGAAACAAAAATGACAGAAGGTTCACCTATGCAAAAGACTAAACCTGAAGATATTGTAGATACTGTTTTAGCATCAATAAATGATAAAGAATTTGAGATATATCCTGATGAATTTTCACAAATGGTAAAACAAAGATTAGAAAAGGAACCTAAAAAACTTATAGAAGAGTTTTCTATGTCTCTTCAAGGATAGTATGAATAGTAAAGACTTGACCCCAATTAACGTTAGTGATTAGAATTGGTGGTAATAAGAAAAATTATTTAGGATTATGAAGTAGCAGTAGAAAGTGTATAAAAGTAATGTAGTACCCAAAATAGGGTACTACACAGGATTAGTTAACTGTCACTTCAACTTCAGTACCTTCCCAGATACCGTGTTTTGTACAGTAACCATGTGCAACAAGTTTCAATTTTTTACCTGTTGGGATGATTGTAAATGTAGTTGTGTTGTGTGCTTTTACATTTCCAAGTGTACCTGGGATGTAAGTTGCTTGAGCTAATTTAGTGTCACCGTTGAAAAGAGTTACAGACTCAATGTAGTGATCGAAATCGTCTGGGTGAGTGTATTCGTTACCCATTTTTACAGTTACTTCAAATGGCTCACCAGCAGTTGCTGTGTCCGCACATGTAATGAAAGGTGAATGTCTGTCGATTAGGTCTTTTTTCGCTTCTCTATCTACTTCTGAAATATCTACGTATTTGTTAATTTTTGGCATGTTTAAATCCTTTTTTTATTTATATGTAACGATTCTATCACAGAAAAGTTAATAAAAAATAAAAATTTTACTTAAATAGGAGTATTTTAGTCTTATTATTAAAATAAGTATAAAATGTAACACAATAGGGCGAAAAAATCACCCTAATGTAAAATGTAATTTAAATAATTAAGCTGTAGCTTCTGGAACTATATGTGTTGCTTTTTGAACGTGGAAATTAAGACCGATCTCTTTTTCTGAACATCCAAGTGCAAGAGCAACCATTTGAGGCATATGAAGGACAGGAAGTTCAACATCACGACCCATAACTTTACCTACACTGTCTTGGTAAGTATCCATTTTGAGGTGACAAAGAGGACAAGGTGTTACCATGAGGTCTGCATCGTTATCTATGGCATCTAGAAGGGCATTTCCTGCCAATACTTCTGACGTATGATTGGCTTGAAGCTCTACGTGGAAACCACAACATTTATTTTTATGTTCATAGTTAACTGGGTGACCTTCAAGTGCGTCAATTAGCTGATCTAGTGAAGTAGGGTTGTAAGGGTTCTCTCCATTGTTGCTTCCATGGTGTAACTCAGAAGGACGAATGTTGTGACAACCGTAAAATGGTGCTATATTTAAATGGCTAAGTGGAACTTCAACTTTATCTTTAATATTTTCAAGACCATATTCATCTATGAGAGTATATAAAAAGTGTTTTATCTCAGATGTACCTTTATATTCAAGTCCAACTTCTGCTAACTTCTCATTAACACGAGCTTTTAACTCTGGGTCAGTATCTAAAGCATGTTTTGTCATGGCAGAATTTAATTGGCAAGTGTTACAAATGGTTATCATTGTTAAACCTAGTTTTTCTGCGTAACAAATATTTCTAGCATTTAGTACATGTGCTAAAAATTCATCAAAATCCTGAAGGTGAGAAGCTCCACAACATGATGCCTCTTCTAAAATAGTGATTTTAATACCAAGTTTATCAGCTACAGCAAGTGTAGATGAAAGTAGTTCAGGTGTAGATTGTTTTGCTGTACAACCTGTAAACAGTGCGTAATGTAAATTGCTCATCTTTACTCCTTATAGCTTATTTGTCATAGAGATATCAATTAATTTTTGAACCTCGTCTAAATTTTTAATTTTTGGCATATTATCAATGAATGGAATACCGTCTTGCCAGTGTATTTTCCCGGCTTTCATCATTTTAACAGCTGTTGTAAGGTGTTTATACATACCTAAGTAACCCTCAGAATATACAACAATATCTGCTTCATCTAAGAAACCATGTTTTCTTATGCTTCTTACAAAACCTTCTGCATGACGTGTTGCAACATTTGATACCGCAACTTCTTGTTCAAACTGCATATTGTGAAGTTTAGTAATTTTTTCTATTGGGTTTATCTCTTTTGGACATGCTTCTGCACATTCAAAACATTTTACACAATCCCAAACACCAATACCGGCTTGTGAAGTAAGCTCCAATCTCTCTTTACCTGCATTATCTCTTGTATCTACAGTAAAGCGGTAAGCTGCATTTAGTGCTGCTGGTCCAAGATAGTCAGGGTTTGCTTCAAGAGCAGGACAAGAGTAGTGACAAGCACCACATTGAATACAAAGATCCGAATCTAATAGTTTCTCGAACTGGGCAATACTTTGCTTACTCTCATGCTCTGGATGAGGCTCAATATCTGCAACAACATAAGGTTGAACTTTTGCATGTTTATCCCAGAAATCTTTTTTATCGATGATCATATCTTTTACAACACGTTTTTTACTTGAAGGTTCAAAAACCAATTCATTGTCAAAAAGGTCCAAAAGTTCCATAGCATTTTGCTTACATGCAAGTGTTGCTTTTCCATTTACTTTAATGGCACAAGCACCACAAATACCATGACGACATGAACGTCTGTACGAGAAAGAACCATCATGTTCCCATTTAATTTTGTTTAGAAGGTCAAGAATTAGTTCATCTTTTCCAACTTCCATTTCATATTGTTTATAATATGGAAGATAATCAGTCTCAGCATTAAATCTAAACGCTTTAATTGTTACTTTTCTACTTTCGCTGTTTCGCATCATAACCTCCTTAATAAGTTCTTTCTTTAGGTTCAAATTTACCAAGCACAACTTCACCCCATTCAGAACGTATATTGTAATCTTTATCCATATAAGCATATGTATGTTTTAAAAATTTCTCATCATTTCTTGTTGGGAAGTCTTCTCTGTAGTGACCACCACGACTCTCTTCTCTGTTAAGCGCACCTACAACAATGAATTTTGAAAACTCTAACATATGACCCAGTTCAATAGCTTCTTGCAGGTCTGTATTAAATGTTTTAGTCTTATCGTCAATACAGATATTTTTAAATCTTTCTAAAAGTTCATCTATAAGTTTAATTTGAGCCTCTAAAGACTCTTTTGTTCTAAATACACCAGCATTTTTTGTCATGCCGTTTTGTAGTTCAGTTCTAATATCTGGAACTCTCTCTTCACCAGCAGATCTTTTTAAACGGTTTATCTCTTCTAACATTGCATCTGCATCACTTACCGTTGCCGATCTGAATTCAATACCTTCTTTAAGCTTTTTAACCATATTTTCACCAGCATGTCTTCCAAAAAACAGTGCTTCAAGAACAGAGTTTGCACCCAATCTGTTTGCACCATGAACGGAGACACAAGAACACTCACCAGCAGCATAGAAACCTTCAACTAACTCTGTTGGAGATTTACGAACTTCACAGTTAATGTTTGTAGGAATACCACCCATGGAGTAGTGTGCTGTTGCCGATATGTGAATAGGCTCTTTTAACATATCTTGACCTTGGAATGCTATTGCTAGCTCACGAAGCTCTGGTAAACGTGTTAGTATGATTTCAGGATCTAAATGAGTTAAATCAATATTTACAGACTGACCATCTTTACCAACACCTCTACCTTGACGAACCTCTTCCATAATGGCACGACTAACAACATCTCTAGATGCAAGCTCCATTGCATTTGGAGCATACTTAGACATAAATCTTTCACCCTCAGAGTTGAAAAGACGACCACCTTCTCCACGTGCTGCTTCCGAAATGAGTACACCTGAACCACCAAGTCCACTTGGGTGAAACTGTACAAACTCCATATCTTCAAGAGGAAGACCATGACGTGCTACAATTGATAGTGAATCTCCTGTGTTAGCATGCGCATTTGAATTAAATCTATATGCTCTACCATGACCACCTGTTGCAAACATAGTAACTTTTGCATTGAATATTGCTGGTTCAGAATTGCGTATGTCATATGCTGCAACACCAGATACTTTTCCATCTTTATATATGAGATCAGCAGCATACCACTCATCAAATATTTCTACACCTGCACGAAATGCTTGCTCATATATGGCTTGAAGCAGCGCTAAGCCTGTTCTATCTTTTGCATAACATGCTCTAGGTTTTGACTGACCTCCAAAAGGACGAATAGCTATATCACCTTTTTCATCCCTTGAAAAAACTGTTCCCATTCGCTCAGCCCATCTAATAGTCTCTGGTGCTTTTGAACACATAAGCTCAACACAGTCTTGATCTGCCAAATAGTCAGACCCTTTTACTGTATCAAATTCATGTAGTTGTGTTGAATCTTCACCTCCAAGTGCTGCATTAATTCCACCTTGTGCAGCTCCTGAGTGAGATCTTAATGGATGAAGTTTAGTAATAATTGCAGTTTTCATTCCTGCTTCCGTTAGCTCTTTGGCTGCAGCCAAACCAGCTAAACCAGAACCAACTATAACGGCATCATATTTATAGATTTTAACATCTGAAGTATCATTCATGGTAGCTTATATCCTTTGTTTGCATTTCAATATGTTTGATTATAACTTCACTATTGTATTAGCTTGATTAATGAAAGTTCAAATAAATGAGGAAATATGGAGGTTGTTACGCATTGTCGCTTCATGTTTTATGAAGCGACAACTAAACTTATATATGTAATAAGTTAAGCTTCTTCAAGAACTTTTTTTCTGTTTAAAAGAGCTGAAAAATCTTTATATGAGATGATTGGAAGTGGAATCTCTCTTCCAATACGTTTTTGAATAGATGCAAAATTTTCTGTAAACATTTCATAATCTTTTCTTTTTGCTACAACTAAAAGCTCTGCACCAGTATCTAATGCATTAAGTAGAGTAGTTGCAGCTTTTAAAAATGCTAAATTTTTCTGTCTATCTACAATCGACGTTCCGGCTAGTTTAGTTTCTCTTTGAAAATTAAGTACATTTCCGCCATTTTTTTCTATTTTTTCATGAATCTCTTCAAGTAGAGAGCTATCTCCTGCATAACAAGATACGTTTACACCCTCTATGTTATCTTTGTCAAAGCTATATAGCGCTTTTTTAGACATTGTTTGTGAACATTTTTCTAAAATACCTAGTGTACTTTTATATGTTACCATCTCATTTAACTCTTCTATCTCTTTTGTATGATACTCAGCATTAAATAAGTTGTTTTCATATTCACATGCTGCCATACCTTCATGTTCGTCTGATATTGCTCTTAAGATTTCTTCTTTATGTTCTGAACCATCTTTTATCATTTTATGAGCTAGTAATAAAATGGCGTCTCCAACATAGTCATGAGTAAATTTATATGACTCTGAAGCATAATGAAGAGCATACATTGATTCAAAATACTTTTTATCTTCTTCTGACGCGTATGCAGAGAGTAGTTCAAATTTTTCCATGAAGTCATCATCGTTTATGATAAGACAGTGATTTGACCTATATGAGAGAACAGGGTCAATTTGTAATGTAGTGCCTAGTTTAGCTACTACTGAACCAACATCTTGTGAACCTTCAACTACTAAATCGTTTATTTTAAATATGAGTTTTTCTTCAGGGTAAGCAAAATTTTCATTTTGTTCTTTTATGGATGCCAATATTTTTTCAACAGGATCTTCACTGTTTAAAGTTATGGAGAAATTTTTATAATACGGAAGATAATCTGTTTCCATATTGAAGAAAAATGCTCTGACTTCTAAAGTATTTTGCATAGGTCTTTCCTTGAGTGTTAAGTGTATAGATTATATCCATTATATTTTAAAATAGATGTAAACCCATATTCAAGGATAAAATAGATTAATCTTTGTTACAATTTTGCCAAATTATGAAATGATGGTATATAAATATGGATAAAGAACACTATCTTATAAGTAAATTGAGTTCTAAATATATTGGGGATGATGCCGCTCTTATTGGTGACACTCTATATAGTATGGATGCTTTTTTTGAAGATGTACATTTTAAACGTGAGTGGATGACTATGGAGCAAATAGGGCGTAAAGCTATGCTTATAAATATATCTGATGCAGTAGCAATGAATGCCAAGCCTAAATATGCGTTAGTGACAGTTTCAATACCAGCTTATTTAAGCCATGAAGATATAGATGCACTTACAAAAAGTTTACAAAATACAGCAGCAGAATTTGGTTGTGAAATTATTGGAGGTGATACTATAGGTGGTGAAAAACTTCATCTCTCTATTACTATTATTTCCAAAAGTGAAAATCCACTTGTTAGAAAAGGTTTGCAAGATGGAGATCTACTTGCTTATACCGGAGTTTTAGGCGAAAGCAAACGTGATCTGTTGCAACTTTTTCAAGGGCATAATATTCCTGAAAAATCTTGTTTTTATGAACCGACTCTTCGTGCTGAATTTATAGAAAAAACAAGACCTTTACTAGTAGCTGGAATGGATATTTCTGATGGTCTCTATTGTGATACAAATAAGCTTTTAGATATTAACAAATATGGATTTAACCTATTAAAAAATATCAACGATGAAATAGGCCTTTCAGGAGAAGAGTATGAAATGCTTATAGGCTTTAAAAAAGAGCATCTTGAAGCTGTTAAAAAGGTGGCAAAAGATCTTGATCTGCCATTGACTGTGTTTGCTGAAGTGGCAAAAAATACAGAGCGTTTCCCCTGCAAAAGTCACCATTTTGCGTAGGGTGCGTTTCTGTGAGCTAAACTCTTAGGATATTCACGTTCTTCACAAATTTTTTCACCAACAGATATTATCTCTTTTTCAACTAACTCTTTAAGTACTAAAAAATCTCTTTTTCCAATTTTATTTGCATCTATGAAGTTTAGTTTTACTAGCTCTTTTGTTATAGCATCTAACATATCTAACGTAGATGAAACCTTTACAATTTCACATCTTGCATAGCGTGACTTAGGAAAAGATACCTCTGCAACTCTAAGAGTAGGGTCATTACCAGGTATCTGTTGAGCACCATAAAGAGGTTTTGAACCAACTGTTGCAGAAGCAAATGCCGGTATGAACTGAGATATATGTTTTATTGCCAGCAGTGTTCTCTTTTCTATCTCTTCTTTGTTCCAAGATTTATCTATCTTCTTTATAAAATTCTCTTTTAAGTGAGGTTGACAGCTCACAGTTGAGTTTGAAACTAAACCATCTTCATAAAGGGTGATCTCTTTTGTCATACCATGAAGCTGAATATAACCTCCAGGGTATGGTGTAAACTGCCCCATACCTCTTGGTGTTCCTCTCTCTCCATGAAAGATAAGTTCTGGCCATAAGTTATCTTCTGTTTTCGCCCATTTACTAACATAAGCAGCTTTAAACTCAACCATTCGTTTACACTCAACACCTATGAGATCATCTATCTTACCAGATCTAAAACCTGCAGCATTTACAATATAATCAAAGTTTTCATGCTCTGTTACATTATCTTTAACATATGTTACTCTCCAAGAGTCAAGATTGCAATTTTCTTGTATATTTGATACTACAGTATTTACTAGCAGAGTTGCATTATTTGACTTTTCAAGAGAGAGAGTAAGACCAGAAGCCAATCTAAATAAGTTTAGACCATACTCTTGAACTAAAATCAAAGGAAATTGTATTTTATCTATATCAATGTTTTTAGCAACAGGTATCATCCACTCATCTGCTGTTTTTGGTCTATCTACTAACTCTTTCTCTTTTAATTCTAAAATTTCTTCTTTAGTGTATAGCGCATAATAATCAGAGCTTTTTCCTAAAACTTGATTGCTTTTGTCTTTATCGATTAGGGCTTCATACTCTTTTGTTAACATATCTAATCTAGGTAATAGATCTTCTACTTTGGAGGCATCAGTCGTTGGTAAAGCAATTACTGTAGGACGATAATCAACAATAAAGGGGTAAAACTTTAAAAAATCAATAGACTGTTTTAAGAGTTTTATACACTGCTCATCAGAAATTTCACGATACAAATTGCCACCAGCATGCAGATGACAAAAAGGAGGACCATTTACAATACTTTGCTCTTTTTCGAAAAGAGTTACGTCTAGACCAAGCTCAGACAAATATAGTGCAGTACTAGAACCTGCAACTCCAGCACCTATTATGGCAATTTTGGCTTTTTTATTTTTCATGTTTCCTTCTTGTATGCTTTGTATACACGTACCTTACAGGTATTTTAACAGTTCTTTAAAGTCATCTATTACAATTGTTGGATTGTGTAATCCAATATCTTCACCGTAGTTGTATCCGTAAGTTACACCTATTGAGTCCATACCACATGCATTGGCAGCTAAAATGTCATTTTTTGAATCACCTATCATTAGAGCATTTTCAACACTTACATTAAATTTTTCACAAACATATTTTAGTGGTAAAGGATCTGGTTTTTTCTTCTCTAAACTATCTCCACCCAAAACAAACTCAAACAAATTATCTAGACCTAAACCCTTCAATAAAGGTGGAACAAAAGCAAAAGGTTTATTTGTAACTATGGCGAGTATAAAACTTTTTTCTTTAAGTATTTTAAGTGTTTCAAGTACATTCTCATAAGGTACAGTAGCAGTACATAGGTTTTTTTCATAATGTCCTAAAAAAATACTTAATGCATTTTGCACATAAGTCTCATCTAAATCTTCAGATACTATTCTCTCTCCAGATAGTGCACGTTTTACTAAAACTTCTGCACCATTTCCTACCCATCCATGAATAGTTACTTCATCGAAAGTATCACGTTTCAATTGTTTTAGCATATAATTTACAGACAATGCTAAATCTAATGCCGAGTTTATGAGTGTACCATCCAAGTCAAAAATAAGTAGTTGTTTATTTATAAGTTTCAAGTTTAACCCCATTTAAGTAAATTGCGTGAGTATACTATATTGAGCTTAATCAGCTTTTAGGTAAAATAGAATTAATATAATAAGAAAGAAATCAATGAAACCAATTTACCCACTTAACGTTAAAAATGAATTTTTGTTTAACTCTTCTGCTAGAGATTTTACAGTTGAAGAGATACCTCTTTATGAATTTACAGGAGAAGGTGAACATCTTGTTCTTAAAGTTCGTAAAAAAGATATGACAACTTGGGAGATGCTAGATGTTATTTCCAATCATGTAGGCATACGTAGACGCGACATGGGATATGCAGGACTAAAAGACAAACATGCCATGACTATACAATATGTTTCCATAATGGCAATACATGAAGAGAAGTTGAAAGCTTTTACTCATGACAAAATAAAAATACTAAACATGGTACGACATAACAATAAAATAAGAGTAGGGCATTTAAAAGGTAACCGCTTCAATATACGTCTTAAAAAAGTTTTAGGTGTACAAAAAGACAAACTAGACTCTGTACTAAAATGGATAAAGAAAAATGGTGTTCCTAACTATTTTGGCAATCAGCGTTTTGGTACAGATGGAAACAATTGGGTTGATGGGAAAAAGCTTATAAATGGTGAGCTTAAAATGAGAGATAAAAAGACTAAAGAGTTTTTAATGGGCTCATACCAATCTTATCTGTTTAACAAATGGCTCTCTAAACGTGTAGAACTTTCTCTTTTACTTGAAAAATTTTCCCAAAAGGAAGTTGAACAAGTTATGAATTTACCATCTGGTTCTTTAGACGGGACAAAAGAGCAAGAAAATTTCTTTAAACTTGTAGATGGCGATGTAATGATGCACTATCCATACGGAAGAGTATTTTATGTAGAAGATCTGAAAGAAGAGGCTAAACGTTTTGCGACAAAAGATATTGCCCCTGCAGGATTACTTCCCGGTAAGAAAGCTAAAGAGGCAAAAGGCACTGCTGCTTTGATTGAAAAACCTTACAATGAAGAGATGAATTTAAACGGAACAAGACGTTACGCATGGATACAAGTTACTGAAATTACAAAGAATTATGTAGAAGAGAAAGCTCATTATGAACTTTCATTTGTTTTACCTAAAGGTTGTTATGCAACAAACGTTTTAGATATATTGAGAGGTGAGAGTCTGTAAAGACTCTATACTTACTTACTCTTCTTTTCTTACAATATTTGCACCTAAGGCAGTTAGTTTACCTTCAAGATTATCATACCCTCTATCTAGGTGGTAAATACGTCTTACATTGGTAGTTCCGTCAGCAACAAGTGCTGCTAAGACAAGTGCTGAACTTGCTCTTAAATCTGTAGCCATAACATCTGCACCATAAAACTTATCTACACCTTTAATAGCTGCAATACTTCCTTTTAACCAAATGTCAGCACCTAAACGGTTAAGTTCAGAAACATGCATAAATCTATTTTCAAATAGACGTTCTTCAACCATACTTTCACCCTCAGCAATGGCACATACTGCCATGAATTGAGCTTGCATATCTGTAGGGAAACCAGGGTATTCCATAGTTATGAAATCTGCAGGCAATAACTTCTCTGGAGGATAAATAGTCATTGAATCCTCAGCTATATCAAAAGTACATCCCATTGACATTAGCTTCTCTGTAGATGTTCTGATGTGTTGTGGATTTACCTTTGTAAGTGTAATTTCTGATTTTGTAATGGCACCAGCACAAAGGTATGTTCCTGCTTCAATACGATCAGGAATAATATCTATAGTTTTAAACGTAAGAGGTTTTCTATCTGTACCATGAATAATAAGTTCACCTGTACCAATACCTTCAATCTTTACACCAGCGTCAGCAATCATTTCACATAATTGAACTACCTCTGGCTCTTTGGCAGCATTTATGATGGTAGTTTTACCTTTTGCCAATGCCGCAGCCATAACAATATTTTCAGTTCCACCAACAGTGATTTTGTCAAATATTATAGTTGCACCTTGTAGACCATTTGGAGCAGTAGCACGTACATATCCACCTTTTATCTCAATAATTGCACCCATTGTTTCAAGAGCTCTAAGATGCAAGTCAATTGGACGCTGACCAATAGCACAACCACCAGGTAGAGAAACTTCACACTCACCAAATCTCGATAGTAGAGGACCTAAAACTAATATGGATGCTCTCATCTGTGATACTATTTCATACACAGCTTTTGTTGAGTTTATACTTCCATTGTTTATCTGTGCAACAGTTTTGTCATGGTCAACTGTTCCACCAAGCATAGTTAACAATTTTAAAAGTGTTCGTATATCTACAACGTTTGGTAAGTTTGTAAGAGTTAACTCTTTATCACTCAATATTGTTGCTGCAATAATTGGAAGCGCTGCATTCTTAGCTCCAGATATTTTTACTGATCCGCTTAGTTTATTTCCACCTACTATTTCTAAATAATCCATTCTATTTTAGTCCTCATTTTATTGTATGAACTATTTTAGCAAAAGATTGTTTAACGAGAGGGTATATTGCTGTTATATATTAAATAGTATACACTTTTACATTAATAAATAGAAAATTTGATATTATTCACTATGATTAATCTTAATATTAAGATATATAATGTAGAATATTTAGATATTGTACGCCAAACCTATTGTGAAGTAGGGACGGAAAGCTATGGGTCTCACGTTAGATCGCCAAGCCGCAATAACAAAACAAGGGAAAATCTATGTCTAGCAGTTTAGATAAACTAAAAGCTTTAACTAGTCGATTAGAGAAGAAACTAGAACAAAAAGAGAATGTTAGCAACGATACATCTAGCAATGAAAATGTAGAGAAAGAAGTTCTACAACCAATAGAGAAAAAGATAGAAACACCCCAAGTACCTGTAACAAAAACAGCTAATGTTTATGATGATATTAAAAATAAAAATATTGATAAGATAAAAAGTTTATATGAAGAACTGAAGATATTTGATAAATCCCCGGATTTTAGTAAAATTTTTATGTATAAAGCTATGAACTTATCTGGTATTGGTCTTAAAGAAGATGATTTTGGAGAAGTTCGTGAAGGTAAATATATACAAATAATTGCCATAACATATGAACCAGACAAGAGTGGAAAGAAAAAAGCTAAAAACATATCTTTAGGTTATTTTGGAAAAGCTGAAACTCTAGATGTTAATCTTAAAAATAAAATAATTGAATTTGTTCTAAGATGGCGTTACGAAAAAGCATTTCAAAATGTTGAGCACTATAAAAACCTCATAGAAAGAATAGAAACTCCAACTGCTACAACTCTGTTTTAATATTTTATTATTAAACAGAGATTTCCCTTATTTTAATTTAATTATTAATATAAATTTTGTTACAATCTCCATCCAATAACATACAAAAAATAGGAATATCATGCATCTTGAATTAACACCAGAAGCACTACTCGCACAATTGGGATACACTAAAAACGATCAGACATTAGATCAAATGAATAAAATTATAGATAATACTAAGAATTTCTCTAAATTTTCACAACATTTACCATCATTTAATGATGCATTAGCTGTTGAAAAAGGTTTTATTGCAATGTCTAATTCTGAAGATTATTTAAAAATAAAATGTAATGAAGATAGTAATGCAGATAACTTAACAGCATTTACAGACTTAGTTAAGCACTGGGCAAACAAATATAAACTTGATCTTAAAAAAGTGGATAATAAAAATACTTACTATATAATTGGTCACCTATAATTGCCACTAAGCCAGCTCAATAACGATCAGCTTTCTGCTGCAACAGCTAAATTAGGACACAACCTAATTATTGCTTCTGCTGGCACAGGAAAAACATCTACTATCGTTGGACGTATTGCTCATCTACTTCAAACTGGAGTAGAGCCTTCAAAAATACTTCTTTTGACTTTTACAAATAAAGCTGCAGGTGAAATGATTGCTAGGCTTGAGCGTTATTTTCCTAAAAAAGTTGTCTCAAAAATAGAATCTGGAACATTTCATGCTGTGTCATACAGATGGCTTAAAGAGATGCATCCAAATCTTGCACTTAAACAACCATCTGAGTTAAAGACTCTTTTTAGAAGTATTTACGAGAAGAGAAACTTTACACGTATGAATTTACCTCTTGCACCTTTTTCAGCTACTTATCTTTATGAGATGTACTCTTTATATCAAAATGCATCATTAGATAGTTTTGATGTATGGTTTTTAGAGAAGTATCCGGAGCATGATGTGCTTATGGATACATATCTGGATATAGCTCAAGAGTTTGAAAAAGAGAAAATAGATTATGGATTTGCATCTTTTAATGATCTACTTTTACGTATAAAAAGTCATCTTGAAAACAATACTATACACTTTGAAGAAGTACTTGTAGATGAATATCAAGATACAAATACGCTTCAAAGTGCTCTTATAGATTCACTAAAACCTTCTTCCCTCTTTTGTGTTGGAGATTATGATCAAAGTATATATGCTTTTAATGGGGCAAATATTGAAAATATTGCTACATATGGAACACGATACAGAGATGCAAAAGTATTTACACTCAAAACAAACTATAGATCAACAGCACCAATTTTATCTTTAGCCAATAAAGTTATTGAACTAAATGAACGTATTTATCCAAAAAAATTAGAAGTTGGACGACATGGAAAAACACATCCACCACGTCTTTTAATGTACAATGATCTTTTTGAACAATACAAATCTATAGCTGACAGCATAAAACATACTCATGTTCCAAATGACCAAATAGCTGTTATATTTAGAAATAACTCATCAGCAGATGGCATTGAAGCTTGTTTGCGTGAAGTTGGTATACCATGTAAACGAAAAGGCGGAACAAGCTTTTTTGATGCAAAAGAGATCAAGTTTTTACTTGATTTGCTCTCTCTAATAGTGAATCCTAAAGATATGATGGCATTTATACATGTATTTGAGTATGCTTCTGGTGTTGGTTCTGCACTCTCTAAAGAGTTTTTCCAATGTTTTTTACACTTTGGAAATGGATCTTTTATGCAAGGAGTGCTTTATCCACAAGTTCATGATCTGCCAAAATTAAATCCAAATAAAAATGTACAACTAGGTCTATTTGATGATGATAATGAAATTGGCTCTGCCGCAAGATTTAAACATTTAGATCTGCATAACGATATCTACTCTCATCCTTTATTGAAACACCCAAAAATCATACAAGATGGTGTTAAGTTTTTTAAAGATTTTCATGTTTTAATGACAGCAGTAAAAGATTTAGATAATCCTGCACAAATTATTAGAACTATGATAGCATCTAACCTATATGGTGGTGTTGTAGAAATGTTATCTACTCAAAGAGCTCGTCTTAAATCTGCTGAAATTGACCAAGAAAAGAAAAAATTGGCAAAAGAACGTATTGAGATAAAAGCTAGGTTACTCTTAGATTTGTCTAAACAATATAAAGAGCTTAGACGTTTTGTTAATGCAATGATCCTTGGTGGCGGGGAACTTTCAGAAGGTGAGGGTGTAAACCTGCTAACTGTTCATGCATCTAAAGGTTTAGAGTTTCCCGAAGTTTTTGTTGTTGACTTGGTTGATGGAAGATTTCCAAACAGAAAGATGATGTCAAGCATAGAAGAGGAACGAAGGCTATTTTATGTGGCAGTAACACGAGCTATGGATAAACTATATTTATCTTTGGCAAAATATGACAGAGTCAAAAAAATAGACTATAAACCATCTCAATTTTTACATGAAGCAGGACTTATAAAAAGTCCTTTTGTTGAGCCTGAAGTTAAAGATAAAAAAATAAAAAAGAGAGTTGATGAAGAGTCTTAATTTCTAAGCTTTTTATCTCTTATGCTCATCTGCTTACTTACATCATCTACTGCAATATCAAATAGATCTATCTCATTTATAAGACTAGATAATTTTTTATATCCATAATTAATAGGTGAGAATGATGTTGAATTGTTAATGTAAGTACCTACATCTGCAAGATTTGCCCAACCATACTCATCCATAGTATGATCTACAGCATTTCTTAAAACATTTACCAACCAAGTATCTTGTCTCATCTCTTTTGAAGTCTTTTTATCTTCAGTTTGAGATGAAGTTGTAGTATTTACGTCTGTTTGTGACTCTCTTGTTTTCATAAGTTTTTCAGTAAATATAAACTGTGAACATGCAGCCATGAAGGGTTTAGGTGTTTTTTTCTCACCAAAGCCAAATACTTTTATGCCCTCTGCTTGTACACGCATCACAACAGGAGTAAAATCAGAATCACTGGTTGCAAAAGCAAAAGCGTCTATATCTTTTGTGTGAAGAAGATCAATGGCATCTATTGTCATAAGAATATCGGTGGCATTCTTATTTTTCGAATAGTCAAACTGCTGAATAGGCTTTATAGCAAATTCAAGAAGTTTATCTTCCCAGTTTTTTAAATTGTCTTTTGTCCAATTTCCATAAGCTTGACGTATATTTACAATACCATAAGTACTCAATTCATGGATAATTCCTTCAATAGCTCTGTACGATATGTTGTCACAGTCTATAAACAGTGCAATGTGATCCTCTTTTTTACGAGTTGGCATTATTAAGTCCTTTTATATATGTTTAGTAAGTTTTATTACGATCTAATTCTTTTAGCCAAATATCAAAATCTGCATCTGATGGCATTTTCCAATCTGCTCTTGGACTTAAAGATATTGTTCCTATTTTTGGGCCATCTGGCATACAAGAACGTTTGAACTGTTGAGTGAAAAAACGTTTTAAAAATAGTTTTAACCACTTAGATATTGTACTTTCATCGTATTTAGTATCAAACGCTATAGTAGCTAAGTATAAAATCTTAGACGGCTTTGCACCATACTTAATAAAGTGGTATAAAAAGAAATCATGAAGCTCATATGGTCCAACAATTTCTTCTGTCTCTTGTACAATCTCATCGTCTTTATGAGGTAGTAATTCTGGGCTTATTGGCGTATTTAAAATATCATCAATAATATCTTTAATTTTTTCATTTGATTTATAATATTCAATAACATACTTTATGAGAGTTTTAGGTATGCTCGAATTTAAAGCGTACATGCTCATGTGGTCGCCATTGTATGTACTCCAACCTAGAGCTATTTCACTTAAATCTCCTGTGCCTACAACAAGAGCACCTTCTTTGTTGGCCATGTTCATAAGTATGGAAGTTCTCGCTCTTGCTTGTACATTTTCATAAGTCACAGAGTGTTCATTCTTATCGTGTTCTATAGCTTCAAACTCTTTTAGAGAGATATCTGTAATATCTACTGTTTTAAGAGTGACTCCCAAAGCTTCACAAAGTTTAACAGCATTGGATTTAGTTCTACTTGTTGTACCAAAACCAGGCATGGTAACTGCAATAATATTTTTTATATCCCAATTCATAATTTCAAAAGCTTTATGAGTAGAGAGTAGAGCTAGGGTAGAGTCAAGACCACCACTTATGCCAATAATAGCTTTTTTAATGTGGGCATGGCTCATACGCTTAATGAGTCCATGAGCCTGTATATTTACTATTTCAGAACATCTGTGCTGTTTGTCTGCGTAAGCAGAGGGTACAAAAGGTGAGGGGGTTATGTATGTGTCTAGTTTTTCAATACTAGGAATCTCAGCAATTTTAATAGTTCTTGTCTTTTTGCGTCTACCATCTGAGTATGAACTTTCATTTAAACGTAGCCATTTTAACTTCTCCAAGTCAATATCTGACGTAATGAGTGAAGATTCAAGGCTAAATCTCTCATTTTGGACAATAGTAGAACCATATGAAGCAATAATTGCATGACCACCATAAACAGTATCGGTTGTAGACTCACCAACACCAGCAGAAGTATATACATATGCCGACATACATCTTGCACTTTGTGTTCTAACTAACTCTTCGCGGTATTCATGTTTACCTATGAGTTCATTACTGGCAGATAAATTAAAGAGTAAGTTAGCACCATTGTTTGCCATATGCAAAGAGGGAGGTATTACCGCCCAAAGATCTTCACATATCTCTATGCCAAAAGTCATATCTCTTTTATCTGTAAAGAGTAAATCTACACCAAAAGGAACTTCAATATCTAAAATTTCAACACTGCTTTTAACAATATCTCTACCACTAACAAACTGACGTTTTTCATAAAACTCTTTTTTGTTAGGAAGATATGATTTTGGAACAATACCCAATATATTTCCACTTTGAATTACTACTGCACAGTTATAGAGTCTATCGGCTTCAAGTACTGCTATACCGATAATTGCAATAGTATTTATGTTTTTAATACTATTTAATATGTATTTAAGTGATTTATTTTGTGTGGATAGTAGAGTTTGGTTAAGTAAAAGGTCACTAGCAGTGTATCCGGTAAGTGTAAGCTCAGGGAATACAACGACACTGACCTCTTTAGAGTGAGCTTCTTTAATGAGTGTTAAAATCTCTTCTGCATTCTTTTCAGGGTTTGCTACGATTGTTTTGTTAACGGCTGCGGCAACTCTATAATATCCATACATTCAAACTCCTCTTATTAATAATGTCGTGGTGAACGTCCTTATAAGCGGAGCGATTCGAGAACCACGACGATTTTTTGCTTCGTTTTTTCTAAAAAAATGAAGAGAGTAACAATGCCTCAATCAAAATGATAGGAAATAACGTAATTAAATGAATATTAGTTTTTTGAAGCAAGAACTTCAATAGACTCAATATCATCATTCCCTTCAATATTGTCAAGAACCATGAATGAATCAGTATCATTTTCTTCAATAGCACCAAATACAGTGTGAACACCATCAAGATGTGGAGTTGCTACAAAAGTGATGAAAAATTGGCTTCCACCAGTGTTTGGTCCAGCATGTGCCATAGATAGTGTTCCTCTTCTGTGTGGCTCAGTACTTGTATCTGTTTCACAGTCAATAGCCCAGTCTGGTCCACCTGTTCCTGCCATTGCAGGGTTACCTGTAGGTCCTGAATGTGGACAACCACCTTGTGCCATAAATCCTGGAATTACTCTGTGGAATTGTAAGTTGTTGTAAAAACCTTCACCCGCAAGGTGTGCAAAGTTAGCTACAGTGTTTGGAGCATCTTCTGGATATAGTTTAACCCAGATAGTTCCTTTTGATGTATTAATTTTTGCGTAGTTGTATGTGTCCATAATCTCTTGAGGTATATCATATCTTTTTGTCTTTTTTCCAAACATATTTATTTAAGCCTTTTTTATATTGATTTTAAAGTATAATTATACCAAAGAACCTTCTAAATAAACCTATTTAACAAGTTCTAAAATATAAGAGGCTTTAACAATGGAATTATGTGTCGCACTTGATCTACCATCCGCAGAAGAGAATTTAGCTTTAGCAGAGTTATTGAAAACATACAATGTATGGATGAAAGTTGGTTTTCGTACTTATATACGTGATGGAAAGCCTTTTATAGAAGCTCTTAAAAAGATAAATCCTGATTTTAAAATATTTTTAGATCTTAAACTTTATGATATTCCAAACACTATGGCAGACGCAGCAGAGGAGATAGCAAAAATGGGTGTAGATATGTTTAACATACACGCATCTGCAGGTACTGTGGCAATGAAAACAGTAATGGATAGACTTTCAAGCTATGAAAAAAGACCTTTGGTTCTTGCTGTAACAGCACTTACTTCTTTTGATGAATCGAACTTTCAAAAAATTTATGGAAAAGGCATAAATGAAAAAGCTGAACAGTTTGCAAAAATGTCTTACGATAATGGTTTAGATGGTGTTGTCTGCTCAACATTTGAAAGTAGGGGGGTTAAAGATGTAACATCAGACTCCTTTTTAACACTTTGTCCAGGCATACGCCCATTTGGTGAAGATGCTGGTGATCAGAAAAGGGTTGCAACTTTAGATGTTGCTGTTAAAGAAAAAGTAGATTTCCCTGTAGTTGGAAGACCTATATATAAAAGTACAGATCCAGTAAAAAAAGTAGAAGATATTTTAAAAGAGATAGCCAAACAATCTAATTGAGGAACAGTATTATTTTGACTGTTCCTGTTTTGCCTTCACTTTTGTATGGTCTGTCATATCCAATGCTTTATTCATTCCTGTCATCATGAAATATACAGATATTGCAAAAATTGTTAAGACAATAAGTGGTGCTATTTTTTGAAACATTTTAAAATCCTAATTATTTTTTAAAATCATACAATAATTACTGTTTTTTAAGCTTTAGTTTAAGGCAAAAGTATTATAATCTCATTCTCAAAACATAATGGAGAGCTGGGAGAGCTGGTTTAATCCGCGCCCCTGCTAAGGGCGTGTAGCCTCACGGTTACCGAGGGTTCGAATCCCTCGCTCTCCGCCACTTAAAACCCCCACTACAACGTAATATTTTTAAATTTTCGCCAATTCTAATCACTAAGACAATTCCACCTCAATCAAGCAACAAGCTCTTTTAAGAAATCTTTGAAAAATACCTTATATGATCTTCTATAATTCAGTATTTTTCACAGTTGTAATTTAGCTTATTGTTAGAATTGGCGTTATAATTAGCGTAAGTAGTAATTTTCTACGTAGAAACTTTAGTAAGTCAGTTTTGTAAGTATTATAAAATATTTATTAAAATTTATTTTTGTAGAATTTTGTTTAATCTTTATTTTGTTTTTTCTAAAGCTACAGGGTTTTCTGTTTTTATAACTTGAACCGTTTTATTTTGAAATTCTGTCTCTTCAACTTCTGTCAATTCTAGAACTAACATCCAAACCATAATTGAAACTAACACTGCTAGTGCTATTTTTGTATTTTTGCTCATCTTTTATCCTTGTTTATCACATACATATAGAGTATTTTTTTAGTAATTTAATATTAAAAAACCAATGATTATATTGTAAAAAGATAAACGAATAATCAATAGACTTAATAAATAGATCAATATACGAAGATTATTTTGTGTTAGTATGTAGTTTTTTTCAAAAAAAATGCGTTGCTTTTCTTAAAGAAGTACATTTGAAGTACATTTTAAATAAAATATATTTAACAAGGAAGTTACAACAGAGGAAAAGATGGATAATAGTGAAGAAGAGATAGACAATCATAAAGAAAAAAAGAAAAAAACAACCCTGCTAAATTATATAATCTATACTTTGACAGCAATAATATTATTATTGATTTTCTTTTTTAAATTCATACTTTCAACAGAGAAAATAGATGATGTTGATAATATTGAATTTAAAGATGCAATAGCATTAAATAAAGATAGTAGCATACCTGTAGATGGAATTGTAATTAAAAGATATGACAATGGACAACGTCATAGTTCTTCAGAATGGATTGCAGGAAAGCTAGATGGTATTAGTAAAGAGTGGTATGAAAATGGCACGCTAGGAAGAGAAATACATTGGGACTATGGTAAACTCAATGGTACAAGTAAGCGTTGGTTCGATAATGGTCAGTTAGCGATAGTTACAAACTGGGTTGAAGGTAAAAAGAATGGCTTAGAAGAAGAGTGGACTAAAGATGGTAAAAAAATAAAAACATCAAATTGGAAAAATGGAAAACTTAACGGAATAACTACTATATGGCACAAAAATGGACTTAAAAATAAAGTAAAAACTTATGTTGATGGAAAATTAAATGGACCCCTTATAGAGTGGGATAGTAATGGTCATAAGATGAGTGAAGTTTACTATATATACGATAAAATCGCCAATGGAACGATAAATCTTTACTATGATGATGGTAAAGAAAAAAGTTCAGGGACATATAGGTCGGGACTAAAAGATGGTCAATATACTTCTTGGTACGAAAACGGACAAAAAAAGAGCAGTATTTTTTACAATAAGGGAGTAAAAGATGGTAAATATTTGCTTTGGGATGAGAAAGGTAATTTACTGAAAAAAGGTAAATATACAGATGGTAAATATTCTGGAATATTAAATAGATGGTATAAAAATAATCAAATAAAATTACAAAAAAACTATGTTAATGATGTTGAAGAGGGCACAGTACTATATTGGTACGATAACGGACAAATGTCTGGAAAAGCTGAATCTAGAAATAATTTACTAGAAGGTAAGGCATATACTTGGTATAGAGATGGGAAAAAGAAAGTAATTGCTACATACAAAAATGGTCAATTGGATGGAAAGACTATATATTGGTCAAAAGATGGTAAAAAAGAGATTATTGAATACAAAAATGGTATAAAACAGTAAAAAAGGAGAGCATAAGAAAGTATGACAATTTGGCATATTTTTTGATTTTATAGACTTTTTATACTACTATTTCATATCTAAATAAAAAGGTCTTCAGTGTTTCTTCATATTGATATCGACTGCTTTTTTGCTTCAGCAGAGAGATCTGTAGATGAATCTTTAAAATATAAACCTATTGCAGTAGGAAGTAGAAGTAACTTAGAGATTTTTAACTCCAAACGTACCAATATAAAACTTATGAACAACAATAGTGGTGCTTTTGTTGCACCTGTGTTTTATTCTTCTAAAAAAAAGAGTTTTGAATCTGTATTTATTGACCATATTAATGGTGAAGATAAAATAAGAGGTATCATAACTACAGCTAGCTATGAGGCTAGAAAATTTGGTGTAAAAACAGCAATGCCAATTGCACATGCACTTAAATTATGTCCTCAGATGTTAGTTGTGCCATCAAACTATCCACTTTATCATGATTTGTCACATAAAATACACTCATTTATATCAGCAAATATTCCTCGTGTCGAACAATATAGTATAGATGAATTTTTTGCTGATGTATCTGGTTGGGTAAAAGATGAAGATGTTTACACTTTTGCAAAAAATTTACAAGAAGAGATACTGGAAAAATTTGACATTCCCTTATCTATAGGTATTTCAAGCGCTAAATGGATAGCAAAACTTGCGACTGAATCTGCAAAGCCATATGGTGTATTTGAAGTGAAAAATATCAATAATTACATAGAAAACATAGCTATAAAAGATTTTCCTGGCATTGGAAAAGGTTTTCAGGAGAGATTAGGGAAATACTATATATCGACACTTGGTGATGTTAGACGACATAAAGATCTTTTTTATACCTGGAAGAAACCTGGTATACAACTATACCACAGAGTTACAGGTACAGACAATGAACAAATAGAGCTAAAAGGTGAGAGAAAGTCCATAGGCATAAGTCGTACGTTTGATGCAGTATATGATGACAATGAAGTAAAAAGACGTATTATGGTGATGGCAAGGCATATTATTTACATGGTTATGGAACTTGGCGTAAATCCAACAACATTTTATTTGAAAATCAATTATGAGTATGGTTTAAAGATGAAAAAAAGTGAAACAGTAAATAGAATTTTTTCTGAAGCACTTTTCAAAAAAACTTTACATGAAATGTATAGAGAACTTTGTCAAAGCAATAAAGGTGCTATAAAATTATCTTTAAATGTATCAAATTTTTCAAATCAACACAAAAAAACTCTTTCGCTGTTAGATTTAGATACTGATATATCTGAAAATAAACTAAGTAAAGAGATACAAAAGCTAAGAGTTCGTTTTGGTCTTGACATTATAAAGACCGCAGACGAACTTTAAATTAAATTTAGAATACAATCTGTCCATCATTTTGCATTCTCATCATAATGTTTTTGGCTTTTTGATGCCCTTGAAATGAAGCTTTACGACACCATGCAATAGCTTTTTCTTTATCTTCTTCACATCCTAAACCCATGTCATACAGTGCACCAAGGTTAAATTGTGCCGAAGCATTACCAGATATGGCAGCCTTTTTGAAAAGTACATAAGCTTTTTTGTAGTCTTGTTCTACACCTCGTCCCTCTTTGAACATCGCTGCTAGGTTATTGAACGCTTCCATATTGCCACGTTTTGCTGCCTCTTCATACCAAAATGCTGCTTCTGAATAGTTCTGCTCACAACCTTCACCATTTTCAAGCATTAGAGCTACTTCAAATTGAGATACAGGAACTTCTTTTATTGCTGCTTCTAAGTAATATTCATAAGCTTTTTTAGAGTCTTGTTCAACTCCAAAACCTTTAAAATAGAGAAAACCCAGATAGTAAAAAGATGTTGGTTCTTTTGCTTCTGCAAGCTCTAAGTATAGAGCTAAAGCTTTGTTGTACTCTTTGGCAAGCAGTGCATTGTAAGCTTCTGTTATTTTTGTTTGCATTATGGGTTCCCTGTCATTTATTTATGTTTATATAAAGTTAGCTAATTCCGCAGAAACTTTAGCAATCTTATTTTGTGCATCTTCTAAAGCTTGTCTATTTTCAGCAATAACTGATTCTGGTGCATTTTGGACAAAACGCTCGTTATTTAGCATACCATTAAGTTTTTGAATCTCTTTTTCAAGTTTCTCTTGTTGACGTGTAAGTTTTGTTATGATTGGTTGCATATCTATTTCACCTGTTGGTAAATATACTTCCAAATTATCTGAAACATCTGTAATAGAATTTTCAACTTTTGCATCTACAAATTCAATGCTTAAAACTTTTCCAAGTTTTTCAATGAAAGGTTTTGCCATATCTATATCTATCTGATTTGATAATTTTGAATCAATTTTAATGTAAGCTTTGTCTATTTTGGAATTACCCATATCTATGACTACTTTTGCACGTCTAAGAGCAGTAATAGACTCTTCAATAATAGCAAACATCTTCTCTGCTTTTTCATCACGTACTATCTCTTTAGGGAATTTTTTAATCATAAGTGACTCACCATCTTCAAGTGTTGTACCTGAAAGCTTATGATATAGGTGGTCAGAGATAAATGGCATAAATGGAGAAACCATTTTAAGAGTCTCTTTAAAAATAGCACCAAGTTCAACAATACTATCTCTGTCTGCTTTAGAGTACTCAATACCCCAGTCACAAAATTCGTTCCAAACGAAGTTATATAGAACTTTAGCAGATTCATCAAACTTATATGACTCAATAGCTAAACGTATTTTCTCTACAGCAACAGAGAGTCTACTTTGCATATATCGTCCAAGTGGTGTTACTACATCAATCTCATTCAAATCTTTAAATGTAGAATGGTTAAGTTGTAAGTAGTTTGTTGCATTATAAAGTTTGTTTGTAAAGTTTCTGAATTGTTCAAGATTTTTAGCACCCAATTTAATGTCACGCCCCTGAACAGCAAGGTAAGCAAGTGTAAATCTAATGATATCAGCAGAGTGCTCCTCAACCATATCAAGAGGATCAATAACATTACCTTTAGACTTAGACATTTTAGCACCATGCTCATCTCTAACTAGTGCATGCATATAAATATCTTTAAATGGCAATTCTCCAGTGAAATGCTCACCCATCATCATCATACGTGCTACCCAGAAGAACATAATATCAAAACCAGTAATAAGCAGTGAATTCGGATAAAAATCTTCCATATCTGTGTCGTTATATAGGTCAGACAGTTTCCCATTATTTCCCCAACCTAAAGGAGACATAGCCCATAGGGCAGAGGAGAACCATGTATCGAGTACATCAGGGTCTTGTGTCATCTTTTTAGAAGCACACTTAGGACAAGCCTCTGGTTCATCTTCTTTGTCTGCCCATGTGTGACCACAGTCATCACAGGTAAAGACTGGAATTCTGTGTCCCCACCAGAGTTGACGGGAGATACACCAAGGTCTAAGCTCATCCATCCATGCGGTATAAGAGTTTATCCAGTGTGCTGGGTGGAAGTTGTTATGTTTTTTAGTCTCTTTTATTGAGTTTTCTGCAATTTTCTCACTTAAAAACCATTGTGTCGAGATAAACGGTTCTACAATGTTTTTACAACGGTAACAGTGACCTACTTGATGTACGTGATCTTCAATTTTCACAATATAACCAGCATTTTCAAGAGCTTTAACAATTACAGGACGTGCTTCAAGACGCTCTAAGCCTTCAAACTCTCCACAGTACTCATTCAAAATACCTTTTTCATCAAAGACTTTTATCATCTCAAGGTTGTGTCTTTGTCCTACAGCGTAGTCATTTTGGTCATGTGCAGGAGTTACTTTTACAACACCTGTACCAAAATCCATATCTACATGTTCATCGGTGATAACTTTTATTTTTCTGTCAGTTAAAGGAAGTAAAACTTCTTTACCTACAATGTCTTTATATCTGGCATCATCAGGGTGTACCATAATAGCTGTATCTCCAAAGTAAGTCTCTGGTCTGGTTGTTGCTATTTCAAGTTCTCCTGAATCATCTGCAAATTTGTATATCATTGTATAAAACTTGCCGTTTACCTCTTCATGTTCTACTTCAATGTCAGAGAGTGCACCATCGTGTGTACACCAGTTTACCATATAAGTATTTTGAGTGATTTGCCCCTCATTATAGAGTGATACAAAAGCCTCTTTAACTGCTTCTTTAAGACCTTCATCCATTGTAAAACGCTCACGCTTCCATGCAGGAGTGACACCTAGTTTACGCATTTGGTGAACAATGTTCCCACCACTTGTCTTTTTTTGAAGCCATGCACGTTCTAAAAACTTTTCACGTCCTATCTCTTCTTTAGTTGTACCTTCAGCCAAAAGTTGCTTTTCAACAATATTTTGAGTTGCAATACCTGCATGGTCAGTTCCTGGTTGCCAAAGTGTTTTAAACCCATCCATACGTTTGTAACGTGTAATGATATCTTGCAAAGTAAAGGTTAGGGCATGTCCAATATGTAAAGAACCTGTTACATTTGGAGGAGGCATCATAATAGAAAAAGTTTTTGTTTTACCATCTTCTTCTACTTCTTGAATAGCTTTATTTCCATCTATCTCAAAATAGCCACGATCTTCACATAGTGAATAATATTTATCTTCTACTTCTTTAGGGTTGTATGTTGCTTTTTTATCAGTTATTTCGCTCATTATATGTCCATAGTATTTATTATTTGGCGATTATATCGTAATGCAACTAACAATTAAAAATATTAAGATGATTATTACAGATATAGTAGTAAAATGCATCTATGTTTAAAATCAAATATAAAGTAATAAAATGTCTGATTCTTTAATTCTCGCTTCTTTTATGATAGCAGCTCTAGTAATAATACTTCCCTTAGCTTTTCACTTAACAAAATATTTAGGCTCATCTAGTGATAATATTAGAAAAAATGAAGTTGTTGAAGGTGGTATTCGTAATGTACATAAAGACTCTTTTGAAGGGTTTAATGTCAAGTTTTTCCTCATAGGAATTATTTTTCTCATTTTTGATGTTGAAATATTATTTATGTTCCCTTGGGCTCTTAATCTTCGTGAGCTTGGGATGTTCGCACTCATTGAAATGTTTGTCTTTATAACAATTCTTTTTGCAGGACTTATATATGTATATAAATCAGGAATTCTAAAATGGAGTTAAAATGGATGTAAGTAATACACATATGTTAGATGAGGCCATCGTAACTACAAAAATAGATGCTGTTGTAAATTGGGGGCGTGAAGCCTCTTTATGGCCTTTTGTTTTTGGAACAGCTTGTTGTGCAATTGAATTTATGGCTACTGCTGCCAGTCGTTATGATATTTCACGTTTTGGTGCTGAAGTACTTAGATTTTCTCCGCGTCACGCAGACTTACTGGTAGTAGCGGGAACAATCTCTTACAAGCAGGCTCCAATCTTGAAACAAATTTACGACCAAATGCCTGAACCAAAATGGGTTATTGCAGTAGGCGCTTGTGCTTCTACTGGTGGTTTTTACGACAACTACACAACACTTCAAGGTATAGATGAAATTGTTCCTGTAGATGTATATGTAGCTGGTTGTCCTCCTCGTCCTGAAGCTATTTTGGACGCTGTTATGGACATTCAGAGACAACTCAAGCGTGAAGCAAGCTTTGAAGTTCGCAATACTGAATACAAAGGTAAACTTGATGATATCTGATAATATTCAAATAATAGAAAGTGAAAAACTTTTTGATACGTTAAAGAGCATTAAAGAAGAGGGCTACAATCTTTTACTTGATGTAACTGCTGTAGATAATTTACATAAAGCCCATCCTCCTTTTACTCGTTTTGAACTCATCTATATTTTAAGACATGATAATTTTAAAGATATAAAGAGTTATAAAGTAGCTGTTGAAGACCCTGAAATTGGCGTTGAAACTGTCACTCCTCTCTTTGCATCTGCAGATTGGGCGGAAAGAGAAGTTTATGACCAATATGGCATTAATTTCAAAAACCACAAAATGCTTAAAAGAGTTCTTAACCATGAACAATTTATAGGTCACCCTCTACGTAAAGATTATGAAATAACAGAAGGTCAATACTGTACAGAGTCACAAGATATGATGGATGAGATGACACCTCTTTTAAAAGAGAAAAATATAGATATTGATAAAGATAATTTAATGATAGTCAATCTCGGACCTTCTCACCCTGCAAGTCACGGTACTATTCGTACACTGGCTGCACTTGATGGTGAAGAGATAGTTGCTGCAGCATCAGAAATTGGTTATCTTCATAGAGGTTTTGAAAAATCTTGTGAAAACCATAACTACAATCAGATCATCCCATATACTGACAGATTAAATTACTGTTCAGCACTTATGAACAATGTTGCCTTTGCAAAAACAGTTGAAGAGATGATAGGTGTAACACTACCAGATAGAGGTATCTTTATTCGTGTATTAGTATCTGAACTTTCACGTATTATTGACCACCTAGTATGTTTGGCAGCAGGATTACTAGATATGGGTGGACAGACTAACTACTGGTATTTGTTTAACCCTAGAAACAATGCTTACGATTTTTTATCTAAATTAACAGGTGCAAGACTTACTAACTCATATATGCGAGTTGGTGGTATGGCACACGATTTGTATGATGGTTGGCAAAGTGACTTAGAAGATGTACTTAAAAAAGTTGAGTCTGGTGTTTATGATTCCTTAAAGATGATAGAACATAATAGAATTTACAATGATAGGTTACAAGATATATCTCCTGTATCTGCAGAGATGGCTATAGATTATGGTTTTACAGGTCCAAACCTTAGAGCTTCTGGTGTTGCATATGATTTAAGATTTTCTGATCCTTACTACTTTTATGACTCTTTTGATTTCAATATGGTTGTAGGTTCACAGGGTGATACATATGACAGATTGATGGTACGCTTTGAAGAGATAAAAGAGAGTCTTAAAATCATAAGACAAGCTGTTAAACGTATGCCTGGTGGAGATATAAATGTACCGGATAAACGTATTATCATACCAAATAAATCTTGTGTATATGGTGGTATTGAAGGAATGATGAACCAATTTAAGTTAGTTATTGATGGTGTAAAAGTTCCTAAAGGTGAGCACTATGGTGCCTTTGAAGCTGCAAATGGTGAGCTTGGTTTCTATATTGTATCTGAAGGTACAGGAACACCATATAAGGTTAAAGTTAGAGCACCTAGTTTTTATCATTTAGCTGCTTATCCAAAAATCATAGAAAACTATCAGGTTGCAGATGCAATTCTAACTTTAGGATCTATGAATATTATTGCAGGGGAGATGGATAGATGAGTTTTGAATTTTCAAAAGAAAACTTGGAAAAAATTGAAAAGTTAAAGAAGCGTTACCCTAGTGTAAAAGCTTTAACACTTCCTTGTCTTTGGATGGTTGAGTATCAAGAGGGTTACATAAGCATGGATGCCATAGATGAGATAAGTAAACATACAGATACTCCTGCCATAGAGATATACAGAGTAGCTACCTTCTATACTATGTTCCATCTTGAACCACAAGAGAAAGTAAATGTTCAAGTTTGTAAAACACTATCTTGTAAGCTTTGTGGGTCAGACAAAATACTTGAACACTTAGAGGGGAAAGATGTAAACATTGTTCATGTTGAGTGTTTAGGTTCATGCGGTACTGCACCAGTTATGCAGATAGATGATGTGAACTATGAAAACCTTACAACGGAAAAAGTTGATGAAGTCTTAAAGGATCTCAAATGAGAGAATGCAAAATAGTATCTCGTAAATTTGACTTGGAAAACTCTCATACCTTAGAAGTCAGTAAAGCAAATGGTGGGTACAAAACATTAGAAAAATTAAAAGAGTATTCTCCAACTGATATTATTGATATCATATCTGATGCTAACCTAAGAGGTAAAGGTGGTGGTGGAGCATCTGCTGGAGATAAATGGAAGCTAATGCCTCAAGACTCAGACAAACCATCTTTTTTAGCAGTTAACTGTGATGAGTCCGAACCAGGAACATTTAAAGATAGACAAATTATCTCATATGATCCACACTTGCTAATAGAGGGTATTTTAATTACCTGTTATGCCATTAGAGCAAAACACGCTTACATATATATACGTGGTGAATATAAGCAGTATCAAGATATTTTACAAAATGCTATAGATGAAGCTTATGAAGCAGGGTTATTGTCTGAATGTGATATAACTATTCATCGTGGTGCTGGAGCTTATATTTGTGGTGAAAAGTCAGCACTGCTTGAGTCTATGGAGGGTAAACGTGGCCATCCTAGACTAAAACCTAAACAAAAAGAGCCTGAGTGGTTCTTTGACAATCCAACTTTAGTTAACAATGTTGAAACAATTGCCTCTGTGCCTTTCATAGTTGAAAATGGTGCAGATGCTTATAAAGCCTATGGAACAGAAAAAAGTCCAGGAACACTACTTTTTGCTATGTCTGGTCATGTAGAGAAACCTGGTGTATATGAAGCTGAGTTCGGTACATCAATGATGGAGTATATAAATCATTATGGTGGTGGCATAAAAAATGGTAAAAAACTAAAAGCAGTTATACCTGGTGGTGTATCATGTGGGGTATTAACTGCAGAAGAGTGTGAAAACCTTACTTTAGATTATGAAGCACTAAGATCAGCTGGTTCATCTTTGGGTACTGGCGGCATGATAATTATGGATGAAGATACATGTATGGTAACAGTGTTAAAGAATATTTTAGAGTTTTACCATGAAGAGTCTTGTGGCCAATGTACTCCATGTAGAGAGGGAACAGGCTGGGTAGACAAAATAGTAGGAAAGATACTGGATAAACGAGGAACAAAAGAGGACATAGACAAGTTACTTGAAATTGCACAAATAATGAATGGTAAAACAATTTGTGTATTTGCACCATCGGTAACAGCAGTTATTGTTTCTATAATAAAACGTTTTAGAGATGAATTTGAGGTAATGCTATGAGCAAAATGATCGAGTTAATTGTTGACAATAAAAAGTATTCTGTAAAAGAGGGCTCTTTACTTATAGACCTTCTTATAAAAGAGGAGATAAAAGTCCCGTACTTTTGTTACCATGAAGCTTTGGGTGCTGATGGTAACTGTCGTATGTGTATGGTTGAGATAGAGGGTCAAAAAAGACCTCAAATTGCTTGTGATACTTTAGTTAAAGAGGGTATGGAAGTACGCTCAACTGGAACAAACATAGAGAAGGTTCGTACAGATATTTTAGAACTTGAACTTATAAATCACCCTGTAGATTGTCCTACTTGTGATCAAGCAGGTGAATGTTCACTACAAGATTTCTACATGGATTACGGCTTACATGATTCAAAAATTACCATTCCGGAAAAGGTCAAACATTTAAAGAAGATTGACTTAGGGTCAAATGTAATGTTAGATCAGGAACGTTGTGTGCTTTGCGCAAGATGTACTAGATTTACTACTGATATTACAAAAACAAATGAGCTTGGAATTATTGGTCGTGGTGATCATGCAAGAGTTTCAACAGCACCTGGCAGAAAATTGGACAATCCATATGCTATGAATGTTGTAGATCTTTGTCCTGTTGGTGCATTAACATCAAAAGATTTTAGATTTAAACAAAGAGTTTGGTTTTTGAAAACAGCTGAATCTGTTTGTCACGGTTGTGCAAAGGGTTGTAACATATTCATTGACCACAACAAGATGAAATACCAAGATGATGTTATTTATAGATTTAGACCAAGAAGAAATGACGATGTCAATGGTTTCTTTATGTGTGATGAAGGTCGACTCTCCTATAAAGAGCTGCAAACAAATCGTCAAGAAGATATTTTACTTAATAACAGCATAGTATCGGAAGAGAGAGTCATAGAAGAGTTAAATAATCTCATAAAAATTCATAAAGGAAATATCAATATTTTAATGGATGCGAATTTGTATACTGAAGAGATGGAAACTATTGTAGATTTTGCTAAAACAATAGATGCAAAAGTTTATGCTCCATTAGATGTATATATAGATGAGAGTTTTAAAGATGATATGTTAAAGAGTTCAAATAGAGCATCAAATTCCAAAACTATAGAAAAAATGGATATTGAGACTACTTTGCCGGAAAATTCCGGACTTTTAATTAACTTCAATCATCCTTCAACTGCTAATGCAGATAAAAAAGTATCTTTTAGAACTCATAAGTCTGCATCTGAAGATATCATTTTACCACTTGCTTCATTTGCAGATACAGAGGGTCATGTATGTAATGAAGATGGCATTGTTCAAAAGTGTGAAAAAGCTTTAAATAGAAACAATCCATCGCCAACAGTTATAGAGTGGATTGAAAAGGTTATGTCATGAGTACATCAGCTTTAACTATTGGCATTGTCTCTTTTTTATTAGGAACACTTCTAGCCCTTTTAACCATACCTGTGTTGGTTTGGCTTGAGAGACGTATTGCATCAATTATTCAAGATAGATTAGGTCCAAACCGTACAAATGTTGGCGGTTTTCGTTTAGGTGGAGTTGTACAATCTTTTGCAGATGTTGTTAAACTTGTTTTAAAAGAGGAGTATTACCCTTCACACATAAAAACTGGTAAATGGCTCTTTATGTTTGCACCGGTAATAACTTTTGCAGCAGCACTACTAGCTTTCATGACCATACCGTTTGCAGACAATATAGTCATAAACGGAGAATCTCTTCGTGTTCAGGCACTCCCTGTTGATTTTGGTATTTTATGGTACATGGCTATAGGTGCTATTGGTGTATTGGGAGTTATTTTTGGTGGATGGCTATCACACAATAAATATGCTCTTTTAGGTGCAACACGTGCAGGTTCAATGGTTATTTCATATGAATTGCCTCTAGGTCTTAGTGTATTAGCATTTATTTTAACTTATAATACATTTGACTTCAATGCTATGGTTCAATGGCAATCAGGAACATTTTTTGGATTTTTACCTGCATGGGGTATTTTAGTTCAGCCACTTGCAGCTATTATTTTGATTGTTTCACTTTTTGCTGAAACTAACCGTAATCCATTTACTGTAGCCGAAGGTGAGAGTGAAATTGTTGCTGGGTATATGACAGAACATACAGCTATGAAATTTGCTCTATATTTCATGGGTGAATATGTTGCTATGAACACAGCATCTGCAGTAATCATTACTGTTATTTTTGGTGGATACCAACTACCATGGGTAAGTACAGAAATGTTACTCAACAACTTTACAACCTTTGGTGTATCGTTAATGATTGCTGTCCCTTTAATAGTAGCTATATTGATTAGATGGATGAGAAAGAACAATACCGTTAGACCAACTGTATCTACAGATTCAGGAAGAGATTTTGAAACAAAAGTTTTAACTTATGCTCTATCTGGAATGGCTGCATTTGTTGTTGCAGCTTTGGCTTACTTAACATTTATTGCAGATAGCTCATTGGCAAACTCAATAACAGTAATGCTATTTCAAATTATTGTTTTTGTTGTTAAACTAATGATTTTCAACATCTTTTTCATAATAATTAGATGGACAGTTCCTAGATTTCGTTTTGACCAGGTTCAACACTTAGGTTGGTACTATCTTCTTCCTTTGTCACTTTTAAATATATTAATTACAGCTCTTGTAATTGTAGGAGTTCAATAATGAAACAGAACATAACAGTAGTACCAAGGCATGGTAAAGAGTTTAAAGATAGGCTTTATCTACCAGCAATTTTTGATGGTTTCAAAGTAACATTTAAACATCTTTTTGACAATGTAAGAGATATGAATTCTGTAGATACTCTTGAGTACCCTGAAGAGCAACCGACAGACATAACAAGTAGATACAGAGGTCTTCACAGACTTACTCACCGAGCTGATGACTCCATAGCTTGTGTTGCTTGTTTTATGTGTGCAACAGCTTGTCCTTCGAATTGTATTTTTATTGAAGCTACACAAAGAGAAGATGAAAAAGATGAAAAAATGCCTAAAAGTTTTTTCATTGACACATTAGAGTGTGTTTTTTGTGGTTACTGTGTAGAAGCTTGTCCTTGTGATGCAATTCGTATGGATACAGGTATTTTTTCACTAACAGGAAACAAAAGAGAAGATTTTGTAATGAACAAAGAGCAACTTTTAGCCAATAAAGGTGCTTTTGGAGAGGAGATTTCTTGTGCTAGAGATTAGTATATTTGGAATTTTGGCAGCTTTTACTTTAGGTGGAAGCATTGCCATGATAAGTAACAAACAACCAGTGTTCTCAGCTTTTGGTTTTCTTGTAGCTATGATAGGGTTGGCAGGTATGTTTGCACTGTTAAACAGTCAATTTTTAGCACTTGCGCAAGTAATGGTAGCAGTCGGAGCAATTGTTGTTCTATCGATGTTAACAATATTGACCGTAAATGCAAAAGATGAAAATTTACCTAAAGAACCAAACAAATTTAAATGGATAATTTTTACATCTGTAATCATTACACCTTTTACTGTTTTGATATATAAAATTTTATCTACACTACCAAATAAATTTAGTGATTTAGAAACTATAGATTCAAAAATTGCCGGTTCTGTTTTATTTTCTGATTGGATATTTCCATTTGAAATACTTTCAATCTTACTACTAACTGCAATGATTGCAGCGATTGTTATATCTAGAAAAGATACTTGTGATGTACCTGCAAGTACAAAAAGAAGGAGAAGACTATGACACCAAATATGTTTTACCTTTTGGCATCATTACTTTTTAGTATAGGACTTGTAGGTCTGGCAAGTAGAAAAAACCTTTTTGTCATATATATGTCTGTAGAGTTAATGCTAAGTTCAGTATCACTTATTTTAGCAACTCTTTCAAAAGTTTTAGGAGATCCAAGTGGTTCAGTTATGGCTTTACTTATGATCGGTGTTATTGCTTCAGAAGCTGCAATATTTTTAGCAATGATCATAAATCTTTACCGTGAATATAAAACTTTAAACGCAGAAAGATTCGATGCACTAAGAGAGGGAGTATATAATGATTAGTTGGATTGTTGTACTTCCATTTTTATCGGCACTTTTAATGGCAGTTGTCTATTTAAGCAATACAGAAAAGAAGAGATATGCTTTCTTTACTGCTGTTGGAGTTGGAACACCTATTGTTATGACTATAATGTCATTAACCATAGCTTATGAATTGTTGAACGGAAGCCCTGCTATACATGGAACACTATTCAAATGGATAGAGATAGGTGACTTTAACATCTCAATATCATTTATGGCAGATAGACTATCTGCTGTTATGATTTCATTTATAACTTTTATTGGTACTCTCATACATATTTATGCCGCTGGCTATATGAAAGATGATGAAGGTTATGGAAAATTCTTTACTTACTTTAACCTATTTATGGGAAGTATGTTACTTTTAGTTTTATCTGACAATCCTATTATGATGTTTGTTGGTTGGGAGTTAGTTGGTTTATCTTCTTATCTTCTTATTGGTTTTTATCATAAAGATTCAGAAAATATAAAAGCAGCAAATAAGGCATTTATGCTAAATAGAGTAGGTGACTTTGGTTTTATTATGGCTATTGCCATACTTTTTGTTCAATTGGGAAGCACAGGCTTTACTTTTGATGCAATACAAGCAAATATACATACACTTAGCCCTGAGATGATGACACTTATAGGATCTTTACTATTTGTAGGTGCAATGGGTAAATCTGCACAAATCCCTTTATATGTATGGCTACCTGATGCGATGGCAGGTCCTACACCAGTATCTGCACTTATTCACGCAGCAACAATGGTAACAGCTGGTGTATACATGGTGGCACGCTATAGTTTCCTTTATGTAGAAATTCCTGATGTAGGGCTGTTTATAGCTAGTATTGGTGCAGCATCTGCACTATTTGCTGCTATATTGGCTTCTTATCAAAGTGACATTAAGAAAATACTTGCATACTCTACTATGAGTCAACTAGGCTATATGTTTATGGCTGTTGGTTTAGGTGCTTACTCTGCTGGTATTTTTCATGTATTTACTCATGCTTTCTTTAAAGCTTTACTCTTTATGGGTGCCGGTGCTGTTATTGTTGCACTTCACCATGAGCAAAACATCTTTAAAATGGGTGGCTTGAAAAAACACTTAAAGGTGGTATATATAACTATGTTTATTGCTACTTTGGCAATTTCAGGTATTCCTCCATTTGCAGGATTCTTTTCCAAAGATGCTATTTTAGTAACAGCATTTGCTTCTGAACATTATGTTATATGGTCTGTGGGTACAGTAACTGCTGCTTTAACAGCATTTTATATGTTTAGAATGTTATTTACAGTATTCCACTCAACACCTAAAGAAGAGTTGCATGTAAGCTCTTTACCATCATCTATGACTAAACCTCTTATGGTTTTAGCATTTGGTTCTGCATTTGCAGGTTTTTTAGGTGTAAATGAAGCTTATGGTGGTTCTGCACTTATAAACAATTTTTTAGCCTTGCCAGACATTAACTTGCACGTTTCACACTCTGCAGAATATATGTTGGGAGCATTAAATGTCATACTTGGTCTTTTGGGTATGGGATTGGCATATAAAATGTTTGCAAATACTGCAACAGAGGTTAAACCAGATACTTTATGGAGAAAAATAGCTATAAATAAATTCTATATAGATGAAATATATGAATTTTTAGTTGTTAAACCATTGTTATTATTGAGTACTTTTTTTGAAAAATTCATCGAGCCATATATCTTTGACGGTTTTATAAACTTAAATGTTTTCATTTATAGAAAAGCTGCTACAGTTTTCGCAAAAACACAAAATGGTAATGTTCGATACTACGCATTGTATATATTGGCAGGGGTTTCTGCCATATCATACTACATGATGATGAAGCTGGGGGTTTAACAATGGAAAATCATATTTTAAGTTTAATTATATTTTTCCCACTCTTTACTGCAATAGTATTTGGAGTATTAAAAGTAAATATAAAAGTTTTAAAAATAGGTTCATTAGTATCTTCAGCTATTACACTTTTACTAGTTTTTTGGCTGACTATGAATTTTGACCCAGATGGTGGTATGCAATTTGTAAGAAACCTTCCTTGGATCCAAAATGCAGGTATAACGTATTATATTGGTGTTGATTTTCTTTCATTAACGATGCTCATACTTATATCTTTACTTATGCCTCCACTATATCTTTATATGAGACATGAAGACAGAAAAGGTTACTGGTACAACATGTTACTTCTTCAAACAGGTGTAACTGGTGCAGTTCTTGCTCTTGACTTAGTTTTATTTTACCTATTTTGGGAAACTATGCTTCTACCTATATATATTATGATAGGTAAATACGGTAATACAAGTCACCAATATAATGCTATGAAAATTGTACTTATTACAATTTTTGGTTCAATGTCTATGCTCTTTTCAATTCTTTATTTAGGATATATGTTTTATGAAACAACAGGTATCTGGAGTTTTGCAATAAATGATTTAGCCTCTATAATATTTGATCCACAAACATCAATCATATTGGCAGCAGGTTTCCTTTTGGCATTTGTTATTAAAATACCATTAGTAGGTTTCCACACATGGATGGCACCTGCTTATGGTTCAGCACCTACACCTGCTGTTGTTATTATGTCTTCAATTATGGCTAAACTTGGTGTTTATGGTATTTGGAGATTTGGATTTGGTCTTTTTGAAACAACACTAAGTTACTATGCACCAATCATCATTGTTCTTGCTATCATTGGTATGATTTACTATGCTATACGTGCTATAAATGAAAAAGATTTAAGAAAAATGTTTGCATTCTCTTCTGGATCACACCTTTCACTTATTGCATTAGGGTTGTTTTTAACAAATATTTATGCGTGGAGTGGTTCTTTATATCTTATTGCTACACATGCTTTAGCATCAGCAGGTATATTTTTAATGATAGGACTTACTTTCCAACGTTTTAGAACATTAAAAATATCTGAGCTTGGTGGTATTGCAAGTAAAGCACCAATTTTTACATTTTTCTTTGCATTCTTTGCGCTAAGTATCGCTGGACTTCCAGGTACAGGAGGTTTTGTGGCCGAACTACTCATAATTATTGGTGCCTTCAAAGCCAACTTCTGGATAGGCGTATTTACATCACTTACAATGCTTTCTGCAATGATATACGTTTTTTGGATGCTGCAAAGAACACTTTTTGGTCAAGCAAATAATGACACTGAGTTTAAAGATTTAAATTTAAGAGAGATCACAATGTTACTTCCACTTGTAATTATGCTACTTATAACAGGTATAGCACCATCACTGTTTACACCTATATTTGAGCCAGGTATTACCGTCTTTCTGCAAGATGCCTTACATGCAATAGGAGGTTTAAAATGATGACACAACTATTATATCTTCTTCCCATAAGTATTATTGCAATTGGTGCTTTTACAGTTATGTTAATATCTAACAGTCGTATATCACTTACTAGGTTAAATATTTATACAGTTGCGTTTTTAGTAGCATCCTTAATTATCCAACTATTTACACTTGGAGATGTTGAGGGTATATATTTATTTGAAGATGTATTTGGCAAAACATTTATTTTTGATAATTTTGCTTCTATTTTTAACCTAATGTTTACAATTGGTGCCATTTTAACACTACTTATAAACAATGAATATTTTAAAAATAGACATTACTTCTCTGGTGAATATTTTGCTCTTATTTTATTCTCTGTCTTTGGTATGATGGTTCTTTCTCATGCCCAAGAACTTGTAACTGCATTTATAGGTTTAGAGATAGCATCTTTAAGCGTATATGCACTTGTAGGGTACAATAAAAGCAGAAAAGTAAGTGCTGAAGCGATGATGAAATATATTATATTGGGCTCAATGACTGGTGCCTTTTATATGTTGGGAACAGCACTTATATATGGTGCAGTTGGTTCAACAAACTTTTTAAATATTGCAGATTATGTTCATAGTATGGACCTTTCAAATATAAATATGCTCATTATCGGTGCAACATTCATCATGGTTACTATTATGTTTAAAATTGGTGCTGTTCCTTTCCATTCATGGGTTTTAGACATTTATCATGGTGCTCCATATCCTATTACAATGTTTATGGCTTCTATTTTCAAAATTGCCATTTTTGCAATTGCACTTAGACTATATATTGTAATGTTTGCTTCTATAAACAGTATATGGATAGAAGTAATGCAGATATTGACAGTTTTAACTCTACTTGGTGGTTCTTGGCTTGCCATAAATCAAGTATTGGTTAAAAGAATGTTGGCAGCATCATCAATAGTACATACAGGTTACTTACTTATTGCAATTTCATCCATTGGTTTAGGTTCAAACATTGCTGCTCCTGCTGTTATGTTTTACCTAATAGCATATTTCTTATCGGCTGTTGGTTCTTTTGGTATCTTAAGTTTCATTGCAACTACAAAGAAAAAACAGATGTCATATGATGACTTTAAAGGTTTTGCACAAAGACGTCCATATATGGCACTTATGATGACAATATTTATGCTTTCACTTGCAGGCTTCCCTTCAACTATTGGCTTTTTGGGTAAATTCTACATATTTACAGCAGCAATTGAATCTGGACAGCTTGTATTGGCTGGGCTTGGTATATTGACAGCTTTCATATCTGTCTATTACTACTTTAAACTTATTGCAATGATGTACTTTTACGACACAGCTGATGGTGAAGATTCAAACAAAAAAGGTTTTCCTGTAAATATAAGTACTGTACTTATTGTTATTATTTCACTTACAATTATATGGGGTGGTATTGGTACATCACTTATACCATATATACCAGGTCCTGATGGCTTTATTGATATTGCTACAAAAGCAATTGGTTCACTAAACTAAATTATAGTACACTAAGAATATAAAGGATTTACAATGTTTGAAAAAATTGAAAAAGTTATAAAAGAGATAGAGACATCTGAAAATATTGACACAGAGAGCAAGCCGCTTATTATTGAAAAAATCAAAGAGTGGAGATCTGAAGATTCTGCTATATCTGAAATATCAGTAAAACTAGAAAATTGGTGGATAGAAGTTGAACCAATATTTGCAGAGATGGGTCTTATATAATAGATGGATATATACAGCAAGTATATTTATGAAAAAAAATGGACTAAAACATCTAAAAAGGATGCTCTACGCATGATTGAAGAGGAGATGCCTGAAACTGATGCTTCAAGTACTCTAACATATATAGAAAATGAGATTCAAAAGGGTAAAACAGTTACCCTTGGATCTTGCAAATTTAAAAATTAATATGAAAATAATTTTCTTAATTCTTCTCAACACTTTACTTTTTGCTAATCAAGTAGATATAAGATTAAAAGATTACCAAGATAAATACTCAATGTGTAAAGGTAAAAGTGATTACCAAATTTCTAAATGTATTTTAAATGGTAATTTCAACTATGCCAACTTCAGAGGAGAGAGATCTGCTTTTAAAAGAGTTTCTAACAGTCAAATAAAAAAAGCTGTTAACGAAGGTTGGGCATATGAGTTTACTATGCAAAATTTACCAGAAACAAGAAGGTATGAAGAGTTAAAAAATTATTTGGACTATGTATATACAATAAAAGATCAATATGTTACTCCAAATTTTTCAGGTAATGAGGAAGAAGACATTATTCGTATGAAAAGGGTCTTTAATCTTTTATATCAGCTAAACATAGAAGAGACAGCTGAGATTACTACTGAATTTGAAGAAGCTCTTTTACAGTATCAATCTTCACATGGTCTTACAGTAGATGGGGAAATTGGTCCAAGAACAAAAACCTCTCTTAAGATACCAATCAATGCTCTTATAACAAAAATAAAAAAGAATTTAGCTATAGAGAGGGTAACCAAAGATAAACCGTCAAACTATATTTTAGTAAATATACCAGAATACACACTCTATTACTATGAAAACTACGAAGAAGTTCTAAAAATGAAAACAGTTGTAGGAAAAGCAAAAATGCGTACACCTATTTTCAATAGAAAGATGAAATATGTAGTATTAAACCCAAAATGGAATGTTCCACCATCTATTTACAAAAAAGAGTATGCTCATCTCTCTGCAGAGGAACTTGAAAAGAAAAATTTACGTTATGGAAGTGATGGAAAGCTATATCAGCCATCAGGGAAAAATAATGCTTTGGGTTTAGTAAAATTTTTATTTCCAAATAAATTTAATGTATATATGCATGATACTCCAGCTAAATCAAAATTCATGAGAACAAAAAGAGCTTATTCTCATGGATGTATTAGACTAGAAAAACCAATGGCACTTTTACATAAATTAGGTTATGACTATAACAAAGGAAATACAAAATGGAAAACATTAGAAAATAGAATTCCAGTTTATATTGAATACCATACTGCATGGATAGATGAGAGTGGAGTTATTCAATTTAGAGATGATGTATATGGTTATGAGAAAAAATTATTTTCTAAGCCAGTATATCGTAAACCTAAGCCAAAGATAACAAACAAAGAGGCATTGAATAGTTTTTAAAGATACACAAAAGAGTGACACAGTACAATAAATAATTATATTTCAGAAAGGTTATGTAATGAAAACAATTATTAACACAGTTCTTATATTTGCTGCTACGTTTTTCATGACAGGTTGTGCATCTTCAGCCAATTTTGTTCATAAGTACAACTCATGGGTAGGTAAAGATATAAACGTGTTTATATCTAAAGTAGGGTACCCAGATCGTACATATAAACTCCCAAATAACAATACTATATATGTTTATGAAGAGTCAAAAATAGAGTCTTATCCTAGAATGACTATTGGTTATGGTGGTTTTTATGGTCCTATGTATGGCGGTATGTCTTATGGATCAGATATTAGTCAAAAAACTTGTAAACTATTTTTAGAAGTAAATAGACAACAAAAAATTATTAAATGGTCATCACGTGGCAATAATTGCGTATCAAATGAACCAATATAAAAGTTTAATATGTTTGAACTAGCTGAATATCTTGGCACAATTGCCTTTGCAATGTCTGGATTTTTTATAGCTTCAAAAAATCAATTAGATTTTCTTGGCGTACTTATTTCTGTTTTTTTAACAGCTTTAGGTGGTGGTATTATGAGAGATGTTATAGTTAACAAAGCCCCCTATACATTCACTCACATAACCCCAACACTCATAATAGTTTCTGTAATGACTTTTATGGTTATATTTAAATTTTATAAGAAACAAGATATAGAAAACAGAGCATATTTCATATTGAGTGATTCAATTGGCTTAGTATCTTTTAGTATTACTGGTGCTCTCATAGCAACAGAAGCAGATTTAAACATAACAGGTGTACTGGCTCTTGCCTTCATAACAGCAGTAGGTGGGGGTATTGCAAGAGATGTAATTATAAATCAAATACCATTTGTTCTAAAAACTGGTTTCTATGGAACAGTAGCACTGTTGACAGGTCTTATCGTATATATTTTAGATAGTTTTGATCTCATCAGTGTACTATCTTTATCTATAGTACTTATATTGGGAACAGCATTAAGATTAGTTGCATACTATAAAAGATGGAGTATTCCTATGTTGTAAATATATGCTGCGTTTAGAAACGCAGTATGTTAATCTTTCTTCTCTCTTTTTGCATAAAATTCTTCTTTGAACTCTTTGAATTTTCCTTCAAGTATGGCTGCTCTTATCTGCTTCATTAAATTTAAATAATAGTATAAATTGTGAATAGTACCCAGTCTAAAGTAAGTGAGTTCTCTTGCTCTGTAAAGATGTCTTAAGTATGAACGAGAGTAAGTTTTACAAACCATACACTCACATTCTGGATCAATAGGTCCTTCATCTGTTGTATATATTGCTTTTCTAATGTTTACTTTTCCAAAAGAGGTAAATAAAGTACCATTTCTAGCATTTCTAGTTGGCATTACACAGTCGAACATATCGACACCACGTTCAACATTTTCAACAATATCTTCTGGTGTACCAACACCCATAAGATAACGAGGTTTATCTTCAGGCATAAATGGAGTTGTCCACTCTACAGTATCGTACATATCTTGATTTGCTTCTCCAACACTAAGTCCACCGATTGCAAAACCATCAAAATCCATAGCACAAAGCTCTTTTGCAGATTTTTCACGAAATGCTTTGTCTGTTCCACCCTGAATGATGGCAAAGATATTTTGGTTTAAACCTATACCTTTTTTTTGATTCTCTTTATGGTAATCAATCGATCTTTGTGCCCATCTAGTAGTTCTTTCTATACTGGCTTTAATACGTTCTTGTGTAGCAGGAAGAGCTACTAAGTCATCTAAGATCATCATAATGTCTGAACCAAGATTATTTTGTATATCTATAACTTTGGTAGGAGTAAAATATAGTTTACTTCCATCTAAATGTGATCTAAAAGCAATACCGTCTTCATCTATTTTTACATTATCTGATAATGAGAATGCTTGAAAACCACCAGAATCTGTTAAAAAACTTTTAGGAAATTTTGTAAAACCATGCAGTTTACCCATAGTGTTTATGGTTTCATCTCCAGGACGTATATACAGGTGATATGTATTGCCTAAAATAATCTCTGGCTTTAAAAAGGTTTCAAGGTCAGTGGCGTCTAATGCTTTGACTGCACCAACAGTTCCTACTGGCATAAATACAGGTGTTTGTATGGTTGAATGTGCTGTTTTAATGGTACAAGCTCTTGCTTTACCGTCAATTTTATCTATCTGAAATTCCATTGTGTTATAATATCTCCAAGAAAAAGTAGAACCTTTATAAGATTCTATAGCGAAATTATATCTAAATTTACAGGGCACAAATGAAAAACATACTTATTCTAGCTGATGGACTATTGGCTAAAAACTTTATAGAATGGCTCAGTAAAACACGTGTAGCTGAAAACAGATATTATGTCTCTTCATATACAGCAAATACAATTCCTGAAAAACTTGCAACTCATATAACTCAATACAACATAGATCCAACAAGTTTTCTAAAGCTTAGTCGTATTATGAGCAATGTTAAATTTTCTGAAGTTTTTATAATTATAGACAAAGAAGAAGATGCTCTATTTGCACTTAAAAACATTGTATCTATAGATAAAACGATACGTGTACTTTTTGTAAATATCTGGGATAATGAAGAAATTAAAGCAGAAGAGTATGAAAATATAACTATCTTTACTCCTAACGATCTCATAGCTGCACACCTTTATGACCAATTACCAAATGTTCCAATTATTGCAAAAAATGTTGGTCTGGGTAAAGGTGAAATTATGGAAATCCATGTTCCATTTGGTAGTACCTATGCGTTTAGACATGTTGGCTCAATACTTCAAAGAAAATGGAAAATTACTGCCATATATCGTAATGAAAAACAGATAATACCGACAAATGCAACAATGATACGCCCAAATGACTTACTTCTAGTCATAGGAAACCCCGTTGTACTTGACGGTGTATATAAGACTATAAACAAAAGAATAGGGCTCTTCCCTGAACCTTTTGGTAAGAATTTATATCTTATTTTAGATTTCAGTTTTGATGTAGACAATGCAGTTATATATTTAAAAGAGTCACTTTATCTTCTAAATAAGCTTGAAGATAAATCATTGATTGTACGAATAATTAACCCAAATAATTTTGACATTATTGATGAGATAAAATCATATGAATGTGACAATGTATCTGTTATGGTTTGCTATGATGAAGATGATGTTAAAAAATTAATTGAATTTGATATACAAGAACATGAGATAGGGCTGATACTTAACAGTACAAAAACCTTCCAGTCAGACTCTATTATGAATATACTCTATGAACTAAAGAAAATTGTATATATATTTGGTGACAAACTCTTATACAATGTCAAAAAATGTATTATTCTTATGGGTGAAAATGACAAAATGGAATCCATATCATCTACAGCTTTTGATATATCTGAATCATTAAACCTTGAGCTTAGTTTAGCTGACTTTGATCCAGAGGGTGATTTTGAAGATAGAAAAATCATTATAGATCACTATGAAACACTTTCACATATATTTAATATGGATGTAAACATTGTTCAAAAAATTGCAAATCCTATAAGAGAAATAAGTGAAATGGATGATATTTTACAAATTGCACCTTTTGAAAAAGAGTTTAAAAAAGCTAATTTCTTAAATTTTATCTCAACTAAAGTTCAAGACTTTTTACTTAGTACAAAAAGACACCCACGACTTATAGTGCCATATGCACTAGGAGAGAACAAAGAGTAGGTTTTAAGGGCTTATAAGATAAAATAAAGATACATATTTTACTATAAGGTCTCGATAATGATCGTCCCAATTGAACTCTCTGAAACACAAAATATCAAATACAATATTACTATAGATAAATTACCTAAACTCTCATTTAATAGAAAAGTTGTAATTGTAACAAACCCTACAATTTCAAAACTACATTTAAATGGACTTTTGGAACATATTGAAGCTGCAGAATTAAATGTAGTAACCATACCTGATGGTGAAAAATATAAAACCCTTCAGACAGTTGAAAACATTTTAAATGAATGTTTTGAACACAAACTAGATAGAAAATCACTGCTAATTGCTTTTGGTGGAGGTGTTATTGGTGATATGACAGGCTTTACAGCTAGCTTATATCAAAGGGGTATAGACTTCATACAGATTCCAACTACATTACTTTCACAAGTTGATGCTTCAGTTGGTGGAAAAACAGGGGTAAACAATAAATACGGGAAAAACTTAATAGGTGCTTTTTACCAGCCAAAAGCTGTATATATTGACCCAACATACCTTAAGACACTTCCTAAACGTGAATTTGCTGCAGGAGTTGCGGAAATAGTCAAAATGGCTGTTATGTTCGATAAAGATTTTTTTAATTTTTTACAAAGAGCTAATTTAGAAGATGAAGAAGTTTTAAAAGAGGCTATACGTAGATCTGTAGAGTTAAAAGCTTGGGTTGTAAATCAAGATGAAAAAGAAGCAGGTATAAGAGCTGTTCTTAATTATGGACATACTTTTGGACATGTTGTTGAAAATGAAACCAAATATACAACATATTTACATGGTGAAGCAGTTGCTATAGGCATGGTTATGGCTAATGCTTTAGCTGTTGAATTGGGACTTTTAACAAAAGATGAAGAGAGAGAAGTTATAGAGTTTTTAAAAAAATCTTCATTACCTACAACATATGTAATTAATGATGTAAATACTTTTTATGATCATTTTTTTCTAGATAAAAAATCGGCAAATAATTCAATTAAATTCATTTTACCAGATTCAATTGGCGGATATAAAATTATATCTGATGTAGAAGAAGAGAGAGTAAAAAAAGTACTCAAAAGTTTTGGAGATACAAAATGATAAAAGCACTAATCTTTTTATCACTCATATTTGCTACATTTACAAATGCTTCACAAAGCATTGAAAATAATGTAACTAAAGTTCAAAACAGCAACATAGCAGTAGTGAAGAAAGATAAGTTAAATAAATCAAATAGGACTAAAAGATTAGAAGAGTTAATAGCTCAAAAAGATGAGCTAAATAAAAAAATAACAACAAATAGTATTTGGTCAAAGATTTACAGCAATTATCATACATACAGAGAGTTAAACAAACAAAAAGTTTTTATAGAAAATAAAATAAACTCATTAAGTAAGTTAGAAGAGTTAACGACAGCACAAACAGAGATATTGGAACTTTCTAAAAGTAAAGAGAAGATTTTAAAAGGTAAATTACAACTTTTAAAAGAGTATGAAAATGATCCTTTTAAAAAGTTTTTAATTCCACCAAAAATTGAGAATATTCCAACTGTTGAAAATCCATTTTCTATTATTAAAGCACTTTCATATTTGAAAAAACTAAGAAGTGATTTAGCAGATTATGATAGCCGATATGAATCTATGAAACTTGTTAGAGATAAGTTACTTAAACGTGAAGCATTATTAAAAGAGATGTTAAAACTTGATGAGGACAACAAAGAGTATCAAGAAGAACTCATGGAAACTATAGATCAAATAAATACTTTTATTCCTGTTCTGGAAATCTTCAAAACAACTCAAAATGTATTTGTTAAAAAAGTTGATGAGATAAAACTTAACCTGCAAAATGACATTAAAAAAGAGATGGAAAAAGCAACTTCTATTGGAATGATAATACTATTCTTCATACTTAGTACATTGGCTTTTAAATATTTGGTAAGACGTTATATGTCCGATACTGACAGATATTACACCATAAATAAAGCACTAAATATTACCTTTGGTACACTTCTTCTTTTCACACTGCTTTTTGCATACCTTGAAAATGTTGACTATTTAGTAACAATTTTAGGATTTGCATCAGCAGGTATTGCTATTGCCATGAAAGATTGGTTCATGTCTATTCTTGGTTGGTTCGTCATTGTTATTGGTGGATCAATTCATGTTGGAGATAGAGTTAAGTTTGTAAGAGAGGGTATGGAATATGTAGGAGATATAGTAGATATTTCACTACTTCGTATGACTATTCAAGAAGATATCACTTTAACTACTTACATGCACAATAGAAGAGCAGGTCGTATTATTTTTGTTCCTAACAATTATGTATTTACAGATATGATTGCAAACTATTCTCACGCTGGTTTAAAAACTGTTTGGGATGGAATTGATTTTATGATTACTTTTGATTCAAATGTATCTAAAGCATCATCTATTGCAAAAGAAGTTGCTAAAAAGTATTCAAAAGGGTACACAGAGATAACAAGAAAACAGCTCAACAAACTAAGAAGTCAATATAGTATGAAAAATACAAATGTTGAACCAAGAATATATACGTTTATAGAGCCTTATGGTATTAAAATATCTGTTTGGTATCATACAAATTCATATGCGACATTAACTTTAAGAAGTACCATTTCCATGGAAATAATTGAGAGACTACAACAAGAAAAAGATATAGATCTTGCATTCCCTTCACAATCTGTATATATAGACAAAAGTGTACCAAGACGTCAAGAGATGATGGAAGAGATGTTAGGAAAAGAGGGATTACAGTAATGAAAAAAGTTTATTTTAAAACATTTGGATGCAGAACCAACCAGTTTGACACACAAGTTATGATGTCGAAACTAAGTGAATTTGAATTCTCAGATGACGAGCTTAACAGTAACATTATTGTAGTTAACTCTTGTACTGTTACAAATGGAGCAGACTCTTCAGTTAGAAACTATATATCATCAATGAAACGTAAAAATCCCAATGCAAAAATAATATTGGCTGGTTGCGGTTCACACTCCAAAGGTGAAGCACTCTTTGAAGATAAAAAAGTTTTTGGAGTCATTGGACATTCTGAAAAAGAAAATATTAATCAAATACTACAGATTGAAAAACCTTTTTATAAAATAGGAGACCTTGAACATATTGATTCTACTATAGTTGAAGAGTTTGTTGGAAAGAGTAGAGCTTTCATAAAAATACAAGAAGGTTGTAACTTTAGATGCTCTTACTGTATTATACCTGCAGTACGCGGTAATGCACGTTCTCACAAAGAAGAGACTATATTGGAGCAAATAAGTAAACTGGCATCAAATGGATTTGGTGAATTCATATTGACAGGAACTAATGTAGGTAGTTATGGTCATGATCATAACACCTCAATGGCAAAACTACTTAAAAAGATGAGTGCTATACGTGGTGTTAGACGTATACGTATTGGTAGCCTAGAGCCTATACAGATAGATGATGAGTTTATGGAGTTGCTTAAGGAACCATGGATGTCCAGACATTTACATATAGCTCTACAACACACATCTGATAAAATGTTGAAAATTATGAATAGACGTAATAGTTTTCAGACAGATGTAGAACTGTTTGAAAAAATTGCAGAGCAAGGTTATGCTTTAGGTACGGACTTCATTGTTGGGCATCCAGGAGAAGATGAAGAGACATGGAAGGAAGCTATAGATAGAGTTAAAACTCTTCCACTTACACACGTGCATGCATTTTCATACTCCAAAAGAGATAATACAGTCTCTGCAACGATGAAACCAGAAATTAGAGGTAACATTGCAAAAGAGCGGCATAAAGAGTTAACTTCCATTGTAAAAGCAAAAAACTTTATGTTTAGGCGAGAGCACAAAGATAAATTGGAAGTACTTCTTGAAAAAGGTAGAGATGGTCTGTTTACAGGTTTTGATCAATACTTTAACAAGATTGAAGTTCTAAGTGAAAATGACTTAAGTGCTAACTGGGTATTTTTAAATGATGTGGAGGTTCAAAATAATGGGAACAAAGCTAAACTATAATTCTGTACTAAGTAGTAAAAAAGCACAAATAATAACAATACTTTTTGCTGTTTTAATCTTTCTAGTGAGCTTTGCTATACTAAGAAGTATGGCAGATGAGACAATAACAAATACAAAAGCCAATTCATTATACACCTCCGATAAAATTAAAAAAGTTGTATTGGATGGTAACTATATCCATCTGCAGACAGATGATGGTAACTACAAAGTATACAAAGAAGCTATAGATTTAAAATCATATTTAAAGAGATACCCAGTTGAAGTTAAAGAGAGTAAATCTTATATATGGTATCTGCTATCGATTGTATTTACTTTTGGACTATTTACATTTTTATTTAAACTTTTAAGACAAAATAAATTACAAAATATTAGAAAATTACGTGCAGAAAAAGTTAACAATTCAGATGATTATGAACCAATACAAGCTTTAACTTCAAACGTTAGATTTTCTGATGTTGCAGGCATAAATGATGTTAAAGAGGAGCTTGAAGAGATTATTGATTTTTTAAGAGAACCTCAAAAATACCGTGATATGGATATTCGTCTTCCTAAAGGTGTACTACTAGTAGGTCCTCCTGGTGTTGGAAAAACATTCATATCTAAAGCCGTAGCAGGAGAAGCAAATGTACCTTTCTTCTACCAAAGTGGAGCTTCTTTTGTTCATATATATGTAGGAATGGGAGCAAAAAGAGTATCTGAACTTTTTAAAAAAGCAAAACAGATGGCACCTAGTATTATATTTATAGATGAAATTGATGCTGTAGGTAAAAGTAGGGGTGAATTTAGAAATGATGAAAGAGAAGCTACACTAAACCAACTTTTAACTGAAATGGATGGCTTTGAAGAGAGTTCAGGGGTCATAGTAATAGGTGCAACAAATAAGATAGATATACTAGATGAAGCTATTTTGAGAGCAGGCCGTTTTGACAGACGCATACATATATCTCTTCCAGATTATGATGATAGAAAAAAGACTTTAGAATTATACCTATCAAACAAACCAAATAGCGTGAACATAGAATATATTTCAAGAATGACTGTTGGGTTTAACTCTGCAGCACTAGATACACTTACAAATGAAGCAGCAATTTTTGCAATGAGAGAAGGCAGAACATCTGTAGAAACTTCTGATTTTGAAGCAGTTAAAGAAAAAGTATTGTCTGGGAAACGTAAAATATTGAGTTTTACAGAAGAAGAGAGAAAAATACAAGCAGTATACCAAGCTGCAAAAGCTGTTATAGCAACTTGGCTAGATGTAGAGTTTGAAAAAATTGGTATTGTAAATACACGTATGATAAGCCAAGAAAATGAGATAGTATCTAGATCTAAAATAATTAATCGTATAAAAGTTTATTTGGCTGGTTCTCTGGCAACTCAAATGCACTACAATGAACAGTTTACAAATGCCAAATCTGATATTGTTTTAGCAAAAGAACTTCTACATAAAGTAATTTATGAATACTCTATGAGTGACAATTTCACGGTAACACCTTACCAAGAGGAAGAGTTATTAAAAGAGTCTGTTGCAGATACAAAAGCTCTACTTAAAACACTTGAAAAAGCTCTAAGTCAAGTTTCTCAATATTTACTTATAAATGAAAACATTACACATGAACAGTGTAAAGAAATATTACGTGAAATATTTTAATGGTTTTTCTCTTCATAACGAAGAGGAGATGTTTAAAGAGTATATAGATACAAACAGTTCAACTGTTATAGGTTTTTCCTTTGGAGCGCAAAAAGCATTTGAATACGTATATAACTCTAAAAATAGGGTAGATAGACTTATATTGCTTTCACCAGCATTCTTTCAAGAAGACAAAAAATCTTTTGTACGTTCTCAGTTACGATATTTTGAAGCCGGACAAGAGGCGTATGTAAAACAATTTTTATTAAATGTAACTTTTCCTTCAAACATAGATTTATCAAAATATTTAAATATAGGTACTAAAGAAGAGTTAACTTCACTACTTACATATAAGTGGGATAAGAAAAAAATAGAAGATATTTTAAATAGAGGAACTATTATTGAAGTCTTTATAGGTGAAAAAGACAAAATAATAAATGCCAAAGATACAAATGACTTCTTTAAACCATTGACAACCTGTTATTACATAAAAGATGCAGGACATTTACTTAAGGGCAAAAATGAACACTAGACATATATTTTTAATAACTGTGATAATAAGTATTGCAGTAGCAATTTTATTATCACCAAAAAATAGCTACTTTATAACAAATTTTCTTTATTATTGGACACCACAGGCAGTTATTGTTGCCTTGTTATTTGGATTTAGAGTTAGATTATCTGTTATAACAGCTACTCTTATCTCTATGATAATTACACTAATATCATATTATATATGGATTTCATCATCAAATGATCCATCATCTTCTACCGCATGGATAGGGTACTTCTTTGTAATTACTGGTGGGTTCACAGGTGCATTTATATATGGACTTCTTATTAGAGAGAAAAAAGAGTTAAAAGATAAAAAGAGCATGATAGCAGCTACTATATATTCACTTATAGGTGTAGTAGCAGTGCAAATAGTATTGTGTTTAACTATTTTGCACTGCTAAATAATAATTAACTACAACATTTATCTAGTAGATAAAAGAATGATTTATACTCTAAACCACTATGTTCACTTAATCCAATTTCACATGTTTTACTAGTAGAGAATGCATACTTAACATTTGATGGAATTTCTTCTTTTAAATGTCTAAGTGCAGACTTATTTAACTCTGGGAAGGTAAATCCTCTATCACCAGCAAATCCACAACAACTAACAGACTGAGGAATAGTAACATTTGAGCTACAAACTTTTGCAATTTTTTCAAATTGCTCAGTCATACCACTTTTTCTAGTACTACAAGTTGTATGAATAACAATAGGCTCATCTGTCTGTTTAATATCTAGTTTCTCAAGTAAAAATTCAGCAATAAAATCTACACTGTCATAAATTTTCAATCTATCTTCAAAGTTTTGTGTCATTGTTTTTGTACAAGGAGACATATCACAAAGTATTTTATGTTTTCCATCTTCACTAGCTTCTTTTAATGCAAGCTCTAGTTCATCTGACTTACTTTTACCTTGTGCTTTATAACCTTTAGATGAGAATGGCATACCACAACAAAGTTCATTTACATTTTTAGGAATTATAACTTCATATCCTGCTTTTTCAAGTAGTCTAATAACAACTTCATGTATGTTATCTTCATCTGAATTAGCTTTAGGGTTTGCCATAGTTCTATTTATACAAGATGAGAAATATACTACTTTTTCATCAGCATTTTTAACTGTAAGCACAGGATCAAATTTATCACCTTTAGGTAAAGATGTTGTCCATTGAGGTAGAGCATCATTTGTAATACCTCTTAAACCTTTACTTAGTGCATAAACAAAATTTGAAGGCATTATAGAAGTAACACCATGTACTGCTGACAATAAAACACTTCCTGTAGATAATGTTCTAGCATAATTGTTTGCCATGCTCCATGCAATTTTATCTGCAGTTTTACCTATCTGCTTAGCTCTTAACTTTTTAGTCAAAGCTCCTGTATCAATATTTACAGGACAAGCTATAGAACATAACTGACATGTTGCACAAGTTTCTATACCATCATACTGATACAACTCTTTAAAACTTTCCAACTCTTTAAGATCACCATTGCTTTCTAACAATGACATATATCTGTTTGCAGCAATTCTCTGTCTTGGTGTAAGAGTAATGTTGTTAGATGGACATTTAGGTTCACAAAATCCACACTCAATACATTTATCTATTAGATCATCACTTTGAGGCATTAGCTTAAAGTTTTTTAAGTTAATTTTACTATCTTTACTAAGAACAACATCAGGGTTTAATAAACCTTTTGGATCAAAGATATTTTTAATGTCCCACATAAGATTGTAAGCATCTTCTCCCCATTCTAGCTCAACAAATGGAGCCATATTTCTACCTGTTCCGTGTTCTGCTTTAAGACTTCCATCATATTTTACAGCAACTTGTTGACTTACATCTGCCATAAATGATTCATATCTCTTTATCTCTTCATCTGTTTCAAATGCTTGAGTAAAGACAAAGTGAAGGTTACCATCTAGAGCGTGACCAAAGATAATTGCATCTTTATAATCATACTTATCAAATAAAAGTTGTAAATCTTCAGTACCTTGAGCTAATCTATCAATTGGGTATGCAACATCTTCAATAATAACAGTTGTACCTAATTCTCTAACAGCTCCAACAGCAGGGAATAAACCTTTACGGATTGCCCAATATTTTGAATATTCACTTGCTTTTTTTGTAAACTCTATTTTGAATTCAGGAGTAGTATCTTTAAGTACATCAAGAATTGCAGCAATGTTTTCATCTAGCTTCTCAGAGTTTTCTGCTCTTGTTTCAACTAAAACAGCTGTAGAAGTTTCACCTAAGTCTTTTAGAAAACTTGGCATACCATCCATATTTTCTACAGATCTTAAAGATGGTCTATCCATAAGTTCAGCAGCGTTAATATTGTCAACACAATCGTTTTTCATAAGTGCTATTGCATCACAAGCATCTTTTATAGTTTTAAATATCATTAATGCTGATGCTTTATCACTATATTCAGGTACTGTTTTATATGTTATCTCTTCCATAAAAGCAAGAGTACCTTCTGAACCAACCATCAAATGAGAGATAATATCAATTGGGTCTTCATAATCAACTATTGCATTTAGAGAGTAACCACAAGTATTTTTAATTTTAAACTTTCTTGTTATTTTCTCAGATAATTTTTTATTTTCTTTAGTTTTCTCAGCAAGATTTTTTACTTTTTCTAAAAACTCTTCATGTGTTTTTGCAAATCTTTTTCTGCTATCTTCATTTCCTGTATCAAGTCTTGTTCCATCTGCGAAAATTATTTTCATAGATTCCATTGTCTTGTAGGTATTGTCTGCAACTCCACAACACATACCACTTGCGTTGTTTGCTGCAATTCCAGCAATCATAGCAGCACCGATACTTGCAGGATCTGGTCCAATTTTTTTAGCATAAGGTGCTAAAAATGCATTAGCATCTGCACCTACAACTGAAGGAGCCAGTGTAATTAAAGATTTATCTTCATTTACACTAATATCTTTCCAGTTTCTAGAAGTAACAAGCAAGATAGAGTCTGTAATAGCTTGACCAGAAAGAGATGTTCCTGCAGCCCTAAAACATACAGGAAGATCTAAATTATCAGCTATTTTCAGTATTGCACTCAAATCACTTGCTGTTTGAACCCATACAACAATCTTTGGTACAAGTCTGTAACAAGATGCATCTGTACCGTATGCAAGAGTATGCAATGGGTCTGTAAAAATAAATTTTTCATCCACAAAATTTAGAATACTAGTTCTAAATTCTTCATATTTTCCATATATCATTAAAATCCCTTAATAATTTTAAACTATATTTACATTATACTGTAAATATAGCCGCTTATTCCAACTACCGCACCATATAAAAGTGCTACTGGTAATGTTTTTCTTATAATATCACCTTCTCTGTTAGCCAAACCAACAACTGTTGATGCAGCAACAACATTGTGAATACATATCATATTTCCACTAGCTCCACCAATAACTTGTTGAGCAAGTATTAACATGTTGTCTATACCAATATTTTGTGCAACTTCATATTGTATTGGAGAGAATGTAAGAGTAGATACAGTTGCAGAACCTGTAATAAATGCACCCAATATACCTAAATATGTACTAACAAATATCCATGAAGACTGGAATGTATCTGCTAAGAAGTTTGCCAAATAAATTGGCATACCAATACCAACTTCAGAGTTTGCTGAGTTAACAAATACTTGTACAAGAGCCAAAGTAAATACTAGAACTATAGATGCTGTTGTCATACTTGTTACAGTATCTACAAAAGTTCTCTTTATAACGTTCTTTTTATTTGAACCTAAGATGTAAGCGAACACTGCAGCAACAAGTAAAATACTTCCTGGTGAATATAAAACTTGCCATTTTGAAGTTATCCCTTCACCCAAAATATTACTATAAGTCATATCTAAATTTGTAAGAACAAAAGTTTTTATCTCTGGGAATACTCTTGTAGCAATAAGCATTAATACAACAGAAATGTATGGTAACCAAGATAATACCAACTCTTTTGCTGTTACTTGCTCATTTTTATCTTCTTCTTCAACTACACCTTCCATTGTCCATATTGTATTTTTAGGTAATAATATTTTTTTACTAGCAGTTACAGAAGCAACAAAAATAACAAATAGTGGAGCTAAAAGAGAAACAAACTCTGCACCCAATAAAATAGCACAAAGTAAGGCAGTAGATGCATAAAGTAAACCTATCATAAGTGTCCAAGGTAGCACTTCAAGAAGAGATTTAAGTCCATTTCCTTTTTTACCAAAGTTTAATGTTAAAACCAAAACAATAACAGATGGCATAAGAACCATCATTGGAAAGTCAATTTTTGTAATATAAACTGCAATTTGATGATAAAAATCAAAATTTGCACCTTGAATATTACCAAGACCTACAACAACTGGAGTTCCTACCGCACCAAAAGATACAGCTGAACTATCACCTATAAGTGCAATTGCAGCAGCAGCAAGTGGAGAGAAACCTAGACTCATAAGAAGAGGACCTGCAACAACCGCAGGTGTACCAAAACCAGCAGCACCTTCTATAAGTGAAACAAATAAAAATCCAACTATAACAGCTTGAACTCTCATATCTTTAGATACTTGTCCAAAACCTATTTTGATTTTATTCATACTATCTGTATATGTAAGTACTTTTAATAGTATTATTGCACCAAATAAAATATACAATATAGTAAGTGTTTTATGTGCACCTTGCAAGATTGAGGCAGAAATAATATCTGTATTCATTCCCCAAACAAAATAAGCTAGAGCAACAAAAATAACAGATGCTATCACCATACCTTTTTTAGCTGGCATTTTCATAACAACTAAGAAAATGAAAGGTAGGATGATTGGCATCGCAGAGACGAGAATTTGTAGAGCATTCATGTTAATTCCTTTAAATAATTAATAAACCAAACATTATAATAAATATATCTTGGGATTAAGCTTATTCTTTTAAATTGTATTTTCAATTACTTCAATGTAATTATTTTTATCCTTTAGAGATAAAAATGATGCTTTAAATGAATTTTTAACTAAATCTTTTAATTCTTCATCACTCATATCTAAATCATTAGCCAATGATTTAAAGTTATCATTTAAGTAACCTCCGAAATAAGATGGATCATCTGAATTAACCATAACAAGTAGACCAAGTTTTAATAGTTTTAAGATATTGTGGTTTTTCATTTCATCTACAGCTTTTAATTTTGTATTTGAAAGAGGGCAGACAGTAAGAGGTATCTGTTTCTCTTTTAAGTATAGTAAAAGTTTTTCATCTTCATCACAGCGAATACCATGGTCAATTCTATCGACATCTAAAAGATCTAATGCGCCCCAAATGTAAGAAGCATCACCTTCTTCTCCTGCATGTGCAACAAGTTTATATCCATGTTTTTTTGCTTCTTTAAATATATCTTCAAATTTTGAAGGTGGATTACCAAGTTCACTTGAGTCTAAACCTACAGCAATAATTTTATCTTTAAAAGGAAGTGATTCTTTAAGTGTAGTAAAAGCCTCTTCTTGACTTAAATGTCTTAAAAAACTCATAATCAAAAATGAGCTAATACCTAACTCATCTTTAGCTTTATCTAAAGCCTTACATATACCGTTAATAACTGTTTCAAAAGATACACCTCTGCTTGTATGAGTTTGAGGATCAAACATTATTTCACTGTGTACTATGTTTTGTTCTTTACACTTAAGCATATATGCCCATGTCAAATCAAAAAAGTCATCTTCAGTTACGAGTACATTTGCACCTGCATAATAAATGTCTAAAAAAGATTGTAAAGATGTAAAATTGTATGCTTTTTTTACATCTTCTATACACTTATATGGTATATCTATATTGTTTTTTCTTGCTAGTTCAAACATAAGTTCCGGTTCTAGTGTACCTTCTATATGTAAGTGTAACTCAGCTTTTGGCAGTTTTTCTATTAAATTATTCATATTCAATTATGATACCTTTCTTATAAATACGACTTTCAAATAATCTCCTTGAGAGAAATTTTTATCCACTCTAAAATCTTTTGGCAAAGAGTATGTCTCTTCAATATTGTACTTTATATCCAATGATTTAAATGCTTTTTTTATAAACTCTTTAAATTTCAACATATCAAAATTTGCAGCATTCGTTGACGCAACAATAATGCCATTTTTAGATGTTATCTGTATAGCTTCTTTTAAAAGGTTCACATAATCTTTAGAAGCAGAAAATGTATGCTTCTTAGAACGGGCAAAACTAGGGGGGTCAAGAATTACCATTTCAAATAAAAGTTTTTTTCTAACGGCATACTTAAAATAGTTAAAAACATCTTCTACAATTATCTCTTGTTTTTCAAGATCTATATTGTTTACACTAAATTGTTCTTTTGTTTTAGCTCTAGATCTATTTGCCAAATCTACTGAAGTAGTTTTAACTGCTCCACCAAGAGCAGCAAAAACAGAAAATGCACCAGTATATGAAAAGGTATTTAAAACTGTTTTTCCTTTAGCATATTTGTCTCGTATTGTTTTTCGTACCTCTTTTTGGTCTAAAAATACACCAACCATAGCTCCGTCATCAAGATAGATTGCAAAATTTACATCATTCTCTTTGACAATTAGAGGTTCAGGAGCTTTTTCTCCACAAATAAAATCATCTGTATCATCTAAGTATTGTCCTTTTGCATCAAAACGTTTCTTCTGATATATACCTTTATACTCTACTAATGATTTAAGTGCTTCTAAAACAGTATCTTTAAATGTGTATATACCAATACTATACCAGGTAATTAAATAGTACCCATCAAAATAGTCAATAGTAAGACCACCTATGCCATCACCTTCACCATTAAATACTCTAAATGCACTTGTATGGTTAGAATTAAAAAATTCTTTTCTATAATCAATGGCTTGTTTTATTTTTTTATTGAAAAATTTTGTATCTATCTCTTCATCTTTATGTGTAGACAAGACCCAGCCATAACCTTTGTTTTGTCGTCCATAATAACCTTTAGCTACAAACTTGTTTTTATTGTCAAATAAGTCAATAACTCTACCTTCTTTATCTACTTTTGACCACGAGACGACAGACTCTTTACTTATAAGAGGATATCCATGTCTATACTCTTGTATATTTTCTGATTTAATTGTAAGTGGTATTGTTTTATGCATATATAAATCCTTAGAATGAAATTATAGTATAAATATCTAATCTAAAGAGTATTTAACATACAATAATTACAATAGAACCCTATGTTTATCATAGGGTTCTATAAATTACGAAGGGATATTATGAGTAATATTGTAATAACTGGATGTTCAACAGGCATAGGTCTTGAAACTGCCAAATATTTAAAAGATAAATTTGTAAAAGTTTTTCCAACGGCAAGAGATTTAAAAGATGTAGAAATGTTAAAAAACTTAGGTTTTGAGAATGCCATGCAACTTGATGTTAGAAATAAAGAAGAGATATCAAAAGTCATTTCCAGAGTTTTGGAGATTGACGGGAAAATAGATGTATGGTTCAACAATGCTGGTTTTGGACAACCAGGAGCAATTGAAGATATAAAAACAGATGTTTTAAAAGAGCAATTTGAAACAAATGTCTTTGGATTACATGAGTGTACACGACAGATCATACCTGTTATGAGAGAGCAGGGTTATGGAAAAATCATACAACACTCTTCTGTTCTTGGTATCATATCGCTATTTGGACGTGGATCTTACAATGCCAGCAAATATGCTATAGAGGGATTAACAGACACATTAAGGTTAGAACTTAAAGGTAGCAATATATATGCTGTACTTTTAAATACAGGACCAATTAGCAGTAACTTCAGGAAAAATGCAGTAAAAAAACTAGAAAAAAATGTAGATATAAAAAATTCTATATTTAGAGATAAATACAAACAAAGTCTTGATGGCACAAAAAAACCTGTTCCTTTTAATGAAGAAGCAATTTCTGTAGCCAAAGTAGTACACAAAATTTTACTTACAGAAAAACCAAAACCACGTTACTACATAACCAAAGCAACATATCTGCTAGGTTACTTGAAACGTCTAGTAAGTACATCCATTTTAGATAAAATTTTACTAAAAGTAGGGTAATAAATAGCGTGGTTATTCACTCATTAATCATTTATTTTCCATGCGTACATCTTACTGAGTTATAATACACATTAAGAAAGAGAAATCTTTCACAATAATGTTAAGAGTTTGTTTGCATTTTCTCCCTATTTTGTAAACTCCCTTGTTTTCTCTTATCATTACCCTTCCGTTAGAAGCGATTTTTTTTCATATTTCCTTGTTACTTTATGATTCCCTTGTTTATCGCTTCTACGTTTTTTAAAACTTCAACACTATCAAATGTTATTAAATATCTTCTGATATAATTTATTACAAAATACGAACTTAGGATACACATAATAATGGATAAAATAAAAATAGGCGTAATTACAACAAGTGACAGAGCATCTCAAGGCATATATGAAGACATTTCCGGTGTTGCGATTATGGATACTATGAAAGAGTACCTTTTAAATGAATGTATATATGAGTATAGATGTATTCCAGATGAACAAAGCATAATTGAAACAACAATTATTACACTATCTCGTGATGAAAAATGTGACCTCATAGTTACAACAGGGGGGACAGGTCCTGCTCCTAGAGATGTAACAACTGAAGCAACTTTAAATGTATGTCAAAAAATACTTCCAGGTTTTGGAGAGCAGATGAGAGCAGCTAGCTTGAAATTTGTTCCAACAGCGATTCTTTCTCGTCAAACTGCTGGTATTTGTAATGGTGCACTGGTTATAAACCTTCCCGGTAAACCGAAATCTATTCGTGAATGTTTAGATGCTGTTTTCCCTGCTGTTCCTTACTGTATAGATCTTATTGGCGGATCGTTCATGGAAGCAGATGAAAATGTAATTAAGATTTTTAGACCTAAGCAAAAATAGCAATAAAACGGGACAATACTAATTAATATGAATTTAGAATTAATTGAAAAAAACATAAATAATATCATTGAAGAATTAGAAAAAGAAGTTATGGAAGTTCTTATGGATGAAAGCCTTGGAAAAGGTGACACAAACTTAAGAATGAAACCTCTAGCTTCTACAAAACAGATACTTCTTAATGCACTAGATAGCATAAAAATGGTAGATAAATTAAATAAAGAAGAATTGGATAAGTAGTGAAATTTATAACACTTTTTATTTTGACAACATATATGCTCGTAGCAGAAGATAAAGTTGTAATACCAGCACCTGCGATGCTTGGCATATTGGCTTTTGTAATCATAACATTTTTCTGGGGCATATATAAAGCTGTAAAAACACAAAAACTCATTTATGCTTGGGCACTTGCACCTTTTGTTGCTTTACTGTTTTGGATGTTTTTTATTTAACTTCAGAAAGTTATGTTGAATGTTTGTCTGTAGTAAAATTACTAATTGAGCAGAAAAGTTCTGCTCAACTATAGAGTGTTTTTATACGTCTTTAGCAATCTTATAAGTCGGATCATCTTCTTCATAAGTACAAAATGGACCAGCTGAATGTAAAGTTTTTTTACAATCTTCAGAGAGATGTCTAAGTGTCAGTTTCTTACCTGCTTTTTTATATTTATCTGTAATGCTATCGATAGCTTCAGAACCAGAAGAGTCCATAACTCTAGCCTTCTTAAAATCTATAACAATCTCACTTGGATCATTTTCTACATCAAACTGCTCATTAAATGAAGTAACAGAAGCAAAGAAAAGAGGACCATCAAGTTCATAAATCTTTTTTCCATTTTCATCAATATATGTATGAGCAAATATTCTTGCATGTTCCCATGCAAATACAAGAGCTGAAATAATTATACCAACAATAACAGCTATAGCTAAATCAAACATAACTGTAATTATGGTTACAACTATAAGTACAAAAGCATCTGATTTAGGCATGTGTTTAATACGCTTAATAGAAGAAAATTCAAAAGTACCAATACTCACCATAAACATAATACCAACAAGAACAGCAACAGGAATAGCTTCAATTACACCAGAGAAAGAGACTACCAATAGTATGAGTACTACTGCGGCCGTAAAAGAAGAGAGACGACCCAAACCACCTGATGTAAAGTTAATGATTGATTGGCCTATCATAGCACAACCTGCCATTCCACCAAATAGTCCTGATGTCGTATTACCAACACCAAGAGCAATACACTCTTTGTTACCAGAGCCACGCTCTCCACCCATTTCATCTAGAACAGATAGAGTAAGAAGAGACTCAATAAGACCAACTAAAGCAACAATAAATGCAGTTGGTAAAATAATCATCATAGATGACCAAGTAAAGAGTTCAGCCAAAGGAAGTGTAAATGTAGGTAAAGAGACATTTGAAAGATCTGCCATATCACCAACAACTTTTGTATCTATGTGGAAATAGTATGTAACAATAGTAAGAACAATTATTGCAACTAAACCTGCAGGAACTGCTTTACTGATCTTTGGTAAAAAGTACATTGTTGCCATTGTTAAAACAATAATTATATACATAATATAATTTTCACTAAAAGATGCAGATATAATATCTATCCAATTACCAGCATATTGCTCTACATTTTTAGGTGCAAGAAAAGACAACTGAGCCATGGCAATAACGATGGCAAGACCATTAACAAAACCAAAAAGAGCAGGCTGTGGTACTAAACGGATAAACTTACCCATTTTCATTAGACCAATAGCTATCTGTATAAGTCCTGCAAAAATAGAAGTTAGTAAAATGTAATGCAGTATCATCATAGATAATGCTTCTTTATCGAGTTCAGGATACATTTGTGACACAGAAAGACCAAGTCCTACAAAGACAACAGCAACTGCACCAGTAGCACCAGAAATCATACCTGGTTTACCACCAATAAGTGAAGTAATAAGACCAATAATAAAGGCTCCGTAAAGCCCAACAACTGGTGAAACACCAGCAATAAATGAAAATGCAATTGCTTCAGGTACAAGTGCAACAGCAACTAATGCACCCGACAAAATGTCATTTTTTATGTTTTGTTTTGAATAATTTTGAATATTAAACAAATAGAATCCTTTTTAATGTATTCATGCCTACGGCAGAGTCGGAGGCATGAATATGTGTGTTGAACAAATTGGTCTTTATATAGTATCTTTTTTCTGTATTTGTAGTATTTTTTCTTTGGATGAGTCAAAAACGATAATACTACAAGGAGTTCCAGAACTGTGAAACTTTAAAATTGAACTGCTGGTTTACTTAGGGAAATTAAGACCGGAATTATACCGTAAATATGTATGTTCTGGCTTATTAATAGGTATATGTCTAACTCTTAGAATCTCTTAAAGCTTTCTCACGTAATTTATCTTTTTTACTTTTTTTCTTGCCTTTTACAGGTGCTGGACCTTTTTCTTTACGAGGTGCGTCTCCTGTTAATTCAAAACCTGTTATCTGCTCTCTTTTTAGTTTTATATCAGATCTTTTTTCTATGAGTTTAAAGTGTGCTTGCTCTTTATGGCCGATGAAAGTTATGGCTAAACCAGATTTACCTGCACGTCCTGTTCTTCCTATGCGGTGAATATAGTCAGCAGGTGAGCGAGGTAAATCGTAGTTTATGACACAGTCAATGTTATCTATGTCTAAACCTCTTGAAACCAAATCTGTTGCAAATAAAATTTGTATCTTATTTGCTTTAAACTCTTTGAGTGTAAAGTTTCTATCTTCTTGTGTTAAATCACCATGAAAAGACTCTGCTAAGTATCCTCGTTTTCTAAACTTTGCTGCTATGTTATCTGTAGCTCTTTTATTTGCCATAAAAACCAATACACTCTTCCACTTCTCTTTTTTAAGAAGCATTCTAAGTAAAGGACCTCTATTTTCAGGATTGACCTCTATAACTCTCTGTTTTATCTTTTCAACGGTAGGAGCTTCATCTTCAATAGAAATTTCTACAGGATTTTGTGTTATTTTTGCAGCAATATCAAGCATTTTTTGAGGGTAAGTTGCAGAGAACAAGAGATTTTGACGTTTATTTGGTATTGCTTCGAGTATGAGGTCTAACTCTTCTGCAAACCCAAGGTTAAGCATTTTGTCTGCTTCATCCAATACCAAATACTCAATATGAGAGAGATTCATCTGCTTTTTTGAAAGTACATCTAAAAATCTTCCAGAAGTAGCAACTAAAATGTCACAACCTTTTTGTATAGCATATATCTGATCTCCAATGCTCTCCCCACCAATAATAGAGACAACTTTTGGTTTACGAGACAAATACTTTCCAAACGTTAAAAAATACTCTGCAACTTGTTGGGTCAATTCACGAGTAGGGGTTAAAACAAGCACTTTAATTTTTGCTTTTCCTTCTCTTATATCTTCTCCCCAAAGTTCCAATATAGGTAAAACAAAAGCAGCAGATTTACCAGACCCTGTTTGAGCTCTAGCCATAACATCTTTTCTTTCCAAAATAACAGGAATAACCTTTTTCTGAATAAGAGTAGGTGTTATATAACTGTTCTCAATTAATGATTTTTGTATGGGAGTTGAGAGTTCAAGTTTCGTAAATGGCATAGATGCTCCTTCTTGCATTAAATAGTGCTAATTATACAGAAATAAGATATTTATTGTAGTTTACCTGCCAAACAACCACTAGAAAATGACCATTGCAAATTGTATCCACCACAAGGACCATCTAAGTTCATAACTTCACCACAGAAGTACAAACCTTTTAGTTTTTTACTTTGCATTGTATTTGGGTCTATCTCTTTTAACGATATACCTCCGCGAGTAATCATAGCCATTTTGAAACCATCATGTCCATTTACTGTAAGAGGTGTCCATGCAAGTAAAGATATAAGCTTATCTCTTACTTGCCCTGAAAGTTTAGTTAACCCGAGTGTAGGGTTGGCTTCAGCCGACCGACAAAGTTCAAGGCTCAAAGCTTCAGGCAAAAGGGTTTTCATAAGCTCAAGTACCGTCTGATGTGGATCTTTCTCTAAAAGCTTTTTAAAATGTAGGCGTATCTCCTCTTCATTCATACCTTTAGTAAAATTTGCAAGAAGAGGAACTTCATCAAATTTACTTAAAAGTGGAGTAATCTCTCTTGAAAAATCTAAAACTACAGGACCACGTATGCCATCTTTTGTAAAGATGAGATCACCTTTGGCTTGAAGTTTTTTATATTTTTTCATATCAACGTGCATGGCTACCTTTGCAATAGTATCAGCACGGCAATTTGCTACCCATTTTTCTTTTACTTTTAAAGGCATCATGGCAGGAAAAACATCTGTAACTTTATGGCCCACAGCTTTTGAAAGTTCATAGCCATCACCTTCAGCACCAAGTGTCGGATAGCCTTTCCCACCTGTTGCCAATACAACATTTGAAGCTAAAAAGAGAGTGTTATTGTCTGTTCTTACACCTTTGATTTTACTTCCATCATGTTCTAAACTTTCAACTTTTTGAGAACACAATACTTCTACACCTAAATTTTGCATCTCTTGAAGCATGGCAGATATAATTGTAGATGAGTTGTGAGTAACAGGAAATACTCTATGCCCATCAGGAGCATGAGTATCTACACCTATCTCTTTAAAAAAAGATATAAGTTGCTTATGATTTAAAGCATTAAGAGCAGGGGTCATAAAACGACCATCTCTACCAAAGTGAGACATGAAAATTTCATTATCAAGAGTATTGGTAAGGTTACATCTACCTCCACCTGTAGCTTTAAGTTTTGACGCAATTTTTGAAAGTTTTTCTAAAAGCAGAACCGATTTTCCATTACGTGCTGCAACTATAGCTGCCATCATCCCAGCAGCACCAGAGCCAACAACTATAAGATCATATGTTTTATCTATAGTTTCTCTTTTTGAATTACTCATTTAAATCCTTGCGCTAATTAATAAAATTATAAGACATTCCATTACATTTTAAGTTGAAATCATTAGAATATACTATGATTTTTACTAACCAAACAATGCAAAACATAATACCAATACTCCAAAAAGTACTTCAAGAGAAAGATATCATATCTTTTTGCGTTCTAAACCCTGATGAAGCAGATGTATATGCTGGCAATATTATAAACATAAACAATACAAACTATATATACAGGGGTTTTAAATCTTACGTAGATTTAGCAGAACTTTTAAAATGTAAAATGCTTATGCCAAAAGAGGGTGAGTATCCACTTATTAAATTAACATTTAAAAAGCTAGAGACAGATAGCTCTTTTCATAAAAATACAGCTGTAGAAAAAGAAGAAAAATATGGAGTTACTTCTACTTTTTTTGACATATACAAAATGGAAGAACCTGCTTTTTTATACTACTATGAAGAAGCTCTAAAAAATGTAACTTTAGAAAAAAGAAAACGTATTTTAGACTTAGGTGTAAACCGTGGAGATGAACTAGAAGTCATTAAAAATATGTTAGATATTAACAAATATAAAGAGATTGATTTTCTAGGTGTAGACCATAGCCAAAGTGCTGTAGAGTATGCCAATAGCGTCTTTACTGAGACTAATTCCAAATTTATATCTGAAGATATCAACAATTTAGACTCTTTAAACTTAGGAGAATTCGACCTTCTCATAAGCATAGGAACCTTGCAAAGTCCAAGCATAAACTTTAAACCTTTTTTTATGAACTTAGTGCAAAATTATCTTAAAAAAGATTCGGCAATAATTTTAGGTTTTCCAAACTCCAGATGGTTAGGAGGAGAGATGATATACGGAGCCAAAGCACCCAACTACGAAATGAATGAAATGTCACTACTTTTAAATGACATTATCTTCTGTAAAAAGTACCTACAACAAAAGAAATACAGAGTAACAATTACAGGTAAGCAGTACTTGTTTTTAACAGCCACGAAAATAGGGGTGCTGTAGTTACTTATTACTAATATTATTTTATGATTTAACATTAAAAGGTGTATAGTGTTCTTCAAATAAATAGTTAAAAGTGAAAAAATGACACCAGCTATAAATGAAGCCAAAAAATCAAAAATAGAATACACAGTACATGAGTATCATCATGATCCATTAAGTGACTCATACGGACTTGAAGCCGCAAGTAAATTAGGGGTAGAGTCAGAAAGAGTATATAAAACCCTCGTGATAGTACATGGAGATAAGGAACTTGCCGTTGGTATAGTTCCTGTGTCATCAATGCTCAATATGAAGCTTATTGCTAAAGTACTTGGCTCAAAAAAAGCAGCAATGGCGGAAACATCAGATGTTGAACGATCAACAGGTTATATTTTGGGTGGGGTAAGCCCACTAGGACAGAAAAAGAAACTCATAACCATAGTTGATTCCTCTGCTACTAAGTATAAAACAATATTTGTAAGTGCTGGTCGTCGAGGGTTAGACATTGAATTGAAAGCAAATGATCTTCTTTTATTGACAAAAGGTCGTTTTGAAACAATATGCCAATGAGTTAAAATAAAAGAGGATTAAGCGAGGTTTACTTTTATTTAAACAGGACATTTTGTCCTTTTAATGGATTATTTAACAAATAACGGAACACTTTGTCCTAATAACGGTAAATTAAGTGCTAAAAGGACATTATTAATAGTTATAACTATAGGATAATTCTTGAAAAATAGTA
>FPKX01000044.1_pt1 | contig 69246 bp, 67 predicted proteins | sample 1057381 | NCBI WGS metagenome assembly FPKX01 (sample SAMEA4473313, study PRJEB15554) | hydrothermal vent metagenome | biome: marine basaltic hydrothermal vent biome; feature: marine hydrothermal vent; material: water | place: Pacific Ocean | collected 2011-06-14/2011-07-23 | depth 1199 m
ATCTTCGCAGATTATACGTCATTGGCAACTGATATGGATGAGAACTATACACCGGTAACTGAAAAATTTGATACAGATGCTTTAACTATTGGTGTTAATTACCACTTTTAATAGTATATTTTAATTCTACAGAAGATAGCATTTATGCTATCTTCAAACTTTCTCCTAATTTATTTAAAACTCCTACAAAAACCAGATATATGAAGAATACTTCATGTTTTTAAAATTATGATATAATATAAGAAGTATACTTCACAAAAAGGACTTTCTTGGATTTACAAAACTTAGGATATGAGTTAAAAAAACTTAGACATGAAAAAAAGTGGTCACAAGATACTTTAGAACAATATTCAGGTATTACAAAAAGAACTATCTCTAAAATAGAAAATGGTTTTATGGAAGAGGTTGGCATAAAAAAAGTGGCTATTTTATTAGATTTATTGGGAGTAGAATTTTCCTTAAGACCGAAAGGAAGACCAAAAACACTAGAGGAGTTACAAAATGAGCACAAGTAGTCTAGATGTCTTTGTTAACAAAAAACTAGCTGGTACACTTAGTCTTGAAGAACATAAGTATATTTTTAACTATGATCGTACAGCTAAAGATTTAGTTAGTTTAACTATGCCTGTTAGGGCAGAGAGTTGGAAGAGTAGAGAATTACATCCTATATTTCAAATGAATATGCCTGAAGGTGCATTACGTGAAGCTATTAAAGAACATTTTTCTAAAATAGAAAAAATGGATGATATGGGCTTTTTAAAAGTAATAGGACCTTATGTACTTGGGCGTGTTAAATTTGAAGCAGTTGGAACATCTAAAAGTACTTTGAGCTTAGATGAACTTTTGAGTTCAGCAAAAGAGAATCTTTTTGATGAACTTATGGATAGATTTGCATTGCGTTCTGGTGTTTCTGGTGTACAACCAAAATTACTATTGTCAACAGAAAATAAAACAACTATGAAGTTTGAACACTATATTGTCAAGTCTTGGAACAGAGAGTATGAAGAGTTAGCGCTAAATGAATACTTCTGCATGAAAGCCATTGTATATGCAGGATTAGAGACGCCAGAGTTCCATATGAGTGATAATCGTTCTTTGTTTATTATGAAGCGTTTTGATATAAAAGATGATGAAACATACTTGGGTTTTGAAGATATGTGTGTACTCACAGGAAGAGGCACAGATGCTAAGTATGATGGATCTTATGAAGAAATTGCTAGAGTGATTAAAGATGTCATCTCTCCAAAGTTTAGAAAAAAAGCATTAACGACACTATTTACTGCAGTGGTAATGAACCATTTTTTAAGAAACGGTGATGGCCATCTAAAAAATTATGGTGTATTATATGAAAATGACTATAAAGATGCAAAGTTAGCACCCATCTATGATGTTATCACAACCACTATATATATTAAAAATGATATTCCTGCACTTAGGTTAGGTGATGGAAAGTTATGGTGGAAAGAGAAAAGTTATAAATCTTTTGCAAAACTCTCATGTGGATTGAGTAGTAAAGAGTATAATGATGTTTTGGACAAATGTAAATATGCTATAAATACAACTAAGCATGAAATAGATGAGTTTAATGTATCTGAAGTATCAGAATTTTTATCTAGACTGAAAGAGTCTTGGGTTGATAGTTTTGAGAATCGATAAATAGTTTCGTGTAAATAAATAGCGCTATAATCTAGTTTAATTTGTTGTAATTTTATATAGAAAAAGATTTTGTGAAAGTGACTCAAATACCGTCTGTGCCGTTAATACTTAATGGTGGGCTCTCGGAGACTCGAACTCCGGACCACTCGGTTATGAGCCGAGTGCTCTAACCAACTGAGCTAAGAGCCCACGATTAAATATTAGTGCACAAAGTAGTTTATGAAGCCTAATTTAAGGAATCATATTTGTTTTCGAGCCAGAATTATATCGCTTGTTTTCTTTAAATATAATTAAATTTTGCAAAATTCCGAAAATAACTGCAAAAATAATAAAAGAAGTACCTCCATGACTAAACATTGGCAGTGGAAGTCCTACAACAGGGGCCATTCCTATGATCATATATATGTTTACTCCCATATATACAAAAAAGAGAAAGGCCAGTCCTGTAGAGAAAGTTTTTATGTAGTAATCTTCTGAATGTTTGTAGGAGATATATAGTAAATTCAAGATGACTAAAGCATACAAACCAATGAGTGTTAGCATGCCTTTAAAGCCAAATCTCTCTCCTAAATAGGCAAATATAAAGTCAGTAGAAGAGACCGGTAGGAACTTCAGTTGGGTTTGTGTAGAATCTTCTTTAGATTTACCTTCTAGGCCACCAGAACCAATGGCAATAAGAGCTTGTCTAACTTGGTAACTAGGTTTACTTACCGCATCGACAATACGCTTTTTCTGGTAATCTTTAAGACCATATTCATATGCCATTGGTGCTGCTGCTCCTATGAGTATAATGATAACTGTCCAGATTTTCCAATCTATACCTATAATGAACAATATACCATAACCTGTTATGAGTAGAACAAGTGCAGTACCTAAGTCAGGTTCTTTGGCAATTAACAAAAATGGAATAATAATAACAATAGAGAGTTTTATAAAGTTAAAAAGACCATAGCCGCTTTTTTGAGGCGGTTTTTTGGCAATAAGATATGCCAATAACATAATAACAGATACTTTCATGAACTCTGAGGGTTGAATGGTAAGAGGTGTTCCTGGTATATGTATCCATCTTTTAGCACCAAGAACAGAAACCCCAACAATGGGAACAGCAGCAAGAAGTGCCATATTGACAACGTAGTATAGTGGAGAAAACCACCACATGATTTTTCTCCATGGTATGAACATAACCACTGTGAAAGCCACAGCTGCAATCATATAATAGACAATTTGTTTTTTATAAAGGTATGGATTTATCTCATAAACCAAATAAGAAGATAAGACAAATATAGGTATGAGTTGCAACATAAGAAAGTATGAAAAGTTTTTTAATACTGGTCTCTCTTTTTTTTCAGCTGAGTACATTCATTTCCCTATTTTTAGGGTATTATATCAAAAAGAAACTAAGGTTTGATATGGTTGAATTTTACAGATTTAAATACTTAAACAAATATGACAATCTTATGCATGCAGTGACACAGAAATCTTCCTTTTACGATTATGAGCTATCGTTAGCTATGCATACAGGAGAATCTAAAAATAAAATAAAATCAAACAGAGAGTTGATTGCAAAAAACTTTTCACCCAAGAGCGAACTTTTTTTTGTTGTAGCAAATCAAACGCATAGTTCAAATATAAAAGTAATAAAGCAAAGAGAGACAAAAGGTTGGTTAAGTTCTGAAGATGCCATAGAGAATTGTGATGCTTTAGTTACTAACTTAAGTAATGTTGTACTTACCATGCTTACGGCAGATTGTGTTCCAATTTTACTATACGATAGAGAAAAAGATGTTATAGCTGCAGTTCATGCAGGTTGGAAAGGCACTAAAGGGAAAATAGTCGTAAAAACTCTACTTAAGATGCAAGAAGAATTTGCTTCAAATATGAAAGATATTGTAGTTGGTATTGCTCCTTCCATAGGAAAATGTTGTTATGAAGTTGGTGAAGATGTTGCAAAACATTTTTTCGATACACCTGAGGGAATGAGAAAGATAGGTGAAAAGTATATGTTGGATCTTCCCTTTATAAACCAAAAACAGCTTATAGATGTTGGAGTAGATCCAGAAAATATTGAGATGTCCAATATTTGTACTTCATGTAAGGTAGAGAGATACTTCTCTTACAGAAAAGAGAAGGGGTGCTCTGGTAGGTTTATGTCTATGATAGGACTGTTATGAACCTCGTAACTTGAGTATAAAAGTATGTTCTCTAAACAAGTTTAGAGTTCCTGGAGTATTGGAACTGCATAACTTGTTTGCAGACAAGCGGGGAGCTTGAACTTCGTAACTTGAGTAGTAAAAGTATATTCTCTAAACGAGTTTAGAGTTCCTGAGAGTGATAGTATACTTCTCATCGAAACACATCTGCATTTGTATCGCAATGCAAAGTAAGTTCATATACCCATTGTTGTAAATCGAACATATCTTCGTAAATTTTGAAATTTCTATCTATGATTTTTTCTGAGAAAAATGTTTCATCAGGTTGAAATGTTGTAAAAGCATACATTGCACCCATTAGATATAGGTAAGAGTATTTATCTTTTTTTTCACAATCTCTAGGCATTCGTTTATACTTTGCTTCTGGAATAGAGTAACCTTTATCTTTTAAGTTCTCGAGAATATTATGCAGTTCAGATCTTCTCTCATCATTTTGAATATACTCTCTGTATGCAGCCAGGAGTGTTGGTTTAAAATTACGTATACCAGAAGCTACAAAAATTTCATTTGGATCGTAATGCATGTAAAAAGATGAGCTCTGCATACGATGACCAGAACCTTGCCAAAAAATTATGCCAATACGTGTTTTAATGGGATCATTCAGATGAAATCTTGCATCTCTATAAATGCGAAAAAGAGACTTGTTGGTTTTAGGTATGGCATTTATAGTTGGAACAAGTATTTGTAAATGTTCACCCATCTCTTCAACATATGCTCTGTTTGGAGTTACTATGACTTTTTCATACTCTTCTCTGTTTGCATCAAGCCACTCTTTAGAATTGTTTACAATTATATTGTTTAAAAATTCTAAACCAGCTTTTGGGAAACCAACAAAAAAACTTTTATCCACTTAATCTACTCTTCTATCTTCATCTGCTTCAAGTTCCATAACTTTCCATGGTAAACCTTGTTTGTTTAACTCTTCCATAAACGGATCAGGATCAAACTCTTCCATGTTAAAGACACCTTTACCTTGCCATTTACCTTCTAACATTAATTTTGCACCTATCATTGCAGGAACTCCAGTAGTGTAAGAGACACCTTGGCTCATGACTTCAGCATAACATGATTCATGGTCTGTTATTTGGTAAATATAGACAGTTTTTTCTTTGCCATCTTTTATACCTTTTGCAAAAATTCCAATATTTGTTTTGCCCTTTGTTCTCTCTCCTAAAGTTGCAGGGTCAGGAAGTAGGGTTGCTAAAAACTCCATTGGTACAATTTTCATACCTTTGTGTTCAACCTCTTTTATGCCTAACATACCTACATTTTCAAGACATTTCATATGAGTTAAATAAGACTCACCAAATGTCATGAAAAATCTTATACGTTTTAACCCTTTAATGTGTTTAACTAACGATTCCATCTCTTCATGGTAGAGTAGGTAAGAGTCTTTTGGACCAACTTCTGGGTAGTCCCAAACTTGTTTTATCTCCATCGGTTCAGTCTCTATCCATTGTCCTACACCATTGGAGTCTTTTTCCCAGTAACGACCCTTTGAAGATACTTCTCTAAGGTTTATCTCTGGGTTGAAGTTTGTAGCAAAAGGGTAACCATGATCACCATCGTTACAGTCCAATATATCAATAGTGTGAATCTCATCGAAATAATGTTTTTGGGCATATGCACAAAATACATTGGTAACACCAGGATCAAAACCTGAACCTAGAAGAGCCATTATATTGGCATCTTTAAATTGTTTATCTCTTGCCCACTGCTCTTTGTACTCAAACTTTGCATTGTCTGGATGCTCATAGTTTGCTGTGTCTAAGTAGTCAACACCTGTCTGAGTACAGGCATCCATAATTGTAAGGTCTTGGTATGGAAGAGCAACATTTATGACAATATCGGCTTTTGTATCAGTTATGAGTTTTACAAGGTCCGGAACAATATCTGCATCTATTGTAGCTATGTTTAAAGTAACGCCGGTTCTATTTTTTATATTTTTTGCAATTGCATCACATTTACTTAAAGTCCTACTTGCAATAGTTATTTCACCAAAAGTTTCTACATTTAAGGCACATTTAAATGCAACAACATTGGCTACACCACCTGCACCGATAATAAGAGTTTTTTTTGACATTATGATTCCTATGTATGTTTAGATTTATTTACATATTTTAGCAGATTATAATAAATAAAAATTATGTATGACGTAGCTTAGTGCAAAAAGAATAGGAATAAAAAGAAGTGTACTTAATAAGATGAGTGAAGTGACATCTTTTGGTTTACAATCATATAAAGAGGCTAAATTTATGTTTGCAACTGCCAATGGTGTCATCATCTCCATAAAGATTACACCTTGAACAAATAGAGGTAAGTTTGTAAAAGAGAGTATAAGCGCTGTTGCAATAGGGATAAATATGAATTTTTGACTCATTGTACCTACAAAAAGTTTTAATCTTAACTCTTTTATGCGTATTCCATAAAGAAATGTTCCTAGTAAAAATAGTTGCAGAACCATACCAGCATATGCTCCCATTTTTAAAAACTCTTGTACTTGTGAAGATATAGATATATGGTTTATATTTATTGTAATAGCAACTATAGAGGCTGGAATAATAGGAATTTTGAAAATATTAAATAGTGACTCTTTAATGCTAAATGATCCTCTTGAGTAGATGTAAACACCAATAATATAGACAACAAAAACATTTGCAATATTTATAAGGGTAGTATAGATGACAGACTCTTCACCAAATAGTGCAAGACCAAGAGGTATACCAATGTTCCCAGTGTTGCCTACAAAACCTGCTATGGAGAAGATAGCACGCTCTTTTGTGTTGGAAAACATAATCTTCCCGAGTAAAATTGTTGGAATGAGAAGAGCCAATACAATGGCCAAATAGAGTAGAGGTACATAAACATGTTCTTTGTGCAGTGAAGTAGTACTAAAACCCCAAATTGTAACAAAGGGTTGTAAAAAATAGACAGAGATCAGTGTAAGAGTTTTAGTTGAAATATCATCTTTAAATATACGTTTTGAGATGTATCCTAACATTATAAAAACATAGACAAAAATGATGGAAAATAGCGTGATAATCATAATATAATTATAGCTAATGAATTATAAATTAACTTGATTAAAGAACTTTGGATATTATTGCATAAATATTATTTAGGATTTTCATGGATTTTTCTTCTCTTGAAACTTGGGGTTACCTTGCTGTTGCCTTTTTCTCATTTGGTGGTTCTCTTTTTATTGTCGCAGCTGCTGGTGTATTCTCTTTTATGGGACATATGGATTTAACAACTGCACTTGTGGTTGCTATTGTCGCAAATTTTATGGGAGATAACTTCCTCTTTTACTTGGGAAGTTATCATAAAAAAGATATTCAGCCTTATTATGCAAAACATAAAAGAAAAATTGCACTGGCAACGTTAATAATGCGTAAGTATGGGGTATTGGCAATTTTTATTCAAAAATTCATGTATGGGGTTAAGACTCTTGTACCAATATCAATGGCACTTTCTAAATACAACTTTAAAAAGTTTGTTTTCTTTAATGTATTTGCTAGTATTGTGTTTGTTTTAGCTATTGGACTTTCAGCATTTTATGCAAGTGAAAGTATTATATCGTTTTTTACAGTCATATCTGATAGACCATGGATAGCACCTGTGACAATGTTTATTGTTCTTGGTTCTTTATGGTTTTTTATAACAAGTATGACTAAAACTAAGAGAAAAAAATAACAGTTTCAACTCTTATCTATTTAACCAATAGATAAGACTTGGTATATTTTCAATACCAAAATAGATATAGTTATTGTTATATTTCTCTCCATCTCCCTCTCTTCTAACGTAAGTCAATCTAAAAATATCTACAAGATCTAAATAAGTGTTAAATCCATAAGCAGAATCACTTTTATAAAAAGAACCTTTTGTGTCACCGAAGAGACTCACTCCAGCACCAAATTTCAGGAAGTCACCATACTCTGTAAACGCAGATATATCTGCACGTACAAAATCATCTGCATCGTTTGCAATAACATAAGAGCCTTTTGCTTCTAAGCCACTCAAATAGCCCATATTTGCATAATAGAGAGCATAATAACCAAAACTAGATCCACCATTTACTAAATCGGTTGCAACTTCAGCAGGTAAAAATCTGAGTGCTGTTCTGAAAACTTCTTTCCCCTCATCTTGAGGAACATTTAATGGCAAAATATCGAAACCATGTTTCTCTTTTATGAAGTCACTTCCTGCCCAAGCACCAATAGTAGTCATAGTTGCAATAGTTTCATGTTGCTCATACACTTCTGCTCTCTCATTTTCAAGTGTTGTAATGCGGTTAATAATATGTCTAAAAGGTCTTTTATACCAATTGTTTACATCTCTTTTGGCATAAACTAAAAATGAATTTTTCTCTTTTTTAAGATATTTGAGATCTAGTTTAGTCAAAAATGATTTAAATTCATCTATATCATAACGATAAGCATCAGGTTTATCATGATTGAAAGAGTTATATATTGCAGAGAAACGGTCTGTACTTTTTACTTTCATATGTTTCAATTCGGTATTTAGAAAAAGATTATATGCACTTAGTGCTTCTTTATTGGAGTCAATACCAAGTTTTGTTTTCAAATTATTCATTAGCTCTATTTGTGAGAAGTGTGCATACTCTTCTCGTTTTTTAAGTGCATGAGCTAAATGATAAATAGCATCATAGACACCTACATAATAGTCATAAATACGAAAATTTTCATCTAAAAATGCTGCAAAATGTTGTAAATATTTTCCAGTAATTGGATGATATCTTGAAGAGAGTATAAGTTTTCTATTTTTATTGTTTCTAAAGTATTGATTGATTGCCTGATAAAGTTTCATTGATTGAAATATTTCTAAAGAAGATAGTAGAGGTATGGCATTTGTAGTTAAAAAACCAATCGGTATCTCTTCATTACTGTCATCTTCTTCAATTTCAGGCTCTTTTCTCATATTGCTTGGATCTATAAAAAGAAATGTAGAAGCTTTTTTATTTAGTTCAATAGCAAGTTGCAGAGGTACATTGTCGTATGCACCACCATCAATGAAATAGCTCTTTTTTCTTTTGTTATTGTATATATAGTCAAGCTTTACTTGTTGAAAAGCACCAGGGAAAGCGGAAGATGCAAAAAGTACATCAACAATCTTACTCTTATCTTTTTCTATACCCGGTATAGATATATAAAAATCTGTACTCTCTTGCATTTCTTTATTTTCAATAACAATTTTCCCATTTTTCTCTTTAAGAAGAAAAGGAACAGAGAAGTGTTGATTTTTAATTTTAATACCAGCAACTTTTTCAACAATTGGTGTAGCTTTTGTTACAGATATTCCAAGAGGAACTTCACAGCCTTTATTGTAAATATTTTTATTTAAATGTTCAACTATCTTTGCAGCTTTTGATTCTAATCCACGTCTTGAAAAAAGTGTACTTTTGTTCTTTGGGTCTTTACCGTGAATGACTAAATCTTCTATTCCTAAGTTAACCCAGGTATCGTAAAATAAATTGTCAGTAACACTGTTATTTAAAGGAATAGAGTCTTTTTGACACCAGTACATAGCTGTCATAAGTGCATTTATTGAGCCTGCAGATGCGCCAGTTACTGAACTTAATTCTGGGTTTGCTATTTTACCATTGGCTTTGATTTTACTGAGCATTTTAACCATCGCCCAATTATAACCAGCCTCATATGCACCAAGACTTACTCCACCAGATATTACCATGGAAAAATTTATAGTTTTTGATGCTTCTGTTTTTGCATTAAGTGTTAATGCAAAAGTTGAAAATATAAGTAAAAGTCTAAATACTTTTTTCATTAAATTTTATTTTTAGCCAGCATCTTCTGCTTTACGAATTTTTCTATACGTCTAACACCTTCACGAATAGTAGTTATGTCTGTGGCAAATGAAAATCTGAAGTAACCCTCTGCTCCAAAACCAACACCAGGAACAACTGCCACACCAACTTCTTGGAGTAACTCTTTACAGAACTCTATTGAATCATTACTGATATCTTTAATATTTACAAAAAGGTAAAATGCACCATCTGGTTTAGATACAGATAAGCCATCAATCTCATTTATAAGCTCTGTAGCTTCTATGGCTCTTGCTGCAAATGCTTTTCTCATCATCTCTATATCTTCATCGACTTCACCTTCTAAAGCAATAATGGCTGCTTTTTGTGTGATGGAGTTGATGTTTGATGTACTTTGACTTTGTAGTTTATTTATAACAGAGATCAACTCTTTGTTAGGAGAAGCCAAATATCCAAAACGCCAGCCTGTCATTGCAACAGATTTACTAAGACCATTTATAGTTACTGTACGATTGTACATATCTTCTGAAATACTTGCTACAGCTACAAACTCTGTATCGTAAACAAGTTTTTCATACATTTCATCTGAAACTACAATGATATCGGTACCTTTAAGTACATCAGCCAATGCAGTAAGCTCTTCTTTTGAATATACAGAACCTGTTGGATTCGATGGTGTAGTCAAAATAAGAGCTTTCGTTTTTTCACTAATTGCGTTTTTAAGTTGTTCAGGAGTAATTTTAAAACCAGATATATCATCTGTTGGTATAATAACAGGTACACCGGAAGCATACTTAACAAGTTCAGGGTATGTTACCCAAAAAGGTGAAGGGATAATAACTTCATCACCTTCGTCTACAAGGGCTTGAAAAAGATTAAATAGTGAGTGTTTTGCACCATTGCTGACAACTATGTCTGCAGCTGTATAATCTAAGTTATTGTCTCGTTTAAGTTTATGTGCAATTGCTTCTCTAACTTCAATTATGCCTGGTACAGCTGTGTATTTTGTAAATCCATCGTTAATAGCTTTAATAGCTTCATCTTTAATAAGTCTAGGTGTTCCAAAGTCAGGTTCACCTGCGGAAAAAGACAATATGTCTTTTCCTGAATTTTTTAAATCTTGTGCAAGTGTTGTAATTGCAATTGTAAGTGATGAAGATAGAGTTTGAATACGTTTCGATAACATTAAAAGCCTTTTAAAATAATTAATGAATTATAGCAAAAAGTTTTTAACTATGTAGTTATGACTCCATACTATTGATAAAGTTATCGTAAATTTCTTCTAGTTTTTCATCTTTCTTATGTACCACACTTTGTTTAGTTTTCGGTAGAGCATCTTCTAGAACTTCAATACGTTTAAGGAGATATGCAAAGATCTCTTTACTTACATCTGGTATTTTATTGTGAGAAAGAGGAGTTCTGTCGTAACCACGTTTAATGACTTTTGCAGGTATACCAATGGCAGTGGAATCCGCTGGAACATCTTTTACTACAACAGAGTTTGCTCCAACTTTAGAGTTCTGACCAATGGTAATATTACCAAGTACTTTTGCTCCTGCACCTATAACAACATTGTTCTCAACAGTTGGGTGACGTTTACCTTTGCTTGTACTAACACCTCCAAGTGTGACTTGCTGATATATGATGACATCATCACCAATGACAGCAGTCTCTCCAATGACAACACCCACACCATGGTCAATAAATACTCTATGTCCCAATTTTGCAGCCGGGTGTATATCTATAACTGTAAAAAATTGTCCAAATGCAGAAATGAATCTTGGTAAAAATCTTAAACCTTTTGAGTAGATCCAATGTGATATACGGTGAAAAAACAGAGCCCATAAGCCCGGATAGTTAAAAAATAGTTCAAATGTAGAATGAAGTGCAGGGTCATTCTTTTTTACATTCATAAAATCTTCTTTAATTAAGCTAAACACGTTCATACAAAATTTTCCTTGTTAATTTTTATTTTGGTATTGAATTGTCTTAAGATAGCTATTTTCACTTAAATATAGGTAAAGTTTTCCTAAAAGTTCTTCTTTTTCATCATCAGATATATATTTTGAATCTTTAATTTGATTTTTAAGTGTTTTATCTATAAGATTTGTATCATAATTGAAATCGTCAAGCACATCTATGAGATTTTGAGCTTCCAATATTTTATCTATGGTGTACTCACCAGCATCATTAAATTCTATGACTGCTTCAGTAGGGTGAGTAAACAGATTGTGTGGCATTCCTAAAACTTCTTGGTAAGCTCCTGTAAGAAAAAATGCTAAGAAATACTCTTCATTGTTTACATCAATATCGTGTAGAAAGAGTGGATAGTTCCCATCAAAACCAAGTTCTCCATCAGAATCACAAGTTATGTCCCATATAGAAGCTGGATTATTTGCTTTTTCATCTAGTCTGTCAAGTGGCATAATCGGGAATTTCTGATCCAATCCCCAAAAATCTGGTAAAGATTGAAATACTGAAAAGTTTACTAAATATTGCTCTTGTATCTGTTCTTGAAGTTTCTTCAACTCATCAGTTGCTTCATTTTTTAGTAAAGATACAGCTTTTTTAATGATGAGATTAACCAATATTTCAGTATTTGATCTATCTTCTAAATCTATATACCCTAAATCAAACAGAGTCAGTAAACTCTCCATATGATCTAAAGCATCATGTAGGTATTCACGAGCATTTTGACGGTTAATAGTATTGAAAAGTTCATTTAGTTCTTGTATGAGCGGAGGATTTACCTCTTTTAGTCGAAGTGCTTTTGAATGGTACTCTTGTGAAAATTGTTCTAACACAGGAGCAATAAGCACAGAGTGAGATGCTGCTATATATCGACCTGATTCTGTAAATATATCTGGCTCATCAACACCTTTGTTTTTAGAAATTTCCTGCATATGAAAAACAACATCATTTGCAAATTCATCCAATGAATAGTTGCGTTCTTGAGAGTTCTCATGCTGTGCATACTCAACAGCTAGACCTCCTCCAATATTGATTGCAGAGAGAGAAGTCGCTCCACGTTTTTTTATTTCGGCATATATATTACCAGCTTCACGGAGAGCTTTTTTAAGTGGTGCAATATCACTCATTTGTGAGCCAATGTGAAAGTGGATCATCCATAAATGATTGAGCAGATCATGTTTTTTGAGCATCTCATATGCTTCCAATAGCTCTGTTGATGTCAAACCAAATTTAGAACTATAACCACCACTTTTTGCCCAAATTCCTATGCCTGAACTATGTAGACGTATACGAACACCAATTTTTGGCATTATGGAGGTATGGTATTTCAGGTTAAACTCATTGTGTACTTCAATGATGGTTACAAGCTCAGCTAAACCCTCAATGGTAATTGTAATGTTGTGTCCCATTTTTGCAGCAATGAAACATAAGGATATCATCTCTTTATCTTTAAAGCCGTTTACCGTTATGGGTGCACCAATTGGTGTTTTTGTTATGGCTATGATTAGCTCTGCTTTACTTCCTGCCTCCAACCCATAGTTATACTCTTTAGATACTTCTATAAGAGAATCAATAAAATTTGGAAACTGATTTACTTTAAGTGGGAAAACAGCATTAAAATCGCCACTGTAGTTGAAAGTTTTTTTTGCTTTATTGAATGTTTCAAAAAGTGTAGAGATCTGTTTTTTAATTAAATGTGGAAAACGTAGTAAAATTGGACCTTTATGTCCTTTTTGCCTAATGTCTTGAGTAATATTAAGTAGAGAGGGTTTTAATCCGTGATTAATGTTTATGGTGCTTTTATCAATAATAAAATTGTCATCACCCCAAATAGGTAGACCAAAGTTTTGCATAGACCTGCCTTCTATATATTTTTCTAATTATAGCAAAACTTAATCTTATCTTACCTATAATAAAGCTAATGGATAATGAGTATATAAAATATAAAAAAAACCAGCATCAAATTGTTTTGTATTCGACAGGGGAATGGACATTAAAAAGTTTATCTAAGGTACGAAAAGAGTTAGCAAAAGTACCATACGACAAAGAGATAGTATGGGATCTCTCTTCTGTAGAAGATTTTGATTCTGCAGGAGTATTGCTATTTATAGAATTTTACGAACTTTTTAAAGATAATACAAAAGTTTCTATTGTCGGTTATACATCAAATCAAAATGAGATGTATAAACTTTTGAAAAGTACACATAAAGATATTGAAGCTCCCCAAAAAGATAATCTATTGGTAAATCTTGGCAAAAAAGTTTACAATTTATATAATGATATTTTAGATTTTATAAAATTTTTTGGTGAACTGTTTCAATCTACACTTCACTCTTTTTTGAATCCACGAAATATACGATTTAAAGAGATGGTCTATCACATTCACAAATCTGGTTTTGATGCTCTAATAATTATTGGATTGACTTCATTTTTAGTTGGTATGGTTATAGCTTATCAAGGTTCAGTACAGTTAGAAAAGTTTGGGGCCGATATGTTTATAGTTGACACTGTAGCCATATCGATTGTAAGAGAGTTAGGACCTATGATAACTGCCATTGTCATTGCAGGTAGAAGTGGTTCTGCATATACGGCTGAAATAGGGGCTATGAAAATAACAGAAGAGATTTCAGCTATGAGAACTATGGGCTTTGATCCCTATAACTTTTTAGTACTTCCACGTATTTTTGCATTGATGATTGCTCTACCTCTGCTCATATTTTTTTCTGACATTATGGGAATATTTGGAGGTATGGTAGCTGCAAATATGCAATTGAACATCTCTTATGCCCAGTTTGCAGAAAGATTATATGAAGTCTTGGAGGCAAAACACTATATACTGGGCATGATAAAAGGTCCAGTATTTGCATTTATCATTGCAACGGTAGGCTGTTTTAGAGGATTGCAAGTTTCAGACAATACAGAGAGTATTGGTTTGCATACTACTGCCTCTGTTGTAAATTCAATTTTTTTAGTTATTGCATTTGATGCACTTTTCTCAGTTATATATACGGAGTTAGGTTTATGAGTTCTGTCATTGAAGTTAAAAACATCGTGACAAAGTTTGGAGAGAGGACCATCCACGATGGTTTATCGTTAAACATAAAGAAAAATGAAATTTATGGTATCTTGGGTGAAAGTGGTTCAGGTAAATCTGTACTCATGAAAGAGATGATAATGCTTTTGGAACCAAGTGCTGGTGAAGTAACAGTACTCGGTAAAAACTTAAATACAATATCTTTTAATGAGGCACAAAATTTAAGAAGAGAGTGGGGTATACTGTTTCAGTTTGGGGCACTCTACTCATCTATGACAATTGCTGAAAATATAGAAGTACAATTAAAAGAGTATACAAGTATATCTAAAAGCATGAGAGATAAATTAGTACATTCCAAAATACAACTAGTTGGGCTAGAACCTCATGTTGCATCTTTGTACCCATCTGAATTGAGTGGCGGTATGGTAAAAAGAGCTGCATTGGCGCGTGCATTGGCCATGGAACCAAAACTTCTTTTTTTAGATGAACCTACATCAGGGTTAGACCCTGTAGGTGCTAGAAATTTTGACAATCTCATAGTCGAACTTAGGGATCTTTTGGGTATTACGGTAGTTATGATAACGCACGATTTAGATTCTATCTTTTCTATTGTAGACAGGATGGCAGTTTTGGCAGATAAACATGTAGTTGCAGAGGGTACTTTGGAAAACGTGTTACAATCTCAACATCCTTTTGTTGAAGAGTTTTTTAAAAATGACTATACAAAAGATAAGTACAGAGATCATTTAGAGTTAAATAAGGGGGAGGAGCATGTATAGTAAAGTAAATTATACAATTGTTGGTATGTTTGTGCTTATTTTTGGAACAGGCTTAATTTGGTTTTTCTTTTGGCTTGCAAAGTATGGTATGGTTCAAGAGTATGATACATATAAGCTATATATGCGTGAATCTGTTGCAGGTTTATCTAGAGACTCTGTAGTTAAGATGCGTGGTGTTAATATTGGTCGTGTTAGTCAAATTCGTATAGATCCAAACAACATAGAGCGTGTTGAAGTCATTTTACATATAAATAAAGGCACACCCATAAAAGAAGATATGGTTGCATACACAAATATGTTGGGTATTACTGGTCTGCTCTCTATTGAGATTGATGGAGGTAGTAATGCCGCTAAAACGCTTGTTCCCAGCGATAACAATATACCGGTTATTAAAACTGCAACATCTTGGTTAAGTAAAACTAAAAATGAACTTGGTGATCTTTCTGGAAATATGAATAATATTTTAAAAGATGCACAAAAAATATTTACACAAAAAAATATAGATAATTTTTCTAAAATACTTGAAAATATGCAGAGAGTAAGTGCTAAAGCAGAAAAAGTTGAAGATCAATTTTTGGTATCGCTTAAAGAGTTTGACAAAAGGCTTGTAGAGTATAACTCATCTATAAATACTATAAACAAAAACTTTGCAGATATAAGTTCTGTTACAATACCTGCTATAAATAAAATATATAAAACTTCAGATGATTTTGATAGGGTTACTCTTAAAATGGAAGAAAGTTTAGATAGGGGAGATTACAACATGAAACTGATTTTAGATCCTATGTTAGTTGAAATAAGTATTTTATCTGAGCAGATGAATGATATGGCAAAAGAGTTAAAACAGAGTCCAAGTGATATCTTCTTTAAGTCTAGAAGAAAAAGACCTGGACCAGGTGAGTAAGAATAAAAGTGAAGGTAGCTAAAAGATGAAATATATAGTATTGATTTTAAGTATGTTTTTGTTGAGTTCATGTGGACTTAAAGAGTCAAAACCTATTACAGAATATACTCTGGTTCTTGAAAAAATATCACCTGTCTCTTCAAGTAGATATAAAAACAAAACTCTAAAAGTCTATTTTCCTCAATCACTAAAAGAGAAATTGACTTCTGGTATGAACTACTCATATAGTTTATCTGACAGAGGAACCTATTTGAACTCACGTTGGTCAAACAGTATTGCACAGTTGATACAAGGTAACATTATAGAAGCTCTGGACAATAGTAGAATTTTTAAAGGTGTATTGCCATTTTCTTCAACAGTAGCAGAAGATTATAGATTGGAGATTGAAATATATGACTTCTCACATCATGTCAGAGGCAATGAGTCAAATTCTGTAGTTATTATGAAATGTTCTCTCATAGCTACACATGATGGAAAATTGAAAAAAACAAGAAGGTTCTTTTACAAAATACCTACAAAAACTGTAGATGCAAAAGGTTATGTTGAAGCTACAAATATTGCAATGAATAGATTGATGAGAGATTTAGTTCTCTGGTTACGCTAGTAGCAAAAAGGTCTAAACATTCTAAATATATAAAGTAGATGAGCTTTAAAACTCTTCTACTGGTATGCTTTTCTCTTCTTTACTCTCTAAGTCTTTAACCCAAACAGTGCCGTTTTTTAACTCTTCTTCACCTATAAGTACTACATAACGTGCATTTACTTTGTCTGCACCTTTCATGTGGCTTTTAAAACCTTTTGAATTGTACTCCAAGGTTACTCTTGTCTCTTCTCGTTTTTTCGCTGCTATTGGAAAGAGTTTCTCTATAGCATCTGGAGACATTGCTCCAATATATATGCCATCTTTTTTAACTTCTGGCATTTTAACCAAATCTAAAATACGTTCAATTCCCAATGCAAAACCAACAGCAGGTGTCTCTTTACCATCTAAAAACTCTACCAATTTATCGTAACGTCCGCCACCGGCTATTGCAGATTGTGAACCAATTTCATTAGATACAAATTCAAATGCAGTTTTGTTGTAGTAGTCAAGACCTCTAACAAGATTTGTGTCTACTTCATAGTTTATGTTTGCATCATCTAAAAGTTGTCTGAGTTTTTTGAAGTCTTCATCACACTCATCACATAAGTTATTTATGAGTTTTGGAGAATTAACTAAAAGTGACTGACAAGTTTTATTTTTACAGTCAAGTACACGAATAGGGTTAGTCTCAATACGTCTGTTACAATCTTCACAAAGTTCAGACTTTATTTCTGTTAGAAAATTTACAAGATTTTGTTTGTATGGAGGCATACATGTTGTACAACCTAAAGAGTTTATCTGAAGGTCAAAACCAATACCTAACTCTTTAAATATTTGACTGATCATAGTTATGATAGTAAAGTCTTCATATACGGATGCCTCTCCGAAACTTTCACAACCAAACTGATGAAATTCTCTTAAACGACCTTTTTGAGGTCTTTCATATCTAAACATTGGACCATAGTAATAAAACTTCTGTTTTACTGGTTGACGATCAAGTTTTGCATGTACAAAAGATCTTACAACGCCTGCTGTTCCTTCTGGACGCATACAAACATCATTGCCACCTTTGTCTTCAAACTGATACATCTCTTTACTAACTATATCTGAAGAGTTTCCAACAGAACGTTTAAAAAGTGCAGTCTCTTCTAAAATAGGAGTTTCAATGTAGCCATATCCATATCTTTTAGCAATGTCTGTTGCTGTTTTTACAATGTGTACAAAACGTTTACTCTCATCAAAAGTAAGATCTTTCATACCTCTAAGTGGGTTTATCATGTCTGTTTCCTTGTCTATAAAAGTGCGTGTTTTCGCACCCCTAGAGTTCTATTTTATTGTTTCAATTAATTATGCATTATAATTGTTCTATTTGTAGGGTGCGTACCACACACCAATATATAGCGGTATTATACCTTCAAATAAGTTAGTATAGATTTATGTATGTTCTCAACACTATCTGTAGCATCTATAAACAGATGAGGTATGCCAAGTTTGACAATGCTCTCTTTCATATGTTCTTGTACTCTAAGTAGATACTCAAGACCTCTTAGTTCTATGCCGTCAAGAGACTTTTGAGAAGTTCTCTCTTTAAGTGTTTCCATGTTGGTTACAAAGAGTATGATCTTATCTGGTAAATTCCCATTTAATGCAAATTTGTTTAGAGATACAAGTTCATCAAAATCAAAATCATCATTTGCAAGTGCATATCCAATACCCGATATAAAACCACGGTCTGAAACAATAATCTTGTCTATATTGGGCACGATAACCTCTTGGTAATGTTCTGCTCTGTCAGCTAAAAAGAGTAACAACTCAGCACGTTTTGATGCTAAGGAGTCTGCTAAAAGTATCTCTCTTGCTTTTATACCAAATGTCGTCCCACCAGGCTCTTTTGTTACAATAATGTCAGGCATTTTTTGTTTTAAAAGCTCTATTTGTGTACTCTTTCCGCAAGTGTCAATTCCTTCAAACAACAGATACATTATTTTCTAAATCCTTCAACCATTTTAAAAGTACTTGGAGCAAGAAGATGGTCTACTTTCCCATCAAATGCCAAAATTGATCGTACAACAGACGAAGAGACAAATGCGTGTTCTAAACTAGGCATAAGATAGACAGTTTCAAGTGATTTCTTTAGAGAAGAATTTGCATATCCCATCTGAAGTTCATACTCAAAGTCAGATACAGCTCTTAATCCTCTTATGACAATGTTTGCATCAAGATCATCTGAGAGATCAACAAGTAATTTGTCAAAACCAATTACTTTTATTTTAGATAAGTCAGATGTAGCTGCCTGTACCATTTGAATTCGTTGTTCCAATGTGAACATAGGTTTTTTACTCTCTGAGACTGCAATTGCAACAATGATTTCATCAAACATACTACATGCACGTTTTATAATGTCTAAATGACCATTGGTTATTGGGTCAAAAGTTCCTGGGTATATTGCTCTTCTTATTTTTCTCATCTTACTCTCCCCATCTTTCATATAAATTATTTTCTATTCCCAGCAGATCATACCATTTACCAATAACAAACTTCTCCATATCTTCAAGTGAAGAGGAGTTGGAGTAATACCCCATAACAGGAGGAGCAATAATAACTCCTAAAGTTGCCAACTTATGCATGTTTTCTAAAGCTATAGCAGAAAATGGTAGCTCTCTTGGTGCAATAAGCAGTTTTTTCTGCTCTTTTATTGCTACTGCTGCGACACGTGTAGCTAAATTGTCAGATATACCACAAGCAATTTTTGCCAATGTATTCATACTACAAGGTATTATAACAGTTGCATCAACTCTGAATGAACCACTTGAAATAGAAGCTGCAATGTTTTCTGAAGAGTGCATGGTAACTTTTTTATTTTCAAAAGATTCAACGGTTATTGCATTGTCAGATACAACGACATGAACTTCAATATCTGAAGGTAATAAATTTACAAATTTTTGGCCAAGTTGCACACCCGATGCACCTGTTATTGCCACTACAAGTTTCACAAATAAACCTTTATGTTTTTTAAATTAAAGGATTATATCTAAAGTAGTTTAGTAAACTTCTTTTCTATTAAAAGATTTAATGTATAATGTTTCTTTTAAAAGATAACAAGAAAGTAGTTTACAATGAAAATAAAATTAATTTTAATGAGTTTATTAGCAGCAATAGCTATTGGTGGGTGTACTTCAGAGATAGCTTCATCAATAGGTGGTCCATTGGCAGGTGCAGCTATAGAACACAACAATGAACATTACAGTGGGCAAAATTAAATTATGAAAAAAGTTTTATTAATATTACTATTTGCAACAGGGCTCTTTGCGAGTAGTGCACTAGAAGATGCCCAACAATTAGGCGCTGAGACTAACTATGCTGTAGCACTTACTAAAGCACAAAAAAGTAATAAGGTTTTAGTTATGGTTATAGTAAAAGAAAATTGTCGCTGGTGTGAAAGACTTGTAGGTAAAACATTAAGTAATGAAAAAGTAAAAAAAGAGCTTCAAAACTATGTAACACTTATTGTAGATCGCCATGCTAAGTATCCAAATATTTTTAAAGAAGATTTTTTCCCTTCTATATCTTACATAGATCCCAAAAGTGAAAAAAGTATATATACTCAAGTAGGGTACTTGGATGTAAATGCTTTTATGGATAACTTAAAAGAGGTATCAAAAACTAGAGAATTGCTTTTTTAAAACCAGAATAGAAGCTGAGATTTAATAAATGAAGTGGAGCGGGCGAAGGGATTCGAACCCTCGACAGCCTGCTTGGAAGGCAGGAACTCTAGCCACTGAGCTACGCCCGCTCAGATATATAAATATCGGTGGTACCACAGGTCGGATTCGAACCGACACGCCCTAAGGCAGAAGATTTTGAGTCTACCAAGTCTACCAGTTCCATCACTGTGGCACGTGTAATAATTGTAAAATTAAAACGTAAGTGGGATTTTACTCTTTGAGAGCTTAAACAACGTTTAGAAGAGATGGAAATTGATTTTTTTTGACAATTTGAAAGATTTTGCAAATTCATAATAAAATCTTGTTATAATATCTTCCATTAATAAATATCAAGGTTTTTGTTTGAAAATATCTATAATCATTATTGCAATTCTATTTATGTACGGCTCTTTTTCGACAATATTTCACGACACTGCACTTGCAGGTGATGTTGGAAAATTGGTTGGAGAGACCAATATACATCTTTTTGGATGGTTCGCATATATAAACATAATATTACTATTTTATCCACTATATAAACTCTATACAGATGAAAAATCACGTAAAAATATAGACTTCTATTTGGGTTGGATACTCTTATATATAGCTATTGTTATTTTTGAATCTATGGTACTTGAATTGAAAGATGTAGGTTTTATTGGTACACAATTGGTACTCTTTTTAGAACCACTCATAGGTAAAGCAGGGCTATGGTTGTTGTGGCTTATGATTATATCGCTCTCATTTGTATTTATATTGGATGATGATTTTTCTTTTAAAGAACTTTTGACAAAAATTAAACCTGCAAAAAAAGAGAAAAGAAAAAATAGTAGTAAAAAAGCCAATAATGAACCTAGTAAAATAGCTACAACATTTAAAAAGATTTTTACAAACCCTTTCTCTTCTCCAAAACTTGAAGATGAAATGATGCCTATCTTGGATGATAGCTCTGAAGTTAAAAGAAAACCTAAAACTGTAAGCAAAAAAACAGCAACGAAAAAAAGTGAAACAAAACGAGCAGAAACACAAAAAGTAGAAAACAAAAAATCTGAAGCCAAAAAAGTTGAAAATAAACAAGATGATATTTTAGAGCCAGATGATTCTGTATTGAATGAAATAGAAATTTTTGAAGAAAAAATGATAAAAGCAAAGAGTGCTAAAAGTAGTAAAAATCTTTCTAAAAATGTGGAAATTGTAAGTGAACTATCTGAAAATTCAAAACTTTTAGATGAGATAGAAAAAGGTGCAGTTGAAAAGCCTAAAAACTTTAAACTTCCGAAAATTGATTTTTTACAAAAAGCACCAAAAGTAAGAAAAAAAGTAAATGAAGAAGAGATAGATCGAAAGATAGATGATCTTATGGCTAAACTCCAACAGTTTAGAATTGAAGGTGAAGTTGTTCGTACATATTCTGGTCCATTGGTAACAACATTTGAGTTCAAACCAGCACCAAATGTTAAAGTTTCAAAAATATTGGGTCTTCAAGATGACCTTGCCATGGCACTTTCTGCTGAGACAATACGTATACAAGCACCAATTCCAGGACGAGATGTAGTAGGTATAGAGATACCAAATGCAAACATTGACACAATTTATCTGAGAGAGATACTAGAAAGTGACATCTTTAAAGAGGCAAAATCTCCATTGACAGTTGCTCTGGGGAAAGATATAGTCGGCAATCCATTTATAACAGATATTAAAAAATTGCCTCATGTTCTTATAGCCGGTACAACAGGTTCTGGTAAATCTGTTGGTATAAATGCAATGATACTCTCTTTACTATATAGAAATGATCCTGATCAATTGAAGTTAATGTTGATCGATCCTAAAATGTTGGAATTCTCTATGTATAATGATATTCCTCATCTTATAACACCAGTTATTACAGAGCCAGCAAAAGCCATAGCAGCACTTGCAAATATGGTAGGTGAAATGGAGCGCCGTTATAAATTAATGGCAGAGAGTCGTACAAAAAATATAGAAAACTACAATGAAAAAGTAAAAAAAGAGGGAGAAGAACCTTTCCCTTTTATAGTTATAGTTATTGATGAATTGGCAGATCTTATGATGAATGGTGGTAAAGAGGTTGAACTCTCAATTGCACGTCTTGCCCAAAAATCTAGAGCTTGTGGTATTCACCTTATTGTTGCAACACAGAGACCATCTGTAGATGTTGTTACAGGTCTTATAAAAGCGAATTTACCTTCTAGACTCTCATATAGAGTAGGTCAACGTATTGATTCTAAAGTTATTTTAGATGCTATGGGTGCAGAGAGTCTGCTTGGAAGAGGTGATGGACTATTTACACCTCCAGGATCTACAGGACTTGTACGTATACATGCACCGTGGAATACAGAAGATGAAATTGACAAAGTTGTGGAGTACTTAAAAGATCAGCGTCTGCCTGAATATGATGAGAGTTATTTGGTAGCAGGTGGTGCAACATCTAGCAAAGGAAATGATTCTGATATTGCGGTAGATCCACTTTTTGAAGATGCTAGAAATATTGTTTTGACAGATCAAAAAACATCTATATCTTACTTGCAAAGAAAATTACAAATAGGTTATAACCGCTCTGCCAACATTATAGAACAGCTTGAAGCTAAAGGAATTTTATCTGCACCTAATGCAAAAGGTAACAGAGAAATTTTATAATAAATACTTATCTCTAAAAAAATAAGATTTGAAGGGAGTTTTAAAGCTCCTTTTTGTAACTATCTGATACATAGATGTAAACTACTTTTTCTAAACTTATAATTACAATAATTATTAACGACATTTTGTTACTATTTAATGATAAATATTATTTAAATAGGAGATATAAATGTCATTATTAGAAGAATACAAAGCGCATACTCAAGAGAGAGAAAAACTTGGTGTCCCACCATTGGCTTTGACTGCTGAACAAACAGCAGCATTAGTTGAATTGTTAAAAGCAAGTCCAATTGCAGATGAAGAGTATGCAATGGAACTTTTTACACAAAACGTTCCTGCAGGTGTTGATGATGCAGCATATGTAAAAGCAGCGTTTTTAAATGATATTGTTCAAGGAAAAGCATCTTGTGATGCAATTGATGCAGTAAAAGCTACTGAAATACTAGGAACAATGTTAGGTGGATTTAACGTTGCACCATTGGTTGAAGCACTTAAACTTGGCGGAGCAGTTGCAGAATCTGCAGCAAATCAACTTAAAAATACACTTCTAGTATATGATTCATTTAACGATGTTAAAACATTAATGGATGAAGGAAATGAACTAGCTAAAGATATTGTAGAGTCTTGGGCAAATGCTGAATGGTTTACTTCAAAACCAGAAATGGAAAAAGAGATTACTGTTACAGTATATAAAATTCCTGGAGAGACAAATACAGATGATCTTTCTCCTGCTTCAGAAGCATTTACTAGAGCTGATGTTCCTCTTCATGCAAATTCATTCCTTATAAACAGAATGGATAATCCTCTAGATACAATGAAAGAACTTAAAGCTAAAGGTCACCCACTTGTATATGTTGGAGATGTAGTAGGTACTGGTTCATCAAGAAAATCTGGTATTAACTCACTTCAGTGGCATATGGGTAGAGATATTCCATTTGTACCGGGTAAAAGAACAGGTGGTATAGTTATTGGAGATATTATTGCTCCTATTTTCTTCAATACAGCAGAAGATTCAGGATGTATTCCTATTCAAGCACCAGTTGGTAAATTGGAGACTGGTGATGTGATTACTGTTAAACCTTTTGAAGGTGTGATTGAGAGAGATGGTGAAGTTGTATCTGAATTTACTATTGAACCAAATACACTTCCAGATGAGATGAGAGCAGGTGGTCGTATTCCACTTATTATTGGTAAAGGTTTGACTGCAAAAGCACGAGAAGCACTTGGTATGGATGCTGGAGATATTTTCATAACTCCTGAAATGCCAGAAGATAATGGTAAAGGCTTTACTCTAGCTCAAAAAATGGTAGGTAAAGCATGTGGTATGGAAGGCGTAAAACCAGGTGTTTACTGTGAACCTGCGTGTGCAACAGTTGGTTCACAAGATACAACTGGTCCTATGACAAGAGATGAAATTAAAGAGTTGGCAGCACTTAACTTTGGTGCAGATTTTGTACTTCAGTCATTCTGTCACACAGCAGCATATCCAAAGCCATCAGATATTGAATTGCAACACACACTTCCAAAATTTTGGACAGAGAGAAAAGGGTTTATCTTACGTCCAGGTGATGGTGTAATCCACTCATGGTTGAACCGTATGTGTCTTCCTGATACAGTAGGTACAGGTGGAGATAGCCATACACGTTTCCCAATTGGTATCTCATTCCCTGCGGGTTCAGGTCTTGTGGCGTTTGCAGCGGTTACAGGTATGATGCCACTTACTATGCCAGAATCTGTACTTGTAAGATTTAAAGGTAAAATGCAACCAGGTGTTACTCTACGTGATATGGTAAATGCTATTCCTCACCAAGCTATAAAAGATGGTCTTTTGACTGTTGAGAAGAAAGGTAAGAAAAACATCTTTGCTGGACGTGTACTTGAAATTGAAGGTCTTGAAGATCTTAAATGTGAGCAAGCATTTGAACTTTCAGATGCATCTGCTGAGCGTTCAGCTGCTGCATGTACTGTTAAGCTTAACAAAGAGCCTATAGCTGAGTATCTTGAATCAAATATAGCTCTTATCGAAGAGTTAATAGCACAAGGTTACGAAGATAAAGCTACACTTGAAAGACGTGCTCAAAAAATGAGAGATTGGATCGAAAATCCAGAGCTTCTTGAAGCAGATTCTGATGCAGAATATGCAGCAGTAATTGAGATAGATATGAATGAGATTACAGAGCCTATTCTTGCTTGTCCTAATGATCCGGATGATGTTAAAACATTATCTGAGATTCATGAGTTAGGTATGAGAACAGAGATAGATGAAGTATTTGTTGGGTCTTGTATGACAAATATTGGTCTATTTAGAGCACATGCTGAAATTCTTAGAGGTGAAGGATCTGTTGCAAATAAACTATGGATCTGTCCTCCAACTAAAATGGATGAAAAAACTCTTCAAGAAGAGGGTTACTACTCAATCTTTGGTATGGCTGGAGCTAGAACAGAAATTCCTGGTTGTTCACTATGTATGGGTAACCAAGCTTCTGTTGCACAAAATGCATGGGTATTCTCAACTTCAACTAGAAACTTTGACAATAGACTTGGAAAAGGTTCACAAGTTTATCTTGGTTCTGCAGAACTTGCAGCTGTTGTTGCTCTTAAAGGTGCATTACCAACAGCAAAAGAGTATCTTGAAATTGTAGAAAATAAAATTAAACCAGAAATGAGTGATGAAATTTATAAATATTTAAATTTCAACAAAGTTTCAAAAGACGAACTAGAAGCTATGGTTGAATAGACTTAAAGCTTTCTTCTTTCAGCAGAGATCTCTCTGCTGAAACTCATCAACTACTTTCACAAAAATATTATCTTCCTTTATCAACATATAATCTAATTAAATCTGCTATACTTATGTTACTTATTACTTAAGGATATCTATGTTGAAAAAACTATTTTTAATTATGAGTCTATTGGTTTTACCTGCACTTGCAGATACTACAGAAGAGATAAATCATCTTATAAACTATGTTAAAACTAGCAAATGTTCATATATACGTGATGGAAAAACGTATACGGGGAGTGAAGGTGCAAAACATATTACCGCAAAATATGACTACTATAAAGATAAAATAAATACAGCAGAAGATTTTATACGTTTAAGTGCTACAAAAAGCATACTGCTGGGAACTAAGTATTATATTGAGTGTCCTGGTTCTCCTAAAGTGGAGAGTAAAAAATGGTTATTGGAAGAATTGAAAAAATTTAGAAGTAAATAAATACTATGAGAATTTAATTTCTTTTACTGTAAGATTCGATAACAATAGCTTAAGTTACATGGCTTAAATTAAAAAGGGTTGAAATGAGTATTATTATGGGTTTAGTCGGGATTGTGGTACTGCTTCTTATTGCAGTAATTTTTTCAAAAAATAGAAAAGCTATCAATATAAGAACAATAGCAGGAGCTTTTTTATTGCAAGCAGCTGTTCCAGCATTTGTGCTGTTAACAGACTCGGGTGCAGTTATTCTTAAAACAATATCTGATGGTGTACAAGCAGTTATATCATCTGCAAATGCTGGTATAAACTTCCTTTTTGGACCATTGGTAAGTGGAAAAATGTTTGAACTTTTCCCAGATGGCGGTTTTGTATTTGCAATTAGAGTACTACCTGTCATTATCTTCTTTGCGGCTTTAATGTCTGTACTTTATTACTTAAATATTATGCAATGGGTTGTTAAAATATTTGGTGGTGGTCTGCAAAAAATGCTTGGTACAAGTAGAACAGAATCATTATCTGCATCAGCAAATATTTTTGTTGGGCAGACAGAAGCTCCTCTAGTTGTTAAGCCATATATTGCAAATATGACAAGCTCAGAACTATTTGCTGTTATGGCAGGTGGTCTGGCTTCTGTGGCAGGTGCTGTACTTGCCGGTTATGCATCTATGGGTATTAGTTTGAATTATCTTATTGCTGCATCATTTATGGCTGCTCCAGGTGGGCTCTTGATGGCAAAAATATTGGTACCTGAAACTGAAACTCCTCATGATGGTATAGATCAAAATCTTGAGAACCAAGTTAAAGATGAAGAGGCTGAAGCTGAACCTGCAAATGTTATTGATGCTGCTGCTATGGGTGCATCTTCTGGATTGGGTCTTGCTATGAATGTTGGTGCTATGTTATTAGCATTTATTGCACTTATTGCTTTACTAAATATGATTTTAGGCGGTATTGGAGGCTGGTTCGGTCATGAAGAGATAACTATGCAAATGTTATTGGGCTATGCTTTTGCTCCTATTGCATATATTATTGGTATACCATGGAGTGAAGCAGTACAGGCAGGTAGTCTTTTAGGTCAAAAACTTGTATTGAATGAATTTGTAGCTTATATTGATTTTATGTCTATGCAAGATATATTCTCAGAACACTCAAAAGCTATTATTATTGTAGCACTTTGTGGTTTCGCAAACTTGTCTTCTATTGCTATTTTGCTTGGTGGACTTGGTTTAATTGCACCAAAAAGACGAGCAGAAATTGCACGTTTTGGTCTTTTGGCAGTACTAGCAGGTACACTTTCTAACTTTATGTCTGCAACTCTTGTAGGTATATTCATGGCTATTGGTGGATCAGCAATAATTTAATTTAAAGGATATAAATGACAGATTTACAAGAAATAGCAAAAGAGTCCATCGGATTGATGGATCTCACAACACTTAATGAGAATGATACAGATGAAAAAGTAATAAACCTTTGTAAGCAGGCACATAGTCAGGCTGGAGATACAGCTGGAGTATGTGTATACCCACGTTTTATTCCTATAGCAAGAAAAACATTAGAGTCTCAAGGAACTAATGAGATTAAACTTGCAACAGTAACCAACTTTCCCCACGGTAATGATGATGTAACAATAGCAGTATTGGAGACAAAAGCTGCTGTAGCTTATGGTGCAGATGAAGTAGATGTTGTATTTCCATATAAAGCATTAATTGCTGGGAATGAAGAAATTGGATATGAGCTTGTTAAAGCATGTAAAGAGGCTTGTGGTGATGTTTTACTAAAGGTAATTATTGAAACTGGTGAGTTAAAAGAAGCAGCACTTATTCAAAAAGCTTCTGAGATAGCTATTGATGCAGGAGCAGATTTCATTAAAACATCTACAGGTAAAGTGCCAGTGAATGCTACACTTGAAGCTGCAGAAATAATGTTGACTGTTATAAAAAATAAAAATACTAATGTTGGTTTTAAAGCTGCAGGTGGTGTTAAAGATGCAAGTACAGCTAAACAGTACTTAGATTTAGCAAGAGATATATTGGGTGCTGACTGGGTAAGCCCAAAAAGTTTTCGTTTTGGTGCCTCTAGCCTTTTGAACAATCTTTTAGCAGAATTGAATCTAGCTGAAGAAGTTAAATCTGAAGGCTACTAGATGAAACGTACAGTCATTTTACTAATGGACTCTTTTGGTCTCGGTGGAGCTGAAGATGCCCATAAGTTTATAGGTCAAAGAGAAGATGGTTCAGAGTTCAATGATGTAGGTTCAAATACAATTAATAGCATTGCAACAGAGTGTTATGAAGGTAGAGCAGAAAACGGCCGTTCTGGTCCTTTAAAAATACCAAATCTAAATAGACTTGGTTTTGGAAAAGCTGCAAAAGAGAGTTCGGGAGAATTTCCAAAAGGTTTAGATGAAAATGTTGAACCCATAGGAGCATATGGCTACGCGAAAGAGCTATCTACTGGAAAAGATACTACATCTGGACACTGGGAAATTACTGGCGTTCCTGTTGACTTTGAATGGGGTTATTTTGAGAAGAGAACAAACTCTTTTCCTCAAGAGCTTTTAGATGAACTCATAGAGAGAGGTGATTTACCTGGTCTTTTAGGTCTCGGTCACGGTTCAGGTACAACAATACTTTCTGAGTTGGGTGAAGAGCATATGAGAACAGGGAAGCCTATTGTATATACTTCTGCTGACTCTGTTTTTCAAATTGCTTGTCATGAAGAGACTTTTGGTTTGCATGAACTTTATGATCTTTGTGAACTTGCTCGTGAACTAGTAGATAAATATCATATTGCTAGAGTAATTGCTCGACCATTTAAAGGAACTTGCAGTTCAGATTTTGTAAGAACAGGGAACAGACATGACTACTCTGTGCCACCACCAAAACCTACACTTTTAGATAAGATGAAAGATTCTGGAAGATCTGTTGTATCGGTTGGTAAAATATCTGATATTTTTGCAGCTCAAGGTATTACTCATGCGGTTAGAGCTGTTGGTCTTGAAGAACTTTTTGATAAGAGTTTGGAAGAGTTGAAAAATGCTAAAGAAGAAAGTATTATTTTTACAAATTTTGTAAATTTTGATGCCGATTTTGGACATAGACGCGATGTATCTGGATACGCTTCTGCTTTAGAGTATTTTGACACACGTATTCCTGAAATGCTTGAAGTATTAGAAGATGATGATGTTCTAGTATTGACAGCTGATCATGGTTGTGACCCGACATGGGAAGGTTCTGACCATACAAGAGAACATATACCTGTAGTTTTTTATGGTAAAAATATAAAAGCAGGCTATGTTGGAGGACGTGATACTTTTGCAGATATTGGACAAACTATAGCAACTTATCACAATTTACCAAAATTAGATTTTGGAAAAAGCATAATATAAAAAGGATAAAAATTGGCTACACCACATATAAATGCAGAGATCGGTGATTTTGCAGAAACTGTACTTTTACCAGGCGATCCACTAAGAGCAAAATATATTGCAGATACATTTCTTGAAAATGTTAAGCAGGTAAACGATGTAAGAAATATGCTTGGTTTTACAGGTATATATAAGGGTAAAAAAGTTTCAGTAATGGGTTCGGGAATGGGTATTCCATCTTGTTCTATTTACGCTAAAGAGCTCATAACAGAATTTGGTGTTAAAAACATCATAAGAGTTGGTACTTGTGGAGCTGTAAGCAAAGATGTAAAGGTTCTTGATGTCATCATTGGTATGGGAGCATGTACAGACTCTAAAGTAAATCGTATGCGTTTTGGCGGACATGATTTTGCTGCTATTGCTGACTTTACTTTGCTTAGAAATGCAGTTGACTCTGCTGAAAAGGCTGGTGTAAATGTAAAAATAGGAAATGTTTTTTCAGCAGATCTTTTTTACACTCCTGCACCTGAAATGTTTGATACTCTTGAAGATTTGAACATACTTGGTGTTGAGATGGAAGCTGCCGGTCTTTACGGTGTTGCTGCAGAGTTTGGAGCAAAAGCTTTAACTATTTTGACTGTTTCTGACCATATACGTACGGGAGAGGTAACAACTTCACAAGAGAGACAAACGTCATTTAATGAGATGATAATAGTAGCATTGGACTCGTTACTTTACTAAAAATACAATAAAATAAAAACAAGGGAAAATTATGAAAAATATTAAAAAATTGTCTGTAGCAGGTTTAGCTACAGTGGCATTGTCGACAGCACTTATGGCAGGAGGAGATATTGTTCCTGCTGAAACAACAGCTCCAGTAGTAGAGAAAAGTTTTTGGACACCTAACTTTACTTATGGAAATGTATCTGTTAACTACTTGGATTGGAGCAGTAAAACGACCAAAGCTAAGCCTAATATGTCAGATTTTGTTTATCTTGAGTTTGAAGGTGGAGCAGGTTGGGACTGGGGTGAGTTTTACTTCTTTACTGACATTGAAAACCCTGGACATAGCTGGGATACAACCACCCCAGGAGATAATAGTAGATTTGTTATTAAACCAATTTTAGATGTTAAAATTGCAGATAGTAATTGGTATATTCATATTCAAGACTATTACCTTAATTCAGATGGTTTCATGGTAAATAACTTGGTGACAGGTTTAGCTTATAAATATTCAACTGATAACTTTTGGATAAGACCATTTATTGGACCACACTTTCAGCAAAGTAGAGGTTTCAACTCTTATGATGGCTTTAACGGATATATGGCAGGGTGGACATTTGTCTATAACTTCAAGTTAGGTGAGCAGAAATTTATGCTTAGTAACTGGCAAGAGTTTGAATTTAGCAGACCAGAAGATTTTTATGCCTTACCTTATAGTGATGGAAGAAGTCATGGTATAAATGGTGCAGTTGCTGTATGGTGGACACCAATTGATGCAATAACAACTGGAGTACAGTATAGATATGCAAACTATAAATTAGGAATGCAAGGATACTCTAACGCTGTAATTTATTCATTAAAATATAATTTCTAATAAGGAAAAATAATGTTCTTACCACAAGAGATAATACGCCGTAAACGTGATGGAGAGAAACTTAGCTCTGAAGAGATAGCTTTTTTTGTAAAAGGTATTGCTGACAATAGTATCTCTGAAGGGCAAGTTGCTGCATTTGCAATGGCTGTTTATTTCAATGGTATGGATATGGATGAGCGTATTGCCCTTGTTTCAGGCATGCGTGATTCTGGAACAGTTTTAGACTGGTCTTCACTTGAACTTGATGGACCCATAGTAGACAAACATTCAACAGGTGGAGTAGGTGATGTAGTATCTTTAATGCTTGGGCCAATGGTTGCAGCATGTGGTGGCTACGTTCCTATGATCTCCGGTCGTGGCTTGGGGCATACGGGTGGAACACTAGACAAACTTGACTCAATACCAGGATATAACACAACTCCAGACAACAAACTTTTTAGAAAAATTGTAAAAGAGGTTGGTGTGGCTATTATTGGTCAAACTGGAGATTTAGCTCCTGCCGATAAACGCTTTTATGGCATAAGAGATGTTACTGCTACTGTTGAGTCTATCTCTTTGATTACAGCTTCTATTCTTTCTAAAAAACTGGCAGCAGGTTTAGATGTTTTGGTAATGGATGTTAAAGCAGGTTCTGGTGCATTTATGCCAACTTATGAAGGTTCTAAAGAGTTGGCACAAAGTATCGTATCGGTTGCCAATGGTGCAGGGTGTAAGACTGCAGCGCTTATTACAAATATGAATGAAGTACTTGCAAGTTCTGCTGGTAATGCAGTTGAAGTTCGTGAAGCAGTTCAATACCTTACTGGAGAGTATAGAAATCCTAGACTCCATAAAGTAACTATTGATCTATGTTCAGAAATGTTGGTACTCTCTAAATTGGCAGTTAATATTGCAGATGCAGAAGAGAAACTTCAAACTGTACTTGACAATGGAAAAGCTGCTAAGATATTTTCTGAAATGGTAACTGCACTTGGTGGTCCTGCTGATTTTGTTGAAAATTATGACAACTATTTAGTTAAAGCTAAGATAATCAGACCTGTTTATGCTCTAGAGAGTGGTATTGTCCAAGCTATGGATACTCGAGCCATTGGAATGGCTGTTGTGGCTATGGGTGGTGGACGTAGAAAACCTAGTGATAGCATAGACTATGCAGTTGGTTTTTCTGAATTTGTAGCTATTGGTGAAGAGTTAAATTCCAATAAACCTATTGCATTAGTTCATGCTCAAAATGAAGAGCAGTTTGAAGAAGCTCAAAGAGAGCTTAGATCTGCTATTGTCATTGGAGATAAAACTCTTGAACCTCAAGATATGACGTTTGAAAAAATACGGTTGGAGGATATATGATAAATTATTATGATGATCTTATTTTACTTTTAGACGCATCTTCGGCTCCATATTCTGGATTTAATGTAGCTTCCATAGTTGTGGACAAAGATGGAAACTCTTTTAAAGGTGTAAATGTTGAATCTGTTGCATACCCTACAACTATGTGTGCAGAGAGAACAGCTATTTTTTCAGCAATAGCATCTGGTGTAAAAAGTGGTGATATAGTTGAAGTTCATATATTGGCTAGAAATATTGACAAAAAGATCATGAGGGCATTTCCTTGTGGTTCTTGTAGACAAGTCATAGCCGAACAGTCAAAAAATGAAGCTACTATTTATGTCTATGCTTCAAAAAAAGATGTATTGGAACACAAAATATCTGAATTGTTGCCAAATGCGTTTTTTACATTAGATTAAGTCCATTTATTACATATATGAACTATAATACTTCCATAAAATATACAAGGAATAAATGAATGATAAAATTATTTAAGGTTGCTTTTATAGCATTAGGTTTTTTTGCATTAACTGCATGTGTATCTACAAGTGATATTAAAGTAGAGAGTACAAAGTCTGAAAAAGTTGATTTAGATGGATATACAAAATATCAATTTCTTGAGGGCAGTGGATTTGCAGAAGATACCAGCAAAGATAAGTTGAAAAAAAATAAAGCAGCTTCAGCTGAAATGGAAGAGCAAATAAACACTGTGCTTATGAAAAAAGGCAAAGTGCCTGTATCTAAAGATCCTGATTTCTTTGTTGCATATTTAGGAGGTGTTGATAAACATCATATAGATAGTAAATTAAACGATAAAGCGAAAGAAAAGATTAAAAAGCATGGAGATGCAGCAGTAGTTTTAATGCTTATAGATGCTAATACAGGTGCAATAATCTGGATGTCTACAGCAGAAGCAACAGTTGTAAATGGGACTGTTGAAAGTAAAAAGAAACGTTTGGACTATGCTGTTAATAAAATGTTAAGTGGTGTTTAAATACTAATTATATAAAGCACGGCATAGTTTATATGTTGTGCTTTATTCCTCTTTCTATCTCCTCTCCCCCATCTCCATTATTTCATTAAATATTGTTAACTTATAGTAAACATATAAGCGTTAGAATATATAAAATAAAATATAAGGATAGCAAATGTCATATGTAAAAAAAGTTTTAACAGCACTTTCATTGAGCATTATTTTAGCTACTTCTGCAATATATGCAGAAAATAACAATATAGGTGTTGAGCAAAATAGCCAAGTCGATGGTAAAAAGCTTCTACAAGATGCTTACAACTATTTAGGTAATCTTAATAAATATACTTTAAATGCAAAAATTACAAACTACTATGTGGCAGATTCAAAAGAGCTTGTTGAAAAACGAAACTCTGTTGTGCATGTAAATAGACCCAGTCAATTCAAAATCAACACAAAAGATGAATATATAGATAGAACGGTTTATTTGAATGATGGTGTCTTTACTATGATGGATAATAAAGAAAAATATTATGCTACAGTAAATACTGGAACAAATATTGATCAGACACTGGTTAAAATTAGAAAAAATTTAGGAATTGTTCTGCCTCTATCAACTTTTATGCATAGTGATATGAATAAATTTATAAAACCAAATAAAGTGCAATATTTTGGTACAAGAGATTTAAATGGTGTAGAGTGTAATTATATTGCATTTAGATTGGGAAAAACTGTAATACACATGTGGATAGAAAATTCAAATAGACCACTCATACGTTCTGCTAAAATCATAACAAAAGATAAAGGTACAACAGATATGGTTCTTAACTGGGATGTAGAAGATAACTTTAAAAATGATATATTTATATTTAAAGCACCTAAAAATGCTTCAAATATTTCTATTAGAGCAGCGAAATAAAGGAAATGAAAATGAAAAACTTAAGTAAATTTGCTATTGTAGCAATTGTTATGGGACTTTTTTCTCCTTCTATTACAATAGATAAAACAACAACAGTAGATAGTTCAACTTCCCTTTTAAATTATATGCCTAGTTATGTGAGTGTTTCACTCTTCTCAGAAGCTAAAGCACAGAGAAATAGAGCTAATGTAAGAAGAGGTGGAGCACATAGAGGTGGACATAGAAATGTGAATCGTACAAGAAATAAAAATGTCAATAGAAATATAACTAGAAATAAAAATATAAACAGAAACGTGAATATTAATAGAAATGTAAATATTAATAGAAATGTCAATCGTAGCAGACATTATCATGGTGGAGGTCATCACCATAGACATGCAAACTTCTATCATGGTGGAGGATATTATTATGGTGGACATTATCATCCAGTGGCAAGATTTACTTTTGCAATGCTTACTGCAGCAGCAATAGGTACAATAATATCTTCTTCTTCAATGAGCTCTTCATGTAGAACTTACAATGTAAGTGGTATTAATTACAAGAAATGTGACAATACATGGTTTAAGCCATTCTATGAAGGTGGAAATCTTCAGTATGAGGCAGTACCTTCTCCATATTAATAAGATAAGAAGAGAGAAATATTACTCTCTTCATCTTATTTAGTAATAATTCTCTTAATTCAACCTTATAATTGAAATATACTAACTACTTGAAACTATTTTAGATAAAATTTTATAAAATTCAATATAAAGTTAGTAAAATGAAAAAAATAATACCTGTACTTTTTCTACTCTTCTGTGGACTTCATGCATCTGATGCAAGTTATGTTGGTGAAAAAGCCTGTGTTTCATGTCATGAAAGTGAGTTTAAAGAGTGGAAAGGTTCACATCATGATATGTCAATGATGGTTGCCGATTCTAAGTCAGTAAAAGCTGATTTTAACAACACAACTTTTGATTACAATGGAATGATAACTACATTTACTATGAAAGATGGTAAATATATGGTAAATACTGAGGGATTAGACGGTAAATACCATGATTATGAAATTGTGTACACTTTTGGTATATACCCTTTACAGCAATACATGATAAAATTTCCAGATGGAAAAATACAAATATTGGACCCTACATGGGATAGTAGAAGTAAAGAAGAGGGTGGTCAACGCTGGTTCCATATACATAAAGATGATAATGTAACAGTAGGTGGTGTTCTTCATTGGACTGGTCCAAATATGAATTGGAACTATATGTGTGCAGATTGTCACTCCACAAATTTGAAAAAGAATTATGATCCTGTAACAAAAAAATATGATACAAAATGGGATATTATAAATGTATCTTGTGAAGCTTGTCACGGTCCTGCCTCTAAACACATTGAATGGACAAAAGCACCACATAAAGATTTGACACATAAAGGGTTTTCTCTATCATTTAAAAATAAAAAATTTAAGTGGGATATAAATACAAAAGAGAAATTGTCAGTACATGGAAATCAGGAGATGGAAGTTTGTGCTAAGTGTCACTCTAGACGTGCTCAATTGGATGATGATTTTAAACCTGGAGATAAGTTTTCAGACCATTACCTTGCCTCAAAATTAGATGAGGGCTTATATTTTCCAGATGGTAAAATAGATGATGAAGTGTATGTCTATAACTCTTTTCTTCAAAGTAAAATGTATCAAGCAGGTGTTACCTGTACTGACTGTCACAATGCACACACACTCAATCGTAAATCTAAAGGTGATAAGGTTTGTTATACTTGTCATACAGAAGAGAAATATACAGCTACAGAACATCATAAACATAAAAAAGGAAGCACAGGAAGTTCTTGTGTCTCTTGTCATATGCCAGCACGTACATACATGGGTGTAGATAGCAGAAATGACCACTCTTTCCGTGTTCCTAGGCCAGATATATCTGTAGAGTATAAAGATGTTCCAAATGCCTGTAATCTATGTCACGATGATAAAGATGCTAAATGGTCAACAGATGCTATGAAAAAGTGGTATGGTGGAAAGATACCAGTTGGAAAACAAAATTTTGCACACTCACTTCAAGCATTAAGAACAAATGCTAAAAGTGCTCCAAAAGAGTTATATAATATTCTTACATCTGATGCACCAGAACTTGCTAAAATAACTGCTGTAGATTATTTAGGAAATTATCCATCTAGACAAACATATACAACAGTGATGCAAATGTTAAGAAAATCGAATCCTCAAATGAGACGATCTGCTCTTATTGCTTTAGCAGGTTTTCCTACAAAGATGCGTTTAAAGTATGTTTTTGACATGATAGATGATCCATCTACAATAGTTAGAATGGAAGCAGCACGTCAGCTTTCTTCATTTCCCGAAGGTCAATTAAATGATGAGCAAAAAGTAAAATTGAATAAAGCATTTGATGAGTATGAAAAAATACTTCTTTTTAATGCGGAAAGACCAGAATATCAAGTTTCACTAGGTATCTATTATTACAATAGGAAAATGCCAGTTAAAGCAGAAAAAGCATACAAAGAGGCAATACGTTTACAAAAAAAGTTTGTTCCAGCATATATAAATTATAGTGATTTTTTAGTAAAAGAAAATAGAGAGAAAGAAGCATTTGATGTTTTAAAAGAGGGTATAGCAAATGTACCAGATATGTCAGTACTTCATCATACATTGGGACTTTGGTATATAAGAAATAAAGATAATAAAAAGGCATTAGTTGAGCTTGAAAAAGCTACTAAACTAGACGATACAAGTGCACGTTTTATATATGTTTATGCTGTTGCTGTTGCTGCTAAAGATGTACCAAAGGCTATTGATGTTTTGGAAAAAGCTTACAAAACACACAATGGAAGTTTGGAAATAGTATCAGCTTTGGCGTATTATTACAAAGAAATTGGAAACAATTCTAAGAGTGAAGAGTACAATAAAAAGTTAAAAGAGTTACAAAACTTTTCTGTAAATTAGTCTATCGGTTTATATCAAAAGAAGATTAAGAGATTCTCTTATCTTCTTTATCTTCCAATTGTTTTGCCTGATGTAACGTCATAGTCGGGTAAGCAAATTCAAGGTTGTTTTCTTTCAATATTTCTGCAATTTTAAACATAACATCTTCTTTTACTTTAAGCCATTCATTCCAATCTACGGTTCTAGAAAAACAGTACAATAAAATATTTATACTTGAGTCAGAAAACTCATCTAAATAGACAAGGGTTGTTCGTTTAATACCTCTTAAATCTTCAGTAGATACAAGTTTCGCTTGTCTGTATTTGTTTGAATATGATGTATGCTCATTGGCAATACCAGGATGAATTTTAAGCATTTTTTTAATCTCTTCAATTGCTTTTTTAATGTCATCAAAATCTGATTCATATGTGACACCTATGCTCATTTTTATTCTACGACCAATACTTCTTCTACTCCAGTTTTTAACTCCATTGTTAGATAACTCTACATTCGGTACAGATATGAGTGCATTGTCAAAAGTACGTATTGTTGTAGCTCTTAGTCCTATTTCAACTACTGTACCATCAACGGTATCAGTTTCAATCCAGTCACCTTGTTCAAAAATATCACCTATTAAGATTGCGATAGAACCAAACACATTTGCAATTGTATCTTTTGCAGCAAATGCAACAGCAGCACCGGCAATACCAAGTCCAGACAATAGAGCCGTTAGGTCTACACCAAATATCTTAAGTATGAAAATTATTGCAATAAGAATTATAAGGAGATATATGGCTTTTATACTAAGGTTAAAGACTTCATCTTTTACTTCTGTATGTTGCTTTATACTTCTTATTTTAAAATATGCAAATGAATGAATAGATCTAAAAATAAGTATGCTTACTAAAATGACATAAACAATAGAAAATCCCTGAGTTAAAATAGGTGAGTTATGTTGCATTCCTGCAAACATCACCAATACTAAGTGTATAATCATAAGTGTAGTGAGCCAAACAAATATTTTAGTGATATGTGTATTGACATATTTAATATCATCTTCCGTCATTTTAAAATGTTTACAAAGTAAATTACTAAGATAAATTATTAGTTTTTGTATCAATATAATTAGTACAATCAATATAAGTATAGATAAAACTTTTCCTGTATCTAAATTCATATATATTAAATATCTATTTAAGTTTTCTCCCATTTCTGATCTGTTTATACTATCCATATAGCTAAAAAATTTAGATTCAGAAAGTAAAGCAGTTTTATATATGTTTTCACTATTGTTTATAAGTTGGATAGTAAATGTATTTACTAAATTCTTCATTATATTTAAATTATTTAATGGTTTAACCAACTCAGGGAGTACTGTACTATTGTCATCTTTAGAATTTAGAAGAAATTTACTTTTATCTAATGGCTCATATTTTTTATATATATTGTCAATCTCTTCACTTAATTTGTCTTGATAAAAATCTATAGATTTATTGTTGCTTAAAATTAAACTTTTATAGAGCATCGCTTTCATAGCGATTTCCATTTTTACAGTTTGCAGATCTATTTCACTTATAAGTCTGTCAATTTTTCTTTGTTCTTTTCTCTTCTTTCTGTTACTAATTTTTAATTTATCTATTTTAGAATAAAGATTGATATTTTTTTGTATATTTTCTTCTTTTTTACTTGCATAAGATAGAAAGAAATTTTTGTACTCTATTTCTTGTTGTTTTATTAAGTCGTTTATCTTTAATTCACTTGTATTTCTATCACTTAGCTGAGCCTCAATTTTCATCTGATTTTTTATGAATGATTCAAAAGTGTCACTTGAGAAAAGAGAGCTAAATGTGATTGAAATAATAAATAAAATTTTTATATATTTTTTCAATATTTCCCTTTTGTACTTGTTAGAGTTATTGGAGTGTTCTATTGCAATTATATATGAAGTTAGTAAATAAATAAATTATGTAAAATTTAAAAATAGTTCTTTGAACTGTTGAGGAATTCTTTTTGGTCCATTTTTATCTATATAAACTAAAACTACTTCCATTGAAAATACTTTTGTCTCTTCTTTATATATCTCTTGCAATAAAACTAAAGAAGTATTTTTTGTTTTTAGTACTTTTGATTTAACTGTTAATATATCTCCCAGTTTTGATGTAGCAAAAAAATCAGCATTTATATTTCTAACAACAAAACCACTGTTTTCACACTCTGCCGGCATCATATTGGAAGAAAAAAAAGCTTCAGATCTTGCACGTTCACAAAATTTGATATAGTTAGTATGGTAAACAATCCCACCAGCATCTGTATCTTCATAATAGACTCTAATTTTCATATTTTAAACTCCTGTTAAAGATTATATAATACTTTTACTTGTACCTCACATTTGGCTAAAGGAGCGCCAAATATAATAATTTTTGAGTTAAATGAAAGTTCCCATATTTATCTAATCAATCTTACCTTGTTTCTCTCTTATAAATCCACCTATAGCTCCACCAATAGCGCCAGAGATTACAGCGGAGATATATCCCATTTCCATCTGCATACCGAATAGTCCTGCAATAAATATACCTACAGGAGTCATTACAGCACCTATGACAGCATATTTAACTGCTAAGCCGAATTGATTTAAAAAGTTTAACATTAATCAATGCCTACACTAAGTGAATATGTTGTATTTGTACCTCGTCTTGCTTCGTTACGCATAAGATAAACAGATATAGTATAGGTTCCATCTTTTGATAGATTTCCTTTGTAAGGTATACCTGGTTCACCTACAAACAGTGCTTCGTCACCTAAACCTTTACCTGGAGCATAAATGTTAAAGTTTGCATGTTTTGACTTGATGTTTACACGCATATGTTGACCTTTTTTAGCTGAGAGCTTATAGTTTACAGTATCGTATCCTTTTACCTCTCCTTTTACTGTTGTTCCTGTTGTACCTTTATCGAAATGTACTTGGTGTGTAGTAACTTTATCTTTCGCCATTGCCGGAAGTGTCATGAGCCCAGCACATATTGCTGTTGCAAATAGTATTTTTTTCATTATAATCCTTCGTATCTATTTTATATAATTAAAATTGTAAGCCATAAAAATTAAAATATACTTATATGTAGTAGATTTCTTCACTTCTGCTATAATACTTTTTTCTGATACATATTTTGAATTTATCGATTTAGATATGAGTAGTATTGAAGCTAATTTTTATATTGTATTACAATTTGACATATTTTTGGCACAATAAATATTTCTGTGACAAAATGATACTGATGATAATTTTGTTATAATCTAAGTAATAATAATGGAGACTAGAATGAGCCAAACGAGTATAAAATGTCCCAACTGTGGCACGCAGATAGATATAGATGAGATATTCTATCATCAGATAGAAGAGAAGTTCAAACAGCAGCATCTTTCCGAACAGAAAAAACTCAAAGATGAGATAGAAGCAAAACGTAAAGAGTATAAAACACATCTTGATGCGGTTAAGGCACAGGAAAGTGCTCTTAATGAAGAGAAAGAGAAGTTTGATGAAGAGTTGCGTAAAGCTACCAAAGAACAGCTCAAAATTGAGAAAACAAAGTTAGCAGAAGAGCTGAAAAAAGAGCTGGTCGAGGAACAGAGTGCTTCTATGGCACTACTGCAAAAAGAGCTTAAAGAGAAGTCTAACAAACTTAAAGAGCTTCATGAAGCCACAGCCAAAATTGCACAGCTTGAACGTGAAAAAGAGGAGCTGGCTACCAAAGCAAAAGCTGAAGCAGAGTTAGCACTCAATCAAAAACTTGCAGATGAGAAGCTAAAAATCAAAAAGTCACTTGATGAATCAATGGCACTTAAATTTAAAGAGATAGAAGAGGCAAACACACTAAAGCTCAAAGAGCGAGAAGAGCAGATGGAACAGCTCAAGCGTTCTTTGGAAGATGCTAAGCGAAAAGCAGATCAAAGCTCTATGCAGGTGCAGGGTGAAGCTTTAGAACTTGCTATAGAGTCTTGGCTGAGCTCACAGTTCCCTTTCGATACGGTAGATGAGGTCAAAAAAGGCGCTTTTGGTGCTGACTGTGTGCAGACAATCCATACAAGAGAGTTGCAAAACTGTGGGGTCATCTGTTATGAGTCCAAGAACACAAAAGCATGGTCTGATGGGTGGATAACGAAGCTCAAACAAGATATGCTCAAAGTAAATGCAGACTTAGGTGTGCTTGTGACTTCTGTCTATCCTAATGAGATGGACAGAATGGGTTTTGTAGATGGTATTTGGGTTTGCAGTCTCGATGAGTTCAAAGGTTCTGCTTCTCTTCTACGTGAAAGTCTTATTCGTGTACACAAGAGTGTACAAAAAGAGGAAAACAGAGGTGACAAGATGGCATTGCTTTACAACTACCTTACAGGTAATGAGTTTGGAATGCAGATGAAGTCTATTGTCGATGGTTTTATGACAATGCAGACAGAATTGGACAAAGAAAAACGCTCCCTCATGGCAGCATGGAAACGCCGCCAAAAGCTCATAGATGGTGTACTGCAAAACACCACAGAGATGTACGGTTCACTTCAAGGCATCGCAGGAGCTGGTGCACTTGGACATATAGAAGCTTTGGAATTGGAAGCTCCTGAGGATGAAGAATAAGTTTAAAATTCATTAGCAAATACTTTTAAATTTGGTACTTTATAAGTATATTATAGGACAATTGCTCAATAAGGGTAGAATAGTTTAGTGGATATGTAACTCGTTACGACGTTAAACGTCGTAACGAGAGAAGTTTTATCTACGTTTTATAATGCTAGAGTTGTAGGTTGTAATGGTAAAATATAGTGATAATAAAGAAAAAATAGGATATAAGAGTAGATGCTAAAAAAGTTATTTTCAAAGAAGAAAAAAGAAACTATACCAGATCCTCCAGGAAGAACATTTAAAAGGGTTTTAACTGGAGAGTACTTTTCTTGTGAAAAAGAGGGTATTGATGATGCATTTATAGAGAAATCGAAACAAGACAAGATTGATCAGATCTCTACACTGGAATTAAAACCGAAGTTTGTGCGTTTCAGCTATAAAAAAGGGAAAGTAAACGCTGCACATGTGGCATTTCAAAAAGAGGTTTTTGCTAAAAAATGGAATATGATCCATATTACAGAAATGGCATTTACCGTCAGAGTATTGAATTTTGAAGAGTTTGAACGTATGGCAGGGGTCGATCTAAAGAGAGATTTTAAAGACCTGACAGAAGTAGCATATAAAGGTGAAGAACGTCGTAAAGAACAACGTACTTCATAATAGGTAAAAAATAGAATGACAACTCGTTAATGATATGCAATATTTTTTTCTCCTTATGGTGAAGTTTTGATTTTAAAAGAGGGTAAAGAAAAAACATTAAAAAATACTAATTTTCATCAGTATATACTATTTATTGTGAAAGCATAAATTAGCATTTGCAACGTTGGAAGAAGAGAAGAAAATAGAGAGGATTATGCTACTATTCTACTTTTAAAGGATAACACAAATGGGAATTTTTGCTTTACAATCATTTGTTGGAGGTTTTTTAGATGAAGATCTGAAAAATTTCAATAAAGTTTTTGACGATTGGTGTGTACAGTTTGAGAATATAGAAGATGCACAGCTTATGCTAGATACTCTTGAAAAAAATGAGCAGATAAAAATTGTTGAGATTACACCATTGAGTTATCCGAAATACTTTTTTCCTAAATTGCAGGGTATTACACATGCAACACGAGAATATGAAGGAAAAATCATTTGTATTATCGAGCCACAAATGGGTATGAGCTTTCGCATTGCCATATGTGATATGCAGACTAAAAATGTAAGAGTACTTTCAACACGTTACAAGAGTGCACAAAACGTAGAAGGTGCATTTGCCAATTTATCTTTTGATTTATAATATTTATTAGCCCTTACGGCGAAGTTTTGATAGTATGAAAATTTACTTATGTGGTGGGTTGCAAACCCACCCTACGAATTTGACAAAATTAAAAAAAATAGCTAATATAGTACTAAATTAAGTACTTAAAAGGATATTTATTATGACACATATTTTATCGAACTACACTGCGAGTATCTCAGAACTGAAAAAAAGTCCTTCTTCTCTTATTGAAGATGCAGGGGGAGAAGCGGTAGCAATACTCAACCATAATAAACCTAGTGCATATCTAGTGCCTTCTGCATTATATGAAAGCATGATGGATATTATAGATGATTATTATTTGGCACAGCAAGTCAGAGAAAGACTAGATTATGATGAAGAGGATATGATAAAAGTGTCTATAGAAGATTTGTGATATGATTTATGAACTACTATTTATTAAAAAATCAGAAAAAGAGTGGAGAAAACTAGACTTCTCTATACGAGAGCAGTTTAAAAAGAAACTGAAAAAGAGACTTGAAAATCCTCATGTTTCTCATGATAAATTAAGCGGTTTCCCTAATGTATATAAGATAAAGTTACGAAGTTCTGGATTTAGGCTTGCGTATGAGGTAATAGATGAAAAGATTGTTGTGCTAGTGTTGTCTGTAGGTAAAAGAGAAGACAATACTGTATATAGTGAGATTAAAAAGAGAATGGGTAAATAATTTGAACTGTATATTACTACCTAAAAATACCAAAACCATTAGCGATAAAGCGCAAGTTTTACACATTAAAGAGGTACTCAAATCTAAGGTTGGAGATAGTTTAACCATTGGGGAGATTGGTGGTAACATCGGAAAAGCTGCTATTGCTCAAATATCTAACAATGAAATACTCCTTTCTGATGTTGTACTAGACAAAAAACCACCAGTCAAACTGGATTTAACTGTTATTCTTGCTTTACCGCGTCCAAAAGTTTTACGTAGATTGATTATGGATATGGCATCTCTTGGTGTGAATAAACTTATAATTGTAAACTCTTACCGTACTCAAAAAAGTTACTGGCAAAGCCCATTACTAGACCGCATAGATGAGTTTATTTTTGAAGGCTTACAACAGGCTATAGATACAGTGCCATTAGTTGTTGAATTAAAAAAACGTTTTAAACCATTTGTTGAAGATGAATTTCCGGCTTTATTGGTAGATAACAATGGATCTGAAGAGCAAAGTAATGCAGTTATTGCTCATCCTTATGCAACACAGTCTTGGAAAGCATATCTTAATGCTGCAAAGTGCAACACTAACAGTAAAGATAATATGCCAAAGGTACTATGTATCGGGGCAGAAGGTGGTTGGATAGACTATGAAGTTGATCTGCTTTGCAAACATGGTTGTAGAGCTGTTAGTTTGGGAGAAAGAATCTTACGAACAGAAACTGTGGTGAATGTCTTACTTGGTCATTGGTTGGAGATAGAGTAAAAGAGACGGGCAAAAATAACAACTTTACTTCCCATTCTCTTTTACTACAAGATCTTATGCCAAAAACTATTTTTCTTTGGGATTTAACAAATCTTTTTTCAATCTTTCAAAACCATCTTTTAGATCATCTTCATCTACATTTGAGTAAAGGTCACGATAGTAAGTATATTGTAACTTCAAACCTTTGCGAAGCTTTAATTTTATATAACTTTTTGGAAAATCACCCATATTTTTACTCATTATATTGTTCGTACTATTACAGACAATATCTTTTTTAGACTCAAGAGTTAAACTGAAATTACAACTATCATTAAATGAATATAGCTTCTCTAAATCACGTAGTAGCTTTTTGTCTTCACTCAGTTTATTTAGTTTCATACAACTTATGGGACGTTGTAAATCAGAACCTATAGTAACAATTGGCTCCGCCTTCTTTTCATAAGTAACAAAGAATATAAGAGTAAGAAAAATTAAGCTGAAAAAGTATAAATATTTTTTCATTTTATTGAAACTATCCCTATACCTAAACACTTTTTAATTTAGTAAAATGTTTAAGTGCATCTTTCATTAGTGAAATATGGTAATTCTCTTGATGATTAATGAAGTCAAAGAATTTTGCCAATTCAATACTGTCTTTGCCTACAGCTTCAGAGAGTTTTTTACACTCCTCTTTTGCTGCAAGCTCTTCATTTATTCCATCGTTTAGAAATTTTACTATATCGTCTATCTGGTAAAGCTCTTTCATGATTGTTCTAGGTACTGCCAATATACCCATTTTTGCGCCCATCTCTCCAAAACTTTTTAGGTGGAAAAAACTCTCGTCTATGAGTATTTGGAAGATTCTATTTAAGTAAGCATCATTGCTGTGGGCTTTTAAGTAGTTGTATATCATAATGAGTTCATACTCTTTGTAAGTCTCTTCAAACAAAAAGAGTGTCAAGGCATCTGTCGCTTCTTGTGTGAGTGAAATATTTGGAAAAAGACGCTGCATGTTGAACGCTGTGACTACTTCATCTTTCATGTTTTTAAGCACATCTTGCATGTATTGAATATCTTTAGCAATACGTGCGTCTAATTCTTTCTCAAGAGAGCTTTGTAAATGTACGTTTATATCATCTAGTCTTCTGTTTATATCATTTAAAATATCGCTGAGTTTTTCTACTTTTATGGGGATCGGGCCTCTGTCATAACTATATGATTCATTTAACTCAATGAGTTCATTTTCAAGCCATGTAAAGTGTCGAAAAAGTATGTCTGAAAAATCAAAAAGAACTTGTTTATTTTCTGTTTTACTCATAAATCCTGCCATAAGCATCTCTAACCAAACTTCATGTGTTTTTATCATTAATGTTTTCATGCTATTTTTCTTCCTCTTTTGTCTCTTCTTTTGGTGCACAGCTGTTGGATACTTGGTAAGTAATAGCTGGATAGTCTGGATCAGATTGACGTTTTTCATAAGTATCTACTGCTGCTTTTATGGCAAGTGCTACCATTTCTGAACAAGCGGCATCTTCAGGAGGGAGTTTGTCTAGAAGGTTCATCGTAGCTTCAACAAGATTTTTAATACCATTTAAGTTAAGACCTTTAGCTTCTTGTGTCAGCATAGATCCAGCGACAACTGTTGTTGTACACCCGATGGCTTGAAAACGTATATCTTCAACATATGGTTGATCTTCATCTTTTCCTACTTTTAGATAAATAGCAACTTTTTCACCGTTATCAGGATTTTTCCCAATACCTTGTGCATCTGTATCTTCCAATGTCCCGTAATTTTTAGGTTCCATCATATGTTCTATTAGTTGGGCGTCCATGTTCATATATAATACTCCTTAGTTAGCATATTATTGAGATTATTATATCATTTCTGATTTAGAATTGGAACGTATATCATTTTATTGATATAATAATAAAAAGTTCCTCTGCTATAAGTAGAGAAAGAGAAACTTATTGATGGAAAAAAGAATGAGTAATTCATAATGTATATAGAGATGAAACAAAAAGATATTAGAGTTTTAAAAGAGAAGCTTTGGTTGAAAAATGCTAAGAAATGTCCTGTCTTAGGTAAAGTTATAGCACTCGACAAAATGGTGCTTGATCATGCACATAAAAGAAATGATGAAGTGTATTCACCTACCAAAGGTGTGGTGAGAGAGGCATTGGACAAGAGAGCTAATGCAATTTTGGGTAAGCTGGAAAATGCACTCAAAAGAACAGGCTTGGGGTATGAAGAGGACTTTGATCTGCCTACATTCTTAAGAAATGCAGCTGATTATTTTGAGAAGGGTGCCTATGTAGATGAAGAGGGCAATATGTATGTACACCCCAGTGAAGTGCCAAAAGAGCCGAAGCTTAGTAAAAGTAACTACAATAAGCTAAAAAAGCTATATGATAAAGAACCTTTTACAGCAAAAAGAAAAGGGCAGAAGAAAAAACCTATGCCAGACTTTCCTGCAAGCAAAAAACTAACCAAAACACTTAAAGTTCTGTTTGAAAAGTATGATATCTCTCCGTATAATTAAGATGAACAACTTACATGGGAGATGCCAGCTATTTCAAAAAGTTTTAAAGGCTTTTGTCTATAGTACTTCTCTTCAATCTCTTTTGACTGTTCCTCGTATGGATTTGTCATGATCTCCTGTAATTCATGAATAAGAGAGTACTCTCCTTCTCTAGCTTGCTGATAAGCAGGTACAAGGAACCATTCTCTTAGTGTGTATTTTGGATTGACACTTTTCATTTGTTTAGAAAGCTTTTCATGCAATTCAGGTGAAGTAGCATTTATAAGAGAATTCCATCTCTGTAACCATTGTCTCCATCTTTTTAAAATGTTTTCATTGGTTAAAGCATTATTGTAAAAACTTTTTCTTAGTGCTTCAATCTCTTTAGGAAGCATAGAGAGTTCACGAAAGAAAATAGTATAGTCAACAGAAGTTTCTATCATTAAATTTATGAGTTCATTGAAGAGTGTAGCATTAAAAGTACTAAGTCCAAGCTTTGCGCTCCACATTTTTTTCATCTCATGATGCATTATTTCAGAAAACTCTTTTCTTATATTGTCTAGTTGAAGAAGCGCATTGTTATCTGAGCCAAGTAAAGGTTGTAAAGCCATACAAAACATATGGAAATTACGCTCTGCAGCATTTGGTTGATTTAGGAATGAGAAGTGTACTCCTCCACCTGTCCATGGTTGATATTTTGGGTCAAACATATCTATGAATCCAAATGGTCCGTAATCTAGGGTGAATCCTCCTGCGGCGCAGTTGTCACTATTGAAATTTCCTTGGCAGTAGCCAACCCGTATCCAGTTTGCTACAAGTGAGGTGAGACGAGAGCGGAACTCACTAGCTAGCAAAATCACTTTTTCTACAGTAGTTAAATTTTTGTCAATAACTTCACTATACTCACGATCTATCAAATGTAAGACAATCTTTTCAAGTTCTTCCATCGCTTTTGGATGTTCATTTTTTCTAACTCGACGAGCAAATAATTCAAGTTGACCTACCCGAATAAATGAAGGTGCAACACGAGTTGAAATTGCAACAGCTTCATCTATCATGATTTCTGGATCTTTTGAGTGTGATTCTTCTCTAAACCATGGGCGTTTCACTCTATCTGTTTTTGAAGTGTAAAGACTCAATGAGCGTGATGTTGGCACACCTAGAGCATACATATGCTCTTGTGCCAAAAATTCACGGATACTAGAGCGTAAGACAGCACGACCATCTGCACCACGACAGTATGGAGTACGTCCTCCACCTTTAAGCTGCATTTCCCAACGTTTTCCATTTAAAATAGCTTCAAAGATGGACATTGCACGACCATCACCGTATCCGTTTCCTGTTCCAAAAGGGCACTGTTGGTAGTATTCGGTACCGTAAATAGAAAGTGCATATCCACATGCCCAACCGATCTTTTTCATTGGTGCTGGTACCTTAGAAATATTGCCAGAGAACATGCTCATAAAGTCGTCAGATTGTGCCATTTTATTGTCAAAACCAAGTTCCTGAAATAAGATCTTACTATGCGAAATGTACTCTGGAGCATTAATATGAGTTGGCTTTACAGGTACATAGTGCCCGGAGAATACTTCTCTTGGATCATGGTCTACACCATCTTCTTTTGCTTCAGTGTCCGAGTTAAGTGTATCTACAAAAGAGTAGTTTGCATAGGCTGCTAAATCTTCAAGATTTTTTATAGTTGTATGTGTTGAAGTATTTTGTTTTATTATTTTCATAATTGTATTTTAACGATTTTATTATATTTATTGCTAAAATATTATTATAAATTTTTTTTGATAAAATATAAAACATAAAATTGAATATTAAGGATTTTTATTGCCCTATGTACTTAAAAAATATGATGTCAAAGAAGGCGATAAATTAGAAGGCAATAAATCAGAACATAAAAAAGTAGAAGATTTTTTAGTAGATGTCGTTCAACTCACTGAAACATTGGCACTTAAACTTTTGAAAAATGGCAGAATAGTAGACCATAAAAAGAGGCGTTTGCAAAAAGGTAAAGTGTTAAAATCTGGATATATAGAAGTTTTAATCTTCGAACCCATAACCAAAGGTTTAAAGCCACTCTTTCAAACAGAACATTTTGCAATCTTCGATAAACCATCAGGTCTACTTGTACACCCTACAGTTCGTTCTCTAGAGTACACTCTTTTAGATGAAATACGATACCAGTTTGGAGATGAGGCTAACTTAGTACACCGTATAGATGCAGAGACATCAGGACTCATACTTGTCTCTAAAAATGGCTATTCTCAGTTTTTATTAAAAGAGATGTTTGTAAAAAAAGAGTTTGTTAAAAAATATAAAGCTATAGTAGAAAAAGAGTTAAAAGAAGAGATTTTAATCGATGAAAAGATTGAACCTTCAGATGGGATCATAAATTTAAAAATGAAAACATCAGCAGATGGAAAAGAGTCTACTACTCTGATACGCCCATTATGTTACGATAAAGCTAACAACCAAACATTAGTAGAAGCCATACCATACACTGGAAGACAACATCAAATAAGAGTACATTTAGATTCCATATCACATAGAATTATTGGTGACCCAATATATGGACTTGATGAAAATTATGTAGATAACTTTTTAAATGATAAGGTAGAAATAGATGAACGCATAAAAGTAAGTGGTGCATCTAGACTTATGCTTCATGCTTATTATTTGGAGTTTACTTTTTTAAATTCTACTTATATCTTTTGTTCTAAGCAATCATTTTCTAATGTACCTGATGATAATTTAAAGATATAATAGCAATATCTAAAACAAGGCATATTCATGGCAAAACATCCAACACTTTTACAACACTTTCGCTCTTTTGCATACCAAAATAACATCAAAGATTTCAATATAGCTTTGGAGTATTTTACTGTTTTTGGTGGTACAGGGTGGCAGATTGATACCTCTAAGAGTGTTGGAACACTTATAGGAGAAAAAATACTTTGTAACTATGTGCCACTTCATGAAAGTATGACTCGATATACACATAATAATGGTTTGTATCATATGATACTGAATATTATAGCTTTGGGTGTAAACCATGAAAAAGATGTATTTAAAAAAGCAAAAGTAGGTAAAGAAAAAGGTGAAGAAGCCATAGATTACTTAATTGGCAAAAGTTTAATAAAGTTCGATTTATCTATTGAAGAACCTTTAACACAAGAGAGTGGTAAATCTGACAGAATACTCTTTAACTTACCTTTTATGCGTTTTTGGTTTGCTATGATCTCTCCTAACTATCAAGGCATTGAGAAGGGTGAGTATGATGAGTTTATTGCTAAATGGCATAAAGTAAGAGGGAATTTTTCTGTCTTATTATCTAACATGTTAATATTGGATCTGCTAAAAGAGAGATATAACAAAAAGAATTTAGAAGACCCCATTGTAGAAATAGGATCTTACTACGATAAAAAAGTAGAAATAGACATACTTGCAAAAACAAAGTCAGGTTCCATGATTGCTGGTGCATGTAAATACTCTAAAACTTTAGCAAAAATAAACATGATAGATACGCTCATAGAGAAATGTACAAAAGCACAATTGGATATTGCTGATTATGTACTTTTCTCTAAAAATGGATTTACTACAGAAGTAGAAGAGCTAAAGGAGAAGGAAGTGATACTTTTATCTCAAATAGAACTTTCTACATTGTTAGATAACTTGAGTAATGAGGACTTATTGTCCTATACAAATAAAAAATATTAGACTTTTCTAGATTTGGTTAATCCAGAAAGTATTTGCTATTGTAACTATAAGTATGATTCCAACGATATTAAATATAAATCCGTACATTGCCATTGTTTTTATGGAAATAACACCAGAACTCATGGCTATTGCATTTGGTGGCGTAGCAATAGGTAACATAAATGCATAAGAAGCACATACTGTTGCTACCATCATAATAATAGTTGGATCAATACCCGCATTTTTTGATACTTCATATAAAATTGGAAGCATAATTGCAATTAGAGCTGTGTTAGATGTAATTTCGGTTGTAAAGGTAACTATAACAGCAATAATTATGATGAATGCAAGAAGAGATAAAGATGAATAAGATGTAAGTATTGTTGCAATCTCTCCTGCCATTCCCGTTTTTGTAAATGCAGAAGCTATTGAAAAACCAGCACCAAAAAGAAACATAATTCTATAAGGAATATTGTGTTTGTCATCCATCCAATTTAATATTGAGAATGGTGGTGCGAAGAGAAGTAAACCCGCAGATAGTAAAATACCTGGCTCAGAAAGTCCTAATCCGTTATAGTAAGGACGTATAGGAGCATTTATTATCAGTAAGAAAATAAGAGAAAGTATTACATAAACTACTTTTTTCTGATCTTTGCTAAGAGGTTCAGTTTTTAACTTATTGTCTATCTTATAATCCTTTAACCCCATGCTTAGAACAAATCCAACTACTATGAACATAGTTAAAACAAGTGGAGAAACAATATACATCCACTTAGCAAAAGGTATAGCTTCAAGTCCCATCTCTTCCATAATACCCATTAAAATAAGGTTTGGAGGAGTACCAATAGGAGTTAAAATACCACCAATACTTGCACCGTAAGCAATACCAAGTGCCAAGCGCATTTTTAGTTTTATATCTTCTGATAAAAAGAGGGCGATTGGTAGTAAAAGAAGAGTAGTTGTTGTATTTGAAAGAACTGAGCTTAGTAAACCCGATGTAATGATGAGTGCAAATATAATACCTCTTGCAGAAGATGGAAAAATATTTAACATTTTGTTAGCAATAACCTTGTGAAGTCCAGTTTTTTCAACAGCAATTGCAACAAGAAAACCACCCATAAACAGGTAAATGATTGGATGAGCGTAATTTACTGTAGTCTCTTTAGTTGTTAAAATTTCAAAAGAGGGGAACATAATAATTGGTAACATGGAAACAACTGCCAGTGGAAGACCTTCGTTTGTCCATAGTGTTACTATAAACACAATTGATGCAACCAGAAGTGCCTGTGGTAGTGTGAAAAATGATACCATTGCTAAAAAAGCTATTACCCCTAAAACAAAAGCTATAAAAATTTTTTTTGTTTGTTCCCGTATAGTCATATAATCCTCCGTTATTGTTTTGATAATTAAGAATACATGAATAAGTATAAAATTATGTTAAAATATATTAAATTATTTAAAAAAGAGGAATAATATGAATACAATTTTATATAATGGAAAGAGTGTTGAAGTTTCTAAAGTTATATGTATAGGACGCAATTATGTTGAACATATTGAAGAGTTAGGAAATGAAATTCCAGAATCTATGGTTGTATTTAATAAATCAAATTCAGCAATAACAGACACACTCTACTACTTTTCTGAAAATTGTCGTTTTGAGGGTGAAATATGTTTTCTTATTAGAAATTCATCTATAGCTGGCATAGGTTTTGGGTTAGACTTGACTCATGCAGATATACAGAATAATCTTAAGAAAAAAGGTTTACCTTGGGAACGCGCAAAATCTTTCGATAAATCAGCAGTATTGAGTGATTTTATTTCATTGGATGTAGATGTTGAAACTTTAGGAATGGAACTATATATTAATGACAAATTAATTCAATTTGCAAATTACGATCTTATGATGTATAAACCAGATGTCATGATAAAAGAGATAGCAACATTTATGAGTTTTGAAGACAATGATATTGTAATGTCTGGTACACCAAAAGGAGTTGCTACTTATGCTCTTGGTGATGTGTTTGTAGGTAGAATATATACAAATGACACACTTTTACTTGAAAAAAAATGGATAGCACAATAAAACATAAAAAACTAATGTAAGCTGGGTTATACTTAATCATATATGATATAAGGAACTTATATGAGTACTCATAATAAAAAAACAATAGAAAAACATTGGTTACAACTTGCTGTTTTTGTTTTTGGTTTAATTGTATGGTTTGTGCCTACACCTGCAGGTCTTGAAACTCAAGTTTGGCATCTTTTTGCCATTTTTATAACAGCAATTGTTGCAGTTATAATTAATGCCATGCCTATTTTTACATCTTCCATTATAGCATTGGCTGCTGTTGTTCTAACCGGTACATTGACAACTAAGCAAGCATATAGCGGTTTCTCTGAAGATTTTATTCTTCTTATTATTGTAGCTTTTCTTATTGCAAGAGGTGTTATTAAATCTGGCTTGGGGAAACGTATTGCTTTTTTGATTATAAAAAAGTTTGGTACTTCCAGTTTGAAGCTTGGATACTCAATAGTTGCAGCAGATATGTTTATATCTCCAGCATTCCCAAGTAATACTGCCCGTTCAGGTGTATTGTTTCCTATTGTAAATGCCTTAGCATCAGATAGTGGTTCTAAAGTAGCAGATGGCACAAGAAAAAAAATCGGATCATTTCTAATGATGACATCAATGGCTGGTATTACACTATCATCAACACTTTGGCTAACGGCAATGGCAGCTAACCCTGCTGGTGCAAAAATGGCAAAAGAGGTAGGTATAGATATATCTTATGGTTCATGGGCATTGGCAGCTTCTGTTCCTGTAATTGTTTTGTATTTTTTGGTTCCTTGGATTATTTTTAAAATATATCCTCCTGAACTAAAAGAGACACCAGAAGCTCCAGCTATTGCAAAAGCAGCACTTGAAAAGATGGGTCCAGTTTCAAGAAATGAATGGATAATGGCTGTTACTTTTATAGCTATGGTAACTATGTGGATTATGTCAGCTACATGGGGCTTTGAGAAGACTGCTGTTGCCTTTTTGGGTCTTGGTGTTTTGATGCTTGCAAACATATTTACTTTAGAAGACTTAAAGGGTGAGGGAAATGCACTTGGAACACTTGTATGGTTTGCCATTTTATATGCTATGTCAAAGTATTTAAATGAGTTAGGTTTCATGGGTTGGGTTGGAGAGCATATATCTACATCAGTTGCTGGTCTTCCTTGGCCAATTGTTTATGCCTCACTTATTGTAGGTTATGTGCTTATACACTATTTCTTTGTTTCTCAAACAGCACAAATGTTAGCACTCTTTTCAGTCTTTTTATCTGTTGGTATAGATGCAGGCGTTCCTCCTGAAATGATGGCATATATGTTACTCTTTGCAACTAACTTTAATGCTGTCATATCTCCTCAAGGTTCATCTGCCAATGTTATTTATACTGGTAGTGGTTATATTGAACCAGGTGAGGTGTACAAGGTTGGTGGTGTAGTAACGTTGGTAAATACAACTGTATTCCTTACCCTTGGAACGGCATGGCTTATGTTTATAATTTGATTATTAAACAAATAGGAACGACAATTATTGACATGTGGTATAATCATGTCAATTATTTTACATAAACAAAAAGTTTAACCATTAGGATACTAAATGAGATTAATTTTATTGGGTATCTCTATTTTTCTTACTTTTCTATCTGCGGATGAAGAGAAACATAGAGAGCTCATACCTTTTTCAAAAACTGAATTTACATACATAGATAAAGCCGGTAATGAAACAGATATAGATATGACAGGTAAAGAGTTCATTTTTGTATCTGTTCGTGAAGAAAATAGTGATGGGAGATTTTACGCTGTAGATAAAGATGGAACAGTTTGGCTAAGTGGTGGTATCTCATCTGGAGAAGAGATTGGTTTTACCCCCTCTGGAAAATGGAAAGTTTTAAGAAAAATTCGATTTTATACATCAAAAACTTATCCTGAAGAAGATGGATCAAACAATATGGATTATAGTCTATTTTTCACAAAATGGGGACATGCTCTTCATAAAGGAAGTATAAACAATACATCTCATGGTTGTATACATGTTGAAGAGAATGACATTAGAAGACTTTTTGCATGGGCGAAGTTAGGTACACCTGTTTTTATCTCTCGACATCGTTACATACAATTTGCAAGACCTGACTTGAAACGTATATATCTGACAGAAAAACAGTATAGACGAGCAAAACGAAGATAAAATTCTAATAACTGTAAATATTTTTATATAAATAGGGAAATTAAATGAAAAAAATTCATATTTTTATCATTATGATAAGTTTGCTCATCTTAACAGCATGTAGTTCTTTACCAAATGTATATCCTCGTACTACTTCTTATGCTTTGACTTCATATAAATCTACCAATATTGGTAAAGTTTTGGAAAAAGAAGTTGCTCTTCACAATGGAAAATCTGGTTTTGATGTTATACGTTATGGTCGTGAAGCATTTACTGCACGTATTGCCATGACTGACTTGACAGAGAAAACACTTGACTTGCAGTATTATATTTGGGATTCAGATGAAACAGGAAGATTGCTTGCCTTGCATACATTACAAGTGGCTGACAGAGGAGTAAAAGTACGTGTACTTTTAGATGACATAGGTTTGGAGAGTCATGACAAGATGATTGCAGCTTTAGATGCCCATCCAAACATCGACATACGTATTTTTAATCCTTTCTCTAACCGTAATTGGCATATATTTGACATGCTTTCTGATACAGAGAGAGTAAACCACCGTATGCATAATAAAACAGTCATTATGGACAATGCTTTTGCAATTGTGGGTGGACGAAACATAGGAAATCACTACTTTGGTGTTTCTGATGAGAGTAATTTTAGAGATATGGATATTGCAGCAGTTGGACCTATTGTGCGTGATGTTTCTAAAATGTATGATTACTTTTGGAATGGTAAATGGTCTGTACCTATCTCTGTAATTACAAAGAAAAAATATACTATGAAAGATCTTGAGAAAGAGAGAAAAAAATTAGAAAAGAAAATTAAAAAAGATCGTTATCCATATCCTTTAGCTAAAGATAGCAAAAAATTACAGTCTAATTTGAAGAAATTAATGGAAGATTTTGTCTGGACAAGTAAAGGAAGAGTACTCTGGAATGACCCTGCTCAGATGAGGTTGGAAAGAGATAAACAGACACATACAATAATATCTTCTCTTCATAAACGGGTTAATAAAGTCAATAAAACTCTTTTAATGGAATCAGCATATTTTATACCAAGAGAATATGGTATAGAACATTTAAAAAAGTTAAGAAAAAAAGGTGTAAAAGTACGTATTTTGACCAACTCTTTGAAGTCAAATGATGTTCTGGCTGCCTATGCCGGTTACAATAACTATAGAGTAGAATTATTGAAAATAGGTGTAGAAGTGTATGAACTTAGAGCTGATGCAGGTAAAAGTAAACTTATAAATCATACTTTGACAGATTCAAATAAAAAAGTATCTACAGCACTTCATGCAAAGATCTTTGTGTTTGATGATAAAGATCTTTTTGTAGGCTCTTATAATCTTGACCCTAGATCTTCCAAGATCAATACAGAAGGAGGGATTTACATACCGAGTCCTGTATTGGCAAAAAGGGTCATATCATTTATGGATGAAGGTATAAACCTTAAAAATGCATATAGACTTAACTTAGATAAGAGTGGTCATATAACTTGGACTACAATTGAAAATGGAAAAAAAGTTGTCTATACTTCAGAACCAAAAACTTCTGTATGGGATAAAATGAAAGTTAGTTTTTTGCAGATTTTACCTTTAGAAGATCAACTTTAATAACTAAGAAAAAGGATCTTGAATATTATGAAAATAATGATCGTATTGAACGGTAAAAAAGCAGGATTAGCAGAGTTACGCAATGATATTTCTATCTTTCGTGAAGAGCAATCAGATGTTCATATACGAGTAACTTATGAATATGGTGATGTAGCACGTTTTCTTGATGAAGCTGTTAAAAACTCTGTAGATAGATTTATTATTGGTGGTGGTGACGGTTCTGTTAATGAAGCCATTGATGCTTTGGCAAAACTTCCAAAAAAGAAAAGACCTCTGCTTGCTATACTTCCTTTAGGTACGGCAAATGACTTTGCAAGAGCCTGTACTATTCCTCTTGGATCTTTAGAAGCTTTACGTTTTGCTGCTTCTGCTAGTCCAACTCTTATTGATATTGCAAAAGCCAATGATCGTCATTTTATTAATATGGCAACAGCTGGCTTTGGTGCTAAAGTGACGGCTGAAACACCTGTAGAGTTGAAAAATTTTCTGGGTGGAGGTGCGTATACGTTAACAGGTGTACTCAAGGCACTTGATTTTATTCCTTACAAAAGTAAGATAGTGACTCCCAACCATGAACTTGATCTTCAAGGTATCTTTGCCGGAGCAATTTGTAACGGTAGACAAGCAGGTGGAGGACAGGTACTTGCACCTCTTGCCATGATCAATGATGGTTTGTTAGATATTATTAGTATTTTAGAGTTTAAACTGATCGATATACCGCAAGTACTTTGGGAGATACAGAATCCATCTGCTAATGGTCAATTTATTAAATATCTGCAAACTCCATGGGTAGAGTGCAGTGCACATGGAGATATACCAGTAAATCTTGATGGAGAACCTTACCACAACAGTAATATACGTTTTGAAATTATTCCCTCTGAAATCGATCTTATCATACCTAAGGATGCTCCTTGTCTAATATAGAATCTAATAAAAGTTTGAAAGTTCTTCATTTCAGTGATATACATGTAGGAATGCAAATTCGACATATGAATTGGAAAAAGTGGTTCTCAAAACGTGCTATAGGTGCTATAAATCTTCTTCGAGGACGAGCTAAATATTTTGATGAAGCTGAAGAGAAAATTGCTGCTATTGTTCGTTTGAAAGAGGAACATAATATAGATCTTGTTATCAATACCGGTGACTATACAGCACTTGGACTTGAGTTGGAGCTGGAATTGGCAAAAAGTTTTGTTGAGCCTCTTATGTCTCCACCACAAAGCTATGTGACTGTACCTGGCAATCATGATATTTATGTTCATGAAGGTAACTCACACTACCGTTTTTCTGAACAATTCTGTTCCGTTTTGCAAAATGATTTACCCGAATATTGTAGAGGAGGGCATTGGCCACTTGTGCGTTTAGTAGGTGACGATGTTGCAGTAGTTGCTGTGAACTCTTCTCGTCCAAATCCATGGCCATGGCGTTCCAATGGTGAAATTCCAAAAGAGCAGTTAGAAGCTTTGAGTGAGATATTTGTTGATGAGCGTGTAAAAGAACGCTTTATATTTGTCATTACCCACTATGCTCCTAGACTTGACAATGGAAAACCTGATAAAAAACTGCATGGTCTCATAAATGCTGATGAGTTTTTAGATCGTTGTAGAGTATTAAAAAAAGGTGCAATACTTTTTGGACATATACATAAAGCCTACAATATAAACGTTGAAGGCTTAAATGTACCTCTAATCTGTTCAGGATCTGCAACAATGGAAGGTAAAGAGGGACTTTGGATATATGAAGTAAAAGATAAGGTCTTGACTACAAAACAGATGAAGTGGAATATAGATAGATATATCCCTGTCTATTAGTATGCTTTTGATATACTTTTTAGATTATATAAAATATATGGAGAAATGATGAAAAAACAATTTAAATTATTGATTATGGTGCTGACTATTGTATTGTCTGTATCTCAGGTATATGCTGCGGAAGAGACAGGAAAAGTACATTCTGTTACAACGGAGAATGTTAATATACCTTTAGATCAATTTACATTAAAATTGGGAGCGATGACTGCTGACGAACTTTTTGTAGAAGCAGATGCATGGTTAAAACTACTGCAAGCAGATGCAGCTAAAGTGTATGATAAAAAAATTGATGTCAAAATTGAAAATGAGAAAATTCTTAAACTAAAAGAGCAAAATGCAACAGACTCTAATATAGAAAAAGATAACAAGATTAAAGATAATTTTCTTATTGAGCTGAATGATCTTCGTAGTATACGTAAAGATAAAGAAGATAAACTTTCTGCCATTTTGACTGAAATCAATGAACGAATAGGTTTAGATGAAAAAGGATTAGAGAAGGAAGAGGTAAAGCCTTATAGACGTTATTTAAAGTCTGTAAGTGGTATTTCTGATGAAATTACTGATCCAGAAACTTTTATAAAATCTGCAACAGCATGGATGTTCTCTAAAGATGGAGGCAAATTGTGGCTCATTAATTTCCTTGAATTTATGGCAATACTTTTCTTCGCATATCTTATTTCTAAAATTTTAAGCAATGGTGTGAATAAAGCTTTTGAAATGTCAAATAATAAATCACAACTGCTTAAAGATTTTATTGTAAATATTGTATCTAAAATGGTTATGCTCATAGGTGTACTGATGGGTCTTTCAATATTGGGTGTAAATATGGGTCCAGTTTTAGCATTTGTAGGGGCAGCAGGATTTGTTGTTGCTTTTGCATTGCAAAATACATTAAGTAACTTTGCCAGTGGATTAATGCTTATGCTTTATAGACCATTTGATATTGATGATGTTGTAGATGTAGCAGGTGTTATAGGTACGGTTAAATCTATGACTCTTGTGACAACATCTGTTATGACAGCAGACAACAGACTAATGATAATCCCAAACAATACAATTTGGGGAAATATCATAACTAACGTTACACATTCTGATAAACGTAGAGTCGATCTTACTGTTGGTATAGGTTACAATGAAAGTATTGAAAAAGCACAGAAAGTGTTGGAAGATATTCTTTCTAATCATCCTCTAATTCTTAAAGATCCTGAACCTGCAGTAAAAGTACATGAATTGGCAGACTCTTCAGTGAACTTCATTGTCCGTCCATGGACATTGACTGCAGATTACTGGACTGTTTACTGGGAGATTACAAGACGTATTAAAGTACGTTTTGATGAAGAGAACATTAGTATACCGTTCCCTCAAAGAGATATACATATCATCTCTTCTGTTGATGCTGAACCACAAAACCAGAAAAAGCGAGCATTTACTAAAAAGAAAGCAGAACAAGTAGATGTTAATGAAATGGAGAGTGGTGATGAGGACAATAACTGAAAATAAAGGTTTCTCTATATGTTTGTAAAGTTTATAAAACGTGCAGTATTTTTTCTAATTGCTCTAGAACTACTCTATGTTCTTATTTTTAATGCTGCATTAAATATGGACTTGACACAAAGGCTTATTAACAAAGTTAAGCCTGAAAAGTTCCAAATTACATGGAACAATGCATGGACACCTTATCCATTTAAAGTACATATTGAAGATGCCTCTGTCTGGGGTGCTTCTTCTTCACAAAAATGGAAAGTTAATGTAGGTGAAGCCACTGCATATTTGTCACTTTTACCATTATTGAAACATAAGGTAAAAGTGTACGACATTGATGCTCAGAATGTAGATTATTTTCAGCGTCCTGTCAAGCTTGACGATGAAAAAATCAAACTTGCATCTTATTTTGCTCCTCTACAATCTTCTGAAACAGTTTCAAAAAAAGCAAAATCTACTGAGCATAAAAAAACAAAAGTAAAAAAAGAGAAAAAACCTTGGAAGATAACTCTTGAAAATATTAGTGCTAAAGGAGAACACTCTTTTTGGATAAATCAAGCTAAAGGTGATTTCTCGGGAGATGTCCAAGTAGATAAACTTCGTATTGAAACAAACTCTGGCCCTTTTTCTGTTGAAAATGGAAAATTGAATATTACGATGGATGCTCTTCATATTGCAGAGAAAAAAGATGTATTAACTCAGAGTAAAATCAAGGGAAGTGTTGCTATTGCACCAATTGTGTTTTCTAAAAACAAAGGTTTAAAAATACTCTCTTTCCTATCTCTTGATACAAAGATCAAATCTCAAATGGGAAGTTTGGATATTTTAAATATCTACATGCATCGTTTGGATGATTCAAGTATAAGTGGTAAAGGTATTTTGAATGGGCATATCGTTTTAGACAAAGGCATATTATTGCCAAATACAGATCTAAAAATAGATGCAGATACCTTGTTGCTTAATGTAAAAGAGTACAGTGTAAAAGGTGAAGGTGAAATTTTACTTAAAATTGTCAGTGAAGCTCCAAAAACAGTGCAAGCAAGCATCAATTTTGATACTTTGAATGCCTATATGCAGGAAAATGAAAAGCAGAGTGAACTCTTTAGTGGAAATAAATTGACAGTGAAAGCCAAAGGTTCTTCACAACTTTACCCTATACCGGAAAAAGTAGATATTTTAACATCTGTCTCTATGGAAATACCTTCTGTGAATGTTAAAAATATTTCTGTTTTTCAGCACTTTGTCCCTAATAAGTGGGCATTTGAACTTGAAAAAGGATCAGGTGAATTACATTTAAAAGCAGCATTAGATAAAAAACAGGCTTATATAGATATGCAGTTACTTGCAAAAGAGGCAAAGTTACGTTTTTCTAAAGACTCTTTTCAAAGTGATCTTGATCTTGTTGTAAAACTTGATGCAAAACTGCAGAAGCATCAAACAGGACAGATTTTAAAAACAGATATGTCAGGTTCTTACATTGCTTTGAATAATACAGTGCTTGCTAAAGAGAAAAAAACATCAAAAAAATGGGATACTCATTTAAATATAGATGAAAGTACTTTTTCTCTTAATTTACCTAAAGAGATTAAAAATATAAATGCAGAGAGTTTTAATATAAAGAAAATACTTTCTTCTTCTGATGCTTCTTTAAAAGTCTCCGGTCTCATTTCCCAATTTGATTGGCTCAATCTCTTATTGAAAAATTCACTCAATCTGCACTTAGAAGGAAGAGGTGAGATAAAAGCAGATTTGAAGCTTGATAACGGATTGTTTAGAAAAGGAAGTACTATAGCAATTGTTCCAAAAGATCTTCATCTTGGTCTGCTTGATTACCTATTTACAGGAGATGGGCATTTCCTCTTCTCTGTTGTAGAAGGAGGAGATAAACCCTCTTTACATTTCAATATAGCACTCAATGATGCCAAGATGAAAAGATACAATGAAAAACAGGCGATGATAGAACATGTACATGCCCAACTTGAAGGTGAAGTTAAAGAGTTAGATCTTAAAAAAGAGCAAAAAGATATAGAGCTACATTTGAAGATCCCTTCAGCAAAAATAAAAAATATAGCTATATATAACTCATACATTCCTAAAAATTCACCTTTTAAGCTTACAAAAGGAAGCGCAGCTATGCATGCAGATATTGTTCTGAGTTCAAATAATGCCAAAGGGTATGTTAAACTAAAAACAGATGCTTTAACGATGCAAACAGACGATCAGAAAATTGCTGCAAGATTAACTATGGATATGAAGATCAACAGTGGTGTTCCTAAAAATATGGCATTTGACATTGCAGGTTCAAACATTGTTATTGACCAGGCAAAAGTATTGGGTGCAACGACAAGTTACAAACAGCAGGACTGGTATGCAAAAGTCAATTTGAAAAAAGCCAATGTGGTATGGAGAAAACCTGTAAAACTTCAATCGGAGACTACACTTAGTATTAAAGATTCTAGACCTATCGTTGCAATGATGGACAATCAAAAAGAGAAACATAACTGGCTTTCCAAACTGATAACTATTCAAGATATAAAAGGTACAGCAAAAGTCAATATGGCAAATAATATCATCTCTTTTCCTTATGCATTTGTGAAAAGTGACAAAATAGATATTGGAGCAAAAGGTGTTATTTCAGAAGCTTTACGTGAAGGGATGTTCTATCTACGTTATAAAAAGCTCAAACTGCTCTTAAAGACAAGGAATGGAAAGAAAAATATTGATATTTTTCATGTCAAAAAAACTTTTGATAATTATATGATTCCTTAATTTTGCATTTTGTTGAAACTGTGATAGCAAAAAGCAATAATATAAACTATAATAAGTTTTAAACGTAAAAATAGAGTTTTGTGTTAGTGAAAATCTATTTATTTACGTTAGCTACTTTAAGAAAGGATAGATTGTGAGTAGTGATTTGTTCCCTGCCGGTTTGATTGTGGAAACTTTCAAATTGAATATTGAAGAGATTGTAGAGTATTTTAATGCATGGAACCTCAAATCAAAGCAGATGGAAAAAGGTTTTTTTTCTTCTAATATTACTGCCATACATACACCGAGAATACAATTTCACGATGTAAGCTATTCTCATGGGTTTTTAACACAGGGAACATATCCAAATGATTCTATTATGCTTGGGTATGTCCAAACAGATGGAAAAGCAATTTTTCAAAATAGACTCTTGTATAGCAATGAGCTTGTTATTTCATCTAATGGTGATGAAATTGATTACCTTTCAAATACAAAAAGTAGAATATATACAATCTCCATTGAAAAACAATTTTTTGAAGATACTTTTTTTGCTTTCTTTAATGAAGATTTTGAAAAGCATCAAGTTAAAGGTCGTTTTTTTATTAAGCCAGAAGAGTTGTCTGCTTTTTTAAAAAGTATAAAAGCATGGATGACTTTTATTAAACACAGTCATGTTCTTTTACTTAATGAATCTAAATACAAAATATTGGAAGTGAAAATAGTTGAAGATATTTTTTCTTTTATAAAGATTGAACATCATGAAAGAAAAAAATCTGAATTTCAAATAAAAAAAGCACGTGATATTTTACATGCCAATATTGATGAGTGTTTTGATGCAGAGATGCTAACACAAAAGTTGGGCATTGGTCAAAGACAACTGCAAAGAATATTTAAAGAGAGTTATGGATATTCTCCTAAAAAATACCTTCTCAATCTACGTATAAATGCTGTAAGAAAAGAACTTATTGAGGCTGATCCTGAGTCAGCAACTATTTCCACTATTGCCATGAAATACCACTTTTTCGATCTTAACCATTTTTCAAAAGCATATAAAGCTCTTTTTTGTGAACTTCCATCACAGACACTACAAAGATAATCATAGATTGTCCTAATGTCGTTTTTTTCCTAACGTCAATATTGGTTTCTGTGTTATAGTTTGGTAGTCGAACTTTGATTTGACAATTTTTTGAAGGATAAATCTATGAAGAAAACAACATCAAAACTTTTGCTATCTTTGGGAATGGGACTTGCTGTATTGGCAACTCCGACTCAAATACTTGCAGCTAAACCAAACATTTTGGTTATTTGGGGTGACGATATAGGTCAGTCGAATATTTCTGCTTATACTAGAGGATTGGTAGGCTATAAAACACCTAATATCGACCGTATAGCAAATGACGGTATCTTATTTACAGACTCATATGGTGAGCAATCTTGTACTGCAGGACGTTCAACATTTATTTTAGGACAGTCAGTACTTAGAACAGGACTTTCAAAAGTAGGTCTTCCAGGTGCAAAAGAGGGGATTACTGAAAAAGATCCTACAATAGCTGAAATGTTGAAAGACCTTGGCTATGCTACTGGACAGTTTGGTAAGAATCACCTTGGAGACAGAGATGAAATGCTGCCTACAAACCATGGTTTTGATGAATTTTTTGGTAATCTGTATCACTTAAATGCAGAAGAAGAGCCTGAAAATATTGACTACCCTAAAGATCCGGAATTCAGAAAGAAATACGGACCAAGAGGAGTAATTCACTCTTTTGCAGATGGTAAGATAGAAGATACTGGTCCTTTGACTAAGAAACGTATGGAAACTATTGATGATGAAACAGTAGCAGCAGCTATTGACTTTATAGAAAGAAGAACAGCAGAGAAGAAACCATGGTTCGTATGGTGGAATGCAACACGTATGCACTATAGAACACATGTTAAAAAAGAGCACCAGGGGATTTCTGGTCAAAACTTCTATGGTGACGGTATGGTTGAACATGACATGCATGTTGGACAACTTCTAGATACTCTAGATAAACTCAAAATAGCAGATAACACATTTATCTACTACTCTACTGACAATGGACCGCACAAAAATGCTTGGCCTGATGCAGCAACAACACCATTTAGATCAGAGAAAAATACAAACTGGGAAGGTGGATGGAGAGTACCTGCAATGGTAAAATGGCCAGGTCATGTTAAGCCAGGTTCAGTCTCAAATGGAATTGTTAGTGGTATGGATTATTTCCCAACTATATTAAGTGTTGCAGGTGAGCCAGATATTAAAGAGAAGCTTCTTAAAGGCTATAAATCTAAAACTAATGGTAGAGAGTATAAAGTACATCTTGATGGTTATGATATGACTAAGCACCTTGAAAATCCAGATAAAGTTCCAAGCCCAAGAAAAGAGATTTTCTATTTCACTGATGATGGTGACCTATCTGCACTACGTTATGGCCCATGGAAAATGGTATTTATGGAGCAAAGAATGCCTGGAACAATGGCTGTATGGTCAAATCCATTTACGCCTCTTCGTGTACCTATGATTCTGAATCTTCGTAGAGACCCGTATGAGCAAGCACCAATTACATCAAATACTTATTATGATTGGATGATGGATCGTGCATATCTTCTTGTACCAGCACAGGCATATGTTGGAGAATTCCTATCTACATTTAAAAAGTTCCCTCCAAGAATGAAGGCAGGAAGTTTCAGTCTTGAAAGAGTTATGGATAGCATGACAGACGGTGCTACTGCAAATAAATAATCTTTTGCACTTACAGATTCTTCAGTTTATGCGTATACAGAATCCTTTTTAGGGTTCTGATGTTATGTGGACAAACAACTGAAAAACATAAAATAATTAATTTAAACTATACCTTACCTCCTCTTGTAGGAGGGTGTAAGAACATATAAGGTAACATTTATTATTGTAAAAAACATTATGATGTTTTTTACTATTTTAAACAAGGAATAAATATGAATAGTAAAGTTATAAAAGGATTTGGACTAAGTATGTTACTTAGCAGTATGTTACTTGCAGAATCTGCAGCGGTAGTGCCTATTATTGGAAATTCTGGTGTAGCTACGGGAATACATCCTAATGAGGTGACTGTACAGGAAGATGCTGCTGTGAGTGTGAATGAAAAAGCATCTGCAGGAGATGTCGCAAAAAAATTGGCAAATCCTGTTGCAGCAATGATCTCTCTACCTATACAGGCAAATTATCAGCCAAACATGGGAACCAACGATGAAGGTAGTCAGTGGTTGACGAATGTACAGCCTGTTATTCCTTTTGATGTGAGTGAAGATTGGAATCTTATCTCCCGTACAATTATTCCTTTAGTCTCTAAAGATACAGGTGTCCCTGGACAAGATCGTATCAATAAAGTAAGTGACATTGTACAAAGTGCCTGGCTATCTCCTAAAGAGTTGACTTCAAATGGTTGGATCTGGGGTGCGGGTATGGCATTTTTGATACCAAGTGGGTCTAACATATCTGCAGAAAAATGGGGTGCTGGGCCTACAGGTCTTGCATTGAAACAGGATGGTCCTTGGACATATGGTGGACTTTTTAACCATATTTGGGATTTTGCAGGGTCTGACATTTTAGATGCAAAAGGAAATGTAGCAAACAATGTCAACCAGACTTTCATGCAGCCATTTTTAACATACATTACACCTCAAGCGGTGACTTTTGCCTTAAATACAGAAACAACCTATGACTGGGAGCGTGAACAGTGGACGGTACCTATTAACTTTGTTGTCACAAAAGTTGTGACCATTGGTTCACAGATGATCTCAGTGGGTGGCGGTGTGACTTACTGGGCAGAAGCCCCTGAAAATGGACCTGAAGGTTTAGGAGTACGTCTACTTCTTACGTTTATTTTCCCTAAATAATTTTTAGATGCATAGCTGAAAGGCTATGTGTTTGTTTTGTATAGTATCTCTCTAACGTGATACTATACAAAAGAAACAGCAAGGAAGAAAAATGACACCTTTTGACTCTATACAACTTTTACAAATAAAAATGAATGCGGCTATTATAGGGCAGGAGAATATTGTAGAGAGATTGATCATAGGATTACTTGCAAATGGTAATTTACTTGTGGAAGGTCTACCCGGACTCGCAAAAACAAGAGCGGTCAGGGCTATGGCAGATGCTATTGACTCCAAGTTCTCACGTATACAGTTCACACCTGACCTCTTACCTTCAGATGTAACGGGTTCTGAAAATATGTATGAAGAGAATGGTGAGTATAAATTTCGTTTTGAAGAGGGGCCGATATTTGGTAACATCATTTTGGCAGATGAGATCAATCGTGCACCAGCAAAAGTACAGGCAGCGATGCTTGAAGCGATGGAAGAGAGACAGGTAACGGTTGCGGGGAAAACGCACAAGATGCCAAAACTCTTCATTGTCATGGCAACACAAAATCCGGTTGAGCAAGAGGGAACGTACCCATTGCCGGAAGCACAGAAAGACCGTTTTTTAATGCATGTAAACATCACGTACCCTGACAAGGCTTCTGAAATGGAAGTGATTGCTTTGGTACGTGGTGAAAGATCTGGTGTTGAAGTAGAAGATAGTGAAAAGATTGTCCAGGAGATGATCTTTGCTGCTAGAGATGAGATAAGCAAAGTTCAGAGTTCAAAAGTGGTCATACAATACATTGTTGACCTTGTGTTTGCCACACGTTACCCTGAAAAATATGATGAAAAACTGGCTTCGTACATAGACGTAGGCGTCAGTCCGAGAGCCTCTTTGGGTCTGGACCAGTGTTCACGTGTGTATGCATGGCTTAAGGGTAGGGACTATACTACACCTGAAGATGTAAGAGCTGTGGTGCATGATGTACTTCGCCATCGCATTACAGCAAGTTATGAAGCACAATCCGAACGTGTTAGTAATGATGATATCATCGATACGATCTTAAATCTGGTTGCACTTCCGGCTTAAGTGATGAAAAAACGAGAAGAGGGCGTATATGTCACTTTGAGCGAACTGCTCAAGTTCGGGTATATGCCAAAAAACTTCAACATCAGACCTAACAGTGCCGTACTATCAAAACTGAGCGGTAGACACCTCTCCGGTGTACGAGGCAGAGGTATGGACTTTTCAGAGATGAAACAGTACGTGCAGGGGGATGACACTCGAAACATGGACTGGAAGGCCACACGGCGCACAGGGAAACCTTATGTACGCATCTATAATGAAGAGCGTGACCGAAATGTTTGGCTTGTTATCTCTCAAATGAACTCTATGTTCTTTGGATCAAAAGAGCGAATGAAGTCTGTCTCTGCAGCACATACAGCAGCACTTTTTGCTTTTAAAGCTTTGGAGACAGGTGACAGAGTGGGTGCAGTGGTTTATAATAATGATGAAGTGAAATTCTTCAAAGCCTCTTCAAGTAAGAACAATATCGTGAACATCATGACAGAGATAGAACGGCAGAACAATTTGCTTGAAGCCCATAATGCCGACTTTAGCAAAGGTAATTTGGGAGCATCGCTGAAAATACTCTCTTCTTTAGCAAAACATGATGACCTGGTTGTACTCATAGGAGATGGCAGGGCAATGGATGAAGAGTCTGCAAAACATATTACACGCATCAATGCACACAACGATGTCATTGCGGTAATGGTCTATGACCCTATGGAGGAGCAGATCGTTCCCTCTTCATCTCTCTTTTTGACAGATGGTGTGGAGACGGTCGACCTTGACAGCAGAGAGAGTCACTTTCTGGAAAAGTACAGGGCACTGCTAAACAATCGAAAAGAGGACTTTAAAAACCTTTCACGTAAAAATGCACTGCCTCTGCTCTCCATCAGCACTGAAAGAGCAGTACTTGAACAGCTTTATGAGCAGTTATCACTGCATCGGGAAAGAGAATAATGTCTGTCGATATAAACAAGACTATTACCGAAGCTTCACTGGACAATCTGCATGATATCATCGTGCCGGAACCTGTAGGGCTTTTCCCTCTGGCTCCGGGGTGGATCGTACTTATTTTACTTCTATTGACCCTGCTTTTTCATTTTGGGTGGCAAAAGTACCTTGTTTATAGGAAAGCAGAGTATAGACGTGAAGCATTATCTGAATTGTCATTGTTAAAAAGGCACAGTAGAGAAGATACTCTTTCTCTTTTGTCACTTGCTAAACGTATAGCTATTACTGCTTATGGCCGAGAGAAGGTTGCCACGCTTT
>FPKX01000047.1_pt1 | contig 64217 bp, 55 predicted proteins | sample 1057381 | NCBI WGS metagenome assembly FPKX01 (sample SAMEA4473313, study PRJEB15554) | hydrothermal vent metagenome | biome: marine basaltic hydrothermal vent biome; feature: marine hydrothermal vent; material: water | place: Pacific Ocean | collected 2011-06-14/2011-07-23 | depth 1199 m
CAGTACTTTTTAGATATTATATAGTAATTAATATTTCTAAATCACATTTATATATTATTGAAATTATTAAAGGAGAGATTATGAATATAAGTAAGAAAATTTTTTTAAATTTTATATATTTCATACTTTTTTTCTATTCATCTCTTTATGCTGCATGTACTCCTTCAGGAACAACTGGAAAAGATGATATACATTGTAGTGGAGAACTCAATAGTATATTCGAGGTAAAAGCTTTAGGTGACGATGATAATGTAACACTCGAAAATGTATCTGGGAGAGCAGCATATTGGCTTGATGAATCACTGGGTGGAAATTCTGCTACAGATGGAAATGATACTTTTATAGCTGAAAACAGTAGTTTTTACTGGGTCTTAGGTTTTGGTGGAAATGATACCTTTAAAGTGTATGATTCCAACTTTTCTAACTTGTATGGTGATACAAACCCTGGTCATGGAGTCTCTCAAAGAGGAGATGATACGATATATGTAGAAAACTCTATTAGTAACGGTTGGATACTTGGTGGGAATGATAGTGACACTATTACCATTAAAAACTCTAAAGTATCTTTTGTTGCTTCTGGGTATTCGATCAATTATATTGATACATGGGGGAAGGATTATACACCATTTGATGGTAACGATACAGTTATTTTAGATAATGTTGATTTTAATGAAACAAACTATTATGCTTATTATGCGAATCTACCTGGAGAGATTGGGACAGGGAAAGGAGATGACTTAATTGTCTTTAAAAATGGTGGTAATGCTTATGGTGTGAGTGCTGGTCATGGAAATGATCAGATAATTGTTGAAGACTATATGACTTTCAATGACTGTAACTATACTAATGAGCGTGGAAAGATGACTTATTGTGGTATTTACGGTGATGAGCCTTATGAATCAGAGGCTAATGCGAGTACCATTGCTCTACATGGAGATGATGAGATCGTTATAAAAGCAGGAGATCTTTCTGGGATTGTTGTAGAGGCTGGAGATGGTTCAGATAATGTTGTTATATCTGATGGGGTACTGCTTTTAGATACTAACATTAGTGGTGGTGATGACAGAAGTATTGTTGACGGTTTTGTAGATGTTCTTAGTTTTGATGGATGGAAAGGCAATCTGAATGCTTATAATCTTACAAATTTTGAAACAATTGTTTTTGATAATGGATCTGATATAACATTCTTGGATAACACATTAGCTACAGGTTTTGAAACAGGCGCAGATGTCGCAAGCAATCTTCCTTATGGACTTGTACTAAAAAATGATTCTTCTTGGAAAATAGGAGATAACTTTACTTTAGATGGAAACTTGTATAACAGTGCTGTAGTAAATATGAACTATGATGGAAATGAACCTAACTCAACATTAGTCATAAAGAATGATTATAGTGGAGATGATGGAGTTATCTCTATGGACACTGTGTTAAATGATGCTTCAAGTTCACTCTCAGATAAAATTGTGATAGAGGGAAATAGTACTGGTAGGACTATATTGAAAATTACCAATATAAATGGTTTAGGAGGACAAACACCTACGGGAGACAATGAAGGTATTCTTGTGGTGGAAGTACATGGAACTTCTGCAAATGATGCTTTTGAGTTGGAGTTTCCAAATCCATATGCAGGTGAGTATGAGTATGAGCTTGTTCAGGGATCAAATGGTAATTGGTATCTTCAATCGTATAAAATTGCTCCTGTTCCTCCCGCAGATAACATTGTTGCTCTAAATTCAAGTTTGACAGTGAACTCTTATGACTCATATAGTAGTAATTTACCTGCAGTAGGCAGAGGTACAACCTGTTTCGGACCATTTAGTTACTCTCTTTTGGAAGATGTTAAACATGGTAGTTTGGTACTTGATGAATCAAATGGAGAGTATAGCTATACTCCAAATGCAAATTACAATGGGGCAGATAGTTTTAGTTATAAAATTACTTCAAATAACTGTTCTGTCTCTTCAAATAGAGCTACTCTGTCTATATCTGTTTTATGTGCAACATCTCAAAGTTCAGATGGTGGAGATATTTTTGGCAAGATAAGTGTTTTACTTATGATGTTTATGACAACTTTTATTGGTTTATTTTTTATAAAAAAAGAAAAAGTGTTATAGACTAAAAGCAGTAAAGATTAACCTAAACAAGTTTAGGATTCCAAGAGCGTAGGAAGCGCTGATTTGTCTACGGAAAATATAATTATTTTGAACAATTTTATGAATTTTTGGAATATGGTATAATCTAGCATGACAGATTTTAAAACATTATTTGCCAAAACCAATGATCTTACACTTCTTTTGGTGGAAGACAGTGAGCCTTTGCACAATGAATTGGCAGAAGTACTGGAAAATTTGTTTAAAACAGTAGTTGTAGCCTCAAATGATCTTGAAGGTTTAGGTTTGTACGATGAATATTATAAAGAGAATGATGTCGATTTTGATATTGTTATTATAGATGTCGTTACTCCCAGAATGATTGGTTTGGACCTGTTTGAAATATTGAAAAAACGTAATAAAGACCAACAGATCATTATTGTTGCAAAAGAGACAGACTGTGACTATCTTCATAAACTTATCGATTTTGGTATTGTACATTTACTAAATAAACCTATTGATCAGAATATACTGTTTGACACACTTTTGGATGTCTCTGGAAAAATCATAAAGAAAGATACAACTTTAGATGAAAGTTCTATGGTTAGGTTGGGTAAAAATATTTTTTGGAATAAATCTAGAAATATATTGATACACAATAATGTACCTGTTACTTTGACACGATATGAACTTTTATTTATGCAACTCTTTGTAGAGAAAATGGAACAAATATGTACCTGCCAAGATATATTGCACCATTTTGACTTAGAGGGTATTGATCTAGATGAAAAAAATATAAGAAATATGATCTTTAAGCTGCGTAAAAAACTTCCTGACGCTTCTATAGAGAGTGTTTACGGAATGGGATATAAACTAATACCTATAATTGAAAATAAAAAATAATTTAAATCGTAAATTCTAATAACATCCGCTATTTTTTTACTCCTTAGCCTATAGCCATAATTATTTTTAATAACTACTCTTTTTAAAAAACAATACTTTCTAATATTAATAAATTTGAATACATGGATATAACAATAAGTGACATTTGGGTGACATTTCTATTATATAATTAATCATGGAGTTTTCCTAGATAGTTAGAGAAAGCAAAAACATTAAAAGCCAAACCACTTGTGAAAGTGGGACGGAAAGCTACGGATCTCACGAAGAAAGCCGAGTTGCATGATTTTAAATATTAATTAAAGGAATGTAATGAAAACTTTTAAACTTTGTGTGATATTGTCTATATTTTTACTCAGCTCATCCTTCCTATCTGCTCAAACAGAGAGTGGGAATAATTCTTCAAACAAAAACGAAACACAATCTACTAAATTACTCTCTTCAATAATCATAATAAGACCTGCGAATATCCAGGGTAAAGCAATAAACATTTACATAGATGGTGAATATGTCTCTTCTTTATTGCCTGGTTCTTATACTCAAGAGTCGGTATGTCCTACAACACACCGCATAAAAGCAGCTTATACTAACATTAAAACACGCTACAAAGAGAAACAAAGTGCAGGTCAAAGAGTGAAGTTAAATGCAGGAAAAGAGTATTTCTATCGTGTAGGTAACAAGCTAAAAATACATCCTTTGTCAGAAAATGAGAGAAAAGCTTTATTTGCAAAACATCCTAAAGAACAGACTTATACGATCTCTCGTCTTAATAAGAAGAGATGTTCACAACCTTCAAGAAATATAAAAAATAAATCAAGTAGAGGAGACTAGAGATTATGAAAACTATAATTATAAAAGTAAATTCGGCTAAAGAAACTATAGCAACTTATAGTGAAGTAGTACGTGATGGTAAAGTAACACATATCAAAGCACGTTCTAATGTACAATATGACTTTATTGAAAAAAACTCTGGTTATGCTCCTGAAAATATTGCTACAAAAAGAGTAGGTAATGACTTACATATATCTTTTGAAGGAAGTGATATTGACACCCCTGATGTAATTATTGATGGGTATTATAGTCAGACTGCTGAAAGTGTTGTTGGTAGAGCAGAAGATGGTTTGTATTATCATTATGTTCCAGAAAGTGCAAATAGTGCAGATGCTATTTCTACTTTAGACAGTGGAGATGCTGCTGGTCAGGCACTTGGAGGTGAAGGTAGTGAAACAGGACTATGGAGTGAGGGTTTTAGTGCACTTGGTCTTTTAGCAGGTGCTGCTGGACTTGGTGCCATAGCTGCAGCTGCAGGTGGAGGTGGAGGCAGTGATGCACCACCAACACAACCTGAAGTAACAACGGTGTTACATGATAGTCCAGCACCACCGCCACCTATAGATCATGAATTAGGTATTGAAATCCAAGAAGATTTTGATAATGATGGCATTATTAGTTCTTTGGAACTTTATGGGCAGGTTGATGTTCTTATAAATATTCCTGACACGGTACAAGTGGGAGATACACTTATAATTACAAATCCTGACGGAAGTACTACAGATGTGACTGTTACTCAAGATATGATTGACTTTGGGTATTATGTTGCCTATGATGCTCCAGATGACGGAGAGACTATTACCGTATCTGCTACTATTACCGATACTAATGGTCATACGTCACCAGTAGTAAGTGATAGCGCAATCATCGATACGACAGCAACAGATGCCCCAACTGTAACCATTACAGAAGATACAAATAATGATGGTTTACTTTCAGCCTCTGAGATGGATGGAGATACTGATATCCAAATAGATATTCCTGAAGATGCTGAAGTTGGAGACATTCTAAATGTAACTATAGGTGAAACAGTTACTGATGATGGCGTAACGACTGAGGCAGTAACTACTAATGTAACAATTACTCAAGATATGATCGATAATGGATATACAACATCTGTTCCCCCTCCTGAAGATGGAGAAACTTTAAATGTCTCTGCAACTATTACAGATGTAGCTGGAAATGTATCGGATACTTCAAGTGATAGTGCAGTTATAGATACAACAGCACCAACAGTAGATAACCAAACATTTTCTTATGCTGAAAATCAAGTAGCAGATGCAACAGTTGGAACATTGGCAACTAATGCAGATGTAGCAACTTATGAGTTTGCAAATGGAACACAGACATCAGCTGATGGTTTTTATGCAATAGATAACTCAGGAAATATAACAATTACAACAGCAGGTGCTGAATCTGCTGTAAATGATTTCGAGACAGCTCCTAATACAGGTAATTATGATGTAATTGCAAAAGATACTGCTGGTAATCCGACAACAATTACAGTTACACTAAATGAGACTAATTTAAATGATAATGCACCAGTAGCAGTTGATGATGCAATCACTGTAACTGAAGATACAGTATTTACTTCAACTATTGATTTAGATGCAAATGATACAGATTTAGATGGAGATGCACTAAGCGTTACAGCTGGTACTTTCACAACAGCTCAAGGTGGAACTTTAGTTCTTGCATCTGATGGATCTTATACATATACTCCAGCAGATAACTTCAATGGTACTGATACAGTAGATTACACAGTTACAGATGGAACAGATACAGATGTAGGAACATTAACAATTACTGTAGATGCAGTAAATGATGCACCAATAACTGACATTGATAGCTATTCAATCACAGAAGGTTCTGTTCTAAATGCCACTACAGTATTGGCTAATGATAGTGATGCAGATGTTGGTGATACTATATCGGTTGTTAATATTGCTAGTGACAGTAGTGGTACAAATATGGTAAATGCAGATGGTTCCACAACTTTGACTACGGCACAAGGTGGAACTGTGGTGATGAATAGTAACGGAACATTTACATACACAGCACCAGTACTTGATCATGCAGCAGATGGTTTGGTTGAACAAGATTATATTTACTATAAAGCCAGTGATGGAACAAATGATTCTTCATGGACAAAAGTTACTTTAAATGTTGAAGATGATGTTCCTGTTGGTGAAAACATTATACAAAATATTGAGCAAACAACACAAGACCAAACAACAAATCTTGTAATTGTTTTAGATAGATCAGGAAGTATGGGTTATTCAGCTGGAAATGGTGAAACCCGTATGAGTTTGGCTCAAGATGCTTTAAAAAGTTTGTTTGATGCTTATGATAATATTGGTAATGTAAATATTAAGATTGTTGATTTCTCTAGTAATGTAAATGAATCAAGTTGGTATGTTAATAATGTGGCAGGTGCAGAGGCTTATGTAGATAGTATAAATGCAAATGGTGGTACATATTATGATGCTGCATTAAATGCAGTTATTAACGGATACAATCCACCTACTGCAGACAAAACACTTGTCTATTTTATCTCTGATGGTGAACCAAATTCTGGATATGAAGTAGATACTACTTTAGAGGCAAATTGGGAAAGTTTTTTAAATAGTAACAATATTGATATATCTTATGGTATTGGTATTGGATCTGGTGTAAGTCTTAATGACTTGTATCCAATAGCTTATCCTGATGCAGGTTCAAATGAACCATATGCGATTAATGTGCTTCAAGCATCTGACATGGAAGCTACACTGCTTGCTACTGTAAATGTTGCAATAGTAACGGGAGATACAGTAACAACAAATGGAAGTGAAAGTGGAATTATATTGGGAGCTGATGATGGACATATTGATTCTATTGAGGTAGATGGTGTTACGCATACTTATGATTCAAGTACAAATACTACTGAGACTATTACAACATCATTAGGTGGTGAAATATTTATCAATTATGAAACAGGAGAGTATCAATATACATTTAATTCTACCGATCCAATCCCTGCAAATCAGGAGGTATTTGAAATTACAGCAATTGATGGAGATGGCGATACAAAATCTATAGATTTGATTATAAATATAAATTATGACATTGTAAATGGTACAAATGGAGATGATACTTTAGCAGGTATTGATGGACTGGCAGAAGTGTTAAGTGCTGGTGAAGGCGATGATGTTATTCACTTGAGTGAAGTATCAGACATTGTAGATGGTGGAGTTGGAATTGATACGCTTTTAGTTAGTAATGATATTACTATGGATTTTTCAACATTGGAACATAACATAAATAATATTGAGTACATTGATCTAACTTCAGCGAATGTTGCATTGAATAATATATCGGTAGAAGATGTACTTGATATGACAGATAGCAGCAACACTTTGACAATAATGGGAGAGAGTGGAGATACAGTCACTTTAGATAACAGTGTGGGTGGTGCATGGGTTCAAGAGGCTAGTACAACAACTATCAGCGGGCACACTTATGATGTTTATCACAATAACGATGCAGATTTGGCTACACTTTATGTTGAAAGTGCCATTATATAGAAGTAGATAAGTTTACTTTCCCTACTTTAGGGAAGGTATTGCAAAACAACACCTATTTTTATGCTACAATATTATAAATAGATATAAAGGAGTTGGTTTGAAGCAAATATTATTATGGTGTTTAGCACTTTGTTTTTCTGTCTATATTCAAGCTTCCAATATGGATATATATAATCCAGTTGGAGAGAAGAGGAGCTGTAATACAAAAATCTCTTCACTTCTTCAGCAAGCTTACAATCACTACCCGAGTATCTCATCTTCAGAAAAGTTGATACTTGCTGCACAAGCAGAGATAGAAGGAGCAAAATGGAACTATTTCCCTACTCCATCTATTGATTTTTCTCAAGGGTCAGCAGGAAGAACAGGACAGACATATAGAATAGATCAGCCATTATGGACTGGTGGAAAACTTGATGCTCTTAATGATCTTGCTTATGCAAGAGGAAACGAAGCACAATATGCTCTTCAAGAGAGTGCATATACTCTCTCTAAACAAGTGCTTAGAGTAGTAAATGTTATGATTAGAGCTGATGGAGAGATAAAAGCATTTGAGCGTGGGAAAAAAGATCTTCAATCTCTGTCGAAGATGCTTGAAAGACGTGTTGAAGCAGGTGTCTCATCTGAAACAGATAGTGATCTTGTAGAGTCTCGTATTTTTCAAATAGATAGTGACATTTTAACATCAAAACAGAGATTTAAAATGGCCGAAAGACAGCTTCAATTACTTACAGGAAGATCTGTAAGTTGTTTAAAATTGAAAAACGATTCCAATTTAAAAACGCAAAAATCTTTAGACAGCATGTTTACAAATATGATTCAAACACACCCATCACTTAAAAAGAAAACAGCACAAATAGCAAAAGCAAAAGCACAAAGAAAAGCTGCAGATGCAGAAATTATGCCAAATCTATCTTTGCGGGCAGAGCATCAAAGAGGGTCACTCTATCAGGACTATCAGGATACATCAAATACAATTGTATATGTTGCAGTATCGTTCAACCCTGGTGCAGGTCTTTCATCTCTCTCCAATATGGAAAGTGCCAAGTATAAAATGATGAAAGCTCAAGATGACTACAGAACAACAGAGCAAGAGTTAAATGATGAATTGATACGCTATTACACAGATTATAAAACAGCGCAACGTAACCTTGATACTATTAAACAAACTATTGTCTCTTCCAGAAAAGTTTTAGACTCATATGAACGTCTTTTTCTGGCAGGAAAAAGACAGTGGTTAGATCTTGTCAATATGTCAAGAGAAGTAACAATGAATTACGTATCTTTAGCATCACTTAGAGCTATGATGATAGTTTCATCATACAATTTACAACTACAAACAGGTCATATATATTTAAATAAAAAGATGAGATAATGATTTATACAGATATAGAAGATGCCAGACAAAATATGCATTGGTTAGTGCGTGAGTGTACGTCTGCACCTTTTGCATCTTTGAAACTTACAGAGTATGAAGCTTCTATTCTTGAAAAGTCTCTTGAGTCTCATGAAGATAAAACTCTTATAGAATTTTATGAAACCATATTTGAACGTGCTGGTCTTAGCAGACCAGATTGGAGTAATAAACCTAAACATCAATCTTTGCCTCTTTTTGCTCTTGTTCCAAATGAAGGAATTCATATTGTTATGGAGCGTGAAGCAGATGGCAGATGGAAAAGTGAAAGTCAGAAAGGCATCTCTGTTGTTGAGGAGTTTCCCGAAGGAACACTCTTTACTCCTGCTCGAGAAACAGTAAAAGATTTTAAAAAGATCTCTGCAAAACAGATGTTTAAAACAATTGCTTTTAGAGAAAAATCAGTACTTATGAATGCTGCCATTGCCACTTTTGGAATAAATGTACTTGCTTTAGGAACCTCTTTTTTCAGTATGCAAGTGTATGACCGTGTCATACCTACACAAGGCCTTTCAACTCTTATGGCGCTTGGTATAGGTGTCTGTATAGCTATTTTTCTTGAAATGATATTGAAGCTTTCAAAATCGTATCTTGTTGATGGAGCATCTGTCAATATGGATCTTGAGTACTCTCATAACATATTTACAAGATTTTTAAAAATACGCTCCGATGTACTTCCTAAAAGTGTAGGTACTATCTCTGGGCAGCTTCAAAGTTATTCAAATATACGAGCTTTTATATCTAGTGCATCGCTGTATATTCTTATAGATTTTCCATTTACGCTAATCTTTTTAGCCGTAATCGTAATGCTTGCAGGTTGGACAATTGGCGCTATAATAGTAGGATTTATGTTTATCTCTGTAATTGCAGGAATATTTTTTAAAAATAAAATTGAAACTCTTTCCAAAACATCAACCATGGCATCACATAAAAAGTTTGGTTTGTTGGTTGAGAGTGTTGAAAATGCAGAAAATGTGAAAGCAACAGGAGCAGGGTGGAGTCTTTTAAGCCGTTGGAATGCTTTGAGTGAAGATGCAATATATGATGATATTGAGATACGACGTTATAGTGATATATCAACTTATACAGCATCAATGCTACAGCAGCTTAGTTATGTCTCTGTTGTATCCATGGGGGCGTATTTAGTAAGTACAACAGATACTCTTACAATGGGTGGATTGATTGCAACTACTATACTCTCAGGACGTGTTCTCTCTCCTATCTCTATGCTTCCAAACTTGCTGGTACAGTGGGGAAGAACAAAAATTTCCATAGAAGATATAGACAATATTTATAAGCTTGAATCAGACAATGAAGGTGTTGAAAGACCACTGAATCCAGTAAAGTTAAAACCATATTTTCGTTGTGAAAATTTACATTTTGCATATGCAGAAAATACTCCTATTGTAAATGTGGAAAAGCTTAGTATTAAAGAGGGAGAGAGGGTAGCTATTTTGGGTGCTGTAGGCTCAGGAAAGTCTACACTTTTAAAACTCTTGGCTGGACTTTATAAACCTACTCAGGGTAAAGTATATCTTGACAATATAGATATGCATCAGATTTCAAGAAATCGTATAAATGAACTCATTGGATATTTACCGCAACAGGTTAAATTGATTTCAGGTACATTAAGAGACAATCTATTGCTTGGGCTTACTGGCATTACAGATGAACAAATAATAAAAGCATCTGAAGAGACAGGTTTAATACAACTAATAGGTAGTTTACCAAAAGGATTGGATACTCCAGTTCCAGAAGGTGGAGAGAGTGTATCGGGTGGACAAAAACAGATGATTGCGCTTACTCGTATGCTATTGATGTCACCTCTTGCACTATTTTTAGATGAGCCTACTGCAAATATAGATGAAGGTTCTGAGAAAAAACTTATTCGTACTTTTTCCAATATGTTGACTTCTGAGCGTACACTTATAGTTGTAACACATAAACCAGCATTGCTTGCATTGGTTGATCGAATTATAGTTATAAATTCGCAAGGTATTGTTATAGATGGAACAAAAGATTTCGTATTGCAAAAACTTGGAGCAAAACCTTCGCAAAAGGGAGTCTCATGAGAAAGAGAAAACATCCTTACAGCACAAGACTAAACCCTTTATGGACGATTTTTTTCATTTTATGTGTTGTGATTATTCCTTTTTTTACTTGGGCTTCATATGCCAGATTAGATCAAATATCTCATGCTAGAGGGCAGGTTATAGCTGCAGCAAAGACACAAGATATACAATCTGCCATAGATGGAGTGGTTGAAAAAATATTTGTACATGAAGGTGACCAGATAAAAAATGGACAAATTTTAGTACAGCTTGAAGAGTCAAAAGTAAAAGCAGCATATGAAGATACAAAGGCAAAAGTTGCTGCACTGGAAGCTACTTTGGCACGTTTAAGAGCTGAAGTTTATGAAAAACCACTTGTTTTTGATAAAAAATTAGAAATGTATCCAAATTTTATAGAGAATCAAAAAGCACTTTTTACAAGAAGACAGCGAGCACTGCATGATGACATTAAAGCACTTAAAGAGTCACTCGCTTTAGCAAAAGAGGAGTTAAATTTAAATATACCGCTTTTAAAAAGTGGTGATATAGGTGCAACAGAGATAATTCGTTTGAAACGTCAGATAGCTGATATCAAAGGAAAAATTACAAATGCCAACAATAAATACTTTAAAGAGTCTCAAGCAGATATGACAAAAGCTGAAGAGGAGTTAACTACCAAAGAGCAAGAGTTAAAAGATAGAGAAATAACTTTGGAACGGACTACTATTGAAGCTCCTATGGATGCACTGGTAAACAATATTATTATTACAACAAAAGGTGCACGTGTACGTTCTGGAGATATTATTATGGAGCTTGTGCCTTTTGGAGATACGCTAATCATAGAAGCAAAGATGAGTCCTTCAGATGTCTCTTTTGTTAAAAAAGGGCAAATGGCAGCTGTAAAACTTGATGCATATGATTATTCAATTTATGGAATTTTCCATGGGAAGGTGAAATATATCAGCCCTGATGCACTTGAAGAAAATGGAAAAGATGGCGTGAAATATTACTTTAGAGTGCTTATAAGTATGGAAAAAACAGAATTGATTGCTAAAAATGGAAAGAAGATCTATTTGACTCCTGGAATGACCACACAGGTTGACATAGTGACAGGAAACAGATCTGTTCTGACTTATTTGACAAAACCTATTATTAAAACTTTTTCTGAATCATTACACGAGCGCTAGGCCCTGCCTGGACGTTGTTAAACTTCAATTAACTTCAATTGAGTAGACTTAAATATAAAATATTCAGGAGAAAAACTTGAGTCAAATAATAGAAAATATTAAAACAGAAATAGGTAAAGTACTTGTCGGACAAGAGAAGATGGTTGAGGGATTACTCGCTGGTCTACTTTGTCGTGGACACATATTGCTTGAAGGTGTTCCAGGTCTTGCAAAAACAACAGCAGTTAATGCTTTGGCAAAAACTTTAGGTCTTAACTTTAAGCGTGTGCAGTTTACACCAGACTTGCTCCCTTCAGACATTATCGGTACTGAAATTTATGACCCTTCAAACAATAGTTTTAAAATTAAACATGGACCAATATTTACTAACCTTTTGTTAGCAGATGAGATAAACCGTGCACCTGCAAAAGTACAGTCTGCTCTGCTTGAAGTTATGCAAGAGAGACAAGTAACTATTGGTGATGAGACATTTAAAATAGACTTACCATTCTTGGTAATGGCAACTCAAAATCCGGTTGAACAAGAGGGTGCGTATGAGCTTCCTGAAGCTCAACTAGATAGATTTATGATGAAAGTTGTTGTGGGTTATAACACAAAAGAAGAAGAGCTTGAAATTGCAAGAAGAGTAGCAAATAACAGTTTTGAAACCATAAAACAGGTAGCCACAGAGGAAGATCTTGAGAGTATTCGTAAAGAGGCACTCAATATTCATATGGATGAAGAGATTGAAGAGTATATTGTTGAGTTGGTAGCTGCAACTCGTAATCCAAAAGAGTATGGCTTAGAAGAACTTGAAGCATACATCGAGTTTGGAGCAAGTCCTCGTGCAAGTATTGACATGTACAAAGCTTCTCGTGCAATTGCATACTTAAAAGGACAAGATTATGTCTCTCCTATGGAGATTGCATATATTGCAAAAGAGATACTGCGTCATAGAATTATTTTGAGTTACGAAGCACAGGCAGAAGATATTACTCAAGATTACATAATTGAGAAAATTTTAGCGGCGGTTCCGATTCCGTAAAATGTATGGTGCATTACCCAATGTACCAAAAAATTTAATATGTTAAAAGGTGCGTTGTGAAACGCACACTACGAGAGGAAAAATGAAAAAATCAGCCAAGAAGATTATTCTTAAAACCAAAAAACAAGTTTACGGCGATATGCTTGGTAATAATGCTTCACTGTTTCAAGGTGAAGGTTTTGAATTTGCCGAACTTCGTGAGTATGTTTATGGTGATGATATTCGTAAAATAGACTGGAAGACAACAGCTAAACTTGGAAAACCCTTTGTAAAAGTTTATAAAGAAGAGAGAGAGCTTAATGTGGTTGTTGTTAGTGTTATGGGCGGGTCTGTATATTTTGGTACAGTGAAACAAAAGTCAGACATTATGGCAGAAGTTGTTGCCACACTGGGTTTCTCTGCTGTAAAAAATTCAGACCTCTTTTCACATATGATTTTTTCAGACAAACTCTACTCTTTAAGTAAACCTAGTAAGAAATTGTTTTCTGTACACAGAGCAGTAGAAGATATAGTAGATTTTGAACCTTTAGGAAAAGAGGGTGACTTTAAGGCATTGGTAGATACTTTAAACAAACGTTTAAAGAAAAAAGCATTGCTTTTTATAGTTTCAGATTTTATTGGTGACATTGACCTTAAACTTTTAAGTAAAAAGCATGATGTGTTTGCTGTTGTAGTAAGAGATAAATTTGAGGAAAATCCAAGTGAGTTGGGTTATCTTAGATTGATAGATATGGAGACTAAAGAGAGTTTTGAAGGCAATATAGATTCAGGAACATTAAAAAGTTATAAAAAAGCTCTGCATGACAATGATGAAAAATTATATAAACAGTTTAAAAAACAAGGTATTCGTTTTACCAAAATATATACACATGAAGAGTCAGCATTGAAACTCATGAAGAGAATGAGATGAAGATATGTGTAGGGTGCGTTTCCCAACGCAGCAAAAAATACAATATGTTAAAAGGTGCGTTGGGAAACGCACCCTATGGAGATTAAAATGAACGAACAGAATTTAACAGCACAACTCAAAGATATTAAACCTTTGTTAGAAATACCAGACAATAGTTTCTATATCTATTGGGGTTTAATTATTTTTGCAATTTTACTTTTTTGTGCCATACTATTTTTTGTTATAAAGAAATTTTTAGAAAACAGAAAAACTAATCTTGCAAAAGTATATTTAAAAAAATTAAAAGATATAGATTGGAAAGATAGCAAACACTCAGCATATGAAGCAACAAAATATGCAAGGCTTTTAGCAACAGACGATAGAAGAAAAGAGTTGTTTTCTCAGTTGGAGCCTATGCTTGAAAAATATAAATATAAAAAACAGGTTGAATCTATTGATGAGAAAACATTGAATAAATTCAACCTATACGTGCAGGTGGCAGATGAATCAATTTAGTTTTGAATACCCATTAGTACTGTTAATACTACTGGTTTTTATAGCTTGTAGTTATTGGTGTAAAGAGAGAAGTAGAGCAATCTTTTTCCCCCATGTTAATGCACTCATAAGTAAAACAGCAAATAAAACTTCTATTTTGTCTCTGCTTAAGTGGATTGGTATTGTCTCAGCAGTAATTGCTTTGGCATCACCTGTAATGACTAAAAATTATAGTAACTCCAAAAAAGAGGGTAGAGATATTGTCATGGTTATAGACAGCTCAGACTCTATGCGTCAGATTGGTTTTGACCCCGACAATATGTATAAAAACAAATTTGATGTAGTTAAAGAGGTTGTTAGTGATTTTATATCTAAACGTAAAGATGATCGTATTGGTATGGTTACTTTTGCCGATATTGCATTCATAGCTTCACCTTTGACGTTTGAAAAAGATTTTTTATCAAATATTACGGAGATGCAAAAACTAGGTATGGCAGGTAAAAGAACAGCCATAAATGATGCTCTTGTTCAGGCATATAATCTTATGAGTAAAAGTAAAGCAAAATCTAAAATTGTTATTTTATTGACAGATGGTGTAGACAATATGTCAAAGATTCCATTTTCAGATGTAAAAAATATGATTGAAAAAAGAGATGTTAAACTTTATGCCATTGGTATTGGTGGTGCTAGAGATTATGATGGAAATTACCTAAAAGCACTTGCAAGTGCAGGAAATGGACAAGCCTTTGGTGCAAGGTCAGCAAAAATGTTAAGTAAAATATATGATGAGATAGATAAGTTAGAAGCTACAAAGTTAGACCATAAAAAGATTGTTGAACATACCTATCTTTATATTTATCCTCTCTTTTTAGCAATTTTGATGCTTCTGTTCTTTATATATTATAGAAATTCTAAAGGAGTATAGATGGAATTTGTTCACCCATATCTGTTTTGGATATTTTTAATACCTTTTATCTTTTTTGCCTTTTTGATCTCTACAAATAAAGAACGTCTTGCACGAATTTTTGATGAAAAAGTTTTAGAGAGATTGAGTGCAGTAAATGAGGGTATGCCTATGATGCTTCGTAACATCATCTTATTTGCGGCAATCTTTTTGATGATTGTTGCATTGGCACGTCCTGTGAAAAAACTGGAAGACAAAGTTGTGAATGTTCAAGGATTGACTGTATTGACTGCATTGGACATCTCTGGGTCAATGAGAAGTAAAGATGTTTACCCAAATCGTTTGACTTTTGCAAAAAAGAAGATGGATCTCTTTTTTGATGCTATGCCAAGTGATGAAATATCTGTTGTGGCTTTTGCTTACAGTCCTTTTGTGTTAGCACCATTTACCTCAGACAAAGAGACACTGAAAATGATGATAGATGGAGTAGATGACTCTTATATAAACATGGGATCAACTGACTTTTTGGCATTGGGTAATTTAACCAATAGTTTACTTGAAAAGAAAGATCCAAAAATATTGGTACTTTTTACTGATGGTGGAGATGAAAAAGATATTGCTGGTCTTGCAGATGTTTTAAAAGCAAATAAGATTGATATGTATGTTGTACTGGTTGGAACTGAAAAAGGTTCACCCGTTCTTGATGCAGATGGAAAACCTTTAACTAAAAAAGATGGAACCATAGCAATAACACAAAGAAATGATGCACTGGGATTACTTGCAAAAGAGAATGGCGGTGCTTATGTTGTAGCAACTACAGGTAAAGAAGATATAGAAAGTTTAGTATCAGTCATAAAAGGCAAGTACAAAAATCAACAGCAAGGTGAGATAAGAGTAAAACAACAGGTTGAATATTTTTACTATCCGTTGGCTCTTGGACTATTTTTACTACTTATTGGTTTAAGCTCATTACCAGGAAGGAAAAAAATATGATTTCATACAAAAATGCAGGGTGGCTTTATCCACCACGTGTAGTATTAACATTGGTACTCTTTTTTTCTGTAAATATTTTAAATGCAGGAATAACTGACTTTAAAACCATAGATGAAGCAAAACATGCGTATGAGTCTAAAAAATATACAAAATCTGCAGCATTACTTAATGAACTGAAAACAGATAGTGGTCAGAAAACTTACAATATAGGTAATGCTTACTATAAATCTAAAAACTATGATGCTGCTATAAAAGCTTATAAGAAAGCAGATGGTGTAGACAAAGCAATACGATTGCATAACATAGGTAACTCATATTTTCAGAAAAAAGATTTAGACTCTGCTATTAAAAGTTATGAAGAGGCACTTAAAATAAAAGAAGATAAAGATACCAGATTTAATTTAGAACTTGCAAAGAAAGAGAAGAAAAAGCAAGAGCAGAAAAAGAAAGAACAAAAGAAGAAAAACGATCAAAAAAAGAAAGACGATCAGAAGAAAAAAGAGCAAAACAAAAAGAATGATCAGAAGAAAAATGATCAAAAGAATAAAGAGAATCAGAAAAAAGATCAAAAAAAGAAAGATGATCAAAAGAAAAAGAATGATCAAAAAAAGAACGATCAAAAAAAGAATGATCAGAAAAAGAATGATCAAAAAGAGAAAGATGATCAGAAGAAAAAAGAAAATGAGAAAAAAGATGGAGATAAAAAGAAGTCAGACTCACAAAAAGAGAAAAAACCTAAAAATGAGAAAGGTAATAAAGCTTCAAATACTCCAAAAGAGAAGAAAGAGATGTCTAAAGAAGATAAATTAAAACAAAAAGAGTTAAAGCGATTGCTTAAAAAAATGAAACAAAAAGGAACACCTACGATGATGTATCAGATGGGTGATAGTAAAAAGACACAAAGGGGTGAAGATGCAAATCCATGGTAATAAAAATATCTTTAAAATTATGAAAAGTTTGTTTGTACTGTTGTCTCTGTTGAGTGTTTTAAATGCTGCAAGTGTAGAAGCAACTCTTTCAAGTAATGAAATAGTTCAAGGCAATATGGCGCAACTAAAAATAAAAGCTATAGGTGATAAAGTACTGTTTCCAAATATTAATGAAGTAGATGGTCATCAAGTTTTAGGTAGACATGAGAGTCAACAGAATTCAATTACTTACATAAATGGTGAAGTTGAAAATATACGTGCTGTTACACTTGTTTTAACTTTTGCACCACAAAGAGATATGACCATTCCTTCTTACGATATTGAAATAGATGGAAAGGTATATAAAACCAAAGAGTTGAAACTGAAAGTTGTAAAAGCTACAGCTCCAAATGCAAATGGAAATGAGCCATTCTCTTTACAGTTAAGATCTGACAATAAATCTGTAATGGTAGGAGAACCTTTTTTGGTTACGGTCTATTTTTCACTACAAAATGGAACAAGGTTGTCGGAAAACCCACAATACAATCCACCTCAATTTAAAGAATTTTTTTCAAAACAAGTTGGAGATGCAAAAACATACAGTGAAGGGAATCGACAAGTAACAGAGATAAAATATATCTTAACACCAAAATCTGAGGGTAACTTTACCGTTGGACCTGCAACTGCAAAAATAGGTGTTGCCGACAGAACCAGACGCGATATGTTTGGAAGATTTTTTGGTACAAAATGGAGTGCAATAGCTTCAAATACCATAAACATTAAAGTAAAAGCAAATGAACATAATAGTGATTTGGTAGGTTCTTTCACACTGGAACAAAACATAGACAGACAAAAAGTAAAAGCAAATAAACCTATAAATTTAAGTATAAAAATAACAGGAGAAGGTAGTTTGGAAGATTTAGACTGGCCAAACTATGAAATAGATAATGTTACTGTTTATGGTGATGATGCAAAGGTAAGTACTGACATTATTGATGGAAAAATAGTAAGTACATATACAAAAACTTTTGCATTTATTTCAGATGATGATTTCACAATTCCTTTAAAATCAATATCTGTTTATGATACAAAAGAAAAAAAAATAAAACAGTTAGAGATACCATCTTATGATATAAAAATAGATTCAGCAAAAAAAGTTTCCAATAGTACTGCTGCTGCACCTAGTGAAATGAAAAAACCAAAAGTAGAAGATGGAAAGGTTCAGACGAACATTAAAGTACCGGAAAAATCTATGTTAGATGGTGAAAAGAGAGTTGAAAAACCAAAAGAGACACAATGGTTGATACTCATACTTGCATTTATATCTGGAATGTTTGTTATGTATATGTTGAAGTATTTGCCTAAAATATCTTTTAGAAGAAAAAATGCTACAGTTTCTCAAGAGAAAGCTCTAAAAATACTTTACGCACATATAAATGAGTCAAAAGAGATAGAAGAGATGGTTCGTAAACTTTATGCCAAGAAAAATGGTGATAAAAATATAAAGATTGATAAAAAAGTTTTAAATGATCTTGTAGCAAAGGTAGAGAAAAAAAATTAAAATGTGGTATTCTTATGTTTGAGAATACTTAAAAATTGGAGAAGACAATATGATTCTTTATATCTATTCACAAGAGAGTAAAGAGTTTGTCGAAAAAAACAAAGGCTTAGATGTTTGGAGTTCAAATACTCAATATCTGCCTTTTGAAGAATTAGACTCATTAGATATTTCAACTGTGAGTCATTTTCTTGTTACTGGTTTTGTAAAAGAGATTAAGAAAGTTTTACATCTTGCATACAGTAACAATATCTCTTTAGGCATAATCCCAATGCCTGAGCAAAAAGAGTTAATGCGTACACTCTCACTACCAAATAAAACTTCAGAAGCAATTACCCTTGCGCTTAGTAAATCTGAAAAAAAAGTTGATTTACTTTTTTGTAATGAGACAATAGTTCTTCAAGAAGTTGTTATTGGAGATGCACCTCCTTTGGACCATTTTGATACAGTACTTCAAGGAAAAACTTTTTTTGACAGAGTAAAACTTTTTTTGATGACTATTAAAAAAATAAAAACATTAACTCATACAGAGATGAAAGTAACAAGTGCAAAAGAGAATGAGATGACTATCTCAGCAGTTGGTGTTGTTGCTGTTGAATATAACAATTCCACTTTTGCAGCTAAACTTCTCTCTTCAAAACTGAACGCAGGTGATGGAAAACTTCTAATAGTTATTTTATCACCTCGATCGATTTTACAATATGTAGGTTATCTATTTCAATCTTTAGTCTCTTATGTGACACCTAAAAAATTACCGTCATCTCTTGGGTATATTAGTAGCTCTGAAGTTACAATTGAACCTAAAAAAGATTTACGTATTCGCATAGATTCTACTGAAAGTGAAAATGCTCCTATACACTTAAAAGTAGAAAAAGAGGTACTTGCCTTGAGTGTTGGAGATGAATTTTGGGAAAAACAGAGTAACATTAAAAATACAAAAGAGAGTTTCAAAATAGATCATTTGCCCTCAGATGAGGAGAGTTCTCTTTATTTGGGAAAGAAGATCCCACTTTTTACTCATGCATCTCAAGAGCAGTACTTTAATCTCTTTACAAATTTACGTGAAGAGGGTAAAGTAAATTCTGTTTACATCACACTTCTTATACTCTCAACCATGATAGCAACATTTGGTCTCTTTATTAACTCCAGTTCAGTTGTAATTGGTGCAATGCTTTTAGCACCATTAATGCAACCAATAGTATCGCTTAGTATGGGTGCATTGAGACAAGATGAAACACTTGAAGTAAATAGTGCAAAGAGTATATTTTGGGGTGTTTTGGCTGTACTGATAACATCTTCCTTCATAGCATATCTATTGCCAATAGATAGACTTACCTCAGAGATGTCAGGAAGGCTTTCACCTACGACATTAGATCTATTGGTTGCCATAGTTTCAGGTATATCAGCGGCTTATGTAAAAAGTAATGAAAATATATTAAGTTCGTTAGCCGGTGTTGCCATAGCTGTAGCTCTTGTACCTCCTCTTGCTGTAGCCGGCATTGGTTTGGGTTGGGCAGATTGGCATATGTTTATAATGGCATTTTTGTTATTTATAACTAACCTTGTCGGCATAGTCTTTGCCGCAGCATTTACTTTTTTGGTTTTAGGCTTTGCACCACTTAAAGTTGCTATGAGAGGAATTTTTATGTGGTTAGTAATTGTTGCTGTTGTTGCACTTCCTCTATATAGCTCTTTTAAACAGATGCAAACTGATATACATGTTCAAAAAACACTTTCAAATTTAACTATTAAATTGGATGAGCATAGAGTTAAACTTACTCATGTAAAACTCATACATAGACCAGATATGGATGAGATAAGATGTGAAGTTATATCTTCTGGAATATTAAGTGAAGAAGAGAAGAGTGTTTTAAAAGAAAAAATAGTTAAAAGTATTGACAAGGAAGCAGAAATTATTGTAACTTTCCGATATAAACTATAGCTTCTCTATAGTATATCGTGAAGTTTGTTGGCATCTGTCATAAGTTTATTTAACTCTTGCCATTGCTCATTTTCTATCATTGTTTTACACTTATCTAACTCTTCTTGAAAACAAGATATAGCTTCTAAAAGATTTGTTTTATTTTGTCTAAATATATCTTCCCACATATTTGGAGAAGACTTTGCAATACGACTCATATCTTTAAAACCACCACCTGCAAGGGCTACAATACTGTATGCTGCCTCTTGCTCCATAACAGCATTGGCTAAAGAGTATGAGAGTGCATGAGGCATGTGCGATATGAATGCAGCATGTCTATCGTGTTCAGCAGCACCCATAAAAGCAAGTTTCATTCCTATATCGGTAAATAATTTTTTTGCGATCTCTTGTTGATGCTCTCCACTTTTTTCCATATCACAAAGTACAACAACTTTGTCGGTATATAAATCTTTTTGTGCAGCAGATGGTCCAAACTTTTCTGTACCAGTCATAGGGTGTGCTGTGACAAAGTTTTTACGTATCTCTTCTGGAATTGACTCTGAAATTTTCTTTTTTGTACTACCAAAATCAATAATAGTACAGTTAGAATCTAAATTTGTAAGCTGTTTGCTTATGGCAATAATGCCATCAACAGGAATGGTTAAAACAATAACATCACATTTTTTTATCTCATCCAAACTCTGTGCAATCTCATCTACTAAACCAAGTACTAATGCTTCTTCACAGTGAGTTTTGTTATGATCTAAGCCTATAAAATAGTATTCATTTGAAGACTCTTGCAGTGCAATACTAAAAGATCCACCCATTAGACCAAGCCCAATAATACCAATTTTTGTTTTCGTCATCTATCTATCCAGATTTTTTACAAATTATACCATCATTAAATCATTCTTTCTTTTTATTATGTCATTTTTATTGAAAAGAAGATAAAATAGAGTAAATAAAACAGGGGTTTATATATGATAAAGAAAATACTACTGGCATGGCTCATACTAGGGTCACTACTTTTAGCACAGAAAGTGACACAAATAAAGTTTGTTGGTCTTGCTCAGCTATCTCCTTCAATGGCTAAGGAAATTGCAGGTATCAACGTTGGTGATACTATGAACAATGAAGTAATAGATGATTCTATTAAAAACTTTTTTGAACAAGGATACTTCAAAGATGTTTGGGTTGAAAAAAAGGGTGGAACACTTATTTACCATTTTGATGAAAAACCAGCAATTGCAAATGTAGAGATAAAAGGTTACGGTTCTGGTGATGACGGGAAAAAACTTTTAGAAGGAATTGGTCTTAAAAAAGGGGATCTCTATGATGAATCTAAAGTTGCTCGTGCCAAAAAGACATTAAATACAAAATTGGAAGCAAAAGGTAACTACGATTCAGTAGTTGAAGTTTCTAAAAAATCTGTTGGTACTAATGCAGTATCTATTGTCTTTGAAGTAAATAAAGGTGAGAAAATAAAGATTAAAAAGCTTAACTTTATTGGTGCAAAAGCGTTAAGTCAGAGTGAACTTGAAACTGGAATTGTAAACCAAGAAGAGTCAATGTTCTCTTTTATACCTATCTACTTCAATAGTGGTGAAGTGAAAGTTGACCAACTTGAGTATGATGCATATAGAGTTAAAGAGACATATATGAAACATGGTTACCTAGATGCAGATGTTAGTAAACCACTTATGAGAGTTGACTATAGTGCATATACTGCAGAAGTTGATTACCAGATAAAAGAGGGGCCACAATACAGAATAGGTGCAGTATCTGTTACTCAAAGTATACCTGGTCTTAACACAGCAGAATTGACAGATAAACTAAGCATTAAAAGTGGAAGAATCTTCTCAATTACAAAATTGCGTAAAGATATGAAAATGCTTGAAGAAGAGGCTGGTAACTTAGGTTATGCATATGCTAAAGCTTCTCCAGATATGAACAAAGACCCTGAGAAAAAAGTTGTATCTATACGTTATAAACTTACAGCAGGAAATAAAGTAACTATTAACGATGTTCTTATCTCTGGAAATGACACAACTAAAGATAGAGTTGTAAGAAGATATATCTACCTTGCCCCAGGTGATAAATTTAATGCTAAAGATTTAAGAGATTCTAAAAATGCACTTCAAAGAACTGGTTTCTTTGAAGGTGTAGATATTCAAAGTCAAAGAGTTAGCGATGATAAAATTAACCTTCTTGTAAAAGTAAAAGAGACAAGTACTGGTACTATATCTGCTGGTGGTGGATATGGTTCATATGAAGGTCTTATGGTAAATGCATCAATTTCAGATAAAAACCTTTTTGGTACAGGATTAAACACAACTTTAGGTTTTGAGATTTCAAAAATTTCAAAAAACTACAACTTATCATTTGTAAACCCAAGAGTTTGGGACAGTATGTACTCTTTAGGTGTAAGTATTTATAAAAGAGATTATGAATACATTGAATATACAGAAGATCAATTAGGTGGTTCTGTAAATGTAGGTAGAGAATTCCTTAGATACTTTTATGGTTCAGTTGGTGTTGGATATGTAGATAATAACTCTAAATATAATGAAGATTATCAGCCAACTAATACAATTGATGTAGATTTCTTTGCAGACCAATACAAAAAATCATCACTATATGCATCTGTGAAGTTTGACAATACAGATGATTATTATCTTCCAAGAGAAGGGTTCATTGCATCAGTTGGTTCTGAATTTGCACAAATGGATGGTGAGATGAAGCAGATCAATATTGATAGAGGCTATACTGAATTTGACAACTTCACAAAAATAAATGCTCGTTTTGGTGCTTATTATGGCTTGAATGACTGGATCGATTACGATATGATCTTAAGATTTAAAGCTAGATATACAAAAATTATCTCTGGTGATGATCAGTACATTCCTATCTCTGAGAGATTGTTTATGGGTGGTATAGGTTCTGTTAGAGGTTATAACCCATACTCTTTATCTCCTACAGTAGGGGCAAGTAGAATTGGTGGTACTGAGAGAGCATCTACAACAGTAGAAGCATCTGTACCTCTATCTGAAGCAGCTAAAATGAGACTAGCATTTTTCTATGATTACGGTGTAATTAAAACTGACCCTGTAAGAACAAAAGGTGGAAGCCCTGTAGATTTTAGTAAAGAGTTGTATGGAGATAATGTTGCAAGATCTTCAACAGGTGTTGTTTTAGAATGGCAATCTGCTTTTGGACCGATTAACCTTGTATTCTCATACCCTATTGATGATGAAGAATTCGACCAAACAGCTTCATTTGAATTCTCAATGGGTTCAAAGTTCTAGGCATTTCATTGCACCACATATATAGCTTCACAGAAAAGTATATTTGCCCTAAACGAGTTTAGGGTTCCGAAAAAGCTCAGGAACCGTGCAACTTGTTCACGGACAAACGGATAGTTTGCTTATAAGGATTCACCTTACCCACCGAGGTCAGGTGATCAATGATATATTGCTTCGTAAACTACGCAACATATCACATATAACCAGACCCCTAGCTAATCCCCAAATCTTTGTTTTTAGGTAATTTCTCTTCATCATCTATAACTACAGTAAACTCCATTGGTTTTTCCAATATTTCTATGTTTTCTTTTGCTAGGTATAGTGGTTTGTCTGATTTGATAGTAAGTACTTTTTTCTTGTATTTAAATGTGATCTTAGCATCATTTGATGCTTCTGCAATAAAGAGTGTTAATGAATATATAAAGCTTAACCAAACAAGAGTTCTTCTTGATGGTAGCAAAGATTCATAAGTTTCAAATAGTGTTTCATGAATGAGAGATTTACCATGCATTCTAAGTAACATAGAGATGAGAAGCATCTCTTCATGTGTAAAGCCATAGTTAAGCTCCTGCATAGCAATGAAAAACGCTGTCTGATGACTTTTATATATATTTAATGTATTGCCTATGCTAGAGAGTTTTAATGCCCATTTTATCTCTGAGAGGTAAAAACAGTTATCTTTCATCTCTGCTTGCAGTGTTGTGTATAAAGCTTTAGCAATATAGAGTGTGTTTTTCTTTCTTCTTTCAACTGTTACATAAGGTTTGAACCTGTCTAAAATAGAAGTAATACTCGGATTTATATCTTTGGGGTATTTAAAATTTTCATGTTTTAATGCATGTTCCAAATAGACCCCTTCTCTAACTCCTACACCAGAAGTTATGACCTCTTTTGCCTTTACTTTAGAAAGGATTTCATTAAATATAAGTGTACCTTCTCTAATGGTATCGAAGCGGTTCTTTTTTAAACCAAGAGATTTTAACTCTTTAAGTGAAGAGGTAGGAACAGCATTTAAAAAATCACTATGGCTAGCGATGTTATATCTAAAAGCATGTATCTTATATAGAGGGTGTGCTGAACGTTTCATAATGGCTTTGGAGAGACCTCTTGCTGTTCCTCCCATACCTATGACTAACTCCTCTTTAAAGTTTTCAGGTAACATTTTTAACTCTTGGTCAATGTACTTTTTAGCTTTTTTCATTATCTCTTTTTGAGACATATTCTTATCTGAAAAAAGTTCTTTGAGTCTAACGGTTCCCAAATTTAAAGAGTAGGTATCTATGATTTTATCATTTTTAATAAGTGCTATATCTGAAGATCCACCACCGATGTCCACTGAGATGGCATCTGCTTTAGGTAAGAGATTTTTTGCTGCAAGTGCTCCATATGAAGCTTCTTTATTTCCATCTATTACCTTAATAGATAAACCTAACTCTTTTTTTATCCATTTTACAAATATATCTCCATTAGGAGCATCTCGTAAAGCAGATGTAGCCACACAAATAGTTTTACTTGCCTGATACTTTTGAATTGTTTGGGAAAAAGATTGTAGGGTTAAGAAAGCTCTACTTAAAGCTTTAGGTTGAAGTAGGCCATTTTTATCGTATGCCTCTTCACCTATGCGAACTTTTGATTTTTGTTCACAAATAAGATGAAAACCATAATGTGAAGTTTTTTCAAAAACAACGAGCCTTGCCGAATTCGAACCGATATCAATGATAGCAGTTCGTTTTGCCATTTTTTAAAGCTCGTCTTCTTGAAGCTTGTCAAACTTAAACTTAAGTTCTTCAATACTCTCAACATTATCTGGATCTGAGATAATACAATCAACAGGACATACAGAAATACATTGAGGCTCATCAAAGTGACCTACACACTCAGTACATCTGTCCGGATCAATTATATAGACTGGATCATTCTCTTCAATTGCCTCATTTGGACACTCTTCTCTACAAGCGTCACATGCTATACATTCATCTGTTATTAATAGTGCCATAATTACCTCTATTTTGGAGCTTTTGTATTAAGCTCAAATTTAATTTTATACGGAGTTATAACTCATCAAAGCTTATGCTTTATTTAAAATAAAATAAAAGTTATTTTTTTATTGGTAATTTCTTCGAGGAAAGAAGCATTTTTGCTTCTTTTAGGAGGTTTTTAAGATATATCTTTTGGAAAACAAAATCTATATCCACGTCTTCTTACAGTTTCTATAGTAGTTATCTCTAAAGGTTTATCCATTTTTTGACGAATTTGATTTATTGCAACTTCAATAACATTAGGTGTTACAAGTTCAGGTTCTTCCCAAATTGCATCAAGTAGTTGTTCTTTTGAAACAATTTGATCTTTATGCATTGCTAGGTGAGTTAAAACTTCAAAAGGTTTACCTTTTAATTCTATCTCATTACCTTGGTAAATTATCTTTTCCTCTTCAGGATTAATGATAAGATCGTCAATTTCAATAATATTTGATGCACCAAAACGAAGTTTAGCTTCAATACGTACAAGCAGTATGTCAAAATCGAAAGGTTTACGAATGAAATCATCTGCACCTGAACGAAGAGCATGAATTTCATTTTCTTTATTGTGGTGTTCAGATAAAACAATTACAGAAGTTTTGTGAGTTTTACTCTTTACATCTGCGATCATTGAAATTATACTTTTGTCTATATCTGACCAAGAAGCAAGTATTAGATCATAATTTCTAATATCTATATAGTACTTTGCATCACTCAAGTTTTCTGCTATATCTACTTGGTAGTCCGCTTCAATAAGTTTATCAAAAATTGTTTTACTTAGTGTAGCATCGTCATCAATTATTAATATTCTCATGATCTTAGCCTTTATCTTTAAGATTTTTTTAATTATAGCATAAAAATGGGCTTTCCTGAAAGTTTTTTTAAATTAAGCTTATAAAATTGGGATATAAAGTTTAAAATTCCCAATTTTCACTTAGTGAGACAGAGCAATTATTTAAAATATCTGGTTTTGATATTTTTAGTTTTAATGTTTCTATATTTGGATAAAGTTGATTTAGTCTATTTTTTACTCCAAGAAGAGCATCTTCAAGTAGCTCATACTTAGAATCTTTTAATTCAAGTTCAATTTCATGAGCTACATCTGCATAGTTAATAAACTTTTCATCACTATATTCATATGAAATTTCTACGTCAACAATAACTCTTTGAGGTCTATCTCTTTCAAAATCAAGAAGACCAATGATGACGTTAAGTGTTAAATTTTCAATATGTATGTTCATTATACTTTTGATTCTTCTTTTTTAAAGATTCTAACTATATTTGGAATATGTTTGTAAAATATAATAAAAGCAATTATCCAGATTGGTGAATGTGAGCCTATACCCGGAACTTCAGGATATAAAACGTATGAAGCGATAATAAATGCAATTAGTGCAATAAGTGAAGAGAGAGATGAAACTTTTAATACTTTGGCAGAAAATGCCCAGAAAGCAAAGGCAACGAATGCAGGTATTGGCATCATGAGTAAAAGTACACCAAAGGCAGTTGCAACACCTTTTCCACCTTCAAAATATAAAAACACAGAAAAGCAGTGACCTATAACGGCAAGAACTGCAATGGTCCATTGTACAGATTCTGGTGCACCGAGCATTTTAGCTACTAAAATAACTACAACACCTTTAATTGCATCTAAAAGAAGAGTGGCTGCACCTAGTTTTTTTGCTAACTTTTCGTCTGTCTCTTTTACAACACGAAGTACATTTGTTGCACCGATGTTGTTACTTCCGGCATTTTTAATGTCTACTCCTGCAAACTGTTTTGCCAAAAGGTATCCAAATGGAATACCAGCTAAAAGATAAACACTCAGATAAAGTATTAGGTTAATGTTCATAATTGTCCTACGAATTTAAGTTATCATAACACCGCTTTTATAACATAGTCTATAAGCAGATGTATTAATATTGTGCAATTTTAACCGAATTTTGCTAAAATAGCCAGAATTATTGTTTAGGCTCCAAAGGAAGAAGATGAATATTGATTATAAAGCAGAGATAAATAAACTTAAAAATGAATTAGATGTTACAGTTGTAGCACACTATTATCAGCGTGATGAAGTATTTGAAATGGCTGACATTACAGGTGATAGTCTAGAGTTGGCAAGAAAATCAAAAGCCGATAAAAATCCATGGGTTGTTTTTTGTGGAGTTGGTTTTATGGGGCAGAGTGTAAAAGTCATTGCTCCTGAAAAACGTGTTCTTATGCCAAAAATAGCTTGTTGTGCAATGGCTAGGATGATAGATGGTTCATATTTTGACGATTCTGTGAATTATATGGTAGAACGAGGTATTCCAAAAGAGGATATACTTCCTATTACCTACATTAACTCTGATGCATCAGTAAAAGCTAAAGTAGGAGAGATGGGTGGTTATGTTTGTACATCTTCTAATGCTTTTAAGATTATTGAAAAAGGTTTAGAGACAGGTAAGAAAATACTTTTTGTTCCAGACAGATGTCTTGGGCAGAACTTTGCAATTCAAATGGGCTTAAAATCTTGTGTTATTGGTGTAGAAGAAGATGGGAAAGAGTGTGATCCTAAAGAAGCAGACATCATATGTTTCAATGGTTTTTGTTCAGTTCACCAACTTTTCTCACTTGATGACATTGAATTCTACAGAAACAAATACCCAAATATTTTAATAGCAGTTCATCCAGAGTGTGATCCTAAAATAGTTGCGGCAGCTGATTTTTCAGGTTCTACTTCTCAACTCATAAAATATGTAAACGATCTTGACCCAGAGCAAAAAGTCGCCATTGGTACAGAGTACAATTTAGTAAATCGTATGAGAGAGAAAAATACTTATGTCTTGTCATCAACCAAGCCAGAGTGCCCGACTATGAACGAGACAACACTTGAAGATTTATACAATACCCTCAAATCTATAAAAGATGAAAAACCAATAAATGAAATAGTTGTTGACCCACATACAGTTAAGTATGCAAACTTAGCTCTAGAAAGAATGTTAGCAATCAAATAAAATGTAGGGTTGGCATTATTAGCTGACCTCATATAAATATTTAATTTTTGGTCGGCTTGAGCCAAACCTACAGGAAAAAACATGTTAAAAGAAAAATTCATAAAAGATTTAATAGCAGAAGATATAGGTCGTGGAGATCTTTTTTCTCGTATAAGTATATCAAAACAGATACGTGCATATATTGTTGCTAAAAGTTCTGGAGTATTTTCAGGAAAAGAGTATGTAGATAAACTTGCTTCAATGTATGACTTATCTATAGATTGGCAAGTTGAAGATGGTAGTAGTTTTTCAAAAGGTGAAAAACTATTATATATTTCAGGAGATTCAAAAAACATACTTTCGTTAGAGCGTTCAATACTCGACATGGTTTTGCATGCCTCTTCCATTTCTACACTTACAGCACAATATGTTGAAGCATTGAAAGATACAGATGTAAAACTTTTAGATACAAGAAAGACAAGACCTTTGCTTCGTGAATTTGAAAAGTATGCTGTTCGTTGTGGTGGTGGCATAAACCATCGTATGGGACTGGATGATTGTTTAATGTTGAAAGATACACATCTTCAAACCATAGATGACTTAAATTTGTTTATGAAAGAGGTTCGTCAAAAAATTCCTTTTACTTCAAAAGTTGAAATAGAGTGTGAAGATATGAGTATGGTAAAAAGAGCTATGGCATCTGGAGCAGATATTGTAATGTGTGACAATATGTCAATTTCCAATATGAGAGAGGTAGTAAAGTTTAGAGATGAAAACTACCCTCACATACTGTTAGAAGCTAGTGGAAATGTAACATTGGAAACTATTGAAGCTATTGCAACAACAGGGGTTGATGCAATATCATCAGGTTCAATCATACACCAGGCAAACTGGATAGACCTTTCTATGAAAGTAGAAGGCTAGAGGTATGTCTAAGAGTCATTTGTATGCGAAAGAGGTTAAAGAGAAGTTAGACAAAGCAAGAAACATAACAATTTTGACTCATTTAAATCCAGATGCCGATACTATTGGTACAGGGCTTGGTATTTTTAATATATTGTCTAAAGATAAAACAAAACGTATTGAAATAGTAAATGCTTCAAATATGTTGGCGAAGCATTTAGACTTCTTACCGGCGTACAGTAAAATAAAAAATAAAATGGATTTTGAAGATAGTTTAATTATATCTTGTGACTGTGCAAACATAGATAGACTTGGATTTGAACTTAAAGGTAGAGAAATTATCAATATTGATCATCATAAGAGTAATGAACTTTATGGCGATATAAATATTGTAATGCCAGAATATGCATCAGCTTCTCAAGTTGCATATGAGCTGTTTAAAGAGTTGACTCCTATTGACTTGAACTCTGCTACTTGTTTCTATACAGCATTGTTTTCAGATACTAGACATTTCACTACATCATCTGTAGATGAAAATGTTTTTAAATTTGCTACTGAGTTGGTTACTCTTGGTGTAAACCCTGCAAATGTAGCAAAAAATTGTACCCAAAGAAAATCTTTAAGTTCAATACGCATTTTAAATAAAGCACTTCAAAACCTTGAGTTATCTTGTGATGCTCAATTGGCTACACTATTTGTAACATATGAAGATATATTGAGTACAGGAGCAACTATGCCTGATGTGGACGGCATTGTTGATTATGGTAAATCTTTGGCAACAGTTAAAATATCAGTTTTCTATATGGAACTAGAAGATTCAGTTAGAGTATCACTAAGAAGTAAAGGTATAGATGTATCTTCACTTGCAAAAAAGATGGGTGGTGGTGGACATAAAGTTGCTGCAGGATTTATTTGTGAAAAAAGAGATTTACATGAAATAATAGATATACTTACAAAAATTATAAAAGAATCAAGTTTGTTTGATTAATAAATGAAAAGGTAGTTGTTATGTTGGGAAAAATATTTGCTGTATTGATTGTCGCTGGCGCTTCTGTTGGAGGTTGGTATGTATATACTGCACCACAGTTTGAGCGAGAAAAACCTCAAATACATGGAGATTCAAAACTCTATTGGAATAGAATAGATGCACAAGAGATAAAAGTTACTGATAATGTTGCGCTTAAAGATTATACAGTTAAGTTAAGTGACGGTAAAAACAGTATGATTTTAGATAAGGCTCCTTTTGCTAAGCAGGGTAAAGAAGAGACAATAGTTGTAAAGTATCCTAAGTCTAAAGATTTAGATCCTAAAGCTACAAAATTGACAATGACCATTACTGTAAATGACAAAAGTATGTGGAATATGTTGGCTGGAAACTCTGCAAAAAAAGTTATTGATGTTTATATAGATTACAAAAGACCAAATGTAAATATATTGGCAAATTCACGTATGATTAATCAAGGTGGCTCTGCTTTGGTTGTATTTCAAGCTGAAGATGAAAACTTAGATCAGCTTTATGTTGAAGCAAATGGAAATAAATTTAAACCACAACCATACAAAAAAGAGGGTTATTACGCTACTTTAGTGGCATGGCCTTTTAATATGGATACTTTTTCAGCAAAAATAATTGCAACGGACCATGCTAAAAATAAACGTATAACAAAAATACCTTTTTATCATAAAAACCCAAGATATAAAACATCATATATCAGAGCTAGCGATAAATTCATAGATGGAAAAATTACAGATTTGGCATCTTCTGATCCTGAATATGCATCTATTACAGATAAACTTGAAAAGTTAAAAGCAATTAATGAAACTATGCGTTTAAAAAATGAAGCTCTTATACATAAATTGGGAAGTAATGTTTCAGATGAAATTTTAAATAAATGGAAAATCAACAGATTTTATCCTCTTAGAAATGGACAAAAAGTGGCATCTTTTGGTGATCACAGATACTATTACTACAAAACAAAAGATAATGTAGTTTCAGAGTCTTACCATGTAGGGTATGACTTAGCTAGTAACAGTATGGCAGAGATAAAAACATCTAATGCAGGTAAAGTAGTTTTTGCTGAAGAAAACGGAATTTATGGAAATATGCCTATGATAGATCATGGTTTAGGTTTATATACTATTTATGGGCACTGTTCTCAACTTTTAGTTTCTCAAGGTGATGAGGTAAAAGCAGGGCAGGTTATAGCAAGAACTGGTAAAACAGGATTGGCATTAGGTGATCATTTACACTTTGGTGTGTTAGTCCAAGGAGTTGAAGTAAGACCTATTGAATGGTTTGACAAAAATTGGATTAAAACATTTATAGATAATGTATTTAAGCAAGCAGATACGATTATTGAGCCTTCTGCAAAAAAGAGTAATAAATAAAATTTTTGCAAAAATAAGTATTTTATAGTATAATGGGCGCAAATAGGTCTGGGAGGAAAAGCTAAATGAGACAACGTACTATTAAAAAACCTGTCGAAGTTATTGGTATAGGATTACATAAAGGTGAACCTATAAAACTAAGATTAGAACCTCTTAGTGCTGATGCCGGCATAGTTTTTTATAGAGAAGATTTGGCTTTAAGTATACCTCTCTCCCCAGCATCTGTTATAGACACTCGTATGGCTACTGTTATTGGTGGTGAAAAAGGTTTTATTTCAACTATAGAGCACTTTTTGTCAGCACTTTATGCTTATGGTATAGACAATTTACGTGTTATTGTTGATGGAAATGAGATGCCAATAATGGATGGATCTTCAATCTCTTTTTGTCTGCTTCTTGATGAGGCGGGTATTGAAGAGTTAAATGAACCTAAAAAAATCATATGCGTAAAAAGACCAGTAGAGATACAAGATGGTCAGAAATTTGTAAGATTGCTTCCTAGTGAATCTGCAGAGTTTCATTTTAAAATTAAATTTGATCATCCTGTAATTGGTGAGCAGAGTGAAAAATTTGATTTTTCTACTCATAATTTTATTGAAGAGATAGCCAGAGCAAGAACATTTGGTTTCTCAAAAGATATACAATACCTACAGAGTCAAAATCTAGCACTTGGTGCAACTCTTCAAAATGCAATTGGTTTAGATGATTACAAAATACTTAATCCTGAAGGTTTACGTTTTGACAATGAATTTGTAAGACATAAAATACTTGATGCACTTGGAGATATGATGGTGTCTGGACACAACATATTGGCAAGATATGAGTCTTTTGCTGGTAGTCATAACTTAAATTATCAATTAACATCAAAACTGCTGTCTGACAGTAAAAATTACGATATTGTAACTGTAGAAGAGCTTCAAAGTATTGAGTTTGCAAAATCATTCGCATAAATTACTAATAATTTCCATATCTTCTCCACTTATGTTTGGCATATATAGAGATGATAAACTTATAGAGACACTATATTCAGAGAAAAAAACTTCTGAAATCCTTCTTCCTTTTGTAATGGACCTTATAGATAAATACAATATAGAATCTATTATATATACACGAGGACCAGGCTCATATATGGCTATAAAGCTCACATATATAATGCTCAAAACAATTGAAATAGTTAAAGGAATAAGCTGTTTAGGGTGTAGCGCTTTTGCTTTAAATAATGAAGAACCAATAAAAGCTATTGGAAATCTCTATTTTATCAAGGAAAAAGAGACTATAATTACAAAAAAATTAGAACAGCCAGTAGATGCAAATTTTGCATTACCTCAAAGTATTCATGATCTTGAAATAGATGAAGAGTCAACCCCTGAGTATATGCTGCCAGCTGTTTAAACGGAAGTAGTAAAATGTTTGTATCTGTACCAGCAACGTCTGCCAACTTAGGACCCGGATTTGATACTTTAGGTCTAGCAGTAGATTTAAGAAATGAAATTATCATAAAACCATCAAAGTTTTTAAGTCTATCTACACATGGAGAAGGATCTTCAAGTCCTAAGATTAAGAAAAATTCTCTATTTTTAAGTATTTTTAATGAAAACTATAGAAGATTAAGTGGAAGATCTGACAATTTTAGATTTGAATTCCAAAATAGAATTCCAATATCTAGAGGACTTGGATCATCTTCTGCAGTTATTGTTGCAGCACTTTCTGCTGCATACATGGCATCAAATACAAAATACAATAAAAGAGAAATTTTAAATCAAGCACTCAGATATGAACATCATCCAGACAACATCACGCCTGCGGTAATGGGTGGATTTAATGTAGCCTGTGTTGAGGGTGATCGTGTATATAGTAAAAAGAGACGTATGCCTGACTATTTAAAAGCAGTTGTTGTTGTACCTAATCGTACAATATCTACAGCAAGATCACGTCATGTTCTTCCTAAAGTATATAAAAAAGAAGAGACTGTCTACTCTTTATCTCGTGCGGCATATATGACTAGTTTGTTTATAACAGAATCATGGGATCTTTTAAGAATAGCATCAAAAGATAAACTTCATCAATCAAGAAGAATGAAAATGATGCCTGAACTTTTTGAAATTCAAAAAGTTGCACTTAAAAATGGTGCACTCATGAGTACACTTTCAGGTTCAGGTTCTACATTTTTCAATCTTACATACGAAAAAGATGCAGATAAAATAGCAAAAGTACTGCAAGATAGGTTCCCTCATTGTCGTGTATTTAAACTCTCTTTAGATAATAATGGTGTTATTACAAAAAATTGAGAAGTTCTTTAACTTATAATTAGGTATAATACGCGATGAAAAAATCACAGCCTATACGAATGTGTATCTCTTGTCGTAATAGACATCCTCAAAACAGTTTGATACGATTAAAACAAGAGGGTCAAATAGTTATTGAATTTGATGGTACAGGTAGAAGTTTTTACCTTTGTGGTGAGTGTGCAAATAATAACAAACAAATCAAAGGTTTAATGAAACGTTTTAAACAAGAAGAAGAACGGTTTATTAAACTTTTGAAAAAGTTGATAGATAAATCAACTCATGCAAGAGATTGCATTCAAATTAAGGAGTGAGATAAATATGGATAAAGTTAAGATCCAAGAGATAGCAGCTGAAGCAGGATTGTCAAATGCTGACTTGTTAGAAAAAGCAAAAGATTTAGGTTTTGATGTAAAAGCAGCAAACAGTACTATTGGTATGGAAGATGCAGCTATTCTTGTAGATTATGCTATTAGTGGTACATTGCCAAAAAGTTTTAAAAAACCAGGTGATAAACCAAAACTTAAAGTTGTTAAAAAGAAAGTTGAATCTTCTTCTGAAAAAACTCCTAAAGTAGAAGATGAAACTGTTGAAGTAAAAGATGAATCTACAAAAGAAGAAGTTGTAGAAGTAGCTGAAACTAAACCTTTAGAAAAAGAGAAATCTACTAAAGAAGAACCAGCAGTTAAAAAAGAGTCATCAATTAAAAAATCATCTATTACAAAGAAACCTATTAGAAAAGTTTCTCCAGTAGTTGAACCTAAAGCTGTTGTTGAAGAAGTTGCTAAAGAAGAAATTGCTAAAGTTGAAGAGATAAAAACTGTAGAAACAAAAGCTACAGAAGAAGCATCTGCTAAAGATACTGAAGTTGCTAAAGTTGTTACTGAAGAGGTAGTAGCTGAAACTCCTGTTGAAGAGAAAACTGTAGTCAAAGAGGTTAAGAAACGTAAAGGTATTTCAGTTGTAAGTAAAAAAACAGCAGAAGATAGTGCTGCTACTGAAAAAACTGATGAAGATAAACCAAAAAGAAGAGTTTTATCTAGATCTGGTATTAAGATTGTAAGAAAAGCAAAACCTGCACCAGTTAGAGCAGGAACTAGAATTTCAATGGGTGATCAAACACCATACATACCAAAGAAAAAGCCTAAAAAAGGTCCTGCAGAAGCAAGAGATTCTGGTAAGAAAATTGATATTTTCAACCACGATAGTATGTCATCAGAGATAGATAGTGGTTTTGGAAATGAAGAAGTTGTACTTCTTGACTTCTCAGATAAAAATATCTATGAAGAGATGATGCGTCAAGAGCAAAAACGTAAAGAAGAGATGAAAAAAAGAGAATCGGCAAATGGAGGACCTGCTAAAGGTAGACAACCATTCCGTCCTCAACAAAGACGTTCTTTAAAGCGTGGCGGTAAACGTAAGAAGTATATTAAAGAAGAAAATACAGACGTAGTAACATCTGTAGAGATACCAGAAAATGTAAGAGTATATGAATTTGCTGAAAAAGTAAATCGCTCTGTTGGTGAAGTTGTTGGTTGTCTTTTCTTACTTGGAATGATGGTTACAAAAAATGACTTCTTGTCTAAAGATGAAATTGAAATTCTTGCAGAAGAGTTTGAAGTTGAAGTTACAACAGTCAACCCTCTTGATGAATTGGATTATGCAGATTCATATGACGCAGTTGAAGAAGATGATTCTGATCTTGTAGAGAGAGCACCGGTTATTACTATTATGGGGCATGTTGACCATGGTAAAACTTCACTTCTTGACAAAATTCGTTTATCAAAAGTTGCAGACAGAGAAGCTGGTGGTATTACACAGCATGTTGGTGCATACCAAGTAGAGAAAAATGGTAAAAAAATTACATTTGTCGATACTCCAGGTCACGAAGCCTTTACAGAAATGAGAGCACGTGGTGCACAGGCAACAGATATTGTTATTATCGTTGTTGCGGCTGATGATGGTGTTATGCCTCAAACAAAAGAGGCTATTGCACATACAAAAGCTGCGGGTGTTCCTCTTATTGTTGCTATTAACAAAATGGATAAAGAGTCTGCAAACCCAGATAATGTTAAATCTCAACTAGCTGAGATAGATGTAATGGCAACAGATTGGGGAGGAGAATATGAATTCGTCCCTGTATCTGCACATTCTGGTATGGGTATTGATGATCTTCTTGAGACAATTTTACTTCAAGCAGAAGTTATGGAACTTAAAGCAAATCCAAATAGAGAAGCAAAAGCAGTTGTTGTTGAAGCATCTTTAGAAAAAGGTTTTGGACCAGTTGCAAATGTAATTATTCAAAATGGTACACTTAAAGTTGGTGACAATGTAATTGTTGGTAGTACTTATGGTCGTATTAAAGCGATCAAGCTTGATGATAACAGTTCTGTTAAAGAGATTGGACCATCTACACCAGCAGCTATTGTCGGACTTAATGATGTACCAAAAGCAGGTGAAGAGCTTATTGCTATGTCAACAGATAAAGAGGTTCGTGAACTTGCTGAAAAAAGAGCTGAGTTCCAGAGAGCCAAAGATCTTTCTAAGAGTACAAAAGCAACTCTTGATGATCTTTCTGCACTTATTGCAGAAGGGCAACTTAAATCTCTACCTGTTATTATTAAGGCAGATGTTCAAGGTTCACTTGAAGCGATTAAAGGTTCTTTAGAGAAACTTAGAAATGAAGAAGTTAAAGTAAATATTATTCATGAAGGTGTTGGTGGAGTTACAGAGTCTGACCTTACACTTGCTGATGCTTCTGAACATGCTGTTGTTCTTGGGTTCAATGTTAGACCAACAGGTTCAGTTAAGAAGAAATCTAAAGAGTTAGGTATTGAAATTCGTTCATACACTATTATTTATGATCTTCTTGATGATGTTAAAGCAATTCTTGGTGGTATGATGTCTCCAGTTATTTCTGAAGAAGTTACTGGTCAAGCAGATGTTCGTGAAACATTTGTTGTTGGTAAAGTTGGAACTATTGCTGGTTGTAAAGTATCTGATGGTTCAATTACTAGAAACTCAAAAGCAAGACTTATCCGTGATGGTGTTGTTGTATATGAGAGTAAAATTTCATCTCTTAAGCGTTTCAATGAAGATGCTAGAGAAGTTAAAAACGGTTATGAGTGTGGTATTATGCTTGAGAATTTCAATGACATTAAAGATGGCGATGTAATCGAAACATTTAAAGATGTTGAAGAGCAAGTGACTCTATAGATGACACACGAAGAAATTAAACGTCACAGGGTTGAATCTTTACTTAAAGAGCTTCTTCCTGAAGCGTTTGCAACACTAGACGATGAACGTATAAATAGCTTAACTGTAAATGATGTTAAATGTTCCAAAGGGCGCTCAAATGCTAAGGTATATTTAGATAAATCATTTTTAACTGAAAAAGAGCAAGCTGAAGCACTTAAACAATTACGAAAAGTTGGAACTTATCTTCAAAATCATTGTAAGCAGAGTGAAGGGTGGTTTAAAGCACCTATTTTTGCTTTTGAATTTGATCAGCAACTTGAAGAAGTTAGTCGTATTGAAGATTTGTTTAAACAAATTGCAAATCGTAACAGCAAAAAAGAGGATGTAGAAGATGAATCTTGATACTCAAATAGCAAAAATTATAGAAGCAAATGGTGCCGCTCTTTATGATACAGAAGTAGTTTCAGAGTTTGATGAGACAATTTATCGTGTACTTATAACTAAAGTAGGCGGAGTTACTCTTGACCTCTGTGCTAATATATCTCATGAACTTTCACCTTTTTTAGATGTACACCCTCCAATGAATGGTCAGTATAGATTAGAAGTCTCTTCTCCGGGAATTGAAAGAAAACTTACAAAACCGGTTCATTTTATGAATGCAGTTGGTGAAAAAGTAAAGCTTAAACTAGGTTCTGGAAATAAACTAAAAGGTACATTGAAATCAGCAGATGATAATGGTGTAGTTGTTGAAACAAAACAAGGTGATGAGTCGTTTTCATACTCTGAACTAAATACATCTAAAACTTATTTCGATTGGAATTAAATTTAAATTGATTGTGTCATAGCACCCTGCATGATGCAAATGGCAAGCCACCTTTTTTGGGATGTGCATTATTTGTCGCACTATGATACAATCAATATTGATAAATAAATACTAGGAGTTGTAATGAGTATAGATGAAATATACATGCAACTTGCACTCACTAAAGCTTGGGAATACCAAGGCTTAACTTACCCAAATCCTGCTGTCGGTTCTGTTGTTACATATGAAGGTGAAATTGTTGCTATAGAAGCACATAAAAAAGCTGGGACTTCACATGCAGAAGTGTTAGCTCTTGTATCTGCATATGAAAATATGTCAAAGTCAAAAGTAGATTTTGACCCTATGAATGCAAAATTATCTCACGAATTTCTTTTAACTTTACCTGAAAACTTTTTTTCAAAATGTACTATTTACGTTACTCTTGAACCCTGTTCTCATAAAGGAAAAACTCCTTCTTGTGCAACTCTTTTAAGCAAACTAAATTTAAAAAAAATAGTTATAGGTACAGAAGATCCAATCGAAGGTCATAATGGTGGAATAGAAATAGTAGGTCAGTGTCTCCCTGCACCGACTATAAGAGTTGGTGTATTAAAAGAAGAGTGTCAAGATTTAATTGAACCATTTGTTATTTGGCAAGAGAGAGCATTTGTACTTTTTAAACTTGCACAAACATCAAACGGACGCATTGCAACAAATATAAATGATGGATATTTAAGTTCAAAAGCTTCTTTGAAACATGTACATGAGTTAAGAGAAGTTTGCGACTTACTTTTTATAGGTGGAAATACTGTTAGAAAAGATAGACCTACATTAGATTGCAGGTTTACGGGTGGTAAAGCGGCAAATGTAAGAATATATACAAAAAATGACAACATAGATAGAGAGATAGCTCTTTTTAGTGTTGAAGATAGAGATGTTAATATAGGAGACTCTTTAGATTTTTTAGAAGAGCCATCTTTTGTTATGGTTGAGGGTGCTGAGGGTATGTTAAATGTTCTAAAAGAGCATATTGATTGGATGCTTATTTACCAGACGCCTAAGCTATCTACCAATAATTTAACATATAATACGACAATGAATTTACAATTTCTACATCAAGCTAAAAAAGATGTAGATCTAATGATATGGAGCAGAAAAAGTGGGAATTGAAAAATTAAGTAATAAAGATGAGAAACAAGAAAAAATAGTAACAATGTTTGATGACATTGCATCAACTTATGACAAAGCAAATAGAGTATTATCTTTAGGAATTGACATAAAGTGGAGAAAGCAAGGTTGTAATAAAGCATTTGAAATTTTGGGTAAAAAAGAGTTGGGTCAAATTACTGATGTAGCTACAGGAACAGGTGATCTTTTAATATATTGGAAAGAAGAAGCAGAAAAAAATTCTGTAACTGTTAAAAAGTATGTAGGTGTTGACCCTTCTGTTGGTATGTTAGAAGTTGCTAAAACTAAAGTTGATTTTGCTGAGTTTATTGAGGGTAAAGCACAAGAACTTCCTATTGAAAATGAGACTACGGACATTATATCTATATCTTATGGTATACGAAATGTAGTAGATAGAGTAGAAGCTTTACAAGAATTTTACAGAGCTTTAAAACCAGGTGGAATTGTTGTAATCTTAGAATTTACAAAACAGGACAGATCTGGAGTAGTAGATAAAGTTGTAGATTTCGGTATGAAAAATATATTGCCAAAAGTTGGTGGTTTTATATCTAAAAATTATGAGGCATACAAGTACTTACCAGACTCTATAGAAGAGTTTTTGACAACTGAAATGTTAAGTAAAGAGTTGGAAGAAGCAGGTTTTGAAATGAAATATACAAAATCTTTTTCTATGGGTATAAGTACTTTATTGGTTGCCCAAAAAAAGTAATGTAGGGTGCGTTTCCCAACGCACCAATAAACATTGGTATATAAAAAAGCTTTTATTTCATATTTAATTTAAAGGTGCGTTGGGAAACGCACCCTACGGAGGCTCAAATGTCGCAGATGATGTCCGTCACTTCACTAAACACCAAAATCAAATCTCTTCTTGAAGCCACTTTTATGCATATACTTGTTGAGGGTGAAGTAGCTTCTGTTACTTACCATACTTCAGGGCATGTTTATTTTTCTATTAAAGATAAAGAGAGTTCCATTAAGTGTGTCATGTGGCGTTCTTCAGCTGCCAAAATGAAGTTTCGTATTGAAAAGGGTATGCATATTGTTATAGAAGGTTCTTTGGGTGTCTATACACCACGAGGTGAGTATCAGTTTTATGCAGTTAAAGTTGAACCCTATGGGCAAGGTGCTTTAGCTTTGGCATTTGAACAGCTTAAAGAGAAACTTAAAAACAATGGTTATTTTGATGCACAAAGAAAAAAGTCAATTCCAAAACAGATAAAAAAAATAGCTCTAGTAACTGCAAAAGATTCTGCTGCACTTCATGATATGTTAAAAATTATTGAAAAAAGATGGGCTATGGTTGAAGTTGTTATTGTAGATACATTAGTTCAAGGTGATGAAGCAGCTTCTCAGATAGTTAGGAGTTTAAAGTATGCAGACAGTATTGGTGCAGATGTAGTTGTATTTGGCAGAGGAGGGGGGAGCACGGAAGATTTATGGCCATTTAATGAAGAGATTGTGGCAGATGCTATTTTTTCTATGAATACAGCAACAGTCTCTGCTGTAGGGCATGAAGTAGATGTACTCATAAGTGATTTTGTAGCTGATTTACGTGCTCCTACACCTTCTGCTGCTATAGAGATGATTTTGCAAGATAGTAAAGAGATATTATATACTTTAAATGAATTATCTCAACGATTTACTCATATTTTAAATCAGATACTTCATAAAAAAAGAGAAGCTTTGAGACACATGGAAGAGATGCTGTTTCGTTCTTCTCCTTCTAGAAAACTCTTAGAGTCGAAAAGTGAATTTAGAAGACTAGAAGATGAATTTAAAAGAGTAATGAACTATAAGTTAAGCAGTTATGAGAATCAACTTCCAACTATAAAAAATAATTTCATAAACAATATGAAATTTGTTATTAACAATAAGGAGCAAGAGCTAGAGTATATATCTAAAAAAATAGTTCTTAGCAATCCAAAACTCTTGTGTAAGAGAGGTTGGGCGAAAGTTTCATTAAATGGAAAAATAATAGTACTTGATGATTTAAAAGAACAAAATATGTTTACTTTAGAAGATAGTACAGTTAAAATTGAAGCTATATGTTTAGAGAAGAAATTTATTAATTAATACAAAAAATAATTTTGATATGATGTAAGTTAATAAATATGGAGTAACATCATGTTAAATGAAAATGTACAGTATATATTTGAGATACTTACACCAAAAAATATATTTGTGCTATTATTCTTTTTTTTGTTTATATTTATAGTTCATCTTTTTGTCTATCGTAAAAAACAAAAAGATCTTCAATTTTTTGTTTCAGAAAAGATAAAAGTTTTTAAAAATGTTTTTTATGTATCTGAAGATGCTATTTTTATGGTATCTGAAAAAAATGAAATATTATATGCAAATAATGCAGCAATTGAACTCTTCTCTTTAAAAAAATATTTTAAATCCACAATACTTAATATTCCAAAAATAAATATTAAAAATGATTGGGTTGATTTAGATGAGTTAATTCTCAAAAGTCGTAAGAAATTTGAGAAACGCATGCATGTCTTTGCAAATACAGAAATGATGCTAAACAACTCTTATGAAAAGATATCAGTTAATTTGTATTTCAATCATGCTTATGTAGATGTAAAACAAAAAGATAAATGTACAATTGTTGTCATAAATGATACTAGAAAAGATAAAGAGAATTACCTTCTTGGTTTTAGGCATAAGTTGACAAAATTACCAAATCAGGCTCAAGCATTAAATGATTTGAATGCTTTATATGCAAAACATCATTTGAATGAAGAGAAAATTGCACTGGCACTACTTAATATTGATAACTTTTCAATATTGAGATCTATTATAGGATATGATCAGTCAAATGCAGTTCTTGTGAAGTTTGCAGACTATTTGAATGATTTGACAAAAGAGTTCTCTTTTTCTGTTTATCACACTGTACACAATAACTTCCTACTTCTTTTTCCAAATGCAAACTCTATAAAAAATGTACAAGAGATAGTAAAAATTGTGCAAAATAAATTGAACTCTTTTTATAAAATGGGAAACAGTAACTTACATTTAACAGCATCTATAGGGATATCTATATATCCAGATAAAAGTTCAACAACAAATTTATTGGACGATACATATAAAGCATTGGCTGCTGCTGAAAAAAATGGACATGGACGCATTGAGATATATGAGTCTAGTCAAAGAAACCATAATTATGATGAGTTAAAACTTTATAATGACATGCATCAAGCATTAGATAAAAATGAATTTGAATTATATTATCAGCCTATTGTTGATGCAAAAACAAAAAAAATAGTATCGGCAGAAGCACTTATCAGATGGAGGCATCCAATATATGGTATTATAAGACCAGATATATTTATACCAATTATGGAAAAGACCGGACTTATTGTAGAAGTTGGCCAATACATATTGGAAGAGGTACTAAAACAACAAAAACGATGGGAATTTTTTAAATTTAGACAAATACCAATATCTATAAATTTATCACTTTTGGAACTTGAAACAAATAATTTTATAGGAAACATTGAACATCAGTTAGATCATCATAAAGTATCACCAAGTTTAATCAAGTATGAAATAACTGAAGGTGTTGCAATGATAAGTGAAAATGAAACTGTAAGAAAAATCTTTGAATTGCGAGAGATAGGTATAGAGATATCATTGGATGATTTTGGGACAGGATATACTTCCTTTGCATATTTGAAAAAAATACCAGCAAATATTTTAAAGATTGATAGATCACTTGTTGTAAATATGCTTACGGCAAAAGAGGACCAGAGAATTGTTAAAGCTATGATAGAGTTAGGGCATACGCTAAATATGAAAATTGTTACAGAAGGTATTGAGTGTCTTGAATTACACAATATGCTTGAAAGTTTCGGATGTGACTATATGCAGGGTTATTATTATTCAAAACCAATTCCTGTGTTTGAGTTCCAAAAATTATTGAGATAATAAGGAAAAAAGATGAACATTACTATTATATTGACAGCAGTTTTTTTTGTGATTATATTGGCTATATATATTATTTTAACTTCTAAACATAATAGTGAAGTAAAAAGTTTAAATAAGAAGCTGAAATCTATGCTAAATCAAAAAGATTATAATGATGAAGCTAGAATAACATATTCAAAGAATCATGAAATTATTTTTGCAAATAAGTCTGCTCAAAAATTATTATATTTAGAAAATAAAGAGAAGCATTATCTCTTTAAAAAAGATGTACTTTTTCATATGCCCACATCTGCACATATTGAATTACTAAATGCCATAGATAAAAAAATAAAGATTGAAAAAGGTAATTTTCATTTAAATAATTCTATTTTAATTATAGATGGCAATGAAATGGTTGTAAATATTTATGTAGATATAAGTGATTTAGATGAAAGTGGTACAATCAGTCTGTTCTTGTCTGAAAATAGAGAGATAAAAGAGGTTATAAAACAAGATGGTAAAATAGATTATTTGACAGGACTTCCAAGTCAATTTTCTGCACTATCTGACATAAATAGTTTAGTTCTCGATAGTCAAAAAAAATCAGAAACTTTTTCACTATTTTTATTTGGTGTTGATAGTTATGCAGATAAAGAGGCTATTTTAGGTAAATCATATATAAATCAGATGATGAAAAACATGGCTAACTATTTTGAATACAAACATTCAACATATAGTAAAATATATAAAATGGATTGTGATAAATTTCTTTTCATTGTTAAGAGTGTTAAAGATAAAGAAGCTGCATATAAAATAGCCAATCAGATTATTGATGATATAAGTGAAAATTGTAAAAATGATAGTAACACCCATGTAACAGTATCTTGTGGAATTGTCTTTTTTCCTAAAGATGGAGAAAACTCTACTAAACTAATAGATAACTGTTATTCGGCTCTTAATTTAGCACAAAATGATTCATCTTCTACAGTGAAAATTTTCAAAAGTAAATCTAACACCTTACATAATAACGACAAACAAATGAATTTAGATATGATTAATGCATTAAAAAATAGAGAATTTTTGCTTCATTATCAGCCTATATTTAATTTGAAAACAAATGAGATGATTTCTGCAGAAGCTTTAATACGTTGGAATCACCCTAAAGAAGGGTTGATTTCTCCATTTAGATTTTTGGAATTAGCTGAAAAAACAGGACTTATTGTAGAGTTGGGAGCTTATGTATTTAGAGAAGCTATTAAGCAACGTAAGCAGTGGGATATACTTGGCTTTCCTAAGTTCAACATAACTATAAATTTGTCACTTCAAGAGATTAAGATAGATAAACTTATAAATCAGATAAATATACTTTTTGATGAATACTCTGTTGATCCTATGTATTTCAATTTGGATATATCGGAAACATCAGCTATGGAAAATATTGAAAAAACTCAGAAAAAATTCCAGGTATTTAAAGAAGCAGGGTTGTCTATAACATTAGACAATTTTGGCTCAGGTCTTTCTTCTATTAAGTCTCTTCATTCTCTTCCTATAAGTATGTTGAAAATTGACAGATCACTTATTTTTGATATTGCTACAAATAGCAATAGTCAAACAGTTGTAAAAGCTATTATAGATTTGGCACACTCTTTGGGCTATGAAGTTGTTGCAGAAGGTGTAGAGTTAGAGAATGAGGTAGATATTTTAAAGAGTCTTAATTGTGATCATGCACAAGGTTATCTCTTCTCAAAACCAGTTCCTGTATTTGAATTTCAAGAAATTTTGAGAAAATTGTAAAAACGACAAAAGTCGTTTTTACTTTACATCATACCTGGCATTCCACCCATGTTTGGCATTTCAGGTAGAGGCGTAGGAGCTTCTTTAATATCAGATACTGTAGCTTCAGTTGTAAGTAGTAAAGATGATACTGAGGTGGCATTTTGAAGTGCTACACGCGCAACTTTAAATGGATCAACAATACCTGCTTCAATCATATCTACATACTCACCAGTAGCAGCATCAAATCCTAAATTTGCTTCTGATGATTCTGCAATTTTATATGCAACTACACCAGCATCGAAGCCTGCATTTTGAGCTATCTGTTTCATTGGAGCATATACAGATCTTAAAATGATTGCTGCACCAACTGCTTGGTCATCTTTAAGGTCTAATTTAACAGCTTTAGCTGCTTTAATTAGTGCAGCTCCACCACCAACAACAATACCCTCTTCAACAGCAGCTTTTGTTGCAGATAAAGCATCATCAACTCTATCTTTTTTCTCTTTCATTTCAGTTTCAGTTGCTGCACCAACTTTTATAACTGCAACACCACCTGAAAGTTTTGCAAGTCTCTCTTGAAGTTTCTCTTTATCATATTCACTTGTTGTATTTTCCATTTGAATTCTGATTTCAGATACTCTTCCTGCAACAGCAGCTTTGTCACCTTTCCCATCAACAATAACTGTATTGTCTTTGTCTATCACAACTCTTGTTGCTTGACCTAGTTCAGCTAATGTAGTTTTTTCAAGTGAAAGACCCAACTCATCAGTTATGAGTGTTCCAGCTGTTAGTATAGCAATGTCTTTTAACATCTCTTTTTTTCTGTCACCAAAGCCAGGAGCTTTAACTGCTGCGATGTTTAAAACACCTTTAAGTCTGTTAAGAACAAGTGTCGCTAAAGCTTCACCTTCTAAATCGTCAGCAATTATAAGAAGTGGTCTTCCTGTTTTTTGAATTTGCTCTAAAACTGGAACTAAATCTTTTAAAGAAGAGATTTTACTATCTGTTATAAGAAGAAGAGGGTTCTCTAATTCACAAGTCATTTTTTCTGTATTTGTTACAAAATAAGGAGATAGGTAACCTCTATCAAATTGCATACCTTCAACTACATCAAGGTCATCGTTAATACCTTTTGCTTCTTCAACAGTTATAACACCATCTTTACCAACTTTATCCATAGCTTCTGCAATAAGATTACCAATTGTCTCATCTGAGTTTGCAGAAATAGTAGCTACTTGTGCGATCTCTTTTTTATCTTTAACCTCTTTTGAGATTTTTTTAAGCTCTTCAATAATTGCAGCAGATGCTTTGTCCATACCTCTTTTAACTTCAATAGGGTTAGCTCCAGCAGTTATGTTTCTAAGTCCCTCTTTGAAAATTGAGTGTGCAAGTACTGTTGCTGTTGTTGTTCCATCTCCAGCTTCATCTGCTGTGTTTGCAGCTACTTCTTTAACTAGTTGTGCACCCATGTTTTCTAGTGAATCTTCTAGTTCTATTTCACGTGCAACAGATACACCATCTTTAGTTATGTGTGGTGCTCCAAAACTTTTTTGTATAAGAACATTACGTCCTCTTGGTCCCATAGTAACTTTAACTGCATCTGCTAGTTTAGTTACACCTTCATATAAACCATTTCTTGCTTTATCTGAAAAAAATATCTCTTTTGCCATTTTGTTTCTCCTAATATAATTTAAAGCGACTTGTCGCTTGAGATTTCTTATTAAGAAAACTCAGTGTTAACTTTGATTTTTAGAGCTTTTGCTCGAAAAATATTCTATTAACGGATTAAACCTAAAACTTCTTTACTTAGAAGTATTAGATACTCAGAGTCTTCAATAGTTATCTCCATGCCTGAAAAATTTGCAAATACTACTGTATCTCCTACATTAATCCCATCTTCGATAGCTTCAGGACCTACAGCAACTACTTTACCTTCTAGAGGTTTCTCTTTAGCAGTTTCAGGTATATATAGCCCTGATGCAGTTTGATTTGTCTGTTCTTCACGTTCTACTAAAACACGATTTGCTAATGGTATAAATGCCATGTTAGCTCCTTTATTTACTCTGATTTTTGTCTCGCTATTGTAGTGACTTTTTCATAATATGTCAAGGAGTTATGCAAAATTATTTAATATATTTGAGTCAATAAGACTAAAGTTATGAAAGTTTGTGATAAATTGATAAATTTTAGTTTTTTTTAGAAATACTATTGACAATAAAGCAAACTTTAGATAAAATTCCGTCTCTTCAAAATTAGTGGCAAGGTAGCTCAGTTGGTTAGAGCGCTGCTCTCATAAGGCGGAGGTCGAGGATTCGAGTTCCTCTCTTGCTACCACTAAAACAATCAAAACTATTTTATCTACTATATGTTTTGACAGTTTGAAGAGAACTAATCTACTTTAAAATCACAGTATTATTTCACTACTAGTCTATTTAGTTATTAATTTTTTATCCTTTTCTATATATAAAGTCATAGTAACTAGGCATATAGACTTGTTTTTTTTTACATCAAATGCTCTTATCATTAGAATAAATCTCAGTTATAATTATTAAAATAAAATATTATACGATGAAGGAGTTTAGGAGTGGGAAAAGATATATACGATATTATAGTTATAGGTGGTGGTGCAACTGGAGCAGGCATCGTTCTTGATGCAAGTTCTAGAGGTTACAAAGTGTTATTACTTGAAAAGTATGACTTTGCAGAAGGTACAAGTTCTCGAAGTACAAAACTTGTTCATGGTGGAGTAAGATACCTTGAAAAAGCTGTAAAAAGATTGGATAAAAAACAATTTGATCTAGTAAAAGAAGGTTTATACGAAAGAGATACACTTATTGCAAATGCACCACACATAGCTGGAAAACAAGCTCTTACTACTCCTCTTTACAGTTGGTTCCAACTACCTTATATGTATGCAGGTCTATTTTTATATGACATCATTTCTGGTAAACACAGAATAGGAAGAAGTTCTATAGTATCTAAACAATATATGCTTGACACTTACCCAAACATTCAAAAAAAGGGTCTCAAAGGTGGTGTTAAATATTATGATGGAACATTTAATGACTCAAGATTAAATATAGCTCTTCTTCAATCGGCACGTAAAAGAGGTGCTGAATGTAAGAATTACAAAGAGATGAAAGAGATTATTAAAGAGAATGGTAAAGCAGTAGGTGTCAAGTATGTTGATACTATAGATAAGAGTGAAGGTGAAGCTTTTGCATCAGTCATCATAAATGCTACAGGACCATGTACGGACGTTATAAGAAGAATAGATGACGAAAAATCAGCAGATATATTGGAGCTTAGTACAGGTATACATATAGTTTTAGATAAAAAATATCTCCCTAAACCTGAAGGAATCATGATACCTAAAACAGAAGATGGAAGAGTACTGTTCATTCTTCCTTGGATGGGTAAATGTCTAGTAGGTACAACAGACGATAGCGCTAAACTTGTAGATAGACCAAAAGTTACAGATGCTGAAATTAAATATATATTGAAACATTTAGATATCTATTTTGATCTTAAAATAGATGAGAGTGAAGTGTTATCTTCTTGGTCTGGTCTTAGACCACTTTTAAAAGCAAAAGAGGGTGAATCTACAGAAAATCTTGTAAGAGATTTTGACATGTCAACTTCAAACTCTGGAGTTGTAACTGTAGTTGGTGGTAAATGGACAACTTACAGAAAAATGGCAGAAGATACAATAGACTATGTTATAAGTAATGAAAAATTAGAATCAAAAAAATGTATAACTAAAAATTTAAAAGTAGTTGGAAGTGAAAATTTCTCTGACAATCTTACTATTGACTCTATTGACAAAGATATATCTGACCATTTAGTAAGCATGTATGGAGATAAAGCAAACGATGTACTAAAAGTACAAGATGGTCAATGTAAAAAACTACATGACAATTACTCTTATATAGAAGCAGAAGTTATTTACACTGTAAGAGATGAATTCGTAAAAAGAGCAATTGACTTTTTAGTTAGAAGATCATGTATAGCACTTATAGATAGAAAAGCAGCTAAAGATATGTTGGAAAAAGTTTTAGAGTTAATGTCCATTGAACTTCAGTGGGACAATGACAAAATAGAACAAGAGCGTGCATATACACTAAATCTTTTAAATAACAGTATTTAAATCAGATATCGAGGAAGATGAATGAAAACAAAAACTCTTTTAGACGAATTTATAAGTGAAGTAATAGGTACATTTGTACTTATAGCTTTTGGTACAGGGGTAGTTGCATCTGTTGTTTTAATGGGTAGAGGTAACTCGGTATCGGTAGATATAGCTTGGGGTATGGCAGTTGCGTTTGGTGCAATGACTGCTAAAAAATCAGGTGGACATTTAAATCCGGCTGTAACTGTTGGCTTGTGGCTAGGTGGTGCAAACTTTCCTGCAAAAAAAGTTTTACCTTTTATAGTTGCTCAAATGATAGGAGCATTTTTAGGTGCTGCACTTACTTTTGCAATGTATTATCCTGAATGGATGGTTCTTGACCCTGAGTTACTAAAAGCTGGAGTTTTTACAACATTCCCATCGGCACACTTAACAACTAGCTATGCTATTTTTGATCAGACTGTTGAGACTGCTATTTTATTGTTTGGCATAATAATAGTTGGTAACAATATAAAAGAGAGCAATGGTGGTTTCTTGGGACCAGTTTTGGTTGGAGTATTGGTTATGACTATTGGTATGGTGTTCGCACCACTTCACGGATATGCAATTAACCCTGCAAGAGATTTGGCTCCAAGAATATTTATATATATTATGGGATTTGCTGATTCTGGTTTTTCAAATCCAGCAGCATGGCTTGCACCAATCGTAGGTCCACTTGTAGGTGGTGTTATTGGTGTTGTTTCAGGGCTTTACATTACAAAACAAAATAAGGAAGATTAGATGGAAAAAAAATATATATTAGCATTAGACCAAGGTACAACAAGTTCAAGAGCAATATTGTTTGATAAAGATGCAAATACTGTTGGTATTTCACAAAGAGAATTTACACAAATCTATCCTCAGCCAGGTTGGGTAGAGCATAACCCTATGGAAATTTACGCAACTCAAAGATCTATGTTGACTGAAGTAACAAGTGGTGCGAACATTACATCTGATGAGATTGCTGCTATTGGTATAACAAACCAAAGAGAGACAACAATAGTATGGGACAAAGAGACAGGTGAGCCTATATATAACGCAATTGTATGGCAATGTAGAAGAACAGCACACATATGTGACGACATAAAAGAAGCTGGTCATGAAGAGTACATAAAAAAGAATACAGGACTTGTTGTTGATGCTTATTTTTCAGGAACAAAAGTAAAGTGGATTTTAGACAATGTTGAAGGAGCAAGAGAGAGAGCCAATAGAGGAGAGCTTCTTTTTGGTACTGTAGATACTTGGCTTGTATGGAAACTAACAGAAGGTGCAGTTCATGTAACAGATATGACAAATGCTTCAAGAACAATGATGTATAACATCAATACATTAGAGTGGGACGATAAACTTTTAGAGATATTGGATATTCCAAAATCTATGTTACCTGAAGTAAAAAGTTCAAGTGAAGTTTACGGTCATATTTCTATAGGTGGTACATCAACAGAGATACCTATATCTGGTATAGCTGGAGACCAGCAAGCAGCACTTTTTGGACAAGCATGTTTTGATAAAGGTGAAGCAAAGAACACTTATGGAACAGGTTGTTTCTTACTTATGAACACAGGAGAGAAGTCTATCATTTCAAAAAATGGTCTTTTGACAACTATTGCTTCTAGTATCAATGGTGAGGTAAAGTATGCATTGGAAGGTAGTGTATTTGTTGGTGGTTCTGTTGTTCAATGGCTAAGAGATGAAATGCATCTTATTAGTGATGCTAGAGATTCTGAATACTTTGCAGAAAAAGCAGGAACAAGTAATGGCGTTTATGTTGTACCAGCTTTTGCAGGTTTGGGTTCACCATATTGGGATATGTATGCTAGAGGTTCAATTCTTGGTATGACAAGAGGAACAAACAGAAACCATATTATAAGAGCATCTCTAGAGTCTATAGCATATCAGAGTAAAGACTTGATCATTGCTATGCAAAGAGATTCAAACATTGAATTGAAGCATTTAAAAGTAGATGGTGGTGCAACAGAAAATAACTTCTTAATGCAATTTCAATCAGATATATTGAATACAGAAGTTATAAGACCTAAAAACAGAGAAACAACAGCACTAGGTGCCGCATATTTAGCTGGATTGGCAATTGGTTTTTGGGATAGTACAGATGATATCGTAAACAATGCAAAAATAGATAGAGTTTACAACCCATGTCCAAATGATGGAAAAAGAGAAAAAAGATATGAAGGCTGGAAAAAAGCTGTCTCTAAAGCAAAATCATGGGAAGAAGAATAAAAAAAGTTTAAAAATTAATATTTAATTAACAAAACGTAAACAAAATAATATTTTTTAAGATTAAAAAATATAAAAGTATGATATTCTAACTTATCAGCATTTATAAAATGCAAATTTTAAACAAGGACAAGGAGTTTATTATGGTAAAGAAGTTAGGAATGGTACTTTTATGTGCAGCATTAGGAACTACATTATATGCTAGAGATGACATCTCTAAGAGTAATTTATTTGTAGGTTTAGAACTTGAAAGTACTAAAGCAGATGCAACCACTGAATTTTTTGATGTAAATATACCATTGTATCCCAAGTTAGAAAGTAGTAGTAGTTCTGTTATTGAATATGGTTTTCGAGTTGGTGCGGAAAAAGAAAATTGGAGAACAACACTACTTTATACTTACTACAATAATGAAGATGGTGGACTTGAAGAGACAATGCATAAAGGTTCAATGCTTTTAGATTATTTTATTTGGAGTTCTGGAACTACTGAATATAATGTAAAACCATACCTTGGAGCACATGTAGGTTACATGAGTTATACAGCAAGTGGCCCAGTTGATTTAGGAAATGGAGCATTAGCTTCTGCAACATGGGCAGATGATTCTGGTCTTTTTTATGGTGGACAAGCTGGTATAGCAATGACAATGTCTGAAGTCATACAACTAGACTTATCTTATAAATATTCATTAACAACTTTAGATAGTATAGAAGTTCCACTTCCACTTGTTTCTGGTCAACCTACTAGAGCAGTTACAGAGCTAGATAACATGGGAAGCATAGCCTTCAGTATTAACTACTTCTATTAATAGTCACATATTTTAAACTTTAGATTAAGAGAGTGAAGCTCTCTTAATCATACTCTTTTTGAATTTACCCTATAATGTCATCATAAATTTTAATATATTAGGTTAATTCATGATAGATCTCAAATATCTCCAAAATAACTTCGATGAAGCAAGTCAAAAACTTCTTAAAAAAGGTGTAGATAAAGCTACACTTGAAAACCTTCAAAATCTTTTTCTAGAACTTAAAAAAGCAAATGTAACTTTAGAAAATGCAAAAGCAGAGCAAAATGCTATGTCTAAACTTTTTGGGCAGTATATGCGTGAAAAGAAAGATATTACTGAACTTAAAGTAAAAGTTGATGCAAACAAAGAAGCAATGATACCACTGCAAGAGGCAGCAAACAAGGCTGAAAAAGCACTTTATGATGTAGCCCTTGCTATGCCAAACTTTCCGGATGATTCAGTACCTCAAGGTGCAGATGAAGATGACAATGTTGAACTTCGTAAAGTATTGGAACCTAAAGAGTTTTCTTTTAAACCAAAAGAGCATTGGGAACTTTCAGAGATAAATGGCTGGATAGACTTTGAACGTGGTGTAAAATTAGCAAAGAGTCGCTTTTCTGTACTTCGAGGTGAAGCTTCAAGACTTGAAAGAGCACTTATTAACTTCTTCCTTGATACAAATGCTAAAAAAGGTTTTGTAGAGCACTCTGTACCATTCATAAATAACTCTACCATGCTTCAAGGAACAGGGCAATTACCGAAGTTTGAAGATGACCTTTTCAAAATAGATGGTGAAGACCTGTACTTAATCCCTACAGCAGAAGTACCACTAACCAATATGTACAATGATGAGATACTTACAGAAAAAGAGTTACCAGTTCTTATGACAGGTTATACTCCTTGTTTTAGAAAAGAGGCAGGTTCAGCAGGGCGAGATACAAGAGGTATCATAAGACAGCATCAGTTCAACAAAGTTGAAATGGTAGCCATAGCTCACCCTGACAAGTCTGATGAAGTTTTTGAAATGATGGTACAAAATGCATCAGATATTTTAACTGAACTTGGATTACCTCACAGAGTAGTAGAACTTTGTGGAGGTGACTTAGGTTTCTCTGCTGCAACAACAATTGACCTTGAAGTTTGGTTACCAGGACAAAACCAATACCGTGAAATATCTTCTATATCAAACACAAGAGATTTCCAGGCAAGACGTGCAAAAATACGTTTTAAAGATGGTAAAAAGAATAAATTTGTCCATACATTAAATGGTTCGGCACTAGCAGTTGGTAGAACAATTGTAGCTATTATGGAAAATTATCAGAATGAAGATGGGACTATAGAGATTCCAGAAGTGTTGAAGAAGTATATGTAAAAATCGTAGGGGCATCCGCCCCTACAATCACACTGTTTTCGAAGAGTCACAATGACGTGATTTTAACTTACCTTCCATACTTAAATAACTATTTAAAGCACCTATGTATGCTCTTGCAGATGCGAGCATAGTGTCAATGTTTAGACCATGACCAATAATTGCAGGTTCTCCGTTGAATTCAACTTTAACTGTTACATTTGCAAGTGCATCTTTACCTTGACTTACTGATATAACTTTATAGTCTAGCAATTGACCGTCGTAACCTGAAATTCTGTCAATAGTTTTAAATATGGCATCCATTGTACCTTCACCAATACTTGCATCAATAATTTCATTGTCATCTTTTTTAATGCAAACAGCAGCAGATGGAACACCATTTGAACAATCCATCAATTGTAATGAAATCAATTCATAAATTTTAGGAGCAGATGTCATCTCATTTGTAACAATTGCTCTTAAGTCATCATCGTATATATCTTTTTTCTTATCTGCCATAATTTTAAATCTGTCAAAAGAGATATTTAACTCTTCATCACTTAATGAGAAACCTAATTTGTGCAATTTATCTTTAAATGCAGCACGACCAGAGTGTTTACCTAGTACTATAGTATCGTTCATGTCTAAACCAATATCTTCAGGACGTATAATTTCGTATGTCTCTTTATTTTTCAACATACCATCTTGGTGTATACCACTCTCATGCGCAAAGGCATTTTTCCCAACAATTGCTTTATTTGGTTGAGGTTCTATACCTGTTATACTCGCTATTAAACGACTTGATGGATAGATCTCTCTTGTATTTATGTTTGTTTCAAAATTTGAAAATACATCTGAACGAGTTTTTAGAGCCATAACAACTTCTTCAAGTGCCGCGTTACCAGCTCTCTCTCCCAAACCATTAATAGTACATTCAACCTGTCTAGCACCATTTATAATCGATTCCAAAGAGTTAGCAACACCTAAACCTAAGTCATTATGATTGTGTACGGAAATGATGGCTCTATCACCTAAATATTGGCTCATTTCTTTAACCATTTCACCAATTTCAAAAGGCAATCTGAATCCAACTGTATCTGGTAAATTGATTGTTGATGCTCCTGCTTGAATGACAGCATCAGATATCTCTTTCATGAAAACCATATCTGATCTTCCAGCGTCTTCACATGAAAATTCAACATCGTCCACAAATGTTCTTGCATACTCAACTGCTCTTACAGCTCTTTTTATGACTTCATCTGGACTCATTTTGAGTTTATGTTCCATATGTATTTTTGAAGTTGCGATAAAAGTATGTATGCGTTGCATTTTTGCTTTTTTAATAGCTTCACCTGCAGCTTTTACATCTGAATCTATAGCTCTAGCTAAAGAACAAACTGTTGAGTTTGTAACTCTTTGGGAAATTTTATCAATAGCATCAAAATCACCAGGACTCGCTGCTGCAAATCCTGCTTCAATAATATCAACTCCCAAACGTTCCAATTGGGTCGCAATTTGGATTTTTTCTGCTGTATTCATAGAAGCACCAGGACTTTGCTCCCCATCTCTTAATGTTGTATCAAATATTATAATTGTCTCTTTGTTCATAGAATTACCTTATTTTTATAAAAAGCCTTTTGGCTTGAAACTTATCTAATTTTATCTAAATCTTATTAGTTTAGTCGAATTTATTTACTTGAACTCGTTTTTCTTTTATTTATTGTTCTTATTGCACGTAACGGACCATATAGAACATAAGAAAGAATAATCAGAGCCAATCCTTCTGATGCAAATAGATATAGTAACGAAGCAATAATAACAATAGTAATCATGGTTTTGAATACCATTGGTTTATCTAGCCGGACTTTTTTAAATGATGGATAACGAAAATTACTTACCATCATAATTGCTACAGAAAGTGTTAACACTAACAGTACAGGGCTATACGATTGTAAATCATGTTTTTGGAAAAACAGTATCCACATCGATACAAAAATAGCAGCAGTAGGAATTGGCAGACCAATGAAAACATTTGGATCAGTTTTCGCAGTTGATATGTTAAATCTAGCTAAACGAATAGCCCCAAATATAACATAAAGAGCTGAAACCAAAATACCAAAACGACCAAATTCATTACCTGCAAAAAAGTAAAGTAACATAGCCGGTGCAATCCCGAAAGATATGATATCTGCAAGAGAGTCAAATTCAACACCAAACTGAGAAGTTGTATTTGTCATTCTTGCTATACGCCCATCTAAGCCATCAAAAACAAGAGCAAGAAGTATGAGCCATGAAGCAATTACAAAGTTCCCTTTGCTAGCCTCTACAATAGAAATAACACCTACAAATATACTGCTGGCAGTAAAAAGATTTGGCAAAACATATAAAAGATTTGATCTATCCATCTTAAGCTTCTCTTCCTGCTTCTTCTGCAGCTTCTTTGGCATCTTCTTCTTCTTTTTTCAAAGCTTGTTCTTTTGCAAATTTTTCTGCAGCTGCTATTTTATCTCCATGTGCCAAGCGACTTTCCATATTGTTCTCTTGTTCAAAATCGCTAATGATTGAACGTACTTTTTCGCCTTCAATAACTTCAACATCAAGTAGTACTGCTGTCATATTTTCAATGGCTTGATTATATTCATTTAATGTCTCTTTAACAAAATTGTAACGTTCATTAAGTGTAGTTCGAATATAGTTATCCATATTCTCTGCCATCTTTTCACTATAGTCCGTACTCACTGCACCACCACCCAAGAAAGAGTTTGAAGAGCGTGAGAGTACCATAAGACCAGCAACATCAGTCATACCATATACAGATATCATATCTTTTAAGATAGCAGTAGCACGATCAAGGTCATTTCCTGCACCTGTTGAGATCTCTCCAATAAATACCTCTTCAGCAGCACGACCACCAAGTAGTACATCTATCTCTGCCATTAGTTCATGTTTTTGTTTTAAGAATCTATCTTCATCATCCGGAAGATGAAGTGTATACCCAAGTGCACCAAGACCTCTAGGGATTATTGAAACTTTTGTAACACGTGTTGCACCTTTTGTAATTTCTGCCATAAGTGCATGACCACTTTCATGATATGCAACTATGTTCTTCTCAACTTCAGAGATTTTTCTATTTTTCTTTTCTAGACCAACAAAAGAACGCTCAATAGACTCTAAAAGATCTTCTTGTTCTATCTCTTTTTTGTTGTGTCTTCCTGCAAGAAGAGCTGCTTCATTAATGATATTTGCCAAATCAGCACCTGCAAGGCCAGCAGTCTGTTTAGCAACTACTGTCAAGTCAACTTTTTTAGATAGTTTTACATCTTTAGAGTGTACTTTTAGTATGGCTAAACGACCATCAAAGTCAGGTTTATCTACAAGAACTTGTCTGTCAAATCTTCCTGCTCTCATTAGTGCGGCATCAAGTATTTCAGGTCTGTTTGTTGCAGCTAGGACTATGACAGGAGTGTCTGTTCCAAAACCGTCCATCTCTGCTAAAAGTTGGTTTAGTGTTTGTTCTCTCTCATCGTTACCGCCCATTTGACCACCAGATGCACGACTTTTACCAATAGCATCAATTTCATCTATAAATATGATGGAAGGAGCCTCTTTTTTTGCTTTTTCAAAAAGGTCACGTATACGAGATGCACCAACACCTACGAACATCTCTATGAAGCCTGACCCAGATACTGAGAAAAATGGAACAGATGCTTCTCCAGCGACTGCTTTTGCCAATAGAGTTTTACCTGTACCTGGAGGTCCTACTAGTAGAAGACCTTTAGGTATCTTAGCACCAAGTTCCATGTATCGTTCAGGGAATTTAAGGAAGTCGACTATCTCTTTGACTTCATCTTTGGCCTCTTCAACTCCTTGTACATCTGAGAATTTTGTTTCTGGTTTTTCTGAGTTTATGAGTTTGTCAGCTTTTCCTGCACCCAAAACACCACCCATTCCTTTTGACATTTTTTTAGCTAAGAAAATCCAAATACCAAAGAAGATCAATATTGGTAACATCATAGAAATTAATTCAGATAAAAAACCATTACCCATTACCCCTTCATATGTTATGTTTTTCTCTTCTAAAAGAGGTATTAAGTCTTTGTCGTATGTTGGTACATTTTGAGCAACATATCTTACTTTACGACCTTCAATATCTGAAATAGCTTCAACTGTAGAAGGGGTAAGTTTTACAGTTTTTATATTTCCTTCTTCTATTTTAGCTTTTATTTCAGAATATTTAACCTGTTTTGTTTGTGAAACTTTTTGAGTATGCATAAGTGAACTCAAACTTTCACCTTCTCCAACAAATGATTTAAATACAAGTATAATTACCATAGAAAATATAGCAAATGCTAACAATGGATTATTATTGAAAAAATTATTATTGTTATTGTCGCCGTTGTTATTATTGTTTTGATTAGCCATTAATTAAATTTCCTTTTTATAAATAAGTGTAACCCACTCATTTTTTGACATTCTTTTTTCAAGTTTTAAGTCTTTGAAAGACTCTGTTACTAACTTCTCTTTTTTATCTAAAATACCAGACAATATAATGATTCCATCATCTTTACATGCAGATTTTAAATCTTTTGCTATAAATCTCAGTACATCTGCAATGATGTTTGCTACGATTACATCGTAAGTACTAGATGTTTTGTCAATAGACCCTTCCCAAAGTTTGTCATAACTCTCTGAGTTTAACTCAAAGTTTTCTTTGGTACTTTCAACTGAAACAGGGTCAGTGTCGCATAAGTCTATTGCTGCACCTACTTTTTTACAAGCAAGTCCGAGAATGCCTGAGCCACAGCCAACATCTAAAACTTTTTGTCCAGGTTTTACATAAGTACTTATGGCTTCAAGGCAAGAAAATGTTGTATCGTGATGACCAGAACCAAAAGCAAGGGTAGGGTCTATTTTGATATTTATGAAATCTTTTTTAGGCTCAAACCAACTTGGGAAAATATAAAATTTTCCAGCCTCTATGGGTTGTACAGAGTCTTGATAAGTTTTTATCCAGTCTATGTTCTCTTTCTCTTCCATAAAATATGTCATCTCAATAGGGTTTTCCAAATTGTCAGCTAATGATACAAGAGCATCTTTAACAAAAGTCAAATCAGACTCACTCCGTACAATTATCTGACCATCTCCAAGTTCAACACCTTGATCGTAAATATTTAAAATATAGTCAGCCATAATGTCTACAAATGAGTCATCAAGTTTAATGGTTAATTCATAATATTTATCTTGCATTATTTGCCTTTACAAAAGCTTTTTCAAGGTCTAGAGTACCTTCATAAAAAGCTTTGCCAACAATAGTACCATCAATACCTGCTTCAATAAGTCCATTTATGTCGTTCATGTCTTTTAACCCACCAGATGCAATAGTCTCAAGTCCTGATGCTTCTTGAATCTCTTTTGTAAACTCTATGTTTACGCCAGTCATCATGCCATCACGCCCAACGTCTGTACATATAATTGCTTCAACACCACAGGCTGCAAATTCACGTGCCAAATCTGTAGCTTTCATGTCAGAAGTTTCTGCCCAACCTTCAACAGCAACCATACCGTCTATTGCATCTATGCCAACTACTATTGGGTATTTCGCTGCCATATCTTTAACAAATTGTGCATCTTTAACAGCAATAGAACCTAAAATAAGTCTGTCAATCCCAAGTTCCAAATACATTTTAATGGTCTCTTCATCGCGAATACCACCACCAAGCTCAAGTTTTAGGTTACAATTTTCACGTATTTTTTTAATCTGCTCTAAATTTTCAGGTTTACCTGCAAAAGCTCCATTTAGGTCAACAAGATGCACCCATTCGCTTCCTAGTTCTTCAAAACGTTTTGCTACTTGCCACGGCTCATCAGAGTATATTTTTGCAGATTCCATAAGCCCTTTAGAAAGTCTTACGGCCTTCCCATCTTTTAAATCAATTGCTGGTAGTATTGTCATTTATTGTCCTTGTAGGGTGTTGTGTCCTCACAACACCGATATGTCATTTTATAATTTTGCAAAATTTTCTATGATTTTCAAACCATTCTCATGGCTCTTTTCAGGGTGTGGTTGTATGCCATATATATTTCTATTCTGTACAGCTGAGACAAACTCATAACCATAATTCGTTTTCCCAATAGCATACTTATCATCACAAACTGCATGGAAAGAGTGAACAAAATAAAGATAAAAATCATTAGGTAAGCCATCAAATAAATTATTTGGGGTCTCAGAGGTCAGACCCCGAAATAATTCATTCCATCCCATATGTGGTACTTTCAATGGTTTGTCAAACTTACTCTCATCAAAAGCAACAACTTTTCCAGGAATTAACCCAAGTCCTGTACTAGAACCAAACTCTTCAGAACTGTCAAAAAGAAGTTGCATCCCCAAACAGATACCAAGTAGAGGTTTCCCTGATGCTGCATAGTTTATGACTGCTTCATGCATACCATTGGAGCGTAAATGATCCATAGCATCAGCAAAAGCACCCACACCAGGCAATATGAGTTTGTCATACTGTTCAAGTTTTCTAGGGTCACTTTCAAGTTTCGCCTCTACACCTACTTTAGCAAAAGCATTTATGACAGAAGCAAGATTTCCCATATTGTAATCAACAATTCCAATCACGTTTGTGTTCCTTGTATATGGTTTATATTTAACGTGATTATAGCTAATTAAATTGAAAGGTATTGATTTTTTGTAATACTTTATATTATTATTGGGTAGAATATGATTTAAAATATATTTCTGACAAACTTAAAATACTTAATATTTTGTCAACATAGGCATGAAATGAGAATAGAAATTGAATATCTATTAGTTAAATTATTATTGGGAATAGCAAAAATTATTCCTAAAAAAATACTCTATATTATTATGCAATATCTTGTAAAGTTTTTTTACTATTTAGATAGCAGTAGAAGAAATTTAACTAAAAAAAACCTTTCTATGGCTTTCCCTGAAAAAACAAATAAAGAGATTATATTACTCTCAAAAGATGTATATTTAAGTCTTTCTAAGACAATCACTGAAATTTTATTGATGTTTACCAATAGAATTGATATTGATGATATGGTTATAAACAAAGAAGAAGCCATTACCCAACTTAATGAAATATCTAAAAAAAATAAAAATGGTATTATTGTAATAACAGCACATTTTTCCAATTGGGAGTTAGCAGCGCATTTCTTGGCAAAACATGGTCTGCCTATGTTGGCAGTAGGACGTGAAGGAAATAATACAAAAATAGATCAGAATATTACTGTACCGTTTAGAAATAAATTTGGTAATCATGCTACTACAAAATCAAAAGCTATGTTGGCAATGGTAAAGACACTTAAAAAGGGTGGCACTGTAGGATTACTTATAGATCAAAAATCAGGCCATTTAAATAGTGTAAAAGTAGATTTCTTCAATCAACTAGCAGAGACAACTCTATCTGTAGCTATATTGAAAAATAAATTAAATCCAATTGTTGTTCCTATATTTATTGCCCGCCAAAAAAACGGGCTATATAAAATGATTATCAATGATCCTATAGATTATGTTGCCGATGAGTTTGAGAAAAAAGATGAAAAATTAAAAGCTATGACAGAGGTATATAGTAAAGAGATTGAAGATGTTATAAGAGAATACCCTGAGCAGTGGTTCTGGATGCATAACAGGTGGAGAAGATGAGTAGAGTTTTAATTTTAAGTGATGGACGACTTGGACATTTAAATCAGTCTATTGCTTTAGCTAAGTATGCAAATATACCTTATGATATTTATACAATTAAACCTAAATTTTCTTTCACAAAAGCTTTAACATATATTTTTGATAAATTAAATTTTAAAACAAAAATACTTTTTGATAATTTGAAACTTAAAGATGAAGTTTATACATCTGTAGTTGGAACTGGCTCTTTATGTTATTACATGGTAAAGGTATTAAGTGAAGAGTTAAAGTGTTCTTCTGTTGTAATGATGTTGCCTAAAGGATATAAGTTCAATTTTACAACTATATTTGCACAAAAGCATGACAATCCACCAATTTTATCTAACATAATTACACTTCCAGCAAATTTTTCTTATATTGAACCTAAAAACATATATGTAGCAAAGAAAAAATCAATTGGTATTGTTATTGGTGGAGATAATTCAGTATTTACTTTTTCAAAAGATAAGTTACGAATCCAATTGAATTTTATAAAAAAGCATTATTCTGATTATGAGATTGCTTTAACAACTTCTCCTAGGACATCTTTGGAAATTGAAGATTTAATTACTTCATATGATTTTGAGTATAAAGTTATTTTTTCTAAAAATCCTATTAATCCTATTCCTGATTTCTTAGAACAGTGTGAATTTGTTTTTATTACTGCCGATAGCACTTCCATGATTTCAGAGGCAATCTCTTATGGAAATAGTAATATTGTAGTTTTACCACTACAGTCAAAAAAAGAAAATAAATTTGAACGTTTTATTAAAGAGTTAGAAAATGAGTCTTACTTGTATGTTTTTGATGGAAAAATAGAAAACAAAAATAGAAAAATAGATTTTACTTCTTATCTTCATGGTGTAGAATTATGAAAATTTTACAAATACTTCCTGAGCTAAATGAAGGTGGTGTAGAGAGAGGTACTGTCGAGCTTAGTCGTGAGTTGGTTATTCTTGGGCATGAAAGCATAGTCATGAGTGCAGGAGGAAAGTTTACTAAGCAAATAGAGTTGGATGGGGCAAAACATATTGATTTAGATGTATGTTCAAAAAATCCTTTCAGTGCAGCAAAAAGAGTAAAAGAGCTTAGAAAAATACTTGAAATTTTACAGCCAGACATTATTCATGCTAGAAGTCGTGTCCCTGCATGGTTAAGTTACTGGGCGAATAGAAAGTTAAATATACCATTTGTAACTACTGTTCATGGTTTTAATTCTGTTAGTCCTTATAGTGCTATTATGACAAAAGGTGATGCTGTTATATGTGTATCAGCTTCTATTAAAGAGTATATCCAGATACACTATAAGACAGAAGAGGAAAAAATAACTATTATTCCTAGAGGGATAGACTTGAAAAAGTTTAATCCTAAAAATTTAGATCAAGAGTTTATGAAAATGTTTAGCAATAATTACAACTTGATTGGAAAATTTGTTGTTACTTCTGTAGGACGGATTACCCAATTAAAAGATTTGGAAACATTTATAAAAAGCATAGCTATTTTAAAAAAGACTCATACAAATGTAGTAGGTTTGATTGTTGGTGGAGTAAGAGAAGATAAAAATCTATACTTTGAAAGTTTAAAAACGTTAGTTAAAGAGTTAAATATTGAAAAAGATATAGTTTTTACAGGCAGTCAAAGTTCTGTTGCAGAGATTTATGCTTTAAGCGATGTTGTAGTCTCTGCATCAAAGAAACCAGAAAGCTTTGGACGATCTGTAGCAGAAGCATTAGCACTGAATACCCCTGTTGTTGCCACAAATCATGGAGGGGTACTAGATATCATAATTGAAAATGAAAATGGATATTTTTACGAAACAGAAAATGCACAAGCGTTAGCTTACAACATAGAAAAAGCAAAGAGACTTTCATTTGATGGCTTTGCATATATTTCAAAACATTTTTCGTTGAAGCAGATGGTTGATAAAACGATTGATGTTTATAAAGGATTAGTAAAATAATATGACTATTTATATTTTTATTTTTATATGCTTGTTAGTTTATTTCTCTTACCGTTATGCCTGGTGGAAAAAAGAAATAAATTATAATTATCCTAGGATACTTATGTATCATATGATACGTGATCCAATAGTTGGAAAAAAATTTAATTCCCTTCGTGTATCTCCCAAATCTTTTGAAGAACAGATTAGATATTTACATAAAAATGGATGGAATTCTTATACAATGCAAGAAGCTGTAAATCAAAGACATAATTTACCTTTAAAAAGTGTAGTGATAACATTTGATGATGGCTATAAAGATAATTTAATAAATGCACTTCCAATTTTAAAAAAATATAATTTTAAAGCAACAATATATTTAGTAAATGATAGACACAATCGTGATTGGTCTGGATATCGTAAACTTAAAAATAAAGGGGCTGGTCTTAAAGAAGAACCTAAACTTAGTGATAAAGATGTAAATGAACTCTTAAGTAGTGGATTAATAGAAATTGGAGCACATACAGTAACTCATGTAAATTTGAATAACTTAGATGAAATAGAAAGTAAAAAA
>FPKX01000064.1_pt2 | contig 57281 bp, 57 predicted proteins | sample 1057381 | NCBI WGS metagenome assembly FPKX01 (sample SAMEA4473313, study PRJEB15554) | hydrothermal vent metagenome | biome: marine basaltic hydrothermal vent biome; feature: marine hydrothermal vent; material: water | place: Pacific Ocean | collected 2011-06-14/2011-07-23 | depth 1199 m
ATTTAGATTATGTGTCAAATTGTCATATAAATAGTCATTTGTAGTAACGCTGTGTAGTAATGAATGTTGTGATTGTAAACTATGGCTTTAAATGTATGGCCGGGAGAGGGGGATTCGAACCCCCGGAGGTATTACCCTCACCGGTTTTCAAGACCGGCACATTCGACCACTCTGACATCTCCCGACATTTTGAAGAATAGAATTCTATCTAAAAATAGATAAAATATAGTTGATATATGGAGGAGCCAACCAGACTCGAACTGGTGAATAGCAGATTTGCAATCTACGGCCTTACCAACTTGGCGATGGCTCCTCATATCGTAAAAAAAGCGAAACATTAAAAATAACACTTTAAAAATAGTATCATATTTAATGTTTCGCTTTAAATGGTACCCGGAGCCGGACTTGAACCGGCACGGTCACAATGACCGGGGGATTTTAAGTCCCCTGTGTCTACCATTCCACCACCCGGGCAAATTGGTACCATTATATATGGAGCGGGCGAACGGGTTCGAACCGTCGACCCCAACCTTGGCAAGGTTATGCTCTACCGCTGAGCTACGCCCGCAAATCCATACCGCTTTTAAGGTTTAACTTAAAATTGGAATGCGATTATAGCTTAAAAAACTTTCAAAGTAAAGAGAAAATGCTATTTTTGAATATAAAAGTGCTATAATCTTTAAAATTTTAATAAATAAAGGGTTAAATAATGAGAAGTAACGAAATAAAAGAGGGCTTCAGCAGAGCACCTCACAGAAGTTTATTACGTGCAACTGGTGTTAAAGATGAAGATTTTGAAAAACCATTTATTGGTGTAGCAAATTCATTTATTGAAATTATTCCTGGACATTTTTTTCTTAATAAAGTATCTGAGATTATAAAAGAAGAGATAAGAGCTAATGGATGTGTTCCTTTTGAGTTCAATACAATTGGTGTAGATGATGGTATTGCAATGGGTCATGATGGAATGCTCTATTCTCTTCCTAGCCGTGAAATTATTGCTAACTCTATAGAGACTGTTATGAACGCGCACAAACTTGATGCGATGATTGCCATTCCTAACTGTGACAAAATTGTTCCAGGCATGATTATGGGTGCTTTACGGGTTAATGTTCCTACAGTATTTGTTTCAGGTGGTCCAATGGCTGCTGGTCATAAAAAAGATGGTACTCCTATTGACCTTGCAACTGCATTTGAAGCTGTTGGTCAATTTGAAGCTGGTGAAATAAACGAAGAAGAACTTACAGATATTGAGTGTAATGCTTGTCCAAGTGGTGGCTCTTGTTCTGGAATGTTTACTGCAAACTCCATGAATACACTTATGGAAGCTATGGGTATTGCCTTGGCTGGTAACGGTACTATCTTGGCACTTACTCCTGAGAGAACAGAGCTTTATAAAAAAGCTGCTAGACGTGTTTGTGAAATTGCAAAAATGGAAGCTGCAGAGAGTGAAAAGTACAGAATGAAAAACATTCTTAATGAGAATGCTGTAAGAAATGCATTTGCTGTCGATATGGCAATGGGTGGCTCTTCAAACACAGTTCTACATATGTTAGCTATTGCAAAAGAAGCAGATGTTGACTTTAACCTTGAAGATATTAACGCTATTTCAAAACGTGTATCTCATATTGCTAAGATCTCTCCATCTTTAACTACTGTACATATGGAAGACATTAATAAGGCTGGTGGTGTAAGCGCAGTAATGCACGAAATGATGAAACGTGGTGATGACATTTTACTTGACAATCTTTCTGTGACTGGTGAGACACTATATGAAAAAGTAAAAGATACTAAAATTTTAGATACAAATATCATTCATACTATTGATAATCCATTTTCAGAAGTTGGTGGACTTGCAATCTTGTATGGTAACTTAGCAGAACAAGGTGCGGTTATTAAAACTGCGGGAATTACAGGAGATAGAGTATTTACAGGTACAGCTGTATGTTTTAACTCTCAAGATGAATCTATTAAAGGCATTATTAACGGTAAAGTTAAAGCTGGTAATGTTGTAGTTATTCGTTACGAGGGTCCAAAAGGTGGTCCTGGTATGCAAGAGATGCTTAGTCCTACATCATTGATTATGGGAATGGGTCTTGGTGACTCAGTTGCGCTTATTACCGATGGTAGATTCTCTGGAGCTACTAGAGGTGCAAGTATTGGGCATGTTAGTCCTGAAGCTGCAGAAGGTGGTCTTATTGGTCTTCTTGAAGATGGAGATGAGATTCATATAGATGTAGATAAGTATATTTTACGTGCTAACTTGAGTGATGATGTTATAGCGGCTAGAAGAGCTAATTTTAAGCCTATTGTTAAGAGTCTTGATAGTAAATGGCTTAAACAGTATAGAGCGCTTGTTACAAATGCTAGTAATGGTGCTGTATTGGAAGCAGAGTAATATCTGCCTTCCATAAGACTCTTATTTGTCTAAAGTAAAAGTTAGAAAGTTGAAGTGAAGAAGATGAGCCTTAGCTCATCGAAGGGGAAGGCTTAGTGTAAAACTCTTCTTCCACCTTTAAAGCGCTGACTATAAAAGTTTTTATTTAAAGAGGTAATAATAACTTTCTTTCTTGCAGAACTTGCATGTATAAATTTATTGTTTCCTATGTAGATACCTACATGATTTACATAACCTCTACGTTTTTTTGAAGTATCGAAGAAAATCAAATCTCCTGGTCTTAAATTTTTGCGGCTTACGTATTTTCCATATTTTGATTGTCTGATTGATGTTCTTGGAATTGAAATTCCATTCTTTTTACAAACATATGATGTAAATCCTGAACAGTCAAAAGTATTTTTCTTCCCTGTTGCACCCCAAACATATTTTCTTCCCAACTTACCTTTAGCAATCTCAATCATTCTTTTAGATTGTTTTGTGTTATTTTTTGAAGAAAATAGTATGTCGTTTATAGAAAATTTATTGCTTTTTTTAGCATTTGCTTTTTTAAACTTTACACTTTTAAGAGTACTTGCAAGTTGACTTTCCGAATGCCTTGAACGCTTTACAACTCTTTTTTTCTTTCTCTTTTTAGTAGTTGTAACCTTTGTTGGTACTTTTAAAACTTTTCCTAACTTAAGTGTTTGGGTAGATTTAATACCGTTGGCTTTTGCTATGGAAGATATGGAAGTTTTATGTTTTTTTGCTATTGAAGTAAGTGTGTCACCACTTTTAATTTTGTATTTTATAGTTTTTGTTGCTGACTGAGCGGAGAGTGTTAGAACTGACATAAGCAGCAATACTTTGTAGAGTTTATTCATATAAATCCTCTTAAATTAATATAGTTTGAAAATAATACTAAATAATATTTTCCATTGTATCAACAATATTCTTAAGTGTAAATAAAAGTTATATTTATTTATATTAAAAAATACAATTTTAATGTATATTTAGGGAGAAAAACAAAAAATTATTTAAGGTAATTAATACTTTAAATAATCATTTAGCTTTCAAAAATCTAGATAACATAATATCAGATTGCTCTTAATTTAAAATAAATTCATATTTTCCATATTTATATATCTTTTTTTTCATTCAATATATTTTTTATTTTATCTGCTACTCTAAAAGCATTTGCATATATTGTCCATGTATAAGGAACAGACCCTCCAGTGGGCATGAAGCTTGCATCTGCCACAAAAAGATTAGGTACATCATGAGCTTGACAATACTTGTTTAAAACTGATGTTTTTGGGTCATTACCAAAACGACAACCTCCGGCAATAAGATTTTGAGGTGGTGTAGATGAGACCGATGAGTAGATATTTTTAGCTCCCATCTCTTCTAAAACTCTTTCACATTTTTCAGCTATATACTCTCCAACTTTTAAATCATTTGGATGTGCAGAAATTCTAAGTTTACCTACTGGCATTCCATATTTATCTTTATGCTCTTTATCTAAAGAGACAAAACAGTTGTCATTTGGTAGCCAATCTGTAAAAATTTCAAAACGAATACTTTTCTCTTTTGTAAATTTATCTATAAGTTTATCACCCAGGTCAGCACCCCAAACTAAAGAACCATTATCCATTTTATTTTTACTTGCACGAGATATAATGTTTTGATGTTCAAACATAAATTCAACTAAACCACCTTTAAATTTACCATCCCAAAAATTATCTATTTCATACCAATCCAGCAAAGATCTATTTATGAAAAGTCCTGTTTGCATCAACTCTTCAAATTTTATCTCTTTTAAACTATTTTCATGTAACTCTCCCTGCCCTGCACCACCTGCAGAAAAAATAAGATTTTTACCTACTTCTCCTGAACTGTTTGCTAAACCATTTACATGCATACTGTTGGCAGAATTGAGTAATAACCTTGAACTCTCATGTGCTTGAGCGGCTACAACAAATATGTTTCCATGTATATTTTTATGCTCTCCTGTAATACTATTTACAGTTTCTGCATAATCTACTTCATCTTTTTTAGAAGTATGCAGAGATTTTACATAGGTATTGCTCAAAATTGTTAAGTTCCCTGTTGCCAAAGCAGGGACAAGAAGAGATTCTGTAGATGAACCTTTTGCTCCAGAACTACAGCCGTAACTTCCACAAAAGTTTGAATAGTAACAGGCATTTCTGTGCCCTTTATTTTTTGAAAGCACTGCTCTTGGTGTAATTAATGGAGTAATATTTAAGGCTTTACAACTCCTGTCTATGAGTTTTACTACTGCATTTTCAGAAGTTGGTGGTTGAGAAAAGTCTTTTGTGCTTCTTGGTGGCTCATACTTATGATTTATATGTCTGCCCGATATACCAACAATCTCTTCGGCCATTAAGTAGTATGGTTCAAGGTCATCGTATGATATAGGCCAATCTACAACATTTGCACCCTCTACATTACCATATTTACTTTTTAATCTAAAATCATCAGGATGCATTCTATGTAACATACCTGACATGAAATTTGAAGAACCGCCAACAATATTTCCATTCCAAAAGCTCCAACCAGAATCATATGTAGGAGTTCCTTCCCACTTACCATCAACATTCTCTTCTATAACGTGATATTCATCAAAAAGATTTGGAGTAACCAAATCTCTACGGCAGTAAGAGAGTTCATCTTTAGTGAATTCATCTCGTTTTATGAGCCTTCCTTTTTCAAGAACAGCAACTTTGTACCCTGCTTTACATAATGTATAGGCAACAGCTCCACCACTTGCACCTGAACCTACAATTACAACATCATATATATTTTCTTTTTTCATAATTGAATATACCTAGATTTTGCTCTTGGAAAACCACCGTAAGAGTTTAGCGCTTTCCAACCAGCTTCTTTTTTATTTGAACCATATATAGGGTCTGAGAATATACCTTCCAAAGTAATAACCATAATACGTGACAACCAACTCTGTCCATAAGAACTTTGTTCATACTCCCGAAGGGCTTTCTCTTTATCTTTTTTATTCATTGTCAGAAAATCACCTTTTGTGCTATTTTTAAACTCTTTTGCACCTTCAATAACAAAAGCTCTTATATCTTTATCATAGCAATTATGACTAATTGCTTCAAAAAGAAATCTATTTGCATCCATATCTTTTGCCGATGGTATTTTATTTCCAGCCGGAAACATATGCTCTTGCACTGCTGCTATAAGACTCTTTACTTTTTCAAACTCTCTACTTAACTCAGTATGCTCTTCGGCCTTCACATATGGAGATAGTCCGAAAATAGAACCAAGTATTAAAAAATTACGTCTTTGCATAAACTTCCTTCTATTTTTTAATTATTATAATCATACCGTGTGTACTTTAAGTGCAACTCTACAGAAAGAAAAGATATATTTTAAAATAATTATTTGTAATACACAGATATTGCACACTAAGCATATTATAATGCTCTTGTATCAAAAATGAAAAATATTTAACGATCTGACTAACCTACATTAATCAGATGATTCAATATTGGTAAAAGATACATAACAATGAAGGAAAGGAAAATAGATGTTAAAAACTATATACTCATTTACTAAAGAGCTTCTAAGCAGTGCTCAAAGTATATCTTTACTTTTGGCTAGATTTGCTGTTGCATATGGATTTTATGATCCAGCAATGAGAAAATGGGAAGATATTGGCGCTATATCAACATGGTTTGAATCTATGGGAATACCTTTTCCGACAATCAATGCCTATATGGCAGCAAGTACAGAGATTTTAGGTGTTGTACTACTTACTTTAGGTCTTTTTACAAGACTTATTTCTGTACCATTAATAGTTGTAATGATTGTTGCAATTATGACCGTACACTTGTCACATGGTTTTTCCTCAGGTGACAATGGTTTTGAAATACCAATGTATTACATGCTGTTTTTGGCAATATTCGCTTCGCATGGAGCCGGTAAATTCTCATTAGACTATTTATTGTTCGGTGAAGAACAGTAGGCTGTCAAACATACAAAGGAACATATTATGAAAAAAATTATTAAATTAGGACTTATTTTACTTGGAGCAACAGCTTTTACAATGAGTGCAGCATCTGCAACTGGTTCGACTAACGATAAACCAAAAGAGATGAAGTGTCAAGCAGGTAAATGTGGAGATAGCATGAAAAAAGATGCTATGAAAAAGATGGATGGAAAATGTGGTGCTAGCATGAAAAAAGATGCTAAGAAAAAAATGGATGGAAAATGTGGCGAAGGAAAATGTGGAAGTAAATAAACTTCAAACTATACCTACAAAACTTCTCAACTCAAGCTCTTTGCTTGAGTAATTCTCATATATTTTTCATTCACAATCAAATAGTATAATACATAATATAAATCTTTAATAAAGGTCCTGTATGATAAAAAAAACAGTAATCTCTATTGCTTTAATCTTATTTTTTAACGGATGTAATAACTCACAAGAAAATCATGCTGGACATGATACAAACGCTACACCAAAAGTAAAAACTGAATTAAGCAGTGAATTGAAAAAAGATAATGTAGATTCTATTTTAGTGAAAAAGAAAGAAGAAAAACATAATGATAATCCTCTTGCACATTTAGGTATAACTAAAAATGGTGATACTATTGTTATTGACACAAACAAAACAAAAACTTTTTTAAAAATAATGGCAGATACAATGAAAGAGCATATTGATAAGTTTGAAAAAGATATTCAAGATGGAATTATTGAGAATAAAGAAGCCGGTATAGAGATGAATAAAACCCATATTAATATAGATTTAAATAAAACAAAGTCTTTTCTTGAAATTTGGGAGAAAACCATAACTGAATATGCAAAAGAATTTGATAAAATGTCAAAATAATTTTATACACATAAGCTAAAGGATAGATATGCAACAAATCGATATGAATTCAGATGAATTTCAAGCTGAACTCGAAAGAACATGGGATTTTGTAAAACAAGTAAATACAAAATATGGTTTTGTACAAAACCCAAATGAAGAAGTAAATGATGGTGTGGCAATGGGTCTTGCACGTCAAAAGTTAATTTATGGAAAAAGATTTTGTCCATGTTTTATGGTTGATGGTTCAACTAGAGAGGAACAAGAGGACGCTCCTAACAGATTATGTCCTTGTGAACCTGCTCTAAAAAAAGAGATACCGGAAAATGGTTCTTGTCATTGTGGAATTTTTTGTACACCAGAGTATGCAAAAGCACAAGCACAAAAAGATGAAGTTCAAGAAGTTATTCATGAACACTCAAAAGGTTTAACAAAAGAACAAGCAGAACTACTTCTGAAAGAGGAACAACTCTCTGCAGATCAACTTGAAGCACTTATTGAAGCTAGAACATTAAAAATGATTGATTTTACACTTCTTGATGTAAGAGAGTTCATGGAGTACCAAATGGGACACATAGTAGGAACTGATGCACTTGTACCTACATCACAATTTTACGATAAAATTGAAGAACACAATGGAAAAAAACAATCTGCAGTTATAGTTTACTGTCACACAGGTAGTAGAAGTTTCCAAGTTCAACATGCAATGAAAGCATTAGGATTTACTCAAGTAGGTAATTTACGTCCTGGAATTGTTGGTTATCGTGGTGAAATACAAAGAGGATAAATATATAAAATGTTTATTGATAAATAAACTTTGAAGGGGTTGAGGAGCCGAAACTCCTCAAGAGATAGTTATAAACTATGCTTTAAGTGCCGCTTTAGAAGCTTCTGCTACTTTTGTGAACGCTTCAGGTGCATTCATTGCCATATCAGCAAGAATTTTTCTGTCTAGTTCAATGTTTGCAAGTTTAAGACCATGCATAAATGTTGAATAATTCATTCCATTCAATCTAGTCGCCGCATTAATACGAACGATCCATAATCTTCTGAAATCTCTCTTTTTTTGTCTTCTATCTCTGTAAGCATATACTAATGAACGCTCAAGTTGCTCTTTGGCTTTTCTGAAGTGTTTTCTTCTACCTGAATAGAACCCTCTAGCTTGTTTTAATAGTCTTTTGTGTCTTCTTGATCTTACGACACCAGTTTTTACTCTCATGGTTATCCTTTACCTGATACTTGTACTGTAACTTTAAAAGTTCAGTTATAGTAGGTGCTAAACATTCTCTCTGTTTAGTCTTGCCCCTAATCGGGGGATTAATAGCTTGTTATAAAATGTAACTAATTTCTTAGTTAATCATCTCTTTAATGTTTTTAGCGTCAGCGCCATCAACATATTTAGGACTTCTCATACTTCTATGGTGACCACCGTCAACCTTAGTAAGAATGTGGCTTCTATACGCCGTTCCTCTTTTAACTTTGCCGCTTTTTTTAACTTTAAAACGCTTAACAGCGCCTTTTACACTTTTCATTTTTGGCATATGCTTACTCCCTTATACAAATTTTTTCACTACAGCCAAGTAGTAGAAAATGGGACGGTATTATACCCAAATATTATTAAAGTTTTATAAGATGAAGAACATGAGCTTTTTACATCATAACTCTAACCCTCTTTATGCTAAAATCTAAACCAATCACCGTAATTAAAAAACATAGGGCAACAAGTGGATAAAGCAACAGAGATACTTTCTCAAAAAAAGAAACTTTTAACAGAAATTTATTTTGATTTACAGCGTCATTTTGAAAAAAAGTATGGAAAAGATGCCCTCATACTCATGGAAATTGGAACATTTTTTGAAGTATATGAAGTAAATAATGATGAGTTAAAAGTAGGTAAAGCAAAAGAGATAGCGGAACTGCTCAACATACAACTTACAAGAAAAAGCAAAGCTATTTTAGAAAATTCAGTTTCAAATCCCCTTTTAGCTGGTGTTCCTGCTGTTTCAATTGAGCGTTATCTCTCTCGTCTTATCTCTACTAAAAAATATACTATTATTGTTGTAAAACAAAAAGGTGAAATGCCAAATGTAAAACGTTATGTTTCAAACATTATCTCTCCTGGCACAAACTTTGAATACCTTAGTGAACCAAGTGAAAACAATATTGTCTCTCTAATGATAGATGAAAACTCTGGCATATACTCTGTAGGCTATGCTGCAATTGATGTCTCTACAGGTAAGACAATATGCAATGAAATACACTCAACAAGAGATGATAAAACGTACGCATTGGATGAAGCATTTAATCTTTTACAAACTTACACTACTTCTGAAGTCATAATTACTCTTGAAGGCAAAGAGATAAACAAAGAGTGGCTAATTTCATACCTTGAATTGGGATCACTTCACTACTCTATAAATACAAAAAGATTCAAGATAAATTTTCAAAATGAACTTTTTTCTCGTATATTTCAAATAAACTCTTTTCTATCGGCAATTGAGTTTTTAGATCTTGAGCGTCACCCCTATACCACTGAAGCGCTTTGTGTATTGATTGATTTTATAATTGAGCACGATGAAAGCATAATAGAGAAGATGAATAAACCTCAGTTTTTAGGTTCAAATCGTTATATGTATATTGGTAACAATGCCATAGAGCAACTTTCTATTACCTCTAGAGACTCAAGTGATATTACGCTATTGGACCTTATAGATAAAACATCAACAGCCTTTGGAAAACGCCTTCTTCAAGAGAGACTTTTAAATCCTATTTGTGATAAAGATTTACTTGAAGAGCGTTATGATTTGACAGAAAAACTATTGCCAAATATTGACCGTTTTGAGACACATTTAAAACAAATTTACGATTTGGAACGTATTGCAAGACGTATAAAACTTAGAAAATTGCACCCTGTTGAGCTTACTTATATTTTTATGTCACTAGAGTCAATTGTAAAGCTTTTACAAGATGCATCTGACAATAACCTAGAAGTAGATGCTAAACTTCTTGACGAGACAAAAGAGATGATAGGAGTACTCGAAGAGACTTTTGAATTAGATATATGCGCCAGATTCAGAATAGAACAGATAAATGACAATATCTTTAAAAATGGAGTTTACCCTGCTATTGACACAATTGTCAAAAAGCAACAAAAAGAGGTGTCAAAAATGGACGATATAGCTTCTCATGTAGAGTCTCTGTTCTCTACTGACAAGCTTTTCTCCTCTTCGAAAGCAAAGTATGTAACAGTCTCTTATCTTGAAAGTGAGGGATACTTTATAAACCTTACAAAAAATAGATTCTCATTAATAGAGAAAAATCTAAAAGATTCTTTCATAACTATTGACAACAAACACCACTTCTTTAAAGATTTTCAGTACAAATATTTGAAAAACAGTGTTAAGGTTCAAGCAGAACTTTTTGAAGAGATTACACGCTCTTATGAAACAGCTCAAGTGAAACTTGTATCTTTAGTTAAGCAGAGATACATAGAGAGTTTAAATGTTTTAGAAAATAGATTTTCACTTTTACTGGACAAACTCATATCATTCATTGCAAATATAGATGTCTCTATTTCAAATGCAAAATGTGCAAAATTAATGAATCTTTCACGTCCAATCATTGAAGATGGCAATTTTTATGAAGCTATTGGACTTAGACACCCAATAATTGAAGCAAACTCACAAAGAGGAATTTATGTACCTAATGATTTGTTTTTGGGACAAAACAATGAGACTAGACATAATCATATTACACTAAATGCCAGTGATAATGAAGATGTTTTAGGTGTACTTCTCTATGGTATCAACTCTTCAGGAAAGTCTTCACTCATGAAAAGTATTGGCCTCTCTGTAGTTATGGCACAAGCTGGTTTTTTTGTACCGGCAGTTGAGCTTCGATTTGGTCTTTACGACAAACTATTTACACGTATTGTCTCTAAAGACAATTTATATAAAGGTTTATCTACTTTTGCCGTAGAGATGATGGAACTTAAAAATATCTTCAATAGAGCAGATGAGAGATCTTTAGTCTTGGGTGATGAGATTTCACAAGGTACTGAGACGGAATCAGCTCTAGCCATTGTCTCTTCGGCTATTTTAAAGCTTATCTCACTCAAGTCTACCTTTATCTTTGCCACACACTTACATCAGCTTGAGAGCATACCTCAACTGCAAAATTTAAAACATTTGATCTTTTTGCATTTGGGTATTAAATATGATGAAAACAATGACACACTTATATACAACAGAGTATTGCAGCTTGGGAGAGGAGACAGCCTTTATGGTTTAGAGTTTGCAAAATCATTACATATGGACAAAGATTTTTTACAAATGGCTCAGAACATTAGGGAAAATTTAAATCACTCTGGATCAGAAGTTAAAAAACTTAGACGGCAAAAAAGCTCTAAGTACAACAAAGAGTTACTTCTTGCAAAATGTGCTCTTTGTGATAACAGTGTTGAAGAGGTACATCACATTGCGGAACAGAAAGAGGCCGATGAAGATGGGAACATAGGTCACTTTCATAAAAACCATAAGTACAATCTAATACCATTGTGTAAAAAACATCACAATATGGTACATGAGGGAAAGATACATATATCTGGTTTTGTTATGACATCTGAGGGATTAAAATTGCACTATGAGGTAAAGACGTAGGTCGGGGTGGGGACACCCCGACAAATATTAAATTGCGTATTCATGGTGTTGTCAGGGACAACACCCTAGGTAATTATTTTTTAAGTGGTGTTACATACATATTTATGTAACGACCTTCTTGAGAAGCTTTACTCTCAAGATTACCTATATCTTCCAACATAGGCCAAACACGGTTAAGAACATCAACTCCCCACTCAGGGTTAGCCATTTCACGTCCTCTTAAGAATACACGTAATTTAACATGTTTTCCTTTTTCAAGGAATTCTCTTGCATGTTTTACTTTGTAAGCAATGTCATTTTCTGCAATTTTACATGAGAATTTAACTTCTTTTACTTCAATCTTCTTTTGATTTTTACGAGCTTCTTTTTTCTTCTTTTCTAGTTCATATTTGTGCTTACCGTAGTCCATTACTTTTGCAACAGGAGGTTTTGCATCTGGTGAGACAAGTACTAAATCTAGTCCCTTCTCTTCAGCAATTTTTAGTGCTTCTTCTCTTGCAATAATTCCGAACTGTTCGCCATCATCACCAAGAACTCTTAGCTCACTTGATCTAATAGCTTCATTCATAACTATATTATCAGCTTTTTTTCTACCTCTGTTGTTTCTATCGTTTTGTCTACTCAAATTTTTCCTTCTTGAAGTTGTTGTGTTAATTCTACCATAAATTCATCTTGTGTAAGATTATACTGTTCTCTGGTTCTTCTATTTCTAATTGCAACAGAATTTCCTTGAACCTCTTCATCTCCAACTATAACAACGTACGGTACACGTTGCTTTTCTGCTGTTCTAATACGTTTGTTTAAAGAGTCATTCTTGTCAAATACTTCAGAATCTATCTCTTGAAGCATTAATTTTTTCTTAAGTGATTTAGCATACTCTACATGAGAATCTGAAATTGGAACAAAAATTACTTGTGTTGGTGCTAAGAAGAATGGAAATTCTCCAGCATAATGTTCTGTCAATATTGCTATAAATCTCTCAAAAGAACCTAAAATTGCACGGTGAATCATAACTGGTTGCTTTCTTGTATTATCTTCTGCAACATATTCAACTTCAAATCTCTCTGGTAAGTTGAAGTCAACCTGTATAGTTCCACACTGCCATTTACGCCCAAGCGCATCAGTTATTTTAACATCTATTTTTGGACCATAAAATGCTCCACCCTTTTCATCTATTGTGTAAGGTAGATTGTTTTGTGTTAACGCATCTTTAAGACCTTGAGTTGCAAGTTCCCATACAGCATCGTCACCAATGGCTTTGTCTGGCTTTGTAGCAACTTCCATTGTATATTCAAAACCAAACAGTTTCATAACAGAATCTACAAACTCAACTACGTCAATAACTTCTGAAGCAATTTGATCTGGTGCACAGAAGATATGTGCATCATCTTGAGTAAACTCTCTTACACGAAGAAGTCCATGAAGAACTCCAGATTTTTCATGTCTATGAACTACACCGTATTCATAAAATTTAACAGGTAAATCTCTATAAGATTTTTGAGTCTGCTTAAAGATTTGAATATGACCAATACAGTTCATTGGCTTAATACCATACTCTTGCTCATCAATAGTAGTTAAGTACATATTTTCACCATAACAAGCGTAGTGTCCTGATGTTCTCCACATATCTGCTTTCAAGATTTCTGGACCACGTACAGGTTCATAACCTCTTACTTTATGTGCTTTATGAAGTATATTTTCTAATTTTGCTCTAAGCTTTGCACCTTGCGGTAACCAGAAAGGAAGTCCTGTTCCTGAATCTTCATCAAACATGAAAAGTTCCATCTCTGCACCAAGTTTACGGTGATCACGTTTCTTTGCTTCTTCAAGCATTGTCATGTGAGCCTTTAAAGACTCTTTATCTGCAAAAGCTATTCCATAAATACGTGTAAGCATCTCTTCATTTTCATCTCCACCAAGGTATGCACCTGCAACACGTGTAAGTTTGAAGTTGTGAAGAAAACGGAGTGCCGGAACGTGTGGTCCTCTACAAATATCTTCAAAATCACCTTGTTTATAGACAGAAATAGTATTATCTTCAATACGAGACATAACTTTTTGTTTCAAATCATCAGAAGCAAACTTCTCTATGGCTTCTTCTTTAGTCAAGTTATACTTTTCGATTTTATACTTTTTCTTTATAAGATCTTTCATCTTTTTTTCAATGGCTTTAAGGTCATTTTCACCTATCTGCTCATCTACTCTAAAGTCATAGTAAAAGCCTTCATCTACTACTGGTCCTACAAAAAATTGTGAGTTTGGATAGAGTTCCGTTATAGCTTGAGCCATAAGGTGTGCTGTAGAGTGTCTAATGATCTCTAGTGCATTTTCGCTATTGTCATACTCTATTGGGGTTGCCGTGCAGTTTTCTCCTGCACTTTGTGTATCTATTATGTTTCCTTGGTCATCTATGTAACCTATAAGATTTTCACTCAAATTAAGCCTTTATGTATCGTGAATTACAATATCACGCGTAAAAATAGCCATTATTATATCTAAATTTTGAATTTATATAGCTTGAATCTGCTTCCAGGTATAGAGGAATAGAACTTATCTCATAAGTATCTATTTTCAAAAAAATAATTTTTCTATTAATATTTATCAACTTTAGAAAAAAATTTTTATCCACCCAAATACTTCTTACGTACTTCATCATTGCCAAGTAAGCTGCTTGCCTTACCTTCTAAAGTAATACTTCCATTTTCCAATACATATGCATAGTCAGAGATTTTTAGTGCTGCAAATGCGTTTTGTTCAACAAGCAATATAGTAACTGTCTTCTTTAGTTCTACAATAATTTCAAACAATTCACCAATAATTTTAGGAGCTAATCCCAAGCTAGGTTCATCCAGCATAAGAAGTTTTGGTTCAGACATTAATGCTCTGGCAATTGCCAACATTTGCTGTTCTCCTCCACTTAATGTACCACCCATCTGCTCTTTTTTACCTGCCAATCTTGGAAACTTAATATACATTTCTTCCTTTAGCTTCTCATAATCTTTATTGTTAAAAGCACCCATTCTAAGATTTTCATCTACTGTAAGATTTACAAATACATGTCTTCCCTCAGGAACTAATGCAATTCCGTCTTGTACCACTTTATGGGTAGGTACTTTTGTAATGTCATGGCCAGCTGCAATGATTGTACCTTTCTTCTTTATGCTATTTACCAATGCATTTAAAGTAGATGTTTTCCCTGCACCATTTGCGCCTATTAGCGTAACAATATTCTTCTCTTCAACATGTAAATCAATACCTCTAACAGCAGCTATTACTCCGTAATATACTTCTAAATTTTCTACTTTAAGCATGTGTAAAATCTCCTAGATATGCTGTAATAACTTTTTTATCTAAAATTGCATCAGCAGGTTTACCTTCAAATATTTTCTCACCATAATCAAGTACGGTAACTTTGTTACACATATTGTTTACAAATTTCATATCGTGTTCTATAAGTAAAACTGTCAAATCAAAATCTTTTTTAATTTTATGAATAATATTAGACAGATCTTCTGTTTCAGATGAGTTCATTCCTGCTGCAGGTTCATCAAGAAGTAATAAAGATGGTTTTGTAGCAACAGCTCTTGCAATTTCAACTTTTCTCTGATTACCATAACTTAAATCTGTTGCTTTAACATCTGCAAATTCTACAAGGTTAAACTCTTCTAGTATTTCCATAGCCTCTTTTCTTACTTTTTTCTCATGACTAAAATATCTTGGTAGTCTAAATATTGCTTCCAGATATGTATACGAAGATTGATTGTGAAAACCTATAAGAATATTATCCAGAACAGACATACTTTTAAATAGTCTGATATTTTGAAATGTTCTAGCTATACCCTTTTCAACAACAAGATTTGGTTTTGTTGCTGTTATGATTTCATCATTGTAATCTATATCACCCTTTGTTGGAGTGTAGTTTCCGGTAATTATGTTAAAAATTGTAGTCTTACCTGCACCGTTAGGTCCAATGAGTCCATAAATATCTCCTTTGCTGACTTCAAAAGAGAGGTTATCTATGGCAGTTACTCCACCAAATTGCATAGTTATATTTTTTATTTTCAAAGATGTATTACTCATGATCTCCTCCTTCTAAAGAGGGACTTCGCAATATCTGACAACTCCCTATCTCCAAACAGACCTTTTCTGGCAAACAACATAAGAATTATGAGAAGAACAGCAAATATAACCATACGCATACCAGGGTGTGCACCTGTCTCATAACCAAATATATTCATGCTCTCATCTAAAAATCTTAACCACTCCATACCACCCATAACAAGTATAGTAGCTAGAAGTGTACCTGACATTGAACCAAGTCCTCCAAGTACAATAATAATTAATAGCTGGAATGTAAGTAAGAATGTAAACTGATCTGGAGCAATTGTACTTAAGAAAGATGCCAATAGTCCACCACCAACACCTTCAAAAAAGGCAGATGTCATAAATGCAACTGTTTTGATTTTGTACGTGTTTACACCCATGGCAATGGCAGCATCTTCATCGTCTCTGACTGCCTTCATTGCACGTCCAAACCTAGAGTTAATAATATGAATCATAACAACAAAAGTTATAACTGCGATTGATCCTATCCATATAAAATTGGCATACTCAGGAATATCATTTAAACCCATAGCACCATTTGTATATGATGGGCTGTTCATAGCAAAAATACGTATGATAAAACCAAAACCTAATGTTACAATAGCCAGGTAATCTCCTCGTACTCTAAATACCGGCACAGAGAGAAGAAAAGCCAAAATCGCTGTGACAACTCCTGCTACCATCAGAGCAGGTAAAAAATCAAGTGACATTGCAAGAACAGTTGGTGACGGATCTACAAGTGCAAACATATCGAGTTTTTCTTCAGACGGTATGAGAAAAAGTGCTGTTATGTATGCCCCAATAGCAACAAAACCATTTGGCTCCAATGAAAACTGTCCTGTTACACCGTTTATCAAGTTATAGCTCAATGCCAAAATAGCAAAGATACCTATGTTATTCAAAATACTAAGTGTATAAGTATCCATACTTTCATTAGCAAGAATAATAAGCCAAATACTTAGAATAATAAGTAGACTTTTTATGATCGTTGTTTTAATATTTGTCATTTTAAAATCTCCCTCTTTCTAAGTCTTTACCTAAAATACCTGTTGGTCTAAACAATAGAACCAAAATCAAAAACATGAAGGCAAAAGCATCTTTATATCCACCTAATTCAGGGAACATAGCAACTACAAATATTTCTGTAAATCCCAGTATGAATCCACCAAGAACAGCTCCGGTTACAGAACCTATACCACCAAGTACGGCAGCAGCAAAAGCTTTAAGTCCTACGATGATACCCATAAGTGGATCGATAGATGGGTAAGAGATAGCATAAAAAATACCACCTATCGCTGCCAATGCAGAACCCAAACCAAATACTATACTGATAATATAGTCTGCATTAACTCCCATGAGCTTTACTGTTGGAATATCAAATGCAAGTGCACGTATTGCCATGCCGTACTTTGTTTTATATAAAACCCAAAGCACAACTCCCAATATAAGTACTGTTACTACAGGGATTACTATGACCATAAGAGGAAGAATGATCTCTCCCAATTTAAATGATGATGTTAAATATTCCGGTGCAGGAAAAGATTTTGGTACACCACCAAAAAGTACGTTAAATAAGTTTTCGAGAAAGAAAGAGATACCAATTGCTGTTATGAGCAATGAAATTTTAGGTGCATCTCTTAGAGGCTTGTATGCTACTTTATCTGTCATAACACCAACAAGTACAGAACCTGTAATACCTGCTAAAACAGCAACAGGAAATGAAAGTCCTATGGAGTCAGCCAGATAGACTAAAAAAGCTCCTACCATCATAATATCACCGTGAGCGAAGTTAATGAGTCGAAGTGTTCCATATACTAGCGTATAACCTATTGCTATAAGTGCGTACATACTGCCTAAACTTATTCCATTGATAAGCTGCTGAAGGAAGGTAGTAAAATCCATTGATTACCTTTGTATTATTAATAAATCTTTTATGAATAATATATTTATACATAAAAGATTTTTAAGTGAATTCTTCTTTAAAGAAGTATAGAAATAGTGTTTAACATTTTCTGGACTTAAAAGCCCAGAAAAATTGAAGTTGTAGTTTTTTATGGATTAACTGTTGTTTTATATCCAAATTTTCCATCTTTAACTTCATTTATAACTGCTGATTTAACTGCATTACCTTTTTCATCTATAGTGATTTTACCTGTAATACCATCATAATCTTTAGTTGCACGAAGATTTGCATTAATACACTCTTTGTCATCTGAAGCTTTTCCATCATCTATACATTTATTCATTGCAGCCAAAAGCATACCGTAAGCATCTGCTGCAAGTGCGCCCATTGAATCTGCTGGTTTGTTGTATTTTTTATGGAAAGCTTCTACGTATGCTTTACCATGCTGATTAGATACTGCCGCTTCATTAAAGTGGTCTGTATACATAAATCCTTCTGCTGCTTTTCCTGCAATACTAATAAGCTCAGGGAATCCTACACCATCTGCACCAATAAATGGTGTATCAATACCCATTGCTCTTGCTTGTCTTACCATAAGTGCCGCTTCAGGATAATAACCTGTAAATGCAATAATAGATGGTTTCTCTTGCTTGATCGTAGATACTTGAGCATTAAAATCTTTATCTCCAGAACTTAGCAATACTGTTTTAACTATCTTACCACCAGCTGCTGTATATGCTTTTTTGAATGCTTTAGATAATCCTACTGAATAATCTTGTTTTGCATCAATAACAACTACTGCTGTTTTCATACCACTATCAATAGCATATTTCGCCATAACAGCTCCCTGGAAAGGGTCAATAAAACATGCTCTTGTAACATACTTTTTATCTTTTGTTACTCTTGGATTTGTTGATGCGTGAGTTAACATTGGTGTTTTAGCTTTTTCTACAACCGGAGACATAGCCATAGAGTTTCCAGAAGCTACTTCTCCAAATATAACAGTTACGTTATCTTTATGAAGTAATCTTTTTGTTGCTGTTGCTGCTTCAACTTTGTCACCTCTGTCATCTAGAACAATAAGCTTAATAGTGTCGCCATTTTTCAATTTATTATTTGCACCATAAGCAATATCTAGACCACCTTTACTTGTTTGTCCAAATGCTGCAATTGGTCCTGTCAACGGAAGAACAACCCCAATTTTCACCTCTTTTGCAATTACCATTGTACCTATTAGTGCTGTTGCCGCTATAATACTCAAAACTTTATTCATTTACTCTCCTTATTATTTTATATTTAAAGATTATCAGTTAATTACTTCCTATTAACTTATTAATGAGTATTTTTTAAAATTTATATTTATATATTTAAGTAAGGTAACATGATAGTTAAAAAATATCTTTAACTATCATGTTTTGAGACTATTCTGATTTAGATGCAAATCTTAATTTACTCCAAGGTTTATAGTTTAAAAATTTTCTTTAAAGTTTGTGTAGGTATCTGCGTTATGATGACTCCAATCAATATAACAGCAAAGGTAAACATACTAATTGCAGTTAGCTTCTCTCCTAAAATAAAAAAAGCTAACAATACAGAAAATATAGGTATAAGGTTTATGTAAACAGCCGCTTTATTTGCTTCTATTCTGGTTAAAGCAAAATTGTATAAACCGTATCCTCCAAGAGTTACAACAACACCCATATATAGTACATAAGACATTGACGATAGTGACAAATGTAAAGGAATTGTATTTGTCTCCCATACTGCAAAAGGCAGAAAAAATATCATACCGGCAAATGATTGTATGGCAGTTAAAAACACAACAGAAAATTTCTTAACCAAATGCCTTACAGATATGGTATACCCTGCAGCACATATCATTGCTCCAAACTCTAAAGAGTTACCCAAAATTGGGTTTGGAGCACTTATGGATGTATTGCTGGACAAACTAAGTGACACAGCACCAACAAGAGCAATAATAGAACCTAAAATCATTTTTTTACTTATGTACTCTTTTAGAAAAAAACTGGCAGCAATTGCAGTTATGAGTGGCATCATGGCTGTTATCATTCCTGCTTGTCCAGCAGAAGTATAAGTTAAGGCATGAGATTCAAATAGAAAATATAGGCATGGTTCAAATATTACCATTAGCAAGATATATTTTATATCTTCTCGATCAAAAGAGAGTTTAAAAAAACTTGGAATAAAGTACAAAAAACATAAAGAGGCAAATAACATTCTAAAAAATATAATACTCATGGGTCCCATATCGGCAACAGCAGACTTAAATGCAATAAAAGAGCTTCCCCAAATAAGCATGGCAGTACACAATGCAGCTATTGCAATGAAATCTATGTTCTTTTTACTCAAACCCTATTTCCTCTTGTTGCAGATATTTTAAACTTTCACAGCAGTATATCAACATTAGATAAATTAAATTTTTATATATAAAAGAGTGAGTAAAAATAAGGCTCATTTCTCTTCAATAATGACAATCTTTCAGAAATTTCTCTTTATTTGTAACTATAACCTAAATATGAGATACATAGTATGTTAGAATAGATCACAAATATAACAGGAAAGCATGATGTACGGTTTAAAAATAATTTTTATTTCACTTTGTTTTTTTACACTTCTTCACAGTGCAGAAGAGTCAAATGAGACAAAAGATATAGGTTTTTTTGAGTTCGATAAAAACCTATTTATCTCTAACGATGATGGTAAATTTGATATTTCTGATTTCTTGTCAACAAAGTACGGTTTTATGCCTATTCCCATAATTGTCACAGAGCCTGCTGTTGGATATGGTGCCGGATTAAACCTTATGTTTTTACATGACAGTCTCTCTTCAAGTTTAGAGAGAAAGTCCCCTCCTTCCATATCTGGAATCTTTGGTTTAAAAACTGAAAATGGAACACTCTTTGGTGCTGCTTACCATTTAGGCTTTTGGAAAGAAGATACCATTCGAACTACAACAGCTGTTGGGGCATTCAATGCAAATATGAATTTTTATCTGCGTGATATTGGCGTTGACATGAACCTAAAAGGATATTTGGCATATCAAGAGCTGATGTTTAGACTTGGAGATAGTAATTTTTTCTTTGGAGGAAATTATCTCTATGTAGATATGGATAGTAAAAAAAATAGTGAAGAGTTACCTATACTTGACCCTCTGTTTGAACACAAGTTTAAGATGGGAGCCCTAGCCGCTGTTTTACAGTATGATTCCCGTGACACAATCTTTACTCCATCAAAAGGTCTCTTTGCCAAAGCATCACTTAGACGAATGGATGAACATTTTGGAGGAGATGAAAACTTCTGGCGTTATGGTGCAAAAGCATTCTATTTTCATCCTATAAGTGACAAAATTGTTTTTGGGTTGAGAGTAGAAGGTGAAGCTGTATATGCTGGAGATAGTGATGAGATACCATACATCTCAAAACCATCTATAAATATGCGTGGTATTCCTGCCATGCGATATCAGGGCGAAAAGATGCTCATGGCTGAAATGCAAGTACGCTGGGAATTTATAGAGCGTTGGAATCTACTTGCATTTGGTGGTGCAGGAAAAGTTTATGGAGATGAATTTAGCATTGAACATGGAGATACAGTTATAGAAAAAAATATGAGTTTTCTAGATGCACCCATTCATCCTGCTGGAGGTGTAGGTTTTCGTTATGAACTTGCAAGAAAGTATGGTCTTTGGGGTGGACTTGATTTTGCCACAAGTGAAGAGAATGATTTTTCATTTTACATCACTATTGGTTCTGCCTGGGGTGCCTTTTAATCTATTTTCAATTAAGAAAATAGATTTAGGATTTTTTTAAAAAATTCTCTATATCTTCAACTATCTCTGCTATAGATTCTGTAGCTTTTGAGTAAAGTACCTTTTTGAAAAGTGTATCATCAATAGCATCACTTGGCTCTAAATTATTCAAAATAGAGTTCTCAATAAAAGCAGCCATAGTGTTGACACCAACTACAGTTCCACTAGTTCCAATGACAACAATAAATTCACAATCTTGTATCTCGTTATTAAGATTTTCATACATTGGAGCTTGCTCACCAAAAAAAACTATATTTGGTCGGAGTTTAGATCCACAGCTATTACATAATCCATCATTGTACTCATGCAATTTTTTATACCCAACATCATAAATCTCTTTACATTGACGACAACTAAGTTGTGTCAAAGAGCCATGAAGATGTAAAACATCCTCCTCTTTTAAGCCTGCTTTTTCAAACAAATTATCTACATTTTGAGTTATGATTGAAATTTCATTGCTATACTTTTTTTTAAGTTCTGCTATGAGTTTGTGTGCATAGTTGGGATGCTTGTTTTCAAGTTCAGATCTACGTTTGTCATAAAAATCTATAGTTATATCTTCATTTTTATCCAATGAGTCATAGTTACAAACTACATTAACATCATACTCTTCCCATAAGCCATCAGAACTTCTAAATGTACTTATGCCAGATTCTGCACTTATGCCTGCACCTGAAAATATTATTACTTTTGCCATACTGTTATCTCCTTCTATTTAACTCTTCCTCTAAGCCAATCCTAAATTACGCATAAAGTTTCCAGCAATAATAGTGCTTCTTTCTTTAAACTGATCAGCAATTTGAGGCTCATAAACTTCATCTAGTGTTGCAAAAAATAGTTTTAACCACTGTTCAAATACTTCTCTGCTTAATTCACCTAAATACATATGCGGAGCAAATGGGTTTCCTCGGTAAGAGGCATCGTTCAAGGTAATTGAAGCCCAAAAATCAATGAGAAGTTTCAAATGTGGTTTCCAATGCTCATTCTTCATATCATCTCCAAGTTTAGCAATAAAAAATGGCCCTACTATCTTATCGTTAAGAACTCTTCTGTAAAAGTTCATCACCATTGTTTCTATATTTGCTCTTGTTATTTCATTTGACAACATATTATTTAACTCCCTAAATAAAAAATTTCTATAGCATACGTATTTATATCTTTTAATTACATTATACCCTTTTAAATAGATATAACCTTCTGATAAATATCATTTAAAAGGTGCGTGTTTACGCACCATATGCGAGAATTAAATTTATGATTTCTTGTGAAGTATTGATAGATATAGAAAAATGATTAATTACAAATACCCTTTTATAGGTAGAAGAGAGAGGATATCTGTCCCAAATTTTTTCCAAAAACCTACTTCAGGTCTTTCATAATATTTTTTTACTTTTCCCTCTTCTAAAGTTCTCCATACCGGTCCATACTTAGGCACATCAGACTCATGTGTTGTTGGGTGTTTTTCCCATGAAAGCTTATACATATATTTTAAGTTGATCACAGTATCAATAACTTTTTGTTGAGACTTTGTTAAAGTTTTAGAAGTGATCATCATGAGTAACTCTGTATTTAGTTTCTCCGAACGTGGGTCAATATTGGCAGAACCTACTACCAATCTATCATTATCTAAAAGCATCATTTTTGTATGCAGAGACAAGGTTGGAATCTTTTTCCAAGATTTACCCTTTGCTTTTGCTAAAGTGTGTAAACTATATGGCTTAAGTTCATACAAGTTAACACCCATTGCCAATAACTCTTTTATATACCCTTGATACCCAGCATAAACAGGAGAGACATCAGTAGAAGCTAAAGAGTTGGTTACAATAGTTATTTTTGCACCTTTTTCTCTTAACTCACTCATCCTCTTCATCATACTATCACTAGGAATAAAATATGGAGATATAATTGTCAAATGAGTGTCAACATGTTTTAAATCTTCACTCACTTGTTGCGTAATATGTAAAGCATTATCATCTCTATGTCTAGCTACCTTACTTGGATCATCGTAATAAAAATTTGTCTTATCCGCTACAGTGAACAAGAGCTTATTTGTATTGATTTTTTGCTTAAATTCTGAATGTTGTAACGCCATGCCAAATGCTGTTGTCATAAATGTATTTAACTCGTTTTTTATTCCATCATACATACTATTGTCTACAACTTCATAATGTGACTTTTCTAGTACATTTGAAGAAGGAATGGACTGTTCACTATTCCAGTAAATATCAAAAGATTTTGAAATCTCAGGTACTACTTTACCTATACTTATGATGTCATAATCCAAAAAGAGTGTTTCATCTGTCGCTGCAAAATAGACATCACCTATATTTCGTCCTCCTATGATAGCCACAGAACCATCTACGATAAGTGATTTATTGTGCATACGTTTTCCAAGAGAGTTTACATTAAAGAGTAATGCCAGATTGCGAAAACTGTTACGTAGTCTGTTTGGGTTAAAAAGTCGTAATTCAACATTTGGGTGCAGGGCAAGTTTTTGTATCTCTTGGTCTTTACCTGAAGTACTCAAGTCATCTAAGAGCATACGTACTCTCACACCTCTTTGTGCAGCTAAAAGTAAATGCTCTGAAAAAACTTTTCCTACTGTATCATCATCATAAATATAATACTGCACATCTACACTTGTTTTCGCATGGTCAATGATGAACAGTCGAGCAGCTAAAGCATCTACAGGTAAATGCAAAGGGTGATAAGCTGATTTTCCTACTATAGATTTATCGGTTTTATGAAAATACTTTAATACCGGTGCTTTACCTTTTGGTTTTACTGTTGTGCTTACTATTTTTATAGCACGTGGTTCTACTGTTTTAGGTGTGCACCCTGTAAAGATAAAGAGACAGATAAATCCTAGATAGTAGTAGGAAATTTTCATTTAAACTATTTGCTACCGTAAAAGGTGATCTTCTTAACAAAAGCTTTTGCTCCGCCAGTAGTGTTTTTTGTATTCATTTGAAATCCAAAGGCAGTCAAAGGTGGCATCTCTTTTCCAAAATTACTTTTAAACTTTTCACCTATTTCAAAACGTGTTTTTTGTACTCCTGCACCGTTAGCTATACAATAGTAGCGTCCACTCTTTTTATAGAGTGCTCCAAGATACTCTTTACCCACTTTTTCCTTTTGACCTATAAATGGTCCAAAAAAGTAAGGAGCACTTTTTATAAAAGGTATACCGCTACTAAACTTTTTTGTACCCAATGTAAAAACCGCACCAATAGCAACTCTATTATTGCCAGTAGCCCAGTTCGCACCTTTAGGAAAACGTTCAACGCCCCACTCTATAATTGCATACTCAACGTTTGGTATACTCTTTTCAAAATGTACACCAAAAAGCCCCGCTTTTTTCCCACTAGTTTCAAATTCAAGTCTATTATTTGCAAATTTAAGATTCAACTCTTTACTATCCAATAAAAAGGCAAATCCTTTTGATTTTAACCATGGCATAGCATTCCCATCTTTTTGTTTAGAAAAATCTATACTATACAACACCTGCGAACCCGCAAAAAGCATGGCACTCAATAGACACATACTCATTATTATTTTTTTCATTAATGCTCCTCATTACTAGAATATCATATAGTACAAGCAGAGATTTATAATAAAACTCTTTTTTGATATACCATTATAATGAAAATGTATTAAGATGATTCAAGATTTGAAAAAGTAGAAGTTACATGATGATTAAAAAATTGTAGATTAAATATAGGAGTGGTGCTCGCTACAGGACTTGAACCTGTGACTTCCACCATGTCATAGTGGCACTCTACCAGCTGAGTTAAGCGAGCTAATTTAGAGCCGAAGTATATATGAAAAATCATAAAAGATTGCTTTATGATTTTTTAATCTTCTTTACAAACCCAAGGCTTCTCTTCGCACAACATATTTAAATATTTTCCCGCCTCTGTATTGCCAGATTGTAGTGCATCTTTTAAGTATGTATATGTTTTCATGGTATCTTTTGGGTTTTCTGTACCCCATGTGTACATGATAGCAAGATTTACTTTTGCATTGTTATTGTCTAACATTGCAGCATTTTTAAAAAGTTCAAATGCTTTTCTTTTGTTTTGCTTTACACCTTTACCCTGAATATACATTGCACCTAAGTTGTTGTATGCCTCTTTACTTCCCTTTTTTATTGCCACTTCATACCATTTCACGGCTTTTTTAAGAGCTTCTGGGTCACTACCTTCTCTCTCTTGATACAGATGTGCTAAATTGTAAGCCGCGGCTGCATTTCCATTGTTTGCAGCACGTTTGTACCAACCCATCGCTTCGAGTATATTTACCTTTACACCTTTTCCATTTTCATATATGAGTCCAACATTGAATTGCGCATTTACATCACCTGTTTTTGCTAAAAGGTAGAAAGTATTTAAAGCTTGAATATAATTTCCTTTTTCATAAGCTTCAACTGCATCATTAAACTGATTTGAAAATACAAAACTTGTCAATAAGAGTAAAGATGCAATAATGGCTTTAATACGAAACATATACTCTCTCCTACTCTATAGTTTCAGCAATAAAAGTTTTAGTAACTTTACCACCAAATCTATATACTCCATCTTCATAACTTACATAAAGCTCATCTCCACTTGTTGGATGAACTTTTACCTGATCTGGGACTTTCCCCTCTTTATGTAGTCTAATGAAACAAGCCACCATACCTGTACCACAAGCCAATGTTTCATCTTCAACACCACGCTCATAAGTACGAACATATAAAGTGTCACCATCTAGCTTACAAATATTTACATTTGCATCATATTTGTCACGCAGTCTTCTAGCTTGTGACAAGTCAAAGTTGTCAATATTGTCACGTACTGTTAAGAGATGAGGCACACCAGAGTTTATGAGCCACCAGAGTTCATCTTCCTCCTCAATATGCTCATCAATAATATCTGGTTCAACCATATCACTGACAACATATAGTCCATTTATAGTTGCACGAATAACACCTGCTTTAGTTAAAAATTCTGATTTACCGTCTGAAGATATGCCTTTTTCATGAGCATAGTGAGCGACTGCACGACTTGCATTACCACACATATCTGCAACTGAACCATCTGAGTTGTAAAACTCCCATTCAAAATCGTATTTTTTATGCGGTAAAAGGACAACTAAACCATCTGCACCAACACCATTTTGTCTGTGACAAAGTTTTTTAGCCAATGCAGATCTATCTTCTTTCTCCTGAGCAATGAACATTACAAAGTCATTGCCGTTTGCTGAATATTTTGTTAAAGTCAAAACTGATCTCCAAGTATTTCTTCTTTTATTTTTTCCATCTCAAACTCCAAATGTTTTAAAGTGTTAGAGTTATCAATAACATACATAGCATTTTTCTTCTTCTCTTCAATGTCTATTTGCGCATCTATACGTTCAAGTGCCTCTTTCTTAGTTAAGCCATCTCTCTTCATAAGTCTTTCCACTTGTTTTTCTCGTGGGGCATATACAACAATGACATTTGCTATGGCATAACGTCCTACTTCATAAAAAAGAGGAATATCAATAATATATGGCTCTCCTCTTTTATCTAATTTATTTGAAGCTTCAACTATACGTTTATATATAATAGGATGAAGTAACTCTTCTAACTCTTTTCTTTTTTCTGTATCGGAAAATATTATTTTTCCTAAAAGTTTTCTATTTACTTTTTTATCTTCTACAAACTCTTCACCGAACATACTAGCTATTTTCTCATGTTTTTCATCTAGAACTTCATGTGCAATACTATCTGCATCTATAACCCTAAAGCCTTTAAGCTTTGCTATCTTAACTACAGTACTTTTACCTGTAGATATTCCTCCCGTAAGGGCATACGCATATTCAAAATTCATTTTTACCACTTTCTAAACGATTTGAGTTGCATCTCATCGTAATTATATATATCATTCCTAAATTGAAGTTTACCATCATAGTCAACCCAAGCAGTTAAGTATACAATATCTATGGGAATTTTTTTCTTTAAATTTATATATTTTTTATCTTTACTTTTCAATATCTCTTTTGATTTATCAAAATCTATATTGCTATTGAATGTTGAGAATGTTTTAAGTAACTCTCTTGGCTTTTGTAAACGTATACAGCCATGTGAAAATGCTCTCTTATCTCTTTTAAACAGATGCTTAGATGGTGTATCGTGCATATATACAGAAAATCTATTTGGAAAAAGGAATTTTATTTTTCCTAAGGCATTATGATTTCCCGGTAATTGAGCAAAACGGTAAGGCATATTTTTACTATATCTGTATTTGTTCCAATCAACAGATCTTGGATCAACCACAGGAGCATCTTTAGCCCACCCTGCACGTATCTCAATACCTTGCTTTTTCATAGCATTAGGATTCTTAAGCAATTTAGGAATCATCTCTTTTTGGATAATGCTTTGAGGTATATTCCAATATGGATTCAATACAATATCTTCAACAGTATCTGAAAAAATTGGTGTTGGGTGAGTTGCTGTACCTGTTACAACTCTCATTGTCTGAATCAACTCTCCATCTTCTTCAAAATAGAGTTTAAAGTCTGGTATATTTATGATGATGTGTCTGTTTGACTCTCTCTCATTTAACCACTTCAATCTGTCTAAATTTAAACGAATAGTTGTAATGCGTTCATTTACACTTTTATTCAATACCGCAAGAGTAGCGGGACCGACAACAGCATCTGCTTTTAAGCCATTTCTCTTTTGAAAATGTTTAACAGCATCTTGTAAACAGCGATCGTAAACATCCTCTTCCATACTATCATCACAAGAGATATAGTCAGAAGTAGCTCTAAGTCTTTCACGAAGAGTGTAAACTCCTCTATCTCTATTGCCTGGGTTCAATTTTTTAAAAAGTTGAACTGGTTCCCATCCGCCATTTTCTCTGATCTCTAAATATTTGATTAACTTTTTTTGTAATGCTTTATATTTGTAAGCTGTTGGAGCTAAGTCATCTAACTCTTTTTTTAAACTTGCACCAAAAGCGACTTTAGACATGACTTTCTCTGGTTTTATTTTTGGTCGGTGAAGTACCCACTCTGTACTAACATCGTTTACCTTTAGGTTAGCAATTCTTGCAGAGAAGGCACCCCAGTTTATGCTTCCAAAATATGCATAATCTATGTAAGCTTTATATAATTGTGAAATTTTCATCTCCATACTTACTTTTGCATATATATTTCTATTTTCTGCATACAATCTCTCTGCCATATGTTTTAAAACAGATGCATCTCCATATAATTTTCCATTTTTATTTAATGTTTCATCAGCTTCAATGTATTCAAATAGCTCATTTGCAGCGGGAGAGAGAGTTTTTTCTCTCATCCAAACAGGAGTAAAAAGTAACTCTTTATATAATTTCTTTAAAAAACTTTTATTGGGTTCTGCCTTTAAAGAGTTAAAAATAATTTCTGATGCTTCTTCTTGGTATGCTAACTCATCTGCTTTCAAATGAGTATTTTGTAACATCAATAAAAAGACAAATGTCACTATAGGCAGGGTTACTTTCCATAAGTTCTTAATATTCATAACTTAGTGCTTCACTTCTATATATTTTAATTTTTATCATTCTTACTCCTTCTAGTTATATATAAATAAGAGAAAAAATTATATCGTAATCATATAAGATAAATGGTAAAATTAATTTATGTATTTTACCTTTGACTATAAATATTTTTTCATATTGTTACTCTTTATACCCTGCTTTTGGTGGTGTAAACAATACAGTAAAACATACTATTTCTCTAAAATAGATTGGATAAAAAAACAGAGTCCGCTACTTTCATGGGAGCCGTGGGTAAAGATTGCTATATTTTCTTTGATGGTCATTGCTTTGGCTAAACCTTTTGTATATGATGCAGCTGGAAACTCTCATAAAAAAGGTCGTGATCTCATTTTAGCTATTGATGCCAGTGGTTCCATGGCACAAAGTGGTTTTGACAGCAAAGACCGCTTTAAAAACAAATATGAAAGTACCATCGAACTTGCAAAAGCCTTTACAAAAAAACGTTTGGATGATAACATGGGAGTAGTGGTCTTTGGTACTTTCGCCTACACCGCTTCTCCTTTAACCTATGATCTCGAAGCACTCAACTACCTACTAGATATGACTAATGTAGGGATTGCCGGAGAGAGTACTGCTATTGGAGATGCGCTTATGCAATCTATGCGTACTCTCTCTTTTGGAGAGGCAAAGAACAAAGTCATCATACTACTCACAGACGGTTATCACAATGCTGGTAACACCTCTCCAAAAACTGCTGTAGCCAAAGCAAAAGAGAAAGGTATAAAAATCTATACTATTGGTATAGGTAAAAAAAGTGACTATGATGTCAGTATGTTACAGACCATTGCAAAAAAGAGTAATGCCAAAAGTTATGCCGTTGACTCTGCTGAAGGTCTTAAAAAAGTCTTTAAAGAGATCGACAAACTTGAACCAAGTCAGATACGTGGAGAGCATTACCTCAACCAAAAACTGTTAATTCTTTTTCCTCTTAGTATTGCCGCTCTGCTTCTTTTAGGATGGATACTATATGAGAGGAGACGAAGCTTATGAGCATACTATATCCTCTCTTTTTATGGCTACTTATTCCTTTAGCACTACTATATTGGAAAAGTAAGTCATGGCAATTGCAAAATATTGTGCATGGACTTGTACTTGCACTCATAATTGTTACACTTTCACGACCTGTGATCAAACAGGGAATAGAAGAGAGTAAAATAGAAGCAAGAGATATCATTATAGCGCTTGATGTATCTTACTCAATGCGTGCAAAAGACATCTCTCCTTCACGTTATACTTTTGCTAAACGTACTATAGAATCGTTGTTGTCTCGCTACCCAAAAGACAATGTTATGCTCATTGCCTTTACCAGTAACCCTCTGCTGCTCTCACCTCCTACAACAGACCATGCACTGATTTTGACTGCTTTGAACACACTTAACCCTGAGTATATACTCACTAAGGGAACCTCTCTAAAAAAGCTTTTTGCAAAACTAAAAACTATGCATAGTGAGAACAAAGACTTTATTCTGATTACAGATGGAGGAGAAGAGCACAACACAGAATTACTAGCCAAAACATTGAAGAGTACACAAGTTCATTTGAGCATACTTGCTCTAGGGAGCACTTCAGGATCTACCATAGAGAATCCAGATGGAACTCTAGTAAAAGACAAAGAGGATCACCTCATCGTCTCACGTATAAACCCTATGCTAAAAGCTCTTGCAGAAGCTGTACAAGGCAGCTACCTAACACCATCCTCTTCTCCTGAAGCTACAGCCACTGCTCTGCATAAATCTATAGAAGCACAAACACGTGATTCACAGGAGATCAGTAAAAAACAGCACACCTATACAGAACTCTATTATATACCTCTGCTACTTGCACTCATTCTTTTCTTTCTTGTTCATACCAGAGCTTCTCGAGTACTCATTGTTCTATTTGCCTTGCTTGGGCTGGAAGTGCAAGCTTCAGTACTTGATGGATACTATCTGAACCAAGCAGCCAAAAGTTATGAAGAGAAAGATTTTAACCAAAGTAAAATTCTTCTTAAAAAGATAGAAACAGACTCTCTGGAGAGTCAACTGATACTTGCAAATAGTTACTATAAACTAGCTTCATACAAAAAAGCCATTGCAATATACTCTTCCATTCGAAGTACAAATCCAAGTATAAAACAGATGCTTTACTACAACATTGCCAATGCCTATACCCAGCTTCATACATACGATAAAGCCAAGATATATTATACTAAAGCATTACAATTGGGAAAAGATGCAGATGCTCTACACAATTTAAGCCTTATTGCACTGCTTAAAAAAAACAAAGATAAAGGTTTGGGGATTTCCCATCCAAAGTCACAGAACTCATCTGCTAGCAAAAATCAGTCTCCGGAAAAAGATGACGATAAAAAAGATGATGATAAAAAAGAGAGCAGAGAAGAAGACCAGCCAAGCTCCGGCTCTGGTTCTGGAGGCGAGAGCAAACAGGAAAAAGCAGATAAAAATGATAAAAAGAGACTAAAAATGGATCCTTCGGCTGAAGTACAGCCACTAAGCTCTAAAGTCTATGAACTCATTAACAAAGGATATATTCGTGAAACACGCCCTTGGTAATATTGTACTATTTCTATTTGTCATTTTTATGCCACTGCATGCAGAAAATTTCACATATGACTTTCATGTTGACAACAGTGAACCCTATAAAAATGAACCTATTTTCTTGAGTGTTGACATCAATCAGACCAATCCAAATGTAGTTCTTTTTTTCGATTTTGCAGTCAAAGAGAGTAACGAGTATCGTGCGGTACAGATAGACTCAGTACAAGACACCACCCTGCACCACTCTTACATACACTATCTATATGTTCTCTATCCTCTTAAAGAGGGAGAGATTGACATCAATTTTGATCTGGTTGAACGTGTTACAGATGAGCATAAAGTAGCCTACTCTTTTTCCGGAGATAGAGATGACTTTAAGAAGCTTGAGACAAAAGACAGAAAAGTCACTGTAGCACCGGTACATCTTCAAGTCAAGGCACTTCCAGCTAAAACACAGTTAGTAGGTGATTTTAAACTCAGTTGGGAGATTAAACAACATAAAGCAGAAGCTTATGAGCCTATAAATATGAAAGTACTCATAGAAGGAGAAGGTTTTCCTCCAGTATTGGATCATCTCTTCCCAAATAAGGAGAATATTCACTTTTTTAGACAAGCACCAGAAGTCAAACGCTTTATGTCAAAAAAGGGTATAAAATATCGTGTCACCTATACTATGGCTGTTTCCAGTGCAGATAGCTTTACTCTCTCACCTCTTGAACTGCACGCTTTTAACCCTGTCAGCAAAACCTCTTATCTACTTAAAATACCGAAGCAGCATTTTGACATTCATCATAATGACAGAAGTATACTTGTTGACAACAGAGACAACCCTGCACCTTTTCACATAGATTTCTCATGGTTAATCTCTCTACTGGGATACTTGGCTGCTTTTACTGCTGGGTACCTGAGTTCACGTGTTGTCAGAACGAAAAAGAGAGAGACAAATGCAATAGAAAACCCTTTGGCAGAAAAAATACGAAGCTGTGAAGATGCTAAATCTCTACTTCAGCTACTGATGGCAGCAGACAGACAGACATTTTCTCCAGATATAGAAACTCTGGAAAACAGTTTATACAGAGATGGTAAAATAAATTTAAAGAAAATCAAACAATCGGCACTGGAGAAACTTTCATGAATCAAAAGATATTAAGACTTAAAGAAGAGTTGAAAAAAGCTGTCATAGGACAGGAAGTAATGATAGAAGGGCTCATCATCGGATTACTCTCAGATGGACACATTCTCATAGAAGGAGTACCTGGGTTGGCAAAAACTACCACCATTAATGCACTCTCAAAAGCGCTTGGGTTAGACTTCAAACGTATACAGTTCACTCCAGATCTTCTTCCTTCAGACATTATAGGTGCACAGATATATAACCCGCAAGACCACTCTTTTAGCATTAAAAAAGGTCCACTCTTTACAAACCTCTTACTTGCCGATGAGATTAACCGTGCACCTGCAAAAGTACAATCTGCTCTGCTTGAAGTAATGCAGGAGAGACAGGTGACCATTGCAGATGAAACTTTTCCTATCTCTTCTCCTTTTTTAGTTATGGCAACACAGAACCCTATAGAGCAGGAGGGAGTGTATGCCCTTCCTGAAGCACAACTTGACCGCTTCATGATGAAACTTGTTGTCTCACACAATACAGCTGAGGAAGAGTTAGAAATCATGCGTAAGGGTGCAAGTAAAAGTTTTGGCAAAGTTGAGGCTGTACTTAGCACAGACGATCTGAATGAATTGCAAAACAAACTTGACACTATTCACATCGATAAAGAGTTAGAGCAGTACATTATTAACCTTATCTCGGCTACTCGAGATCCAAAAAAATTTGGCATAGACAGTATTGCTAATGAGATCATGTTTGGAGTTAGTCCAAGAGCTTCTATTGACCTTTACAAAGCTTCTAAAGCCAAAGCTTTTCTTAGAGGCAATGACTTTGTCACCCCTGCAGACATAGGTTATGTTGTTCACGATGTACTTAGGCATAGAGTTGTCCTATCTTATGAAGCAAGAGCCAAAGGAGTGACTTCAGATGAGATTATTTCCAAGATTGTAGAGACATTGCCCATACCATGAATTATCCTGCAATCCGTAGGTCGGGGTACCCTTACCCCGACAAATATTCAAACCATTGTAAATATTATTTTATGTACATTATTGTCGGGGTGGGGGCACCCCGACCTACGAGTAATAGACTATGAATTCCTCGTTAAAGGCCCTGCAACTCAAAGCCAGACATCAAGTCTATACCCTGCTTTCCGGGCACAACCTTTCCAAACTGAATGGAGAGGGATATGACTTCTCTGAACTGCGTGAGTATCAGATGGGAGATGACATACGCAAGATCAACTGGACCATTACTGCAAAATTGGGAAAACCATACATAAAAGAGTTACACGCCAATAGAGAGCTATCGGTCTGTGTTACTACCCTACTCTCTGCTAGTCTCTATTTTGGGGAAGATAATAAAAAGCAAAAAACCTTAACTCAAATAGCTACAATTTTGGCTTATGCTGCACAATATAATTTAGATCTTTTTACTGGGATAACCTATTCTCATAACAATATTTATTCAACTCCACCAACTAAACAGATTTATCATATAGAAGAGTTTTCAAAAAAAGTATTTGAGACAAATGTTCTTAAAACAACTCTAAACTATGAGTCTGTTTTTAAAGATCTTTTTCAACGTCTTTTAAAGCCATCTCTTCTTTTTGTTATTGGTGATTTTCTAGAAGAGATTGACCTCTCTTTACTTTCTCAAAAACATGAAGTCATTGCTATTATTGTAAGAGATAGAGAAGAAGAGTTTCCCGTAAAATTGGGTGAAGTATTATTGCAAAATCCACAAAGCAGTATGAAGCTAAATACTTATTTTGCAAAAAAGAGTATTGATAAATATAGAGAAAAACTTTTAGAACATGATAGAAAAATGCAAGAGCATTTTTCATCTTATGGCATACGTTCCATTAAAATCTTTACAGATGAAGATGCAGTTGCAAAATTATTGCGACTGTTCATCTAGGCTGCGATTGCCATCGCAGCGATATAATTATTCAAGCGTTTCCCAACGCAGCAAATGTAAAATATTTATGCAAACAATAAAAATGAAAATACTATAAATAAAATAAAGTGCAAGAATCCTTCAAGCACATTTGTCTCTCCATCATTAAAGTTTACAATACTTACAAGAAGTGTCAATCCTATCATCACTCCTTGAATTGGTGTTAAAGACAAGTTTAAATCCATTCCATAAAATTCAGACACTAAAATAACAGCTGGTATTGTCAACAGTACTGTTGCCAATGAAGCACCTAGTGCAATATTTATAACAGTTTGCATACGATTATCAAGTGCTGCTCTAACAGCTGTTATAAGTTCAGGAGAGGCTGAAATAACGGCTACACCAACTGCTCCGATAGCCATAGGCATATCAAAAGTATCTAATGTATTTCCCATAAATATTGATAAAACTTCAGCTAGCATACCTATAACAATAATAGAGACAACCAGGTTAACACTATGATACCAAGCATTTATTTCTGAACTTGAATGCTTAACTTCTTCAACTTTTTTATCTTTATATTTATACTCAAAAAAATACTTGTGTGACTTGACTTGAATACGTGTAAATGTAATGTAAAGCAGTATAAAAACAACAACATTAAACATCATAAAAGGTGTATGAAACTCTGGGCTTATGTAGTGTGGAACAACCATAGCTATGCCAATGGCTACAAGAAGCATTGAGAGGTAAGAGTTTGATGAATCTACATTGTAAGGCTGTTCTCCATACTTAATACCACCAATAATAGCAGCAAGCCCAAGAAGTCCATTTATATCAAGCATTATTGCAGAGTATATTGTATCTCTTGCTAATGTTGCTGATCCTGCATGCATCATCATAATGACTATAATGATAATTTCAACAATAACAGCCGATATAGTTAAAATTAGTGTTCCGTAAGGTTCACCAAACTTCTCCGCAAGTTTTTCTGCATGATGGGCCACAGAGATTGCAGAGTAGATAATAACTGCAAACAAAACAGAAAAGCCAATCAGGTTACCCATAACTGTACTTGCCAAAGTATGTTCAAAATGGGTAATGGCAAAATAAGCAATGACTGCAATAAAGAGACTGTACTCTTTAGAAAAATCTTTTAATATTTGCATCTTATTTTAGTATCTTACTATAATCTTTGTTTAAATTTATTCTCAATTTGCCATCCTTCTTTTTGAAACATTCATCACCTGATACATGTGCTTTTTTTAAACGTTTCATAATTTTTTCTTTTTGTTTCTCTGTTTCAATACCCAGTTTTTTAAAAAACTTTTTTCGTGAAACCCATTTAGCTTCAAGAACTTCAACCTTAGCTTCTTCACTGGCTTCTTCACTCATAACATCTATTGTTTCAGTTTTTTTATGTTCTAGTTGTAAAGCATAGATGTTTCTCATTTCATGAAAAGCCTCTTTCAGAATGCTTATTTCACCTTTTAGTGTAGTAGATATTTGTTTGTTTGATTTTTTTAAATCTTTTACTGTACCTTTTAGAACAGCAATTGTTTCATCTTTGGCAGCAAGTAAAGTTTTATAGTCTGTTGTCACATTTTCTTTTATAACTTTTGCCTTTTTTACCGGCTTTTCTACTTGAGTGTCAACACCCTCTTGCTCTTTTAATACTTTTTCTTCTTTTTTATTGCTATTGTCAATAACTATGTAAAGTTTTCCATCTACATTCTTTGCAGTTAAGATGCCCTTTTTTATTTTTGCATATACAGCCTGTCTGGAAATACCAAGCTCCTTGGCGTACTCTACTGGCTTCATCAACTTTTCCATTACATCTCCCTAGGTTTACAGTTTTGTAAATAATAGCATAAATTTATGAAAGGTTTGCAATTGAAATATAGTTGTTATTTATTTGTCAGATATTTTGCTACTTTTGTGTTCCATCCAAAATAGGAACAAATAGACATTGCTCTATAGCTTCTGAAGTAATACGTCCATTTTTCTTGTAAAATCTAGTAATAATATGATAATTCTCTGTCTCTTCAACAGGAGCAATCAAGATTCCACCTTCAGCTAATTGTTCAAAAAGTATCTCAGGTATTTTTTTTGCAGTTGCAGAAAATAGTATACGTTCATACGGAGCGTATTGTTTCCATCCTCTTTGACCATCATCAAAACGAGTAAAGATATTGTTTATCTCTAACTCCGAAAATTTTGTTTTTGCCTGTTTCAAAAGTTCATCAATACGCTCTATGGTAAATACTCTGCGACATATATTGCTAAGAATTGCTGCCTGATATCCAGAGCCACATCCAACTTCTAGAACGGAGTCAATATTTTTAAGCTCTAAATGCTGAGTCATTTTTGCAACTGTAAGGGGAGACGATATCCATTGACTGGCCGCCAAAGGGAGAGCATCTAAATTGTACGACAAATGTTTAAATTCATTTGGGACAAAAGCTTCTCTATCAATAGCCAAAAAAGCTTCTCTAACATGTTCATCTAACTTGAAATGTTTTTCCATTTCATTGACCATGTTTTGTCTATTTCTCGCTTTTATCATTCGATGCTATCCTATTTTTTATTATGATGAATTTTATCTAAAGTGTTATTAATCCATTACTATATATCGGCGCATCTTTCTTATTTCTCTAAAATCTACTGCGCCTTCTACTACTTCTAGACCATCATCAGATACAACTTCTCCATTTGGCGATACAATAGAAGAAGAGCTTGCCATGTCATCATCTGAACTATTTGAGAGTAAAACATAACACTGATTCATAACTGCTAAAGCTCGTGAAAGAATCTCCAAATGTCTTTTACGCAATTTTCCCCAACGCGCAGGTATCATAACTATATCTGCACCCTCAACTTGCTTCCAGAGTTCTTTAAATCTCAATTCAAAACATATAAGTATTGCGTACTTTACCCCATCTATTTCAAAAGGAAGAATCTTTTTTCGTTTTCCTGCATGTAGATATAGATCTTCATCTCCCAATTTAAACAGTTTTACTTTATTTTGTCTATATACTATTTTATGTTTGTGTATGACTACTGCTTGATTAACAAACCCATCTCCCTCTTCGACTATAAGAGTTAAAACAACAATTTGATCTGCAACTTCACGTTTTAGTATTTTTAGTGCTTTTGCTCCAAACATTGCAGCAGTACCTAGATGCGCATAATCGTAAGCAGTCAAAGAGACTTCAGGCGCTACAATGAGCTCTTTTTCACTATTGTTTCTTAAAATTTCTAAAAGTTTGTCTAAATTTTCCTGATAACGTTTTGTACTAGGCATGTTAAGTACTGCTACTTCCATATTTTTAGGTATTGATCTAATCATAAGTGCTCCAAAAAGTTATTGTATGTTATCTGTTAGCTTATATATTTATACATTATACTTATTTTTTCTAATTTTTAGATAGACTAAAATATGAAAAAAATAGAACAAAACAGACTGAATGAATTGCTAAAAATCATCAATATTTACCCTGAAATACGTATTGCACACTTTTCTGATGGTGGAGATGAACTTATACAATATATAAATGATTTTTGTATGAAAAATAATTATGAGTATCAGGTAAACTGCACTGATCCTGATTTTTATGAACATCTCTCTCCTAAATATGAAGATAGAGATAAAACAAGAATTTTAAATTTCAATATTGCCAGACCAAGCTATATAATGCAAGGTAAAAAATATGATTATGTATTTTTAAGTAACACTACAGATGATGACTTTAGAGGGACTTTTCTAAAAAGAGTTCATGCTATTATAAAAAATGCAGGAAACATAATAATCTTTACATTAAAAGGTGGATACATAGAGCGAGATAAATGGATTGCAGAACTTGAAGAGCAATATTATGTATCTAGTAGCATTATTTCTGATATGTTTGAAAATTATGATGTAATTGTTTCTAGAAAAATGCACGGATGGGGTAAGTAAGAGGTAACTTTTCTAAAAAAACGTTGAAAGGAGAAGTACCTATATAGGGAGGGGAATATATAGGTACTAAAAATGAAAAGTCACCCAGAAGAATTAAGTGAAAAGTTAAGTCACAATTTCTACTCTGTGTTATAAAAGGGGTTAAATAACACTTCTTAATCTTCTTACTACAAGTATAACTACACTTTGTGTAATATTTGTGTAGTTGCTACAGAGTTATTTATAAGCTTATAAATATGAACAGCAGTAGTCTGTTATGGTTTTAACATTTACTTGAAACTTACTGTTTGCAGGTACATCAAATGATTCACCATCTTGTATGCTTATCCATTCATCAGAATTTGGCAATTTAACATCCAGTTTACCTGTAGTTATCTCCATCAATTCTGCAGCAGCTGTACCAAATTCATATTCACCTGGCAACATAAATCCTAAAGTCTTTTTACTACCATCAGGAAAGTTTACAGTACGACTTGTAACTGCTCCATCAAAATAACTATTACCCTCTAATTCAACTTCAACATTTTCAAACTTTTTCACTTCTTGCCTTCTTTTTTATTTATATTTTAAAGTCTATTATTGACAACCTACACACTCTTGTGATCTATCTTCAATATCGTCTGAACTCTCTGGCGATTGAGATCTTAGATAGTATGTAGATTTTAATCCAAATTTCCAAGCATTCATATAGATTTCATTTAAGTATTTACCACTTGCTTTGTCAAGTGTAATAAAGATATTTAAACTCTGACCCTGATCTAACCATTTTTGACGAATTGCACCTGCTTTTATAAGTAAGTTCTGGTCCAACTCATACGCTGGCGTATAGTACTGCCATGTATCTGGAGACAACTTAGGTGCAACTACCGGAATAAGTCCAGATAGATTCTCTTCAAACCACTTTCTTTTGTAAACTGGTTCAATAGCTTGAGTAGTACCTGTCAAGATAGATATAGAAGAAGTAGGAGCAATAGCCATAAGGTATCCATTTCTCATACCGTCTGACTTTACTTTTTCTCTAAGTGCTTTCCAATCATGTGTATAACCAAATAGTCCACCTCTATCAACTAGTTTACAAGCATTCTCATTTGCTTTGTCAATAGGGAAAATACCTTTTGCCCAGTCAGAGCCTTCAAATGTAGGGTAAGCACCCTTTTCAAGTGCTAAATTACTTGACTCTTTTATAGTATAGTAAGAGAATGATTCCATCACTTCATCAATTTTTGTAAAGTGTTCAGGAGTTCCCCACTCTACTTTAGATTCTGCCAACATTTGAGCTTCACCCATAACACCAAGACCAATAGAACGAGACTTTTCATTTGTCTTTTTCACTTTAGCTAACGGATAGAAATTTAAATCTATAACATTGTCAAGCATACGCACTGCTATAGGTACGACTCTTGCTAAATCTTCTTTTGTATTTACCTTAGACAAGTTTACAGATGCCAAGTTACATACAGCTGTATCTCCATCTGTTTTCTCTTTATCTACAATCCAAATTTGTTTGCCATTGAGGCTGTCAAGAGCAGTTACTTTCTTCGCAGGTTTTGTCATACCAGAGTCAACTGTCAATAATTCATGCTCATCATAAGACTCAACTGTTCCATCTTCATATATTAATTGTGTCTTATAAGTATTTGGTCCTGTATTTTGAAAGATTTCTGTACATAAGTTTGTAGAGCGAATAACACCAGAATGTTTATTTGGGTTTGCTCTATTTGCAGTATCTTTAAATGTGAGGAATGGATTTCCTGTTTCAAAGTAAGAGCGTAACATCTCTTTCCACAAATCTTTTGCCGATACTTTTTCTCTTGTTATCTCATCGTCTGAATTTTCAAGTTCAACATAACGCTTTTCAAAATCTTCACCATAAAGAGTTGTAAGTTCAGTAACTTCAAACGGATCAAAGAGTGTCCACATCTCATTTGCTTCTACTCTTTGCATAAAGAGGTCATTTAACCAAATAGCAGGGAAAAGGTCATGTGCTCTACGACGCTCTTCACCAGAGTTTTTCTTCAAGTCAAGGAAATCTCTAATGTCAACATGCCAAGGCTCAATATAGACAGCTATGGCACCTTTACGAGTACCTAACTGATCAACTGCGATGGCAACATCATTGGCAATTTTAAGGAAAGGTACTATACCTCCTGCTGCGTGTTTATGTCCATCAATAAATGATCCCATACCACGAACAAGTGACCAATCCCAACCAATACCACCACCAAACTTAGAAAGAAGTGCCATCTCTTTGTATGCATCAAAAATACCTTCTATGTTGTCAGGTGTTGAACCAATGTAACAAGAGCTTAATTGATGTCTAGGCGTTCTTGCATTGGAAAGAGTTGGAGTTGCTGCCATTACTTCAAATTTTGACAATATATCATAGAATTTTTTTGCCCAAGTTTGACAATCAAATTCATTTTGAGCCAAGAACATTGCAACACCCATAAAGAGTTGTTGAGGAAGTTCTATAGGTTGACCTTTTTTGTCTTTTAGTAAATATCTGTCATATAGTGTTCTAATACCAAGATAAGAGAACTGAAGATCACGTTCTGGTTTAATATAGTCATTTAGATCATCTAAATCATACTTATCTTTCAAACCAAGAACTATACGTCCCTCTTTTTCACCACGTTCAAAGTGCTCACGTAAATGGTTGTAACCTGTAAAGCCTACTGCTTTATGATAAGTGTCATAAAGGAAAAGTCTTGCTGCAACAAAAGTCCAGTTTGGTCTGTCAATATCAATCTTATCAACAGCTGTTTTTATGAGGGCTGTCTGTATCTCTTCTGAAGTTATCATGTCTCTAAATTGAAGTTTTGCATCAACTTCTAGTTCACTTTGGCTTACACCATCTAAACCCTCAACAGAGGCAGATGTATACTTTTGAATTTTAGATACATCCAAAGTTTCTACTCTGCCGTTACGCTTAACTACTCTTATCATCGTTGCTCCGTTTATGTTACTTGTTATTATTTAACTATATGAAGATTTCTATGTTCAATGAGAAAATATTTAATTGATTTTACTCAAATATTGCTTGAATATTTGTTAATTCATGTATCATTTTTAGACAACATTTTTATAAGAGAAAGTGATATTTTAAGAAAGTTCGTGCAGGGTGGGATTAGCCACCTTTTTAATACAAATAATTATATATAATGAATAATTTTACCCTACACTTATTGTTATTATTTATTAAATACGCGATTAAATATAGCATCTACATTTTTTGTATAATAATCAAAATTAAAACACTCTCTAATTTGATTTTCACCCAAAGATTCTCTTAACTCTTCATCTGCTAGAAGGTACTGAAGGTAAAGAGACTCACCCTGTTCATTTGTTGTAGGTTTTCCTTGCTGTATCTCTTCCCATACTCTCATTGCATTACGCTGTACAATTCGGTAAGCATCTTCACGACTAACACCAGATTTAGGAAGCTCAAGCAATACACGCTGAGAAAATACTAACCCACCTGTTAAGTTTAGATTTTTCATCATATTCTCTGGCATCACAGTCAAGTTTGCAATAACACTGTTCATTCTATGTAACATAAAGTTAGTAGTAATGAATGCATCTGGCAACCAGAAACGCTCTGTCGATGAGTGAGAAATATCTCTTTCATGCCATAAAGCTACATTTTCCATAGCAGGAGTTACACATGTTCTAATGATACGTGCTAAACCTGTAATGTTTTCTGTAAGAATTGGATTTCTTTTATGTGGCATTGCAGAAGATCCTTTTTGACCTTTTGCAAAATACTCTTCTGCTTCATAAACTTCTGTTCTTTGTAAATGTCTAACTTGTACAGCAAACTTTTCAATGGAAGAGGCTATAAGTGCTAAAGTTGTTGCCAATCTTGCATATCTATCTCTATGTATTACTTGGTTTGAACAAGGCTCAGGTTTCAATCCTAACTCTTCCATTGCATACTCTTCAAGCTCTAGCGGAGCATGTGCAAAGTTACCCATAGCACCAGATATTTGACCTACTGCAATGACATCCATAGTCTGCTCAAGGTTAGTCAAGTGTCTAGCCATTTCGTCATACCAAACAGCTAAAGTCAAACCAAAAGTAATAGGCTCTCCATGAATACCATGAGAACGACCTACCATCAATGTCATCTTATGTTCTTCTGCTCTTTTTTTAATAGATTCCATTAACATTTTAGTATCAGAAATTATAATTTCCAATGAAGCTTTCATTTGAAGTGCAACACCTGTATCGACAGCATCTGAAGAGGTCATACCATAATGGAACCATCTAGACTCTTCTCCAAGACTTTCACTAACAGATGTGTTAAAAGCAATAAGGTCATGTTTTGTGATTGCTTCTATCTCTTCAATTCTCTCAACGGAGAAAGTAGCTTTTTCAACAATATTTTTACAATCTTCATCAGGGATAAGCCCAATTCGATTCCATGCTTTAACTGCTGCTTTTTCAACTTCAAGCCATGCTGCATATCTTGCATGTTGCGTCCACTTCTCTGTCATCTCTGGTCTTGAATATCTTTCTACCATAATTATCCCTTATTTGGAGGATCAAATAGTAACGACTGATCACATTTGTGACAGACCATCAATACCTAACCCCTAGTATTTTTATGCTAAGATTCTACCAAAATAGCTGTTATATAAAGGTGAAAGAATATGCCATTCGTAAAAGAGAAGTACCACATCGAAGAAGAGACCATTGCCTTTTTGTATGTCATGCGTACCCTTAACTTCACTCAAGGTCAAGCACAAAGACACATTGCCAAAGGTCGTTTACTCATTGATGGTAAGTCTATGACATATACAGGTGAAAAGATACAAGGTAATGTTGAGATGGTTTTTTTTAAGCCAAAAGGAGAAGATAAAACTCCTCTTTTTCATAACAAAGACTTTATGGTATTTGAGAAACCTTCAGGTGTTTTAGTTCACCCAAATACAATGTCTACGCCCTACTCTATGTTAGATGAAGTGAGATCTTTTGCAGGTGACAATGCAAACTCAACACATAGAATTGACATGGAAACTTCTGGTCTACTACTAGCATCTAAACATAAAAAAGCAGAGTCATTTTTAAAAGGTGCTTTTGAAAGTAGAGCTATCAAAAAGTCATACTTAGCATGGGTAGATGGAAAACTCACAGAGCCTTTTAGCAGTACTGAAAAAATAAAAGTAAACAAAGATGGCTACGAAACTACGAAACATAAAGTCTTCATAGATGAAGATGGAAAAGCCTCTCATACTGACTTTATTCCATTAGAGTACGATGAAAAATTAGATGCATCTTTGATTGCTTGCTATCCACATACAGGACGTACTCACCAGATAAGAGTACATTTGTTTCACGTGAAACATCCGATCTTAGGAGATCCTATTTACGGTGCATCATACGAAGCTAGTAATGATTACTTAGACTTAGTTCAAAGTGAAGAAGATAGACTTATTCATCATGGTGCATCTAGACTCATGCTCCACGCTCAAAGTCTCTCATTTACTTATGGTTGTGATTTTTATATTGAGAGTAAATGTAATTTTTCTTCTATGAGAGATTTGATATGCGACAAGGATATTAGAGTTTTCAATTCGTAGGGTGCGTTTCCCAACGCACCAAATAATAGTTTCATATTAAAATCTAAATTGTTATATGTTTTATTTACTATATTGCCGTATAAATATAATTGTGGCGTTGTTTTTCTTCATTACTTTTTTCTTTTTTGCAATGCGCAAAAAAAGAAAGAAGTAACCAAAAAAGAAAAAAGCACAAGTCTCTGACGTGCTTCATAAAGTTATTATTAATAAAATTTTTATAGGCATTATTGACTGCCATATAGTTTAGTGAAGTATTAAAGATTCTGGATAGTTAAAGTCTGAAATCGGCGATAGCCTAGCCATATTAAAAACCTTGTCGTGGCGAACGCCCTTGAAAGCGATAGCGATTCGAGAGCCACGACGATTTTTTGCTTCGTTTTTTCTAAAAAAATGAAGAAAGAAACAACGCCACAATGTAAAAAATTAGGAAATTAGGAAAAAGAAAGTAAAGTAAATCACAATTAATATATAGAGGAAAGTATTTAAAAAGAAGTTATTTGTTCCAACGCGAAGCATTGGAACAAGAAATATTATTTCATATTGTAGTTGATGAAAATACCACGCTACTTTTCGTCTTCTGCGCGAGAATCATAAATAAACCACCCCACTCCAATGCCAGCAACCAAAACAATAAACCCCAACATAAAAAGCTCAAGATTAGGCATTCTTTTTCCCTTCACTCTCTTGCTCTCTAAGTTGACCACATGCCGCAGATATGTCTAAACCTTTAGACTCACGAATGGTACAATGTAAGCCACGAGAAGTTAAAAACTCTTGGAATTTTTTCATATCAATATCCGAAGGTCGTTTAAATTCTGTGCCACCATAAGGGTTAAAATAAATAAGATTTACTTTTGCTTTTATACCATCCAAAAGACTCAATAATTTTTTTGCAGCAGATAAATCATCGTTTACATCTTTGATTACAAGATACTCAAACATAACTCTTTTTCTATCGTTTACAGGAAAGTTTTTCACAGCTGAAATAATAGAAGCAATATTGTAAGCTTTGTTAATAGGCATTAACTGTTGACGCAATACATCATCAACAGCATGTAGAGAGATAGCAAGGTTTATACCAAGCTCCAACTTACCAAGTTTTTCTATCTTTGTAGATAGTCCCGATGTTGAGATTGTTTGTCTATGAGTAGCTATTGCCATACCTTCTGGATCTGCAAAAATTTTAACAGACTTTACAACATTTTCAAAGTTGTCAAGTGGCTCACCCATACCCATGTAGACAATATTTACACGACGGTTGGCATCTATCTCATTATCTTTTTTTATCATACGTAATTGTTCAGTGATTTCACCAGCAGTTAAATCACGCATAAAACCACCTTTAGCAGTCAAACAAAAGGCACACCCTACCTTACACCCTACCTGAGATGAGATACAAACTGTATAGCGCTCCTGATGCTTCACAGAACCATCTTCATGGTACTCTTTTTGTTTCATCAAAAGTAAAACTGCTTCTACTGTATGTTTATCATGAAGTTCAAAAAGATACTTTCGACTTCCATCTTTACTATTTTGTACAGTCAAAAGTTTTAATGGATTTAAAGTATATTCCGAATTTAATTTTTCTCTCATATCTTTTGGAAGATTTTTCATCTCATCAAATGAAATAGCATACTTATGATAAATCCAATTGTAAATTTGTTTTGCTCTAAAAGATGGTTGTATTATTTCAGACAACTCCTCTTTTGTAAAATCTTGTATTATTTTTTTCATCTTACTTTTTATCTTCTACAATTTTTTTAGCAAATTTTGTTTTCACATATTTGTCTAATTTTTTCATAGCCTCTTTTTGATTTTTCAAAAAATCTTCATGTGCATTTTCATCACAGTAATTTGTAACTATAAAAATACCACCTGCCGATATTCCAAAATAGTTCGCAACTTGTAAAACTGCAAAATATTCCATATTTTCTATTTGTACATTTTGAGCTGTATAGTATTTACCAATCTCTTTATTTGTAGTTATGTAATTAGAAGAGTTTACTAATGTTTCACGTGAAACATCTTTCACAGATGTTACAACATTGTCTATTGGACAATATGATCCTCCAGAGAAAAAACTGTTTTCAATGTTTGCTGCTGTTTTTGACTCAATAATGTCAAAAACTTTTTTTTCACCATATGAACCTGCAGTTCCTACAAACATAATATAGTCTGGTTTTTTCTCCAAACATAATTTTGTTAAATTTATTGCTACATTTATCATTCCAATACCAACTGGCATTGCAAAATCGAACTGCTCTGTTTTTCCCGCACATATAATCATTCTAAATCCTTACTGCTATATTTTGTTTTTTTAAATAATCTTTTAATTCCATAATATCAATCTCTTTAAAGTGAAAAATTGAAGCCGCTAAAGCAGCATCTGCATTTCCAAGTGTGAAAGCCTCTTCAATGTGTTTCATTGTACCTGCTCCGCCTGAAGCTATTATTGGAATATTTACTAATTCACCTATTTTTCTGTTTAGCTCATTGTCGAACCCTGCTTTTGTACCATCTGCATCCATGGAAGTAACAAGAAGTTCACCTGCACCTCTATTGTAAGCTTCTTTCGCCCACTGCAATGCATCTATACCTGTATCGTTTCTACCACCATGTGTAAAAATGTGCCACTTGTCATTGGCAACTTTTTTTGCATCAATAGCAACAACTATACATTGTGAACCAAAACGTGTTGCTCCCTCTTCTATAAATTCGGGTCTTTTTATGGCTGCTGAATTTATACTTACTTTGTCACATCCGACATTAAGTAAATTATAAATATCGGAAAGTTCACGTATGCCTCCCCCTACAGTTAGAGGTATAAAAACCTCTTTCGCAACTTGCTTAACAACATCAACAATAGTATCTCTACCCTCGTGGGTTGCACCTATGTCTAGAAAAGTGATCTCATCTGCACCCTCTTCATTGTATCTATATGCAACTTCAACAGGGTCTCCAGCATCTCTAAGCCCAACAAAGTTAACACCTTTTACCACACGCCCATTATCTACATCAAGACAGGGAATAATACGTTTTGCAAAATAATCCATTTATACAGTCCATTGCTCAAAGCATTCATCTATAGTAACTATTCAGATGCTTCAATTGTTTTTATGGTAGAATTATACAAAAGTTATCCCAAATAGAGGATAAGTGTATAGTGTAAAGGTAGATTGTTGTATGATTAGTGAAGATTTAACCGAATTTGCATCTAAAAAATTTGGCCAGAATTTTTTAAAAAATGATTATTATTTACAAAAAATCGTCCAAGCGATGCCCAATGACAACTTAAAAGTTGCAGAGATTGGCCCTGGCTTAGGTGATTTAACTAAAGAGCTTGTAAAAGCTAGATCTGTCACAGCATTTGAGGTTGATAAAAGATTATGCGAGCATCTTACAACAGAATTTCAAGAGTCCATCCACAAAGGGACATTTGAACTTCGTTGCGGAGATGTGCTTGAGCGTTGGGAGTCAGGAAGCTTACTAAATGAACCGTATCATTTAGTAGCAAACCTACCCTATTATATTGCAACCAATATTATATTGAAAGCATTCAGAGATGAACATTGCCAATCTATTTTGGTTATGGTTCAAAAAGAAGTAGCCGTTAAATTTGCGGCAGTTGCAAAACAAAAAGAGTTTTCTGCTCTTTCTGTTCTTGCGACCAGCGTTGGAAAAGCTACATTATGTTTCGAAGTTGAGCCCGAAGCATTTGTACCTCCACCAAATGTAACTTCTGCTGTACTTTTAATAGAGAAAAACCAGACACGAGATGATGAAAAGTTTGAGTCATTCTTGAAGATTGCTTTCCAGCAACCAAGAAAAAAACTCTCTAAAAATCTCATGGCAAATTTTTCTAAAGATATTGTAAATCAAACATTCGAAAAGTTAGAACTTGATTCTAATTTACGACCTCATGAAGCTGAGACATCAATTTATCATCATATATATAATGAATTAAAGGATAATTTAGATGGAAAGCAACAAAACAAACAGCGCAAACTCTCAAAATCAAGAACAAAAAACTCAAAGCACTAGAGAGAGAAGACCAAATCCGCATAGACAAAATAATCAAGCAAAAAACAATGCTAATCATAATGCAAATAAAAATCCAAACAGAAAGCCTAACCCAAATAAAGAGGTAAACGGCAATGTGCACGATAAAGAAGTTGATGGAAATAAAAAACAGAGCCACAACAGAAATAATAAAAACAATAACAACAATCAAAACAGAAAACCTAACCCAAATCAAAATAAAAACAATAATCCACAACATAAAAATAACAATAAGCCAAACCATAAGCCTAATAACAACAATAAAAACAAAAACAGAGGACGCAATAAGAATGTAACAACAGTAAATGATGCAATGAAAGCTTCAATTGCTGAAAATAAACGTGTTCAAGAAGAGAGAATGCATCCATGGAAACAAATTGATATTGCAAGTAAAGGTAAAATTCGTTTTACTCCACTAGGTGGACTTGGTGAAATTGGTGGAAACATGGCAGTTTTAGAAACTGAAACATCTGCAATTGTTATTGATGTTGGTATGTCTTTCCCAGATGAAACAATGCATGGTGTAGATATTCTTGTTCCAGATTTTTCATACCTGCATACAATCAAAGACAAAATCAAAGCTATAGTTATTACACATGGTCATGAAGACCATATTGGTGCTGTTCCTTATCTGTTTAAAGAGTTAAAGTTCCCTATTTACGGAACTCCACTAGCTCTTGCAATGATAGAAAATAAGTTCAATGAGCATGGTTTAAAAGGTGATTCAAAATACTTTAACTTTGTAACAAAAAGAAAACAGTATAAAATTGGAGACATGCAAGTAGAGTGGATGCACAATACTCACTCTATTATTGATGCTTGTTCTTTAGCTATTGAAACACCAGCAGGGACAATTGTGCACACTGCTGACTTCAAGATTGACCATACTCCAGTAGATGGCTATACTATGGATCTTCAGCGTTATGCTTATTATGGAGCTAAAGGTGTACTTTGTCTCTTTTCAGATTCTACTAACTCACACAACCCTGGTTTCACAAAAAGTGAAACTGTAGTTGGTAAAACATTTGACACTCTTTTTGAACTTGCAAAAGGTAGAGTTATTATGTCAACTTTCTCATCTAACGTTCACCGTATTTTCCAAGCAATGGAGAGAGGTGTAAAACATGGAAGAAAAATCTGTGTTATTGGTAGATCTATGGAGAGAAACGTTGAGACAAACAGAGCATTAGGCTTTGTAGACATAGCAGACAAACACTTTATTGAAGTTCATGAAGTACCAAAGTATTCAGACAATGAAATACTGATTGTTACAACTGGTTCACAAGGTGAAACTATGGCTGCGTTAAACCGTATGGCTACAGATGAACATAGACATATTAAATTGAAACCTTCAGATACTGTAATTATATCTGCATCTGCTATTCCTGGAAATGAAGCTTCTGTTTCTAAACTTATGAACCTGCTTGTTAAAGCTGGTGTAACTGTACGCTACAAAGAGTTTGCAGACATTCACGTGTCAGGTCACGCAGGGCAAGAAGAGCAAAAGTTAATTCTTAGACTAATTCAACCTAAATTCTTTTTACCTGTTCACGGAGAGTACAACCACATTGCAAAACATGCAACAACTGCCGTTGCTTGTGGTGTAGACAAAAGAAATATACTTCTAATGTCTGATGGTGATCAAGTAGAGATAACTCCTAAGTTTATCAAAAAAGTTAAAACTGTTAAAACAGGAAAAACATACATTGACAATCAGAACAATATGACAATTGAAAATGATGTTGTACTAGACAGACAAAAACTTGCAGAAGATGGTATTATAAATATTGTTGCTCAAGTTGCACAAAGTAACCAAAAAATGGTAGGAAAACCTATTATTACTAGTCATGGACTTGTATCTGAAAAAGAGAGCAAAAAGTTTGCAAAAGAGATTGAAGTATTGATTGAAACACTTCTTCTAACTATGAAGCCAGATGCACTCAAAGACCATAAAGACATTTCAAATGACATAAGAGCCGTTGTTCGTAAACATGTTGTAAGAACGAAAAAGAGATACCCTCTTATTATTCCTACAATATTCATTGTTTAAACTTTAAAACTTTCACAAGGTCGATAGATTGACCTTGTGTACCTAGTTTACCCTCCCTCCTCAATTATGTTATAATTTCAAATTAAATTTAAAGTAGAACCCATGGATATTATTAAAATTGCACAAGAAACTTTTTCTCTTGAAGCTGATGCACTAAATAAAGCTGCCGATCGTTTAGATCATAACTTCGTAGATGCTATTGATCTCATACTCAATACAAAAGGTAAACTTATTATTACGGGTGTTGGTAAGTCTGGGCTCGTAGGAGCAAAGATGGCTGCAACATTTGCAAGTACAGGAACTTCAAGTTTCTTTTTACACCCAACAGAAGCACTACATGGAGATTTAGGTATGATAGGCGAAGATGACACTGTCATAGCTATTAGTAGTAGTGGAGAGAGTGAAGAGTTAACAAAAATCTTACCACATATTAAACGTTTCAATATACAACTTATAGGAATGACTGGAAATAAAAACTCTTCATTGGGTTCATATTCTGATGTTTTTTTAGATATCTCTGTCGATAAAGAAGCTTGTCCATTAAATATTGCCCCTACTACATCGACCACACTAACTATGGCTTTAGGTGATGCTTTGGCAGTTGCACTCATGAAGAAACGTGGTTTCAAAAGAGAAGATTTTGCATCATTTCATCCAGGTGGAGCATTAGGGAAAAAACTTTTTATAAAAATAAAAGATTTAATGAAAAGTGAAAACCTTCCAATCATAAGTGACAAAACAAACCTAAAAGAGGCTATTGTAACTATGAGTGAGGGTAAACTAGGTACAGTATTGATTGTAAATGAAAATAGACAATTCAGCGCACTACTAAGTGATGGTGATTTAAGACGTGCTCTTATGAAAGATGGATTTAGCATGGATCACTTAGCAATAAAATATGCTACTTTAAATCCAAAAAGCTATAACAACACAGAACTTTTAGCATCTGATGCTTTAGAAATTATTGAAAATGAGCGTATACAACTCTTACCCATAACCAATGATAAAGATGAGATTATTGGTGTATTGCATATTCATGATCTTATAAATGCTGGAATAAAAAGCAAATAATGAAAAAAATAACGGAAAAACATGAGAATAAACAAATATATTTCACACAACAGTAAATACTCAAGAAGAGAAGCTGATCAACTTATTGAAGATGGTCAAGTAAGTATCGATAAACGCATTATCAACGATTTCGCCTACGATGTACAAGATGAAGACAAAGTATTCGTCAAAGGAAAACTTCTTAAAAAAAGTAATGAGTTAACTATAATTGTATACAACAAACCAAAAGGTACACTTGTAACAAAAAAAGATGACAGAGGCAGAGCAACAATTTATCATAAGCTTCCAGGTAAATTTAGACACTTTGTACCAGTAGGTAGACTTGACTATGCCTCAGAGGGTATTTTGATAATGACAGACAAGCCAGAAGTAGCTACAGCACTAATGGAAAGTTCTTTAGATCGTACATACAATTTAAAAATAGATAAACCCGTAACTCCTGAAATGATTTCAGCCATGCAAGAGGGATTAGTCCTAGATGATGCTAGAGCCGGTGCACATGAAAAATCAAAAATATATTCTATGGAATTTGCCCCTTTTGCACACTTTGAACTAAGATCTGAAGGAAAAAACTTTTCTAAACTCCGTGTTACAATTAATGAAGGTAAAAACAGAGAGTTAAGACGTTTCTTTGCCCATTTTGATGCAAAAGTACTAGACTTGAAACGTGTATCTTTTGGGGGTATTGACTTAAATAACCTGCCAACAAACAAAACACGTTATTTTACAAGAAAAGAGTATGACGAAGTTCATCAGTTCATGAAACGTAAAAAAGCAAATGAAATAGCAGCAATACACAATAGAGCCAATAAAGAGAAACAAGAAGAAGAGAATATAAAAGAGAAAGAGTATCAAAAAAGAAAAGCAGAACATGCTAAGAAGTTAAAAAACAGAGATTAATTTTGATAAATTTTGCACTTAAATATCGTCCTAAAACTTTAGATGAAATTGTAGGACAAAAACATATTTTAGGGAAGAACTCTGTTCTTCAAAAACTCATAATGAGTGAAAATCTTTCACATACCTTTTTTTATGGTCCTCCAGGTTGTGGGAAAACTACACTAGCCAGAGTCATAGCTTCACAATTAGATAGACCATTTTACGAAATGAACGCTACCTCTTTAAAAATAGAAGATTTACGAAAAATTTTTAAAGAGTACCATAATGCTTTACAAAAACCACTCATATTTATAGATGAAGTTCACCGTTTAAGTAAAAACCAGCAAGAGGTACTTTTACCTTTTATGGAAAACAATACTGCATTGATTATTGGTGCATCTACTGAAAACCCTTACTACTCCTTAACTGCTGCTACACGTTCTCGCTCTCATCTTTTTGAACTCAAAGCCATATCTCAAGAAGATATGTCAAATTATCTTGAATATATTATAAAAAAAGAGAACTTAGATGTAGAGCCTGATGCAAAAGAGTACCTTGTTTTTTCTAGTGGAGGTGATGTACGAGCAATGCTAAACCTTCTTGAGAGTGCAAAATCTGTTGAAACACCTATAAAGCTAAATACTCTAAAGGTTATTCGCCCTCATGCGATGCAGGCAGGTAGTTCTGAGAGCGAAAGTCACTACGAGCTTACCTCTGCCATGATAAAGAGCATAAGAGGCTCAGATATAGATGCAGCCATATATTATTTGGCAAGACTCATAGATGGTGGAGAACCTGCAGAATTTATAGCAAGACGTTTAACCATTCTGGCATCGGAGGATATTGGCAATGCCAACCCCCCTGCCCTGAATCTTGCTAGTTCTACACTAAATATTGTCAAACATATCGGGTATCCGGAGGCTCGAATATCTCTTTCCCAACTTGTTATATATTTAGCCTCTTCACCTAAGTCAAACTCGGCATATTTAGCTATAAACTCTGCACTTAAAAGCATAAAAGATGGAAACATACACCCTATTCCTTCTCACATAAAAACACACTCTAAAGAGTATATATATCCGCATGACTTTGGTGGTTGGGTAAAACAATCTTATTTAGAGAAAGCTATGAAATTTTACAGTACAGAGAAAATTGGTTTTGAAAAAACACTTTTTGATTGGCATAAAAAAATAACTTCACAATAATTTTTCATACACTATATGATAAAATACACAAAAATTTAATAATGGAAAAAATATGACTATAAAAAAATCAATACTTATTGCAAGTGCTGCTACACTCATGCTTACAGGGTGTTACGAAGAACCAGGTTTAGTAAAAGATGAAAGTAGCTCTCGCGCAATGACGGGTGCCGCAGCTGGTGCCTTGGCAGGTTCAATGATTGGCTACAATTCGGGTCACTACGATGCAAAAAGTGCATTAATTGGCGGAGTTATAGGTGCTGCACTTGGTGGTGCTGTAGGTTACAGCATGGATAAACAAGCAAATGAAGTTGCAGAAGCTTTGGGTACAGGTGTAAACAACGATCCACTGGCAGCATTGGATCCAAATAAAGAGATAATAGTTTCAAAAACAGCTGATTATGTAAAAATTATGTTCCGTGACCCAATGATGTTTGCAACTGACTCGGCTACACTACAGTACCATGCTAAAACAAAAGTCAATAAATTAGCTTCTGTTTTAAATTCATACCCTAATACTACGATTGCAGTTGCAGGATTTACAGACAATCAAGGTTCGTACAATTACAATAAAAAATTATCTGAACGTAGAGCAGATACAGTAGCTAGAGTACTTGCTACAAATACAAATCCTCTAGTAAGAGGTTGTTCTTACGATAAAGCCATAGCTCCAAACAACTCTAGTAAAAATATGGCATTAAATAGACGTGTTGAAGTATATCTTTATTCAGATAGAAATAAAATGGCAGACCCTTGTCAATAAAATAGAGTTTTACTCTATTTTAAAGTACTTAGTTCCTGCTTTGCCTCTTCTGCACTGATAGTTCCAGAAAAGAATTTATCTTCTGCAGAAGAGATTTGAGCAAGTAGTTTAGATTGCAATATCTTCCCATTTACTCTCTCTTTAACAAACTTACTCATCTCTTCAAAATCTGGGAAAAGCTCCAAATATTCTTCTTTGAGAGTACTTTCATTCCACGCTGCAACCTGAATTGATTCATTTTCCCCAATAAGGTTTAAAACATCTCTACCTATGCTATCTTGCCCTTTGTACTTATCATACATATGCTCTTGGTTATATCCATCATTTCTATATTTTTCATCTTCTGATTGAATATCTCCAACAAAATTAACAATAAAATAGAGAAAACCAACACCAATAGCAACATAAACAAGAAAAGCTTTATCCATAAAATATATCTCCGATATTTCTATTAATTTAAATTAGTATACAATATTTTAAATACTTTTAACAATATATCTCTTTTAGAATTTTAGAAATCATCATCATCTTCAAACTCTTTTTCCATTTCTCTTTGGAATATTTCATCTTTTTGTTTCTGCAGTTGTACTTTTGTTAGTACTGCCTCATGCAAAAATTCTCCAAAAAATGTTTTAGATTCTGTTTTTGCAAGAAAAAGATAAATACCTACAGTTAGCGCTATAGCAGTAACTATTCCAATAGTTGCCTGAATAGGGTTAAATTTTTGAATAGCTTCACGCTGTTTTATTTCACATCTACCTCCAGGGCAATGCTGAGGATCTTTATCTACAATAGCCTTATATATCATACATCCTATACATATGGAAAAGGCTGACTCTAAAAACATCATAGAAAGACACAATACACAGACCATAACCTTATAAAATGTAATATCCCAATTTAGAACGAACCAATACATCATAGGCCAAGATATAAGCCAGCCAAGAGTCCATGCAAAACGCTTCTGCAAGCCTCCTACATATTCTGGTTTTTGGTTACGTACAGCAAATTTTCCTAAAAGTAATGAAGGGGAGTATTTTGGAGAGATGACTCGTGCGGTAAAGTCAAGAAACATAAATGCTAAATATACACGTGCAACAATAACATGGTTAAAACCGATTGCAACAAAAATAACGATCATTCCAAGCATAAAAAGTATACCCGCAGAGGCACGCGCCTCTCTTTCATTAATAACTGTTACATCATATCCGGGAACCTTATCCCCATATTCCCATAAAAAATTGTTAAGATTCAAAAAAACTCCTCATAATATATGCAATAATTGTATCAAAAAAAAATAATAACCCACTATAGTACATGACTTATATAGATAAACTAAATCACAGACAACGAAAAGTACGAAATTATAGAACACCGTATGAAGTATTTTTCAAAGATTTCTTAAAAGAGATTGCTGCTTGATTGAGGTGGAATTGCGTTAGTGATTAGAATTGGAGAAAATTATACAACTGCACATAATGAACCACAATATAGATTAAAAAAAATATAAAAATTAATTTAGAGGCTAATTACTTTAGAAAACTTTCTTTATATATCTAATAATTTTAAATGATACAATTAGATTGATATTCTTATCATTTTATGATATGATTAAAGAGTTATTCTTATCAAAGGTAAATAAAATGAAAGAAAAAAAGTGGATTTGGGAACATACAGACTATCCAAATTTTAAATATGATAATAGTAAGTTAGATACTGCTTTATCGCAGGTATCCAGAAGTACAGGGATACTTGAAGGTACTATAAGCACTCTCAATTCAAGTAATACAACTTCCATACAGCTTGATGCTGTAACCAATGAAATTCTAGCTTCATCAGAGATAGAAGGAGAAATACTCAATAGAGACAGTGTCCGTTCATCTGTACATAAAAAACTTGATGAGACTTTTGACTACACTAATGACCGATCAACACATCATACAGATGGATTGGTAGATGTGTTGATAGATAGTAGCTTTAACCATGAGCCTCTTACTGAGGAGAGACTTCACGGATGGCATAATGCCCTGTTTCCTACTGGGTATAGTGGTATGACTAAAATAGATGTAGCAAGATACAGAAGTGAAGAAATGTCAGTGGTCTCAGGTAGAGGGATGAAAGAAAAGACCCATTATATAGCTCCCTCTCACAATACGCTTACAGATGAAATGCATACGTTTCTTGAATATATAAATCATTCTGAGGATAATCCTTACGTTAAAAGTGCCATTGCTCATTTATGGTTTGTTATCATTCACCCTTATGATGATGGTAACGGGAGACTAACCAGAGCCATAGCAAACTATGTACTCTCAAAAGAGTTAGGACTTAACCATAAATACTTTTCTATCTCTTTAGCTGTTATAAAAGATAAGAAAAACTATTATGCTTCTTTGGAAAAAACCAATAAGATTATAGACAATAAAGATTTTGATTTTACCGCATGGATACTATGGCATACGAGTATGATAAACAGTGCCATAAATATCTCACTTGAAAACATTCAAACGGTTGTCAATAAAACAAAGTTTTGGGATAGAGCTAGAGAGCTAAACCTCAATGAGAAACAAAGCAAAGTTATTAACAAATTACTAGACGCGGGAGAAGGTAAATTTGAAGGTGGCTTGACCAATAAAAAGTATAGAGCTATTACAGGCACAACACAACTGACAGCATCACGTCATATAAAAGAGTTAGTAGACAAAGGATTATTGCGTGAGGTAGAAGGTCATGGTGGTAGAAGTACTTGTTATGATATAGTATGGAATGGTTAAATGAGGTTTTGGTTACCAATAGGTTACCAATCGTAAAATAGTGAAAGCTTAAAAAGTCTCTTAAAGGTCGTTGTAGTCGATGCTAAAAGGGGATTATAAAAGTAGATGGTGCG